>ERZ1649853.314-NODE-314-length-20432-cov-5.829906_pt1 | contig 20432 bp, 20 predicted proteins | sample MGYA00575353_ERZ1649853 | MGnify/ENA primary metagenome ERZ1649853 (study PRJEB40853, sample SAMN11349654) | freshwater sediment metagenome | isolation source: river sediment | host: Sediment | place: India: Okhla Barrage, New Delhi | collected 2017-02-21 ...
ATTGCGACTGCCAATATCAAGTATTATCTTGGTGAAGACGTTGGTGAAGAAGACGTCTCCGATCTTGCTGATTAGTTATGAAAACAAGACTGCTGGCGAGCAATGCTCGCCAGCAGTCCATTATCGGTAATATATGCCTGTCACCGACCAAGGATTGGATCAGGAACGATATCTTCTTGTTCCTCGCACGTTGATTTTTTTAACACGTGGAGAAAGTATCTTATTAATCAAAGGTGCGCCCTCCAAACGTCTATGGGCAAATCTATATAATGGCATTGGCGGTCACGTCGAGTCAGGCGAAGATATCCAATCAGCAGCATTCAGAGAACTCGCAGAGGAAACTGGGCTAACACCTGACACATTGTGGATGTGTGCTACCATCACGATCGATACCGGTCAGAATCCCGGTGTCATACTTTTCGTTTTCAAAGGCGAATGTCCTATTGGTGATCCTATCTCTTCGGATGAGGGGCTCCTGGAATGGATTCCTATATCGCACCTTAGCAACTTGCCTCTAGTAGAAGACTTACCAATCCTATTGGAGCACATTTTGCCTATGCGCAGCGACGATCCTTCATTATCCGTTCACTACTCCTATGATGAATCGGGAAGGATGCATGAATCATTTCATCGCTAAGCATTCGATCGAGAACGAAGCGACCTCCAGATAAGGAAACCACCACCGAGAAATAGCCCCAAGGGGAGAATATAAACCAGTAAATTTTCAGATGCGAAGAAGACGATCAATCCCATAATCAATAAAATTGCTGCAGGAATCCAAGCCCACTTCATCTTCCCAGCAGGGTTTGGAGCGATCGCAACCAGAGCAAACGTCAATCCAAGCCCCAAGAAAAATATACTCCCTAATGTAACATCAGAGACAACCTGATCAAGTCCTGCCACGATACCGATCGTGATTAATGCACCCGCCGGGATGAGAGCCCACCAATTACTGCGATTTGCCAGGTAAACAAAGAGGAAACCAAGACCAATTCCTCCAAGGATGATTAATCCACCCAACGAATCATTAAAGCCGGGCACAAAGCTAGTCAGAAGTATTAAGCTACCGGTCGCGAGCAAGATCATTCCAGGGATTAATGCCCACCACTGCTGGCGGTCGCCGACGAAAAAACCTATAAATAATGCGCCAGCCAATCCCAAACAAGCTCCCCAAAACAAGTCGCTCCCCTGAAACACGCCTACATTTTGAAGCAAGAATAATATTCCTCCAACAATCAATACAAGTCCCCAAAACACTCGCGATGCAAGAATCTTCATATAAACCTCTCAGTCTTTGAATTTACTGGTTATCAATCCCAGATCATTTGCCTAAAGCGGCCTGAATCAGGCCGTCTTTCAAATCCCACAAACCTTGTGTCAACGACACATGATAAATATGCGGGTTCATAATACGGCGGACACCCGGGTCAAGACGTTCAACATCCTGCCGGCGAATACGTCGCATTTCCTCGATCGGTGGAAATTCATCCAATAGCTTACCTTGCTCAATCACTGGCATCAATAACGGTTCATATTCCGATATCTCAGATTGGTTCATAACACGTAATTTAGCATGATCTGATGGATGCCGTAGGGTGATTTCACTCATTTCACAAGGGTTTTCGTCCGTTAGGCTTAACAAATCCGCGGTTGCTTTGCCTCGTCGATCGTATAACCGCCAGACTTGCTTGTTTCCCGGGTTAGGAGTTTTCGAGGGCGAGTCTGAGACTTTTAAAGCCGGTTTCCAAATGCCATCATCATAAACAGCTACCAGTTTATACACTCCACCCAAAGCTGGATCGCCCCAAGATGTAATCAACCGGGTGCCAACCCCATACGTTAACCTGCTTACCAAATGATCAGGATCTACGCCATAGCGCGATGCCTCTTCCAAAATCTGTGTAACAATCTGCCAGATTACCAATTCGTCCAGATTATTCGATAGGACAATAGTTGTGTTTGGAAATCCAGCCGCATCCAGCATTCGCGCCGCCTGGATGCTTAAGTAAGCCAGGTCACCCGAATCCAATCTGACTCCTAATGGCTCATGGCCTTTTCGGCGCAATTCTTCAAACACTTTTATGGCATTTGGAATGCCACTTTCCAAGGTGTTTACCGTATCTACAAGAAGCAGACAGTCATCCGGATACAAGTCAGCATATGCACGAAAAGCTTCTAACTCTGTCGAGCCCATCGCCATAAACAATTGAACCATGCTGTGGGCGTGGGTACCTTTAGGTGCATAGCCGAGTACATGGGAAATGCCCACATTCGACGAGAAATCCGCACCACCAATCAGTGCAGCACGTGCGCCAGCATTTGCACCTCGATCATGTCCACGCCGCATGCCAAATTCCATCATAACCTGCCCACGTCCAACTTCGCGAATTCGAGCAGCTTTCGTAGCTATTAATATTTGGAAATTAATATGATTCAGCAATGAAGTCTCAAGAATTTGAGCCATCGCTATTGGCCCTTGAATTACGGTGATGGGTATGTTAGGATGAACGACACGCCCTTCGGGAATTGCCTGAAGGTTAATTCCCGAGAAATTTCCATCCCTCTTCAACCATTGGAGAAAATCATCAGCGAACACTTTTCGGCCAGACCGTCCTACTTGCATCTTCAAGTAGCTCAAGTCTTTCTCGGTGAATCTTGACTCCATCATCCAATTGATAAACCATTCTAGTCCAGCATTTACGCAATAGCCAGCTTTGTGTAGCCCGTAATCCGGATAATCTCGAAAATAATGGTCGAACTGGACTGTTTTTTCATGGAGTCCGTTCCGATAATATAACTGAGCCATGGTTAGCTGGTATTGGTCAGTAAATAAAATACCTTCAGCTATTCTTCTTTGATTGCTATTCACGCGATTACTCCTATAAGCAATTTACCTGCGTCGGAATAGCTGTTGTACGAGAATCCATAGACCAAAGATAATTAATAACGCAGGCCAGTATTCCCAACCAATATTCGAACCACCCAAGAAAAACCAAAAAATTATGAACAAAAAGAGACTCGTCAATACAGTCGTCGCACCTTCTCGAATTGAGGAACGCCATGTTCCAGAGAGAGCGCCAGAGATAATAATCCCAATTCCTACAAAACCCGGTATCAATGTCCAGAGATAAGACCAGCTAGTCCAATTACCGGTTGCATTTTGATAGTAAAGGATCCCACCAATTCCGGATACAATACACGCCGGGACAGCCATGCTAGGTACGCCGATGAGCAGGCCTAATAAAAACAAGAATACGCCCACTGCCACGATAATCAGAGGCCAGGCATAGTCTATCTCTAGCCACTCGTTAAAGCCCGGGACAAAACGCCCCACCAAGATAATCGCACCGAGCAGGACTAACAATAGACCAATTACAAGATTAGAGCGTGATTGACTACTCATCCCATCCTCCATATCGATTTCCTATATTGATTAATCTATCATGAGTATACATCTTTTCTACGTTGTGGGATAGATTTTGTTTCAAGGTATGATCGTGCTGGAAGTATAATCAGAAGAGAGAATGTAAATTCTGATAAATATGGAGGTTGAAATGTGCGAAGATTGTGGAAGCAGTTGTGACGATAATTGCACTTCTAAATGTTGCCAGAATACCATTGTTCCTGGTATCCCTCGCTTAAATGAGCTAGCGCCAAGTTTTGAGGCTGTAACAACCCACGGGACTTTGAAATTAGCGGATTATGAAGGAAATTGGCTTATTTTATTCTCTCACCCTGCTGATTTTACACCGGTGTGTACGACTGAATTCATTGCCTTTGCTGAAATATTTCCTGAATTTCAAAAGCGAGGCGTTGAGCTCATAGGATTAAGTATAGACAGCATTTATGCACACATTGCCTGGGTAAGAAATATTGAAGACAAGTTCGGCATAAAAATACCTTTCCCTATCATTGCCGATTTGAATCAAGAAGTCTCTAAGGCTTATGGGATGGTCATGCCCAGTGCCAGCAAAACTGAAACGATACGCTGCGTCTTCATCATCGATCCAAAAGGTATTTTGCGAGCGATGCTATATTACCCCATGTCAGCAGGTCGTAATACGCAAGAGATCCTTCGCCTGATCGATGCATTACAGACGAGTGATATGTATAGTGTCGCTACTCCAGCCAACTGGAAACCTGGAGACAAGGTTGTTGTTCCAGCACCTAATACGCAAGAAGGTGCCGAACAACGTATGAGTGAGGGTTTCGATTATTTTGATTGGTATTTGTGCAAGAAAGATGTGTAAAGATGGCATGTGTCAACGCGGATGGTAGCCTAACACCCATTGCTCAAAAAGTGCTTGGCGCGCTTGAACAGCCAGCTACAGTTACAGAAATAAACCAGCGCTCAGGAGTTCCTTTGTATCGTGTGCGCGCGAGTGTGCGAGAATTAGCACAATTAGGAATGCTCGAAGAAAAAAACGAACTATTCTGTATCACAGAAAAAGGTCAAATCCACCTGGCAATAGGTAAGCCATAGTAAAGTTTGGATAAGTGAAATTTGATTTCATTATTATCCCCTTAGTGGACGAGTAATATCCCGATTATTATGGACGGTACTTGTAGAATCTATCGATCCTTCCGGTCCAGCCACCGGTATACGGAATCCGAAAGTACTACCCTCCCCTTGTGCGCTTTCGACCCACACTTTGCCTCCATGAGCAGCCACAATAAAGCGCACTAATGCCAAGCCCAATCCTAAACCTTCCTGTCCTCGCAGAATAGGGTCAGAGGCTTGTGAGAATCCCTCCCACAGCAATTTTAATTTATCACGAGGAACACCAACACCGGTGTCCCTGACATCGAAATACAAAAGATCGGTAGCCGTCCAGCATGTCACCCACACCTTTCCCCCTTGAGGTGTAAACTTTACCGCGTTCTGGATAAGTTGGTAAATGGCATCACTCAATAGCTTCCGATCAGCCCTAATAGGGAAAAAATCGCCAACGAAGTAAATACGTAAATCAACCCCTTTCGCATCAGCAACTTTCTTGATTGGAATCATTGCTTCGCTGGTAAGCGTTTTGAAATCTAAGAACTCAAGGTTTAATTCGACCTGCCGATTTAGAAAAGCTGCGAAGCTGATCAAGTTATCAACCATCATACGAGTTACACTTAAATTGGATTCTAATTGTTCAACGTGTTCGATTTGATCTGAAGACCACTCTTGAGGTCGATACATCCGCAAAAGTTGTAGTGAAAAAGCCATATTTGCCAATGGAGTACGCATCTCATGGGTAACTACACGGATAAAGGATGATTTTAGGTCATCTATCTCACGCAACTGTTGGTACGCCATCTCCAAGTCAACCTTAGCCAATTGAAGTTCGCGGTTAACAACTGAAAGGTTAGAAAATAAGCGGGCATTCTCTAAAGCTACCGCTGTCTGGTCGGCCAAAGTACTTAATAAGAGTAAATCATCGCTGGTACATTTTTCACCCGATAATTTAGCACCTAGGACAAATAAACCAATCCACCCTGACTTCGTCAGTATTGGCACGAATACCTCGGCATTTTGTAGTGATAACCATTCGCGTTCAGCGGGTAGTAAACCTTTATATGTGGAGGAAAAGTCTAGCTCATATTGCAGCAGAGGACGTTTGAGCTGATTGAAATGTTGCACAACTGGATTTGACGCAGATAATCGTCCCTCGATAACAGCTTCATCACTGCTATCGCCACTTGGTATCGGTAAGAGGCGAAAAAAAGTGCTCCCGTTGTCCTTGACCTCATCAACGAGGTAGAGATTTCCATGGTTAATGTCGATAACCTTGGAAATTAAACTCAGCGATAACTGTTTTAATAACCGTAAGTCAACAACATTACCTATGCTCTGGCTATAATCTCGCACAATCGAAGACAAGCTATATCCCTGCCCAAAGACGATATTGTTGATCTTCTGAGCTGTCCATGTAACAAGCGGATTTACAACCAATACAAATACTGCCGCCAAAAGCAGAGCCGTCAAAACCGGCTGTGCAACATTCAACTGAGATAGAACAGCCTCTAAAAACAAAAATCCGGCAGTATAAGCCCCCACAGTCAAGAGTGAAACAACTGCAAAGCGCAATGATTGGGCCCCCATATGGATTAGGTCTTTCGGATTGGTGGATATTACTACATAAACCAATATCAGGTAACCAATCAAACATAAACCAATACCAGTGGCAACCTGATTGAATATTACAGAAATGTAACCTAAGATAAAAATACCTAAAGCAAATATCCAATAGAGATAACGATTTTTGTGGGAAGGTTGGTTGGCTGATCCAAATGCTCTTAAAGTCAATCGTATTGTGTGGGCCGAGATAAGCGAAGTGCCGATCAGGGCAATAAAACTCGCAAAAGCAAATCGAGGAACAGACAAGCCGAACAAATTGAAGGATGGAGGCAATCCAAATAAATCACTGATGAACGGAAGAATGAAGGCTCCGCTTAACATAGCCCATAAAGCCCAACTCTTGCCTGTAGTTCTTAACATTAAAAAGTCTGCGCTGTAATTCGATATTAGAACTGACAACAACAAAATACTACTGAATGATAGGAATCTATGAATATCTTTTTCTATTCCATTTAAGCCATTTAATCGAAGCAGCGCTAAACAGATAGCTACAGTACCTAAGAAAAATCCTAACCATACGAGGCTTCCAGTCAGGGGATTAATAGTGCCTCGTTTATTCCATACAATGATTGCGCAGCACCAAGCCATCCCGGCAATCAGTATATAACCATAAATGACATAAGGATACATTAGAAGGTCCGCTCTTATTCTCACATTGAGTGTACACCAGGAAATTATTTAGGATACAAAAATGTCGAGGTGTTCACATATCCTATTCCTGCTTAATCGCTAGCCAGCCTCCAAATCTTCATCGATCAGGTTTTGCGTAGATCGTTCTTCTAAGAGTTGTTTTGCGGCATCCTCAAAAGACACATCTCCTCCATACTCCAACCTGAGCGAAGCTTGCTCATCAATCACCCAGAGGTATAAGTCAGACTCGGTTCGTTCAGGGAATTGTTCCAGTATCCTCTGCTCTCGGATCAATTGCACTAGAGGCAAGTAGACGTGTTCATACCATGATTTGGCTGCTTCGATATACGAAACTTCACTATGACGTTTTTCGCCTAGATACCACCGATGCACAGAGATATGTTCAGATAATTTTTCATATTGACCAGGAATAGTCATGATAATTTTAGCATCTGGGCACGACTTCAATAACTGTGTATGTTCATAGAAGCTAGCCATTTCTTGCTCCAAAGCCATTTTGTCAATCCAATCTGCGCGCTGGAGGAGAGAAATCAACCTTTTTACTAAAGGCTGTGGTTCTTCTTCAACCAGATGGCGGGCAGCTTCTTCTTTTGCAACTTTTACAGGAAACAGATCACTATACCCTTCATCCTCATAGACCATACGAAAGTACCACAAGTACTTCGTTATCCATAGATATAAATCTGTTTCAAATAAATTGGGGAAACCTTTCAATATCCCATGTTCTTGTATCACTTCAATAAGAGGCATATAAATTGTGTCGCACCAGGAAGATGCGGCACTTTCTAGAGACACTGGTTCTTTTCGCTTTTGACCCAAAGCCCAGCGATGAAAAGAAATATGCTCCATCAACTTATCGTATTGACCGGGAACCTTAGTTTCAAACAACAAACCTCTGTGGCTTTCAGACAAACCGGTTTTATCAAGGAACCAAGCCTGTTCCTGCTTATTTTTGAGATCATCGACGCTCGTGTCTGTTGTTAGAGGCACGGGGATTTCTATTTCTATTACATATGCATCAATAAATTCCTGCCCCCACTCGCGGGCAACAGAAACACGATGATTGCCATCTCTGACGAAATAAATGTCACCCATCTTGATCAATTTGACTGGAGGTAATTGCACATGAGCATAATGTGCTTTATCAACATTCATCCAACGATCCCGAGTATGAGTTTGGATAGGCAAAAATGCTCTATCAAAGTCCATATATCGGCCTGTGCTTCCAATTATTTTCTTAATTTCAACTTGGAGTAAGCCCAAATCATGCTGCCCTTTGATTGGCATCTGTTCCCGAACCATGTCGAATGGAAGAAGATCATTACTACGCCCACTCAGCCAACTAATCACTTTACGCCAGAAAGCTCTCCCAATTGCCCGTTCGAAGTCTTCTTTTGCAAAATTCGTTGTTCCCATCATTTCACCACCTGTTGCTTCGTCTCAACTCGAGACTGAATACTTGACTCGATATCGATATTCGTAACCAGGTGGCCAAAAGTATTGATAACATCTGTGTTGTAATATCGTGTATGTGTTTCAGTATCAGGACGATAGATATGGACGTGTCCATGAAAATGGTAAGCTGGTTGGAATACTTTTAGTAACCACAAAAAAGCCTTGACCCCATGATGAGGCAAGTCGGGCTGATCATGAATCCCCCAGGGTGGGGCATGTGTCACGAAGATATCTAGATACCTGCCATATAATATTCGGTTCTTGATCATTCCCGGAACAAGCTTTAAGATATTAAGCCACATCTCGGATTGTGAATATTGGAATGGCCCGCGCCTATAACGAATACTCCCCTCAACTCCGCCTAGTAACACGCCATTATGATTGACTATTTTACGATGTAAATCAACGGTCCCATAAGGGTGCGTTTGTGGACCAGATTCGTAATACTCCACAACTTCAGCATGATTACCGCGCACAAAATATGTCGGTGCATCCAACATACTCTCTATAAATTCGAGATAATAATATGGTAAATCTCCACAACCTAAAACAAGATCAATATCACCAAATAATGCCCGCACCTGGGGGCTGTAGATTCTACTAAGTACTACATCACTTAAACTAAGAATCTTCATATGGACAAGTATGCTTCGCGTATTATTTCTGCACTTCTACGCAGAGCGGCTTGTTCCTGTAGATTTAGAGCCAAAGGTAATAATGTTACATCAAGGATACCATTTCCACCAATCAAGTGCGGCAAAGACAGAGTAACATCAGCAATTCCGGCCACATCCTCAATCGGAGTACAAACAGTCAGGATTGATCGCTGATTACGTAGAATCACCTCAACTATACGCGCTAAAGCACTGCCGATCCCATAATAAGTTCCACCTTTGCCCTGTATAACTTGATAAGCAGCGCCACGGACGCGCTCTTCGATCGAGTGGCGAACATTATCATCTGTACATATTTCCCATTGTTCACAGAAAACATCGAGTGGAACTCCGCCCACAGTCACTAACGACCAGGGTATGACTTCTGAGTCACCATGCTCGCCTAAAACATAACCATGAACATGATAAGCATCCACCCCCAAATGCTGACCTAACAAGGCACGTAATCGCGCGGTGTCCAGCGTTGTGCCAGAGCCGATCACGTGGTTAGAGGGTATATTAAAATCTGTGGCAATCTTAGCTACAAGGTGGGTGAGAACATCAACAGGATTTGTGGTGATGAGAAGAACTGCTCCAGGGGCATATTCGAGCACCTGTGGGATGATACTCCGGAATATCGCGGCATTACGTTCTAATAGTTCTAACCTTGTCTGTCCTGGTTTTTGTGCTGCACCTGCTGTGATAACAACCACATGACTATTAACCAAGTCGGGATAGTCACCAGCCGATATCGTTAACGGATGGGCAAAAGGAATCGCATGCAAAATATCATCGGCTTCTGCTTGAGCGCGTGTCTTATTGACATCCACAAGTACAATTTCTCTGCCGATGCCACGCATAACCATGGCATAAGCAGTAGTAGCCCCAACAAATCCAGCGCCAACAATTCCAACTTTCACTTCCAGCCTCCTATAAGAGTTTCGTGGTTTTTAGCAGAAAAGTTAATTATTAACCCTTAAACGGAGAAGGTCTGTTACTGCTGCCTCTACGCTCGAGAACTTGTACGTGAATCCTTGTTGCATCAAGCGGGAAGGTATAACACGTTGCCCATCTAAGACTACAGTAGCAACTTCGCCAAACATAAGCCTAAACAAGAATCCGGGGATGGGAACTATAGCGGGTCGATGGGCAATCCTTCCGATCGTCCTAGCGAGTTCAGCATTCGTTATGGGTTCTGGGGCAGTAAGGTTATAAATTCCTTGCGCTGACCGATTGTCGATCAAAAAACAGATCGCATTGACTTGATCGGCCAAATGAATCCAGGATAGGAATTGCTTGCCGTTACCCAAAGGACCACCTGCAAAAAATCTAAACGGCAAAACAAGTCGATCAAATGCACCTCCAAAAGGGCTAAAAACGACACCAGTTCGTATAACAACTCTCCTGACACCCAAATCCTCAATTTCATGCGTGCTATTTTCCCATGCTACGCATACTTTTGCTAGAAAATCATCACCCGCGGGATGAGTTTCATCAATAATCTCATCAGCAAGAGTACCATAGTACCCAATAGCAGATGATTGAATGAATACATTTGGTTTGTTCTTGGCATGCCGAATTGCAGCAACCAGGGCTTTGCCTGGAACTAATCGACTCATTAATAGAGCTTCTTTTCGTGCTTCGGTCCAACGAGTCGGAAAGAATTTCTCGCCAGCAATATTTTCTCCAGCAAGGTTGACGATAGCGTTCGCACCATCAACATAATGCCCCCAACCTAGAGAAGTTTTACCATCCCATCGGGCTACAATTACTTCTTCAGGCACGTCAACAACTTTTTGCGGATTTCTGCTGAGGATAACGACCTGATATCCGCGTCGGATCAGTTCCTTTGCGAGTCCTGTTCCGATTAATCCACTACCACCAGAAATTATGACTCTCATATCTATCTCGGACCTAAGTCAGATTTTCTCCATCTGTAATCAGCTGGATTTTCATCATCTTTCGAAATTTCTCAGTTGGGGTTAGTCGCCTGTCTGCTAAATTTTAATGGGCGAACCAATCCAGCAAAGAGTAATCCAGCAATAAATCGTCCTATAGAGGATACCACAAAAACAACTTTGAATCCTAAAGGCGTTATGATCGCGCTCCCTAGTGCTGCACCTATTGCCAATGATAAAGTAACGACAATCTGATAGAGAGCAGAATACCGGGCGCGCAAATTATTGGGAAACAAATCTAACAAATAATTAAATGATGCCAAACTAAAAGCACCCCATAAAATACCGCCTAACAAATTAACAAAAATGATCTGCCACGCTGCTGTAACAAAAACCCAGCAAATGGGCAAAATGGGTATCAACAACATACTGATTAATTGTAAACGACGTGGGCCCCAACGATCCGATAAAGAACCCACCTTACGTTGGATAAGCATACTTGCAACACTGGTAGCCACGGTTGTTAGACCAACCATGGTTGCATTCGCTTTTAAGTTTTGCACTAGATAGACCGTGAAGAATGGACCGGCTACATTTAGCGAGAAATTCCACAAGGCAGTCGTGGTAAATAAGAAAAGAATCAATTTTTTTGCGCGCAAATCAACCCAAAGCGTTTTGAAGGTTATCGAAGTATCATTAGAATGTGGCAAATTACTTCTGGGATCAACTATCTGTCCAAAACAGTACGTTCCACCCATGCCGATCAGGAATGCGATTGCCATCGCGATTTGATATCCCCAAGGCGTTCCGGTGCGTGTGATCAACTCACCAATCAGCATAGTGGTTAACATTCCTGCTATTGCCATTATGAAATTTCGCGCGCCAAAATACCTTCCACGCCCTTCTAAAGGAACGATATCCCCTGTTATTGACATCCATGCCGGATAAGCAAAGTTGGCAAAAGCATCACGCGTTACAGCAATCACTATCGCAAACCACACTATCCCAGGTGCTACTACAAGGAGTGGGCCTATGGAAAGTACGAGAATCATTGCCCGGGCGATTACCCCGCCAAAAATTACTGTAAATTGTTTGCTGTGCCCAAAGCGTTCAACTAAGAACGCCGCTGGCAATAACACAAGCGCCGCAGTAAAACTGCTCAGCGAACTCATTAACCCTATTTGTGTACGTGTTGCGCCTAATGCCAGGATATAAACCGACAGATACGTCAAATAAATATTATCCGAGGCTGCTGAATAGAGACCGTCAAACCAGTACCAACGCAGATTTCTTCGAACAGTCGCTGGCAATGCTAACGCCCAATCTCCGCCAATGGTTAACCGCATGAAAGATTGGCGAGCCTCATTCCAGATGGCGCCAATATATTTTTTAGCCATAGACTTAAATTGTTAAATCTGTTCGTAATAGGGCATGTCAACAACGAACACGGTTGCCCTGTGCTGTTCTTGCTCGACAGACCGTGTTGTGTGTTTCAAAAGTTCGAAAACCTTGTCAACTTTTTCGGATTCAACGCCAATCAAGAAAGTGGCGTTACCGCGCCGTAGGAATCCACCCGTGGATGCAACTCGCGTCACACGAAATCCTTGTCCTATCAGGGTTTGCAACACGATCTCACTATCAGTGTCATGAACAATTACGATCATTAATTTCATACAACACCTCTTTAAAATTGTTCAAATCGCTCTATGTTCATGGAATATAGAATTGCACCACCTACTTCTGCCTCAACCATTGCCATGGACAGATGTTCCGGGAGAGCGCTGATCATCTGGGCTGGAATATATTGCTTGATCGGTTGGCAGCATTGCTCCATCAGCTTATGCAATTCAGACATCCGTTCTTTATTTACTCCGAGTAAGAGACAAATTGTCGACTCCTGGATCATTCCGCCTAAACTATCCAACTTCGTAAAATAGAATCGCTCTTTACTTAACCGATCCATTAACTGGGGAGCTTGTAGTCCAGATATAACCAGTATCACTAGAATATCAATTATCTCAAGTGGATTCATGCATCACTCATAACTCAGTCACAGGATAAGTCTAATCATCATAACATTTATTGTGCAATGACAATTTGATTCATAAATAGATTTGGGTAATTCGATACAAATGATACTACCAACCAAGCTCCATTTTCTGACCTTGTTATACCACCTCAAGCCAACATTGGGTATGTTAATCGAATATGATTTTTCCACAGCTTTTGCAGCAATGATGATGCTAATTGTGATATATAATCATTTAATCAGGTAGTTATTAAAATTCTAATTAAGCATACCTATAGAAAGGAATTCCTTAATGGCTTTCTTTGACCTTCCCCAAGATAAATTGTTGACTTATTGCCCAATCAGGTATGAAGCAGAAGATTTTGATGCTTTTTGGAAAGACACACTAAGCGAAACACGACAATACCCTATTGCTACAAAATTCGAACTAATACATTATGGATTGAAAGCTCAAGAGTCCTATGATGTAACTTTTAATGGGTTCGCAGGACAGCCAATAAAGGGATGGTTACTATTACCACGCCAGCGTACCGGAAAGTTACCTTGCGTGGTGGAATACATCGGGTACGGAGGCGGTCGCGGGTTTCCGACGGATTGGTTGCTATGGTCAAGTTTGGGTTATGCACACTTGATCATGGACACCCGGGGGCAAGGCAGCGCCTGGCAAAAAGGGGATACGCCGGATAATGAAGCTGGGGGTAATCCATTCCACCCTGGGTTTATGACCCAGGGTATTCTGAACCCAGTAACATATTATTACCGCCGCGTCTTCAGTGATGCAGTACGCGCTATAGAAGCTGCGCGAGAAAATCCAGCCATTGATCCACAAAGAATAGCCGTGACTGGTGGCTCACAAGGTGGAGGAATCGCAATTGCTGCAGCTGCCCTTGCTCCTGATGTCCAAATTGCAATGCCAGAAGTTCCATTCCTCTGCCATTATCGCCGCGCAACTGAGCTTGTGGACACGTATCCATATAAGGAGATCGCGAACTACCTAAATTCTCACCGCGATCAAGTCGAACAAGTATTCCAAACATTATCTTACTTTGATGGTGTTAATCTGGCTACACGGGCAAAGGCCAGAGCGCTCTTTTCTACTGGTCTGATGGACATGATTTGTCCTCCATCAACAGTCTATGCAGCTTTCAATTACTGGAATGGTCCCAAAGAAATTCGCACATATATATACAATGGGCATGAAGGCGGTGGAGACTTCCACACTATAGAGAAAATTAAGTTCGTGCAGAATATCTGGGGATGAGCTAAGACGCAGGGAGAAATGAAGTTTCTGGAAGCTTCACGACCACCTTCTTTAAACGCGACTGGTACATTGACTAAATACCTGACTGATAAGAGGTAAGATAGTATTGACTGCGTTTGTATCCAGAGCAGTCATAAACGTTCCAATACCAATTGCTAGCAAAATCCGCCCCTTATGTTTCGGTGTTTCTTCCATATTCTTTTGGACTCCGAAGTAAAAAAGCCAATACAAGTATCGTAGCTACACCGCCAAATACTGAAGTTATGAAAGTCGAAGGATAACCGTAGGTATCCGCCAACACACCGCCAAGTAAGGGGACAATGAATGCAGTAGGTGCTACCAAAGTATTTGCGAGGCCGATGTAGGCCGGTCGTTCAGAATCGGTGCCAAATTCAAGCGTTAAGGTCATTGATATCGTCCAAACGCCGACATTCGCAATACCTGCCAAAGCAAAGACGAGAAAAAACCAGCCAGCGCCATGGGAACACCATGCAACGATTGCGCTTAATACTGCTGAGGATATTCCAATAATCATTACTCCTCGATGGATCCAACGATCGCCCAACCACCCCATGATAGGATTCGCCACAGTTTGAACAACCGTCAATACACTTGTCATCAACCCAACCATTACCTCGCTTACCCCAAGAAACCGGACCGCATATACTGTATAGAAGGAAAAGCTTACAGTTGCAACCTGTGCGAGGACTCGAACAACCAAGAACCAGCGGAAATTATTATCATTTTTTAAGATATCAAATATGTTGCGCCAGAAATGAACGTGGCTCGCCGCAACTTCTGATGGCTTACTTTCCTCTTCACGGGTCAAGGAAAGAAAGAAGTAGGATACCACCATACCTGTTGCAGTAATTAAAAAACACAAGGTGAAATCAAGGGGCGAATCTACACGCTCGAGAATCAATCCAGCCAAAACAGCGCTTATGCTTGCAAATAAGCTTGCCGCAGCAGCTTGTGTTCCATAGAATATACCCCAACGGTTGCCAGGTACAATCTTGCCTATCATGCTTTGCCAAGCAGTGGCTGCAAATCCGCCCCCAACTGCCTGCCACGTCAGCAGGAGAAAAGTCAGGAGTAATGCTACCTTATGCTCCATTGACGGTAAGAACCATGCTACGGCTGCTAAAGCAAGAAAAGGCAATCGCTCCTGGATCGTTAACAACAAAACCATCGGTTTATATCGTTTGCGTTGAGATACACTATGAGCAACAAATAATTGTGGCAGTTGCCACCCCAAAACATGAATGCCAGGAATCAAGCCTATCAAAATCGCCGAATCGGTCATACTACTGACAAATAAGGGAAGAATAGTTGAAAAGGATGCAAATCCCAGGGCAAAACCAAACGCACCTCCGTCAGCAACATTGACTACAAAATTGAATGGAAAATGTTTATCTCGCTGATTGGTATCGGGAGTGAGAGTTTCCATGAAATCCTATTATCTCCAGACAACGAAGTTTACTATGGAAAAATCAAAGACCGCCGGTATGAGTATCTTAGCATCTAATCAATGTCACTAGAATATGGAACGCACACGCCATTAAGGGAGAACCGATCTTAGTCAATCGCGGTGCAAATCTTTGAGCATACGCCAGGCTGGCTCATGAACAATCACCCGCTCACCCAAATCGTTTACATAGGACCACTTACCTGGATCCGGCCCGATAACGTGATAGCCTAAACGTTCATAAAAACTACGCGCGGCGGCATTCTCCCGCCCAACATTAAGTGTGAGCTGGCGAAATCCACGATCCACTAAATCTACTTCTGCCACGTGCATCATACAAGTACCAATCCCGAGGTTACGAAAATCAGGACGAACGCGAAAACCAAATAGATAAGCACGCGTTACTCCATCCGCCATATCATGGCGAAAGGAGTTTAAGGATACAAAGAGTTGACCAATCAGACCTATCTTCGGCAATTCCGCAATCCATAATATCGCCCGGTCTTGCTCAACCTGTTGATAAACATCTGAAAACATCCGCCGGAAATGCGTGTATTCCCCACCCCATTCCAAAGCCGGTAAATCGGCTTTGTTACCATGGCGAACAATCAGGTCAGTATACATCTTATTCCCAATATAACGGCAACCGGATGAATGATGTCTTAGGAGCTTATTTATTTTCTGCAACAAGCAAATTGTTCAGCATACGCTTTTCTTCCTCAACAGTAAAGATTTCACCATCAAGCCAGGCATCGCGTAATCGGTCCAAAATTCTTCGATAAATTGGACCAGGTGGGACTCCAAGGGTACGCAAATCGTTACCGGTCACACATGGGTAAACTTGACCCCAATCTGTGAGATATCGCCAGATCTTTTGCCGTACAAGATCCTCTTGCACAGCAATATAAGTAGCATAAACGGATAGCCGCGGATACTTGTCTAATAAGCCCACAACCCGACTGGGATGCTGATCGGCTATCGACGCAACATCTTGATATAAACGACAAGAAGCGAGCACATCATCGATCTGGCTTGGAGGATATCTTATCCGTAAAAGGATAGATTCAACCTTCTCCTCTGGCAGTTGGATTAGCCATTGGATGTAAGATAATTTCCGAAGAGACGTTTCTATATCAATACCAGGTAATCCTTTTGATAAATTAATATTATATGCTGCGTATAAGGATTCTATTCTCAAAGAAATACTATTATCCCACTGCAGATTAGGATGAAGTGCTTTTAATAACCCAAGTTCATTGAGGCGCCCAAACATTAAAAGACGATCATCCTCATCAAGGATGTGATCCAATTCATGCCGGATACGCTCGCCGCTAACCCGCCCAAGCAAGGTTAGCGCCTCTTGGAGTAATTGCTCTGTCCGTTCCTCAATTCGAAATCCGAAACGCTGCTCAAACCGAACAGCCCTCAGCATACGGGTTGGGTCATCAACAAAAGAAAGTGAGTGTAGGACTCTCACTAATCCTTCTTTTAGATCATTCAATCCACCCCAGTAATCATGCAATTCACCGTAATGCCTACCGTCCAGACGCATGGCTAAAGTATTGATCGTAAAATCCCTGCGATGCAAATCAAGTTTGATACTTCCCCGTTCAATCGTTGGTAAAGCCGTAGGATGGGTATAGAACTCTGTCCGTGCGGTAATCAGGTCTAAAAATTCTGGTAGCTCAGTTTTTGAATTTTGATATCCCAACTCGTTTGCCAGATCACCAGACACCTCTGAGATCAACCATTTCGCAGTACCAAAGCGTGTGTGGGTAGTAATGCGGCCTCCAAACCGCCGACCAAGGGTATGCGCTAACGCTATAGCATCTCCCTCTACTACAAGATCAAAATCCACGCTTGGACGGTCGAGTAATAAATCACGAACAAATCCACCAACCACATAGATCGCCATTCGCTGTTCGGTAGCGATCTCACATACCGCCTTAAGCAACGCTAACCGTACGGAAGGTAGAGCACTTTCTAGTCTCTCAGCCAAGTTTTGATAATTCGAACGATCAAGTTTACCAGTTAAAGTCTTTAGCAAATCAGTTCGAGTGACAATTCCAACAATTACCCCATCTTCACTTCGAATTACAGGTATTTGACCCCATCCAGAATCGGTCATTAAACGTTGTAAATGCTCAATCGAATCATCAAGCCTTACAGTGACTTCTCCAGCATCCATTAAACTCTGCGCAGTCAAATTAAGTTTATGAGCAAGTGCACGGTCAACAGCTCGACGAGTAAGTAACCCAACCACCCTGGAATCTTTTACCACTGGATAACCTTCATAACCGTACCGTTGCATGCGCATTGCTGCTTCCTGAACGGGTGTATCGGGAGAAAGCACTTGTGGAGTTCGTGACATGATTTCAGCCACAGTAACAGCAGGACGGACGTGTTGTGGTAGGATTGATTTTAATTCTGATATCACCAAGGGAAGGGATTTCCCTTTTACCAAGCTGGCTGCAGCGCGTGCATGTCCGCCCCCACCAAAATAACCTGCAATCTTGGAAACATCAATGTGGTCAGATGTAGATCGACATATCAACTGCACCCCACTGCGCGTGGTCACAATGACAAACAGCGCATCGGGATCGAGTAAATCTCGTAGTTTATGTACTACAGTGGAAAGCTCCTCGTCCATTTCTTGGGCGATTGCAGTCGCGATGAGAATATGGGAGCCATGTAGGTCGATACTCTCGAGGGATTCTCTCAGTCGGTCATACACGAATTGCTGTGAGAGCGATAAAGGCTGGTTCAAAAAATCACCCACGATACCTAAGCTTGCACCTTGTTCCAGTAAATATGAGGCTGCGGTTAAATCGCGTGGAGTTGTGCGTGTATATGTTAGCGAGCCGGTGTCTTCATAAATGCCCAACAATAACAATGTGGCTTGAACCATCGTGAGATCATTATTGAGCTCGCGTAATTGCTCAACAAACAATGTGACTGTCGCTCCGACGTTGTCTGTCGTGATCGTCCATGCTGGAGATATATCGCTACGTCGATGGTGGTGATCTACAATTTTCACTCGCGTGTCGTTACCTACCCCACGCACCGTTGCCATAGTCTGTGTGTCCACCAGATTGATAGATTCCACCTGCCCCGAGGGCAAATCACGTGGGTCGATGAATGGCAACTCCGCTCCATAAAGAGTCACAAAAGAGCGCACATTACGATTCATGCGCCGTGGCAAAACAGGAAGCGCCATCTCATCAAGCAAATACGCGCCCAACATAGAAGCGAGAGCGTCAAAATCCGCCTGTTCATGAGTAAGAATTAACCGCATATTAGCACAACTATTTCACTACCGTCTTCACTTAATTGTAATCTACAATCCAGTTTTACGTTACAATATACCCGCTCGACCACCACCTATATCATAATTGGGAAAATCCATGGATATCCAACAACTAACTCAAGAAATGCATAATTTTGTTCGCAGCATGGGCTGGTACAACACAAATACGAAACGCCCACAGACTCCTCGCAACCTCGCGATATCGTTAAACCTGGAAGCAGCAGAGGTTCTCGAGCATTTTCAATGGAACGACAAAATCCTTGACCAAAATCGACTCGCTGACGAATTGGCTGATGTTACTCTCTACCTTTTGCAACTTGCCAGCCTCTCCGGCATCGATCTTGAACAAGCTGTGCTAAACAAATTGAAGAAAAACTATCAGCGCACCTGGGACAAAGAGATAACTAGTTCATAATGCGATTTGCAAGAATTGCTAACCAGTGGTAAAGTATAGGACTTGAATCCAACATACTGTAGGAATTGACTAGCATGAGCAATGATAAACTCCCGTCTCGTTCAGATAATTATGCTGAATGGTATAACCAATTGGTGCTAAAAGCTGAATTGGCTGATTATTCACCAGTGCGAGGCTGCATGGTAGTGCGGCCATATGGCTGGGCATTATGGGAAAACATACAACAAGGTTTAGATCGACGATTTAAAGCAACAGGCCATACAAATGCTGCCTTTCCCACGCTGATACCGATGTCCTTTCTTGAAAAAGAAAAAGAACATGTAGAGGGTTTCTCGCCCGAGCTTGCTATTGTCACGATCGGAGGCGGCGAGAAGCTCGAAGAACCACTAGTCGTTCGTCCAACATCAGAGACGATTATCGGTTATATGTATTCCAAATGGGTGAAATCGTATCGAGACCTGCCAATCCTGATCAACCAATGGGGAAGCGTGATTCGCTGGGAAATGCGTACGAAACTATTCCTCCGAACGGCGGAATTTTATTGGCAGGAAGGCCATACAGCTCACGCAACTGCCGAAGATGCCGAAAATGAGACACAGCAAATGCTGAATGTTTATGCGGATTTTGCGATCAACGATGCGTCAATTCCTGTCGTAGCAGGTCGCAAGAGTAATTCTGAGAAATTCGCTGGTGCCGTACGCTCGTATTCGATTGAAGCGATGATGGGAGATACACGCGCCCTGCAAGCTGGCACATCCCATTTCCTCGGGCAGAATTTCGCCAAAGCCTTTGATATTCAATTCCTCGATAGTAATAATGAACTCCAGTATGCATGGACTACTTCATGGGGATTATCGACCCGTATGATCGGTGCAATCATCATGACACACGGTGATGATCAGGGTTTGGTTTTACCTCCAAAGTTAGCTCCTATCCAAATTATCATCACCCCTATTTATAAGAATGATGAAGAAAAAACAAAAGTATTAGAAACAGTTGCCAAGATTGATTCAGAACTTGGTCAGAATTTTAGAGTGAAAGTCGATTCGCGTGAAGAAGTCACTCCTGGTTTCAAGTTCAACGACTGGGAAATGCGCGGTGTCCCTTTACGCATCGAAAACGGTCCCAAGGATGTAGATAAGAATAGCGCGGCTTTCGCCCGTCGCGATATGCC
>ERZ1649853.317-NODE-317-length-20350-cov-5.531559_pt1 | contig 20350 bp, 19 predicted proteins | sample MGYA00575353_ERZ1649853 | MGnify/ENA primary metagenome ERZ1649853 (study PRJEB40853, sample SAMN11349654) | freshwater sediment metagenome | isolation source: river sediment | host: Sediment | place: India: Okhla Barrage, New Delhi | collected 2017-02-21 ...
AAAAATGGTCTTCAATTCGGGCATTTCATCTGCTCTAAAAATATGGTAGTCCTGCAAATCTGTTTCTCTCGGATTACCCAGACTATCATATTTCATTTCTTCGCACACAGCATAACCCAGAGCTTGCGTCATTCCTCCTTCAATTTGTCCTGACGCCGTTAGAGGGTTAACAACAACCCCTGCATCAACCGCCATAACAAGCTTGTCTACAGTTACCTGTCCAGTCTGTATATCAACTGTTACTTCTGCGAATTGGGCTGCAAAAGGCGGAGGAGCTACCGGAGACCAGAAAGAAGCGCTTCCCATTATTTGCTCTTGATCGAAATGGTGAAGCGAGGATAACGCTATTTGGCTGAATGAAATCTTATTTCCCTTTTTACTATAAGCATTGCCATCTTTTAGTTCAATATCATTTTCAGTAATATCAGGTTCAATACCTTTAAATAATACAATTGAACGTTGTTTGATGCGATCTGCAACAATTTTAGCTGCTTTTGAGACTGCTCCACCAGAAATATATGTGGTGCTTGAAGCATATGCGCCTTTATCGAAAGGAGTGAAATCAGTATCGGACGAATAGACGATTATATCTTCTACAGAAACACCTAACACTTCTGCCGCAATTTGCGCTAGTACTGTATCTGAGCCAGTTCCCAAATCGGTGGCTCCTATTAGTAAATTGAATGATCCATCGTCATTCATTTTTATGCTAGCGGCTCCCATATCAAGGTAAGGGATGGCTGTACCCTGCATTGCTAATGCGACTCCAATACCTTTCCGCAAGTAGGGCTTAGTACAACTAGTCTTCCAATCCTGGTTATTCCACTTTTGTTTCCATGCAATCTCTTGCATTCCAAGTTTTACACATTTTTCGAGTCCTACAGTTTGAATAACCTCCGGGCGAGGTTCACGACCTTCACTCCAGGCGGTGCTAAAAGGATGTAGTTCTCCTGCTCTAACAGAATTCTTGAGCCTAAACTCAATCGGATCCAAATGCAGTTTTCTTGCAATTATTTCCATTTGCCTTTCAACTGGCCAGTAACCTTGAGGAACTCCGTATCCACGATATGCACCTGCAGGAGGAGTATTAGTGTAAACAATGTCAGCATAGAATCTAATATTTGGTGACTTTCGATATTTTTCATCTCCAACATATAGTGCCATGGCTTTATGACCTGTGTTTCCTGTGACCGTTAATGCATGGCATCCATACGCGCCTGTATCAGATAAGGCGTACATTTCGTTAGCTGTGATGGTACCGTCATTCTTCACACCAGTTTTAATTGTGATCTTCATGGGGTGACGGGATCTGGCAGCAATAAATTCCTCCTCCCTGGTATATTCATATTTGACTGGTTTTCCAGTAGCAATCGTTAGGTGTGCAGCAACGTCTTCAATCAGTACTTCTTGCTTGCCCCCAAATCCTCCCCCAATTCGTGGTTTGATTACTCTGATGCGTTTTGCCGGTAACTTTAAAATTGGTGAAAGTATTCGTCTTGCATGAAAAGGTACCTGGGTACTTGATCTTACAACGAGGCGGTCATCTTCATCCCAATAAGTAATAACAACATGGGGTTCTATGTGAGCCTGCTGAACTTTCGGAACTTCAAACGTGTTTTCAAAAATATGGTCAGCTTCTTTAAAACCTTTGTTTACATCACCAATGTCAATTCTTATCTCGGCCGCAAGGTTGCGAGCGGGATTCGAATCTGCAAAATTCACATATTCACTTTCATCATGAATTTTTACTGACCCCTTTTCCATGGCTTTTGAGGAATCCAGGATGGCGGGTAATATGTGATACTTCACCTTAATAGCCTTAATTGCCTGTTCAGCAACCGCCTCGGTAATTGCTGCAACAAAAGCAACACGATCGCCAACAAATCTCACCTTTTTATCAAGACTAAACATATCCAAAGGTCCAGGGATAGGATCAGATTGGCCAGCGGTTGAATATGCAACACGGGGGAGATCTTTCCAAGTCAAAATGGCTTCAACGCCAGGTATATTTTTTGCCTCAGTGGTATCGATCTCAAGTATTTCCGCATGTGCGTATGGGGAATGCAGTACCTTGGCAATTAGCATATTTGGGATTTCAAAGTCATCGGTGAAAGCAGGTTTACCCTGGACCAATTTATGGGCGTCGACCTTTGCGGAGCTCTTACCAATGGAACGAAAATCGTTATCAATATTAGATTCAATTGCAGGTTTGAAGCTCTCCTTATTCTTAGGATCCACAAGTGACAGCAATGCTTTTACGGGTTTTTCATATCCGGTACACCTACAGAGAATTCCGGAAATTGAGTCCCTTATTTCCTCTTCGTTGGGTTTGTGATTTTGCTTAAATAAAGCTGTTGCTGCAAGCACCATTGCTGGTGTGCAATATCCACATTGGATTGACCCTGATTCAATAAATGCTTTTTGCACAACACTTAATCCTGCAGTCTTTTTCCACCCTTTTTCGGGTAATTCTCCAACATTTTCAATAGTTTGTACTTGATGTCCATCAGCTTGCACAGCCAGCATGGAACAAGAATTTATTGATTTACCATCCAATAAAACAGTGCATGCTCCACATTCACCTTTTTTGCAACCGCCAAATTTTGCCCCAAATAGATGATGCCGTCTTAGAAACTGAAGTAGCGTTTCACCAAACTCTACGTCATCTGATATCTCACAGCCATTTACAAGCAAGGATATTCTCATTTTTAATATTCCTTGGCATTTCTAGAAATTAACATTTCTAACGCCATTTTTTTGTAGGCGGCAGATGCCCATATATCATCGGAAATATCAATCTGGGTTACGATATGTTTGATATTAATTTTTTCGGAGGAATTAAAAGAAAACAAAAAAGGTCCGTTTCTAAAACCGTTACAGCTTATTCTTCTCTCATCTTCATAAACTGAAATAGCAACTGAAATAATTGGAATATCCAATGGGCTTCGTGAAACAAAATCAAATATTATTTCTTTTGGCAGATGAAGAGAAAGAGTACGAACTAGAAGGTTATCATGATTTTTTCCACGAATAAAATCATCTAGTTCAACATGAATATTACCTGGTTCAAAAAATATTTTCGTCCTCATCGAATTTAAGCAATTTAGAAAAGGTGATCTGGAATTTTTGGACATTACAAGTCCGCCAATTGTTCCAACATTCCTGATATTCTTTGAAGCTTCAATTGCCATTGCCTTATTGAGTCCATGATATCTTGTCAAAAAAGACTTAACTTTTTCCAGAGGTGTTGCCGCACCGATATTCACTGTTGAGCTTTCAACAGTGATTTGATCTAAATTAAGGTCTTGTAGGTCAATGGCGATGATATTATCTTCATAGTTTTTGAAAGTTAAACCACCTCCCATAAATCGGCTGTTTTTATACATCTCTTTCAGCAACAGAGCTTCTTTCAAAGTTTTCGGCCGGAAGTAATTTTGAATCATTGTCAGATCCTATTCGAAATTTGCAAACGTATCAATCAATAGTTTAACATTTCCACCAACTGGGTAAAGGATGGGGCAAGTGCATCCGTTATTGATATACTCTTTTACTTTTTTTCTAGCCTCATCAGGGGTTCCAGAGGCTGTAATTCTCTCGATTAATTCTTCAGGTACCAGAAATTTTGCTTTTTCAATCTGCTCGTGAGTAGCCGGCCATCCTAAAATCGACTGTATTTGCTGCACAATATCCATAGACACTCCAGATGCTTTTGCGATATGAGGTTGTTGAGCCAGATATTGCGTGAGTAACTGCCTGGTAGTATCGATTGCAACATTATGATCATGATCGACAGAACACACAATTAATTGCGGTCTATCAATATCATCAATGGTCCGCCCTGCTTTCTTTGCTCCAGTAGTCAGCAAATCAATGGCTTTGTAATTGTATTCAGGTGGAACACAATAATTTAACACTACTCCATCAGCAATTTCGCCAGTCATTTCCATCATGTTATCACCAGTTGCGCCTATATAAATTGGCACAAATCTGGGTTCCCGCCGCCCATGGACGATATCTAGTTCAATTCCTGAAACATGGATAAATTCTCCATCAAACGAAACTCGCTCCATAGCCAGCAATCTTCTAAGGATATCAACAGTCTCTCTCATTGCCGTTAGTGGTTTCTTCCTATCGATGCCGACATTTTTTGCTAAAGGATCCCACCATGCCCCAATTCCACAAATAATCCTATCGGGTGCGAGGTCATCAAGAGTTAGAAATGTAGATGCAAGTAAACCGATATTCCTTGTCCAATTGTTGATTACCCCAGAGCCTATTCGAATTTTTTGTGTAACCGCTGCATAGGCTGCCATCGGAACAATTGCATCCCTAACCAATCTGCTTTCAGCTTGCCAAATCGCGTCAAACCCCTTAGTTTCTGCATAACGGGCGTAATCTAATCCATCTCTGAGATCGTGTGAATCTTGTAGATATAACGCGACTTTTTGCATTCTTCCTCCAATTAAATACTTTTTCCTGTTAGTGATAAATCATTATATCTTTTTAATATTTCTAAATCTTCTGGTAAATCTAAGTCTAATCCGAACCGCTCAGAGATGAAAACATCAATCCTCGATTTAGCATTTTTACCATTTTCTAAATGAATATTATAAGAACCAGGACCATATTTAAATTCTATTAGTCCAGTTGGATTAATTAATAAGGCATTTGTGCCGTCTTTTTTTCGATCAGGTGCAATAACAATTTCCGGAGGACCTTTCGATAAAGCCAAAAATTCTTCAATATCATTTTCTTTGATTAAAGGTAAATCAGCTGGAAGCACAAGGATTTTATTCGCGAAATAGGCTTTGGCAACTGATGCCGCTCTTTTCACTGCAGTATTCAAATCTGGGGAGCCATCTTCAAGTACAGTTTTTGCTGAATAATCTCTTGCAATAGACAATGCAAGTGGGTCTCTGCTTACAACAAGAGTCGTCTCAATTTCTTTTACTTTTTTCAATGTCTTTAATGTATTTATTAGCATTGTCTGGTTTAGCGCAGTGCGTTCATCCTCTGACAAAATACCAGATAGACGAGATTTGCCTCTTCTTAACGGCTTTACCGGAACAATTGCCCATAATGACATAGAAAATTATTTTTCCATAAAACAGAGTATTTCTTTTGCCAAACGAATCTTATTTTCTTTATCAGCCATAATTATATCTGTAACAATTGTTTCTATTCCCAAATCTTCTATGGCATTTTTCTCATCAGCATTCTCTTTGTCAATAACCATTTGATTTATGAAACCTTCGTATAATTTGGCAACTTCTAAAGCAGAAGGAGTGATTCCAAATTCCCTAAATATTTTTGCTGTAGGACCTTTTACTGCATTTTGCCCGATAATTGGAGACACAGCTAATACTCTCTTACTCTGAAGTATTTCCTTAACACCTTGAATCGATAAAATCGGAAAAATACTCAACCAAGGATTTGAGGGGCAAATCACGACCTGTTTTGATTTCTCCAGCGCTATTCTTGCCGTACCGCATAATGTGGCATTTTCTATGTTAGAATAAAAAACCTGTTTTATTGCTGGCTTGAATTGATACTTAACAAAATACTCTTGAAAATCCAGAGTTCCATATTGGCTTGTTTCAATTTTTGTTTGTATCCGACCATCCGTCATTGGGTAAATGGGGTATGTGACATCTAGTAATTTTGATATTTCAAGTGTAACTTCAGAAAGCGGTTCGCCAGAATTGATCCTTTGAGTGCGAATTAAGTTTAATGCCAAATCCTTATCCCCCAGTCGAAACCAGGGACGCTCTCCAATTTCAGATAGTGTATCAAATACTGTATATGTATCGTCATATCGCCCAAAGCCGTGTGTAGGATGGGAAATATTTGCTAGTGCATATAGAACTGAATCAATATCTGGTGAGATTTTTAATCCATAGTAAGAAAAATCATCACCTGTATTCACAATAACGTTGGAAGGGGGAAAACTTTCGTTATTTGCAAAACCATAGACAAGTTTTGCTCCTCCAACACCCCCCGCCAGTAATGTTATCTGCTTATCGTCCATTGATTATCGGAAAAGATCATTTTTCTTATTTCTGACAAGTTCAGCAAAGCTTCCATCCCGTAACTCATAAGGGAATCCTCTGACGATTACGACAGGTATACTTTCTCTGGCTTGGCCCATCAGTATTGAGGCTCCAGCTGCAATTTCATCAGCTATACCTATCGTGGTAACTCGTAACTTGAATCCAAAAAGGTCCTCTTTTCCACGCATATCAATTAAGCCAGGGAGACCCGAAATTCCAATTGACATTCCAATCGTTCCATTGCGCCAGGCTCTACCATGAGAATCAATTATCAATACCCCAATATGTTTCATAACCTTTTTTTCGAACTTCTCTCTAAGAACTCGTGCAGATTCATCTGGTTCACTTGGAAGTAACAGGAATCTATCAGAGCCCTCTGTTGTATTACCATCTACATTTGAGTGGTCGATCCCCGCATTTGCACAAATGAATCCCTTCTTATGTTCAGAAATTATTGTGCCCTTTCTCACCCTTAGGATACTTTTGCTTTCATTAAGCACAAGCTGAACAAATCGTGAATCTTTTTTTGATAAAAAAGCGTAATATTTTGCTTTGAATCCAGGCTTCACTTCATGCAAGTATCGAAAGCGGTTCTCTGCCTTTGAGACAATTTTTTGAGTAATAACGATTATGTCTTTGTTTTGAATATCAACTTGTTCTTTTTTACAAGCGGCAAAAATAATCTCATCAAGATTATCTCCTGGATTGATAAGCGGGATAGTCCGCAAACCTATGAACTCCAATTGTGCCTTAGTTTGCATCACGCCTAATCCCAGTGATTTTTATTCCTGCAGTATGAAATCCAAACTCTTTATTTATTCCTATTAGGATAGAGGTTAAACCTTCTACTACTACCGTGTTTTCTATCGGACCCGCATCCCAGCCGATCATTCCAGCTTTTTCTACTAGGTTGATGACGACTTTCCGCGCTTCTTTTGAACTTCCACTTACCAAAACATCACAATCAATATATTCATTACCAAGCAATCTTTCGTATGAGATGTTCTGGAAAGCCGCCACAACTTCAGTTGAAGGGTCTAGAACCTTTTTAGCTTCTAAAGCCGCACTACCAGCAGCTGGCATTTGAACTTTTGTTACCTTTGGGGGAACCAATGGAACGGTAACGTCAATAAGAATTTTTTCCTTCAATTCGTTTTTTATTAATTTCAACATCGGAACATGAAATTCAAAAGGTACGGTTAGAACAACAATAGGAGCTTTTTGAGCAGCATCAATATTTTCCACTCCAATTACTTTGGGAGCAGAACCCGGTAAGAGTTGATTAACTTCGTTAGCTGCATCTTGAGCTTTTTCTATTTGTCTTGATCCGATCAGAACATTAATACCTGCTAAAGCCCATCGATATGCTAATCCTTTTCCTTCTTTTCCGGTTCCGCCAATAATTCCTATAACATCAGCCATATTACTCTCCGTTTAAAAATTATTTCGGTACCTGTTCCACACACTCTTTGATAACTCAAGTGCTTTTTGATTAATCGCAATTTCATCAACTTTTACCAACTTTCTATCAACCATCAACCATTTTCCGGCGACCATTGTATGTGTAATCATTGAATCCCTAAATCCAAAAAGAACATGCCAGGGAATGTTATTTTCATTGAGATCGGTAATGGGAAAATAATCAACAAGGATAATATCCGCCTTAAAACCCGGTGATATTTGTCCAATCTTTTGATCGTTGAATAAATATGAAACCAATAGACCATTATTATATGCACCAATTTTTGTGACCAAATTTCCGTTCATAGCTTGAGGATTCTTTTGCCATAGCTTGTGAACCAGATAGCAGGTTCTCCATTCTTCTAACATCGCATTGGAAAACCCATCATTTCCAAGGCATACTGGAATTCCCATATTATCCATTATTTCAACTTCTGCCATACCAACTGCATTATTCATATTGGATCTGGGTTGGTGTGTAAGCCAGGATTTTGTGTCTCTAATGATTTCCATTTCGGTACGATTGAGATGGACACCATGTACAAGCAGGCTATTTTCTCCAAGTAAGTTGTATCTTTCTAATCTATTAATAACTCTCATTTTTGATTTCAATAAACTATCATCTTCGTCGCTTTTATCTTCTGCAACATGGATATGAATTCCGACTCCTGATGGAATAGAGTCTCTGATTGTTTCCAAGGTTTGATTGGATACAGTAAGACTAGCATGAACACCAAACAAAGGTTTAACGATATCACCTTCTTTTTGCATACTTTTTTTCTTCGAGATCATACGAATATTTTCTCTAATCCCTTGATCACGGCTATCTATACCATAACGGTCTGTAACTTCATAACAAACACTCCCCCTTAGTCCTGCAAGTTCAAATTCATTTGTGATTATGTCTAAAGATCCATTTATATATTGAGGTGAAGCATGATGATCAAACAATGTTGTCGTGCCGTGTTTTATTGCATCGATCAGACACACTTTTGCACAAAATTGGATGTCTTGTTCCTCAAGCGATGCGTCAAGTGGCCACCATAATTTTTGTAAAATTTCGGTAAAATTATTAGGTGGTTCGCCAGGAATTGCCAATCCCCTAGAAAATAATCCATAAAAATGTGTGTGTGCGCATATAAATCCTGGCATGAGCAATCGATTTTGAGCATCGAAAAATGTTTCATTTGGATATTTTTTTATAAGTTCATCATGGTCATTGATTTCGGTGATGGTGTCATTAGTTATTTTGATATCTTTCCCCTTTAATAAGGGTGCCATTTTATCCCATGTGATGATCCTAGCATTTGTAATAATCATATTGACCTCAAATTAGATTTTAGCATATGCAATATGTTTATTATCAAAAGAAAGATATAATTCCATAAATTGTAGTTAAGGAGATTATGTCTATGCGCAATGCCGCTATGCAATATGCCATAAAAAATGAAGACCATTTCTTGTCATTCCTCGGAGAGTTGCTCAAAATTCCATCAATTTCAACTTCTCTTGAAAATCACGAGGACATGATTACATGTGCCAATCTCCTCATTCAAAAATTAAGAAAACTTGGTTTTGATCACATCCAACTGTTTCCCACAAAAAAGCATCCAATTATTTATGCTGATTTTTTGCATGCAGGCTCAGCAAAACCTACTATCCTAATTTATGGCCATTATGATGTTCAACCTGTTGATCCGTTGGAATTATGGCATAGCGATCCATTTTCTGCCCGTAAGGATGGAGACTATTTGTTTGCGCGCGGTGCTTCTGACATGAAAGGTCAAATCGTTGCTTGTCTGGCGGCAGTTGAGTCAGTTATTCAAGCAGGCAACTTACCTGTAAATCTAAAAATCCTTTTTGAAGGAGAAGAGGAAATTGGTTCTCCAAATCTCAAATCATTTCTTCTTGATCATAAAGAACTACTCAAATCTACGGTCGCTCTTAACCCTGACACCGGGATGATTGGCATTGATCTTCCAACAATTGTGTATGGTTTACGGGGACTGGCTTATTTTGAACTAAGGATTTTTGGTCCTGATCATGATCTCCATTCAGGTGTGTTTGGTGGTGTTGTTCACAATCCAGCCCAGGTCTTGATAGATTTAGTCTCCAAAATGCATGATACAGTTGGTCGGATTACTCTTCCGAATTTCTACGATGATGTGATTCCACTTTCTAAATCTGAAAAAGATGAACTAAAGCGATTAAATCTGAATGAAGATTACTATAAATCTCAAACAGGTGTGTCCAATTTATGGGGAGAAAAAGGGTTTACACCCGTGGAACGCATTGGAGGAAGACCAACCCTTGAAATTAATGGAATAATTTCAGGATTTACAGGTATTGGAGCCAAGACTGTCATCCCATCCACTGCACTGGCAAAAATTTCAACCCGCCTTGTCCCCAAACAAGATCCAGAAAAGGTTCATGTTCAGTTATCAAATTTCATAAAAAATAACATTCCTGATACTGTTCGCTGGGAACTCGAAATGTTAAGTGGCGGTCATCCAAGCATGTCAGACGTGACTATTCCAGAAACAAAAGCACTCGCGAAAGCATTAGAAGATACGTGGAAAAAGAAACCTGTGTATAAGCGCGAAGGAGGCTCGGTACCTGTTGTTGCTGATATGCAGCAGATACTTGGGATTGATTCTGTTTTAACAGGATTTGGACTACCTGATGATAATATTCACTCGCCTAATGAACGATTACATTTACCTACATGGCGCAAAGGCATAGAAGCATTAATCAATTTTTTCTTGAATTTGGAGTAAAGAGTCCATGAACTTGGAGAAGTCAAGGATGCCTTCCTATGGAGGACAGGCATTGATAGAAGGTGTTTTAATGCGCGGAAAGAAGTACGTAACCGCTGCATATCGTTCTCCAGATGGAAAAATAATCTTGAGTAATGAAAAATTGTCAGGAATTTATAATTCAAAGATTAATAAAATACCGTTCCTTCGCGGATTGACCATTCTGTGGGACGCAATTGGTTTGGGTACAAAATACATATCAAGGTCGGCAAATATTCAAGCCGGTGAAGACGAAAAAATAGATGGGGCGACATTGGGATTAACGGTTGTCATTTCCTTTTTATTAGCGATAGGGCTTTTTTTCCTTCTTCCAACGGGCCTTGTGTCAATTTTGCAAAAGTTTACACAGGTTTCTGCCTTTTACTCAAACATACTAGAAGGGTTCATCAGATTACTTTTTATCCTTTTGTATATTTGGGCAGTCGGAAAAAGCAAAGACATAAGAAGAGTGTTCACTTATCACGGTGCAGAGCATAAAACAATCAACGCCTATGAATCTGGCGCAGTTTTAAATTGTGAAAACGTTGCGCGTCATTCACTGTATCACCCGCGTTGTGGAACAGGTTTTATTCTCATTTTGGTCTTTTTTTCTATCATCGTTTTTTCAGCATTAGGACCTATTGATAATATTATTCTGCGTCTTGCAAGCCGAATTCTTTTCCTACCCGTTTTAGTTATGCTCGCATATGAATTTATGCGGTTTTCAGCTAACCATGTATCGACTCCAATTCTGAAATACTTGTCCTATCCTGGTATGCTTATGCAAAGATTAACAACATTTGAGCCTACTCCAGATATACTTGAAGTTTCAATATCAGCTTTTAATAACCTATTAGAACTAGAGAATGATGAAACGGTCAAACCTTAATTCTGTCCCATTTCTAATCATTGGCACACTATTAGGGATATTGATTAGTGGTTTGTTTTTCTTATTATTTGCTAATCCACGTTCCGATGTATTTGGACCTGCTATTGAACACGTGGACATATCTGTGACTCCCTCAATCTCTCAAAACCTTATTTTATGTCATCTACCTGCGGTACCCGGTCAAACAAAAATCGATTTAAATACGGCATCGATTGATGAGTTCGATACACTTCCTGGAATTGGAGAGGTGAAATCAAAAGCGATTATTGATTATCGACAGAAGTACGGTAATTTTGTTTCGATTAATGAGTTACTATATGTTCAAGGAATTAGCGAATCACTCTTTCAAAAATTTTGTAATTTAATTGTCATCAGTCCATAATTAGGAGAATTCTATGGTGCTCAAAGAAAGAATTGAACAAGACCTGCTTGACTGTATGAGACATAAAGATGAAATTGGCAGAAACACATTACGGATGGTTATCTCGGCTATGAAATTACTTGAGGTTGAAAAGAAAGCAACTATTGATGACCAATTACTGATCAATCTTATTCAAAAGGAAATCAAAAATCGTAACGATTCGATATCCGATTTTGAAAAAGGGAAAAGACATGATCTCATTGAGACGGCACGTAAAGAAATACTAATTTTGGAAAACTATTTACCTGAACAAATGCCTGACGATCAGATTGAAAAGATAATAATTTCATCTATAGATGAAACCCATGCATTAACGATTGCTGATATGGGTAAGGTTATGAAAAGTGTGTTACCCAAAATTACTGGTCATGCATACGCTGACAAGGTAAGTCAAATGGTTCGCAAAAAATTAACCAAATAGATAATATGGTTGCCCTATCTAATCTTAAGTCCTTAAGAAATGTATATCGAATATTTTTGCCCCTGTGTATCTCAATTGGCGCTTTTATTAGCTTGATTCTTCCGATTGCACTACGCCCTGATGCATTTCCATTGACTGTTGGTCAGGTGTCTCCTTCAACAATTGTTGCCCCCTTCGATCTAACCTATACGAGTAAATATCTTACTGAGAAAGCAAGAACTGATGCAGTCAACGCTGTTAACAAAATTTATCTTCCGGCAGATCCAGGGATTTCTAGAACACAAATTGATAATCTGCGTCTTACATTAAATTATATTGAATCAATTAGGTCTGATACCTATTCATCACTGGAACAAAAGAAATATGATTTGATGAATATTAAGTCAATTCGATTGTTAGATAAAGTATCAACTACAATTCTTTCCCTTGATGAAATCCAATGGCAAGCTGTTTCTCAGGAATCGCTATCAATTCTTGAACAGATTCTACGCAACAACATCAGAGAATATCAACTTGAGGATTATAGGAATAGTATTCCAGCATACATAAATTATTCTTTACCAACTGATCAATCAGAGCTTGTTCAAGTGCTAGTTGGTGCTTATATTGTTCCAAACAGTCTCTATTCTGAAGAACAAACCCAAAAAGCCCAGGAAATTGCCAGGTTTGGAGTTACCTCTATTTCCAAAACTTATGTCTCCAATCAGACTATCATATCCAGAGGTCAAATTGTGACTGACGAGCAATTTGAAGCACTTACACTTTTTGGATTAACCAAAACTCAAACAAAAAACCAGGATTACATTTCATCTGGGGCAATCTCAATTGTTATCTCATTATTTGTAATTCTCTACTTTCGTATAAGAAATTTAAAACCCCTCCAGGATTTACGCAGCATAACAGTTATCTCGCTCGGTTTTATAATATTTCTTTATGGGGCGCGCTTTTTAATACCAAATCGCACTGTAATTCCTTTCTTTTTCCCTTTGCCTGCTTATGCAATAATTCTGGCTGCGCTATTTAACGTAGAGATTTCGATTGTATTCTCTTTAGCACTTAGCCTTTTTTCCGCTTTCGGATTATCCAACTCTTTTGAACTTACAATTTTTTATATTTTTACATCCTTTTTTGCTGCCATCATCCTTGGAAACGGCAAGCGTCTTTCAAGTTTTATTTTTGCAGCCATAGCAATTGGTATTTCAGGCAGCATAGTGGTATTAGCATTTGAATTCTCAGATCCTACCTCTGATTTTGTTGGATTGGTTACACTTTGCAGTGTGTCTTTCTTGAACGGTATTGCATCCTCAAGCATTGCGCTTCTGATACAGTACCTACTTGCACAAATTTTAGGATTACCCACGCCGCTCCACCTCATGGATTTATCTCGAACTGATCACCCTTTGCAAAAATACCTTTTACAATACGCTCCAGGTACATTTCAGCATTCCTTGCAAGTAAGTAACCTTGCAGAACAAGCAGCTGAAGCAATCGGGGCGAATTCTTTACTAACTCGCGTAGGAACTATTTATCACGATATTGGAAAAGCTATAAACGCGCCATTCTATGTGGAAAATCAAATTCCTGGTCATCTTGATGCTCATGACGATATGGAAGCTAAAGTTGCGGCAAAAGAGATCATTAACCATGTACATGAAGGTGCAAAATTGGCCACAAAATATCATCTTCCCCCGCGAATACGTGATTTCATTTATGAACACCATGGTACCCAAATCACCCGCTATCCATACAACCGGGAGTTAATCAAACAAAATAATGACTCCTCAAAAATTGACGAAACTGACTTTCGCTATCCCGGTCCTATACCACAATCCAAAGAAACGGCAATCTTAATGCTAGCTGATGGATGTGAAGCAAGAGCGCGGGCTGAATTACCTGCAAATGAAACCGAAATGAGAAATCTGGTCGAAAAAGTATTCGATAGGTGTATAAGAGAAGGACAATTAGAAAACTCACCTTTATCATTAAAGGACTTAAAAATAATCAAAGAATCATTTATTTCAACATTAATAAATACCCATCATCCTAGAATGATATATCCAGATTCAAATCAGGATGAGAAAAATTAATAATATGATTTCTATCCATACACGTAAACCGTACATCCGAAAAGTATCAAAAAAAAGAATAATTAAGGTTGCAGAAGAAGCACTAAGTGTAATGCAACCTGGCTATATTTTTGACCTTACAATAATTGTTTGTTCAGATCCAGAAATTACGCGTATTAATAAAAATTATCGTCATCTCGACCAACCTACAGATGTTCTGTCGTTTACAAATGATGTTATTGATCCTGATACTAAGTCAAGAAATCTTGGCGACATTGTTATTTCTTATGACACTGCATCTAAGCAAGCACATCAGGCAGGAAATGATCCTCAAACCGAAATTGACATGTTAGTCATTCATGGGGTGTTGCATTTATTAGGATTTGATCACGATAATAAAGCCCAAAAAATGATCATGTGGAAAAACCAATATAAACTTCATGAAAGATTAGGCATCTCAGTTAATTCTTTACCGGGTGAAAATGATTAATCCAAAAAGATTTAGTTTTTCTCTATCAAATGCTTGGAATGGTATCCGTTATCTTTATATTTCACAGGAAAACTTCAGGATTCACTTATTAGTGTCGCTTTTAGTTTTAGTACTTGGTATCTTAGTAAAGATTAGTAGAGTTGAATGGATACTATTGCTACTGGTCATTGGAAGCGTTTGGATATTAGAAGCGATAAATACGGTTTTTGAGAGAATTTTTGATTTAATCGAAAATTCATATTCTCAAATTGTAAAGGTCGGTAAAGATGTTTCTGCAGCAGCCGTGCTGTTAAGTGCCCTTTTTAGTGTGGTAATCGGGTTGGCAATTTTTTTACCACCAATTATCAATCTATTTTCCAGGTAATCTATCTACAGGTACTCTTTCAGGCTATGCTCTACCGCATAAGCTGCTGCCTCTGCCCTGTTACTAACCCCAAGTTTAGATAAAATACTACTTACATAATTCCGTACTGTACCTTCTCCCAGAAACAAAGTTTTAGCAATTTCACGATTTGTTCGTCCTTCTGAAACAAGTAGCAAAACGTGACGTTCCTGCTGAGACAAATTTATAAATGCAGATGCTTCTTCCTCTTTTACTGCTCTTCTGACTTCTTGAAATACTCTTTGTGTGACTGCAGGATCTAGCAAAGCTTCACCCCGTCCAACTGCCTCGATAGCCTTGATTAAATCATCCGCACCTATTTGCTTTAGTACATAACCGGAAGCCCCAGATCTTATAGCTGAGAATAACATATCATCTTCTGCATAAGAAGTAAGCATAATAACTTTAATTTCTGGATATCGGTTTTTAATTTCTTCAGTCGCTTCAATGCCTGAAGCACCAGGTAATCTAATATCCATCAGAACAACATCTGGTAACAGCCTGTCTACTTGTTCCAGAGCTTCCTTCGCTGAGCTGGCTTCCCCAACCACTTCAAAATGTGGGTGTCTTTCTAAAAGAGACTTTATTCCAAGCCGCACAACTTCGTGGTCATCAACAAGAATAATTCTTTGTTTTGGCATTAGTCCTCTGTTTTTATTATGTGTAAATTATACTAAATATGTAAAAATTCTCAAATTTCTAATAGAATCGGGCAATGATCAGATCCCTGAACCGAATCAAGAATTTCGGTACTCTTTACATCCTTTAGCAAATTATTGGATACAAGGTAGTAATCGATTCTCCATCCTATGCCACGAGCGCGTGCGCCAAAACGATATGTCCACCAGGTATATTGAATCTTCTCTGGAAAATTGGTACGAAAAACATCAGTAAATCCATTGTCAATAAATTTTGTTATCCACTCCCGCTCTTCAGGTAAAAAACCTGAATACTTTTCATTCTCCTTTGGGTTTGCCAAATCTATTTCCTTATGAGCAGTATTAAAATCACCAGTAATCACGATATTCTTTCCCATTTTGAATTTCACTTTGCAGATTTCTAATAATGCTGAATAGAAATTTATCTTAAATTCAACTCTATCCATCCCCCTTTGTCCATTGGGAAAATAGATATTATAGAGATCAAAACTTGGAAAAACTGAACAAATTACTCGGCCCTCAATATCAAACTCGGGAATTCCTAAACCAATAACATTTTCTATCACAGGGATTGTATTTTTTATATAGGTGGCTGTCCCGCTATATCCAAGCTTTTCCGCAGAATTCCAGACAAATTTATAACCATCAATATTTATTTCCTCTTCTGATACTTGTTTTTCCGTTGCTTTAACCTCCTGCAAACACAAAACATCAGGGGCAAGATCCTTAATAGCCTCTTTAAAATCCTTTTTTAGTACGGCTCGAAACCCATTAACATTCCAGCTTATTATCCGCATTGAAATCCTTTCTCATGATAAACTAAAGAATTGGGAATTTATCTATGAAAACGAATAAAATTATTAATGATCGAAACAATATTGGGATATACTGCAAAATTGCTGATACTTTTTTATCCAAGTTATGTGGATTGATGTTGCAAAAAGAGATCTCTCCTAATGCTGGACTAATTTTATCTGAAAGTTCAGAAAGCGTTATAAATTCGTCAATCCATATGCTATTCATGCGCTTTAATATTGCAGTCATATGGCTCAATAAAGATAAATTCGTCGTTAGTAAAAAATTAGCCAAAAAATGGCGTCTAGCTTATTTTTCTGATAAACCTGCATGTTACATTGTCGAAACACATCCCTCTCAACTAGAAAATTTTAGTATTGGCGATCATATTAGTTTTTTAGAATAGAAAACCCATTTTCAACAACAGAAGCAGGAAACTCTTTGAGGTATAATAATTTGACTCAATTTTCATCCGAAGGTAACAATTAATGACAAATTTTGAATCTCTTTGGCAAGAATTGGCAATTTCAGATAAAGATTTTTCACGAATTTATAATCATTTATTGGAAACAGAAACCCCCGCCTCCCTTTTGGACTTGTCCAAGAGTATTGTACTTAACGAAATTAATAATCAAATCCAAAAAATTGAAGCCGACCAGAATACCATCGGTAAGATTTATTACCCCAAAGAACAATATAAAAAAAACGATTACTTGATCTTTCCCCACCGCTCTTGGGAAGTTGGTCAAGTGTTATCGGTCCGAGAAGGGATAAATCCTGAGTATTCCACCTTAAAAGTTATTGATGTGGAATTTGCGGATAAGTCTCACGCAGCTTTTGCAAGCAATTTATCTGATCATAAATTGAACACACCTGCGAAGAAAGAAATCGATAAGTGGCTAGATCCTGAACTAGTAATTGATAAATATGGTCAAGCGATTTCTGAAAAAATCAAACAACTGATTGATTCAACAGACGATTTGGTCTGTATTGCCGGTCATTATTTTCCGCGCGCCCTATTAATTGATATCGGAATTGGTCAGTTAAATTTGTGTGAAGCTATACTTGAGATGGAGAATGGCGGACCATTATCTACTCAGGAATTATTAAATCAAATCGAATTTCCGACAGGAGTAAATTCTCAGTTACTAGAATTTTCTCTTGATTACGCTTTACAGGAAGATACTAGATTCGACGAAGTGGGTCCAGCTGGCAAAACTCTATGGTTCCTAAAACGATTGGAGCCTGATGAGGTCCAAAACACTCCTTTCTTTTTACAGTATTATGAAGATGTACCAGTTCTCCCTGCAGAGTTATTGAAATACAAGTCTTTCGGTACAGAACAATGCGACGAACTAGAATCAGAGGAAGTAACTTCCAGCGTTGAATCTGTAATTATTAGTCTTTCTTACCCACATTGGCGTTCAGGTACCTTGCCTTTAACTTCTAAGCTCAGAGGACTCTTCCCTACTGCATACGAGACTCCAAGGATCAAGTTTAATTTTTCTGAAACAAAGAATGGGGCAACTTTTGATGGCTGGGTCGTTCGTCCGTCAAAGTACATCTTTGGATTGCGTGATTGGTTTAATCGTGAAGGATTAATTCCTGGTAGTCTGATCCAATTAAGTCATGGAAAGAATCCAGGCGAAGTATCAATAAAAGTTGACAAAGCCAAGAATTCCAAAGATTGGATAAAAACAGTTCTAGTGGGAACCGATGGAGGGATCGTATTCGCGCTTTTAAAACAAGTATCAACATGTACCTATGATGAAAGAATGGCATTAGTTACGCCCGATACTCAATCGCTTGATGCAATTTGGGAAAAGAAATCGAAACTTCCCATAGAAAAAATAATCCGTCAAACAATGGTTGACTTAGCTAAACTTAATCCTCAAGGACAAATTCACGCTCAGGAACTTTACGCAGCTGTAAATACTATCCGGAGATGCCCTCCAAGCGTTATTCTGAGTGTTTTATTCTCACAGGATTGGGTAAAGCATCTAGGTGATTTATATTTCAAATTATCTGACTAACAGGAAATCATGGCTGATCAAAAAACGTTTAGTTTAATACGCCCATCTGTTGAAACTAATTACCATATTGATTTTGAATGGTGGAAAAACCACGATAGTAATTGGCGGATTTTTTTAATGAGTTGTTTATGTCAAGAACATCAAAAAACTTTTCAGGAAAAACCAGATTTGTCAACAATTGATTGGGTTGATCCTGATACAGCAGAAGTTCATCAAGTAGATGGAATCCAATCGATACTTATGGAACACTGTGTTAAAGATCCTGAATTTATTAACGTGAACACGACGCTAGTTGATTCAATTTTTCGTATCTTTTTAAGCAATGGCAATCAACCTCAGAATCCCAAGGAATTATCTGATAGAATCGGAAAGCCCGCAGATTTGATACTTCGGACCCTTTCCGGATCAACAGTTTTTAAAGGAATACGCCCTTGTAAGTGATTGATATGCCCTCGTAGCTCAATGGACAGAGCACCGGACTTCTAATCCGATGGTTGTGGGTTCGACTCCCACCGGGGGCGCTAAACGAGTTAGGATAATTTATGCCTTCATTAATTAAACCGAATAAATCAAAACCCCAATTCTACACTATGGACATTCATGTCCATACCTCAGCCAGCGCTGATTTTCAAACACCTGAAGCAACTTTTCTGGATATTCTCCAAAGAGCTGAGACTCGTGGAGTCAATATCATTTCATTTACAGACCATAACACTATTTCAGGTTATGCGTCTGTTGTGAAAGATATGGAACAATTATCTCTCCTCTCAGCTACCAATAGAATTCTTCCGGACGAAAGGATGCGCCTTTCTGAGTACAAACGTCTTTTTGAAAAAATGCTCATTTTACCTGGATTTGAGCTAACTGCAATGCTAGGGTTTCACATTATTGGTCTTTTTTCCCCCACAAAAAGTGTACGGGAGATTGAGCACCTTCTCATAGAACTTGGTGTCCCCCCAGATAAACTGGATGATGGCACTACCACTGTCGGTTCCACTGTTGATGTAATTCGTGCCTACCAGTTAATCAACCAGGCTGGCGGAATAGTAATCGCTGCACATGCTAATTCCTCAAATGGAGTCGCCATGCGAGGGATTAACTTTGGGGGTCAAACAAGAATTGCCTATACCCAGGATAAAAACCTGCATGCATTGGAAGTAACGGACTTAGAAATAAAAAGTCCCCGCTCCACCCTCTCATTTTTTAATGGCACCAAACCAGAATATTCAAGAAAAATGCATTGCATCCAGAGTTCTGATAGTCACCGACTTAATGCCGATCCTATTCATAAGAAAAATCTGGGTGTAGGTGATCGCACTACCGATGTTTTTCTGCCATCTCTTTCGTTTGAAAGTCTTAAAGACTTATTTTTATCTAACGATTTTTCCAAATCTCGTCCCCATCGTCATTTTGAAGAACCTGTATTTGATTATATTCAAACTGCCATTGAAGAAGGCCCCAATATCGTACAAAGCTTTCATGAATCGATTGGGCAAAAATTTGGTAAACCAAATTTAGTATTGAACGATATTTGTGCCTTTTTAAACACAAATGGCGGCACCATTTTCATTGGAGTTAATCCTGATCGTAGTATTAACCCTCCTGGTGTCAACAATTCTGCCCAAATCGTAAATTTCATTACTAAAGAAGTGGAAGACCGTATCAGCCCTCCTATAAAAATTAGTATTGATATTCAGAAACTGAAGAAAAAAGATGTGATTCGGATCCTTGTTCCAAGGGGAGAAGAATCTCCTTATGCCTTGGATGAAAATCAGATTTTTATCCGGGAAGAAGCAGAGACTAATTTAGCGGTTAGGGATGAAATCGTTACACTTGTTGAAAAGAGATTAAAGAAAACAAATAATAAAGACTACCAGGATACGAATTT
>ERZ1649853.318-NODE-318-length-20344-cov-18.535610_pt1 | contig 20344 bp, 17 predicted proteins | sample MGYA00575353_ERZ1649853 | MGnify/ENA primary metagenome ERZ1649853 (study PRJEB40853, sample SAMN11349654) | freshwater sediment metagenome | isolation source: river sediment | host: Sediment | place: India: Okhla Barrage, New Delhi | collected 2017-02-21 ...
TGATTCTCAAAACCTAGGGGCCGCTGCCTGATGCTTTTCTCACAGTTAGGAAAACACCGCGACGGCGTGCTTCTACCGGCTGCCTGCGGCTTCCTCTTTCGGGCTGGTCGGGAGGGCGGGATTCGAACCCGCGACCACCAACCTCCAAAGTTGGCGCGCTACCGGGCTGCGCCACCTCCCGGCCGGAGCCAGCGCCCGGAGTCGAACCGGGTACCTGCCGATTACAGGTCGGCCGCTCTGCCGCTCGAGCTTCGCTGGCGATCGCTCGCTGTCCGACGCTCTGGATTATCCCCCGTCGGCGGTCGTGGAGCGCCGCCTTCGATTTCGCACCCTCGCCAAGACCTCGATCCGGACCCCGGGGGCCGGGTGCGCGGGTCTCACCCGCGGCCCCGGGTGCGCGCGGGCGGTCGCGCACCCTCCTCTTCGGAGAGGGAGGGCCCCGACTCGCGCGCGAGCCACAGGACCTGGCGTGCGATTCCCCGGAGGATCTTGACGTCCCCCGGAGAGAGCTCCGCCCGGCCGAAGATCCGCCGCAGGCGTCGCATCATGCCGTCGGAAGTGTCCCTCTTGAGGAAGCCGCAGGCCGAAAGCGCGGCCTCGAGGTGACGGTAGGCGACCTCCCGGCCTTCGTGGTCGGCGAGCGGTTCCGTCGCCCTCGCGCGCACCGGCCCCGCGAGGGCCAGCCGGGTCGTGTAGGCGGCGAGCAGCACGGCCTGGGAGAGGTTGAACGAGCCGTGCTCGGCCGAAGCCGCGAGGTGGACGAGATGCGTGCACCGGTCGAGCTCGGCCTCGGTGAGCCCGGCGTGCTCCCGGCCGAACACGAAGGCGATGTCGCCCCTCGCGACGAGGTCCGGGAGGCGCGGAGCGATCTCGTCGAGCCGGAAGTTCGGTCGCCGCCGCTTCCCCCGTCGGCGGCTGGTGCCGAGCGCCGCGACGGTCCCGCCGAGGGCGGAGTCGAGGTCGGCATGGACGCGGGCGGATTCCAGCACGCCCGCCGCCCCGACCGCCATCCGCCGGGCCTCCTCGGAGAGCGGGTCGCACTCGGGAGCGACGAGATCGAGCCGCAGGAAGCCGACGTTCCGGATCGCCCGCGCCGAGGCCCCGACGTTCCCCGCGGACTGCGGTCCGACGAGCACGAAGCGGACCCGCTCGGGGTCCTCGAGGCCCGGCTTGCTCATGGGGACGCGAGAATAGCAGAACCTGCCGCCCGGCTAGGGCCCCGCCCCCGGATCGTTCTCCTCCGGCGCGGCCTCGAGGCTTCTCGTCGAGCGCCCGACCGGCTCCACCGCGGGAATGTCCCGGGCGGTCGCCGAGCCGAGCTCGCGGAAGCGGCGGGCGGCGACGAGGACGCGCCGCTCGAACGAGCCGGCCACGTCGTCGAAGGCCCTCACCGCCTTGTCGAGGTGCGAGCCGAGCCCCGTCAGGTGCCCGGCCATCACGCGGAGGCGGTCGTAGAGGTCGGCGCCCAGGTCGCGGATCTCCTGCGCGCTCTCGGCAATCCGCTCCTGCTGCCAGCCGTAGAACGCCGATCGAAGAAGGGCGATCAGCGTCGTCGGGCTCGCGGGGATCACGAACCGGTCGACCCCGAACTCGATCAGCCCCGGATCGTGCTGGAGCGCCGCCTGGAAGAACGTCTCTCCGGGGAGGAACATCACGACGAACTCCGGCGCCGGCCGGAACTGATCCCAGTAAGACTTCCCCCCGAGGCGGGCCATGTGGTCGCGGACCTGCCGGGCGTGATCCTTCAAGCGGGCCTCGCGCGCGGCGTCGTCGACGGCCTCGAGCGACTCGAGGTAGGCGGCGAGCGGGGCCTTGGCGTCCACGACGACGTGCTTCCCTCCGGGGAGCCGGACCACGAGATCGGGACGGAGCCGCCCGTCCTCGGTCGCGGCGCTCTCCTGCTCGACGAAGTCGCAGTGCTCGAGCATTCCCGCCATCTCGACGACCCGCCGGAGCTGGATCTCGCCCCAGCGCCCGCGGACCTGCGGCGCGCGAAGGGCCCGGACGAGTCCCGCGGTCTCGGACCGAAGCTCCTTCTGGGTTTCGCCCAGCGAGCGGACCTGCTCCCTGAGCGCCTCGTAGGCGCCCGCGCGCTCCTTTTCGACCGCCCGGAGCTTCTCCTCGACCTGCCGGAGCGCCTCCTGCACGGGGGTCACGAGGTCGCCGATCGACTTCTGCCTCCCGGCCAGGTCGTCCCGCGCGGACGTCTGGAAACGTTCCAGGGACTCCTTCGCGAGATGCAGGAACGACTCGTTGTTGCTCCGGAGCGCTTCGGCGGAGAGCGACCGGAACGCGTCCCGGAGGGCAGTCTCGGCCCGCTGCACGACCTCGAGCTTCTCCGCCGCCGACCGCCGCTCTCCCTCGAGCTCCGCCGCGAGCTTCGCGAGCGACTCCCGCGCCGCCGCCGCCTCCGCCCGGAGCGTCTCGACGGCCCGCCCCCTCTCGGCGAGCGTCTCGTCGAGCCGCGCCGCCTGCGCGGTCCGCTCCTCGAGCCTGGCCCGGAGGCCGGCGGTCTCCTCGGCCGCGCGGGCCGCCACCTCCCGCTCCGCGCGGGCCCTCGCGAGCCGGACGAGCAGCCCTCCGAGCGCTCCCCCCGCGAGAAACGCCAGGACGGCGGAGATCGTCGTGTCCACGATCCTCCCCCCGGGGCCCGGATCGCGCCGCCCGTCGCCACTTGCCGCGCTCCGCCCGCGGCGCAAGAATACATCGACCGGCGGCGCGGAGCGCGGGCGGAACCGCGGCGAGGCACGAAGGGCCCGGCTCCCGGCGTCCGAAGGGTGATCATGGCGAAGCACAGAGCTCTGCGGTGGGGGATTTGGTTTCTCGTCGTGCTGGGCGCCGCATCGGCAGCCGGCTACTGGTACTGGAGCCGCGAGAGGCAGAACGGGGAGGAAAAGTACCGCACGGAGGTCGTGGACCGGGGCGACGTCAAGATGACGGTCACCGCCACCGGCTCCATCTCGGCGGTGATCACGGTGCAGGTCGGGAGCCAGGTCTCGGGGATCATCAGCCGCCTCTACGCGGACTTCAACAGCGAGGTGAAAAACGGCCAGCTCCTCGCGGAGCTCGACCCGACCAGCTTCCAGACGATCGTCGCCCAGCGGCGCGCGGACCTCCTCCAGAACGAGGTCCAGATGCGGAACGCAGAGATCTCGTTCCACCGGCAGGAGCGGCTCCTGCGCGAGAACCTCGCCCCGCAGTCCGATTACGACGCCGCGAAGGCCGTCTACGAGGCCGCCCGGGCGCAGGTCGAGCAGTCCGCAGCGGCCCTCCGCCAGGCCGAGACGAACCTGGAATACACGAAGATCGTAAGCCCGATCGACGGCGTCGTGGTGGCGCGGCAGTACGACGTCGGCCAGACGGTCGCGGCCTCGTTCCAGGCGCCGACGCTGTTCACGATCGCGCAGGACCTCACGAAGATGCAGGTCCAGGCCGACGTGGACCAGTCGGACATCGGGCGCGTCCGGGTCGGCCAGCCGGTCCGGTTCAACGTGGACGCGTATCCGGAGGAGGAGTTCCAGGCCGAGATCTCCCAGATCCGCCTCAACGCGACGTCGAACCAGAACGTGATCACCTATCCGGTGATCATCGAGGTCCCGAACCCCGACCTGAAGCTCAGGCCGCTGATGACGGCGAACGTCACCATCGAGGTGGCGGTGGCGCCCGACGTGCTCCGGATCCCGAACGCGGCGCTACGCTTCCGCCCCACCGACGAGACCGGGAACGGAGGGAACGGGCGGCTCGCGGGCGGCAGGGCGACGGGATCCTACGGCGGCCCGACGCCGGAGCAGCGGACCTTGCTCGCGGCGGAGGCCCGGCCGGGCTTCGGGGGCGCCGCGGCGGCGCTCGCGCCGTCGGCCGGCGGCTCGAGCACGAAGAGGATGCAGACCGTCTACGTCCTGGGCGGACTCGACGCGATCCGGCCGGCCGGCATCCGCACCGGGATCTCGGACGGGAAGTTCACGCAGGTCCTCGAGGGAGAGGTCCGGGAGGGAGATCGGGTGGTCGTCGGCCTGGCCACGGCTCGGGTCGGGAGCTCCTCGGGGCGGCCGCCGGGCATGGGGAGGCCGTTTTGAAGGGGCCCCTCGTCGAGATCCGCGCAATCCGGAAGGTCTACCGGATGGGCGAGACGGAGGTCCTCGCCGTGGACGGCGTCGACCTTGTCGTGGAAGCCGGCGAGTTCGTGGCGGTGATGGGCCCCTCGGGATCCGGGAAGTCGACGCTCATGAACCTTCTCGGCTGCCTCGACCGCCCGACGTCCGGCACGTACCGGCTCGACGGGGTGGACGTCGAGGCGCTCGACGCGGACGAGCGCGCCGAGATCCGCAACGCGAAGATCGGGTTCGTGTTCCAGAGCTTCAACCTCCTCCCGCGCACGACCGCTCTCGAGAACATCGAGCTCCCGCTCCTCTACGGCCACGGCGCCCTCGGCTCGGACGAGAGACTCGCGCGGGCGAAGGTCGCCCTGGCCCAGGTCGGCCTGGTCGGGCGGGAGCACCATCACCCTTCGCAGCTCTCCGGCGGGCAGCAGCAGCGGGTGGCGATCGCGCGCGCGCTGATCACCGACCCGGCGATCCTCCTGGCCGACGAGCCGACCGGAAACCTCGACACCCGGACCTCCGAGGAGGTGATGGCGATCTTCCAGGAGCTGAACGAGCGGGGCAAGACGATCCTGCTGATCACCCACGAGCACGACGTCGCCGTGCACGCGAAGCGGATCGTGCAGATGCGGGACGGGGGGATCGTCAGCGACGGACCGGTCGAGCAGGTGCGGGCGCGCGTCCGCGCCCCGGAGCCGCGCGCGGGGGCGCGGCCATGAGGGTGATGCTCGTCCGGACCGCGAACATCGTCAAGGTCGGCCTCAAGGCGATCCTCAGGAACAAGATGCGGTCGTCCCTGACGATGCTCGGGATCATCATCGGCGTCGCTTGCGTGATCGTCGTCGTCGCGGTCGCCTCGGGCGCTTCGACGGCGATCCAGGCGTCCATCACGTCGCTCGGAACGAACTTCATCATGGTCTTTCCCGGCGCGGTGACCCAGTCCGGGGCGCGGATCTTCACGGGGCAGTCGGGGTTGTCCCCGGGGGACGCCGAGGCGATCCGCGCGGAGTGCCCCTCCGTGGCCTACGTCTCGCCCGGCGAGCGGACCTCCGGGCAGGTCGTCGCTGGGGAGACGAACTGGGGAACGCAGATCCAGGGCGTCGGCGTCGACTGGCCGCTCATCCGGGCCTGGAACCTCGAGGAGGGCTCCTGGTTCAGCGAGGCGGACGTCAAGGGGGCGGCGAAGGTCTGCATCCTCGGGCGCACGGTCGCGGACAGCCTGTTCCCGAGGGGAGGCGCCGTCGGCGAGATCGTCCGGATCAGGAACGTCCCCTTCCGGGTCCTGGGCGTCCTCGAGAAGAAGGGATCGAGCACGATGGGCCAGGACCAGGACGACACGGTCGCGACCCCCTACACCACGGTGATGAAGCGGCTCCAGGGGCACTGGGGGCACCGGGACCGGGTCGACGTGATCTACGTCTCCGCCGTCTCGGCGGATCGGGTCGCCCTGGCCCAGAGGGAGATCGAGGCGCTCCTGAGGCAGCGCCACAAGCTCGGGCCGGACCAGGAAAACACGTTCATGATGCGCTCCCAGGAAGAGATCGCCTCGATGGCCGCGGAGAACAGCCGCACGCTGTCGTGGCTCCTCGGAATCGTCGGGGCGGTGTCGCTCCTCGTCGGCGGGATCGGGATCATGAACATCATGCTGGTCTCCGTGACCGAGAGAACGCGGGAGATCGGGCTGCGCATGGCGATCGGAGCCAAGGGGCGCCACGTCCTCGCGCAGTTCCTGCTCGAGGCGGTGGTGCTGTCCGTGCTGGGCGGAGCGATCGGCATGCTGCTCGGGTCGGGCGTCTCCTGGTTCATCGCCGACAGGCTGGGGTGGCCGGTGCAGGTCGGCGCGACGTCCGCGGCGATCGCCTTCGGCTTCTCCTCCCTCGTGGGGATCTTCTTCGGTTACTACCCCGCGCGGAAGGCGTCCCGCCTCGATCCGATCGAGGCGCTGCGGTACGAGTGAGCCCGGCGGGGAAGGGAACGGCGGCGGCCGTTCGGGAGGGTCGCGAGATGTGGCGCAACCTGCTGGTGCTCGTGGCGGCGGTCGCTCTCGCCGCCTCCTCGCCCGCCTGGGCGAAGGACTCGAAGGCGAAGTCGAGGGAGAAGATCGACCGGAACGCCAAGGACGCCCTCGCGCGTCTGTTCGAGGAGAGCCGGGGCGCGAGGACGCTCTACGACGATGCGTACGGTTACGCGGTGTTCTCGAACTTCAAGGTCTCGCTCGGCGTGACCGGAGGGGGCGGACGCGGCGTCGCGGTCGAGAAGGGTTCCGGGAAGCGGACCTACATGAGCATGGGGACCGGCGGACTGAACGTGGGGCTCGGCGCGCAGAAGTACCAGGTCGTCTTCCTGTTCCAGACGCGGCAGGTCTTCGAGAGCTTCGTCGAGAAGGGCTGGCAGGCCGAGACGGGAGCCAACGCCGTGGCCGGACCGCTGGGCGCCAACGCGGGGGCGGCCTTCCGCAACGGCATGGCCGTGTACCAGCTCACGCAGGGAGGCCTGATGCTCCAGGCCGACGTCACCGGGACGAAGTACTGGAAGGACGCCGACCCGAACTGAGCCGACCGCGGGTCCCGCGCTCCGGCCGGGCCCCGGATTCCTCCGGCCGCGCGTGCGGCGGCCCGTGGCGCTCCGGCCGCAGCTGCGGATGCGAGCCCGGATACCGATACGGGAGGGCTCCCCACGAGGCCCCGTACACGCCGCAGTACGGAGCGATCCACCGCCTCCGGGGCTCCGGGCGATCGCCGGCCTCGGCGCCGCTCGCCGCGAGGTCGAGCGCGCGCTCCGCGTCGAGCCGCGCCCACTGCCGGTCGAGGAACTCCCCCACGAAGGCCCAGTCGTCCGGGATCCCGGGCTCGACGGGAGCCTCCGGCCCGGAGGGCGGACCGAACATCCTCTCGAGGTCCGCGTTCGTGAAGACGGGGACCGCCGCCTCCTCCCCCGGCGCCCCGGCCGACGAGGGGAAGGCGCACGCGAGGACCGCCGCGATCGCCACCGCGCCCTTCATGGCGGGAATGTACGGCGAACGCGCGCGGCGGGCCAAGGCGGCGTGCGATACTCCGGGGGCTCCCCCGGCGGGAGAAGTGGAGGTGGGCTCGTGGGAACGGCGGCGGCGCTTCGCATCGACCGGACGTGGGACGGGCGCCGGGCCCGGCCGGACGAGATCGCTCGCCTCGAGATCGAGCCGAGGGGCGGGCACCTGGTCCTGCGCGTCGACGCGCCGTTCCACGGCGACCCGCCCCCGGCCTCCCCGCCGGGCTCCACCGAGGGGCTGTGGGAGCACGAGGCGGTCGAGGCGTTCCTCCTCGGTCGCGACGGCGAGTACCTCGAGATCGAGCTGGGCCCGCACGGCCACTACCTGGTCCTCCGGTTCCGCGGGCCGAGAAAAGCCGTCGCGCGCGGCATCCCGCTCGGCTACGAGGCGAGGATCGAGGGCGACCGCTGGCGAGGCACGGCGGCGATCCCCTTCGAGCGACTGCCCGCGGGGATCGACCGCGTCAACGCGTACGCGGTCCACGGCTCGGGGCCGGGGCGCCGCCATCTCGCCGCCTTCCCGGTGCCGGGAGACCGTCCCGACTTCCACAGGCCGGAGGCGTTCGGGCCGTTCGACGCCGCGCACGGGGGCGCCGGCGGACCGCTGGACGGAGCGCGCCCTTCCGGTCCAGAATCCGCGATCCCGCGAGGCGGCGTCCCGCCGCGAGGAGGCCAACCGATGATCCAGGAGATCCGCGCGAGCAGGCTCGATCCAAGGCGCTTCACCGAGGAGAGGATCGCCGAGATCCGCGCCGCCGTCGGCGACGGCACCGCGATCAACGCCCTCTCGGGAGGCGTCGATTCCTCCGTCGTCACGATGCTCGGACACCTGGCCCTCGGCCGGCGCCTGAGGACCGTCTTCGTCGAGAACGGCCTGATGCGCGAGGGGGAGGCGAGGCGTGTGAGGGCGCTCTTCCGGAAGCTCGGGGTGGCCGTCGAGGTCGTCGAGGCGCGGGACGAGTTCTTCGCGGCGCTCCGGGGAATCGCCGACCCGGAGGAGAAGCGGGAGGCGATCACCCGCACGTTCTACCGGGAGGTCTTCGGGCGGATCGTGCGGGAGAGCGGGGCGCGGCATCTGCTCCAGGGAACGATCCTCACCGACGTGGACGAAACGGTCGCGGGGATCAAGCGGCAGCACAACGTCTTCGAGCAGCTCGGCATCGACCCGCAGGAAGCGTTCGGCTACCGGATCCTCGAGCCCCTGATCCGGCTCCGCAAGGACGGGGTCCGGAAGCTCGGCCGGGCGCTCGGTCTCCCCGCCGAGGTCTTCTCCCGGATCCCCTTCCCGGGACCCGCCCTCGCGGCGAGGGTGATCGGGGAGGCGACGCCCGAGCGGATCGAGACCGTCCGGAAGGCGACCGCGATCGTCGAGCGCGCGCTCTCGGGGCGGCGCGCCTTCCAGTACCTCGCCATCCTCCACCAGGACCGCGTCACGGGGATGCGGGGGGGGAGGCGCGACTTCGGTCTCCAGATCGAGATCCGCTGCTGGGACAGCACGGACGCCCGCAGGGCGACGCCAACCCGGCTGCCGTTCGCCGCGCTCGAGAAGCTCGCCGCCGAGATCCTCCGGAAGGTGCCCGGCGTCGTCAGCGTCACCTACAACGTCGCGCCGAAGCCGCCGAGCACGATCGAGGCCGTCTGAGGGCCCGCCGCCCTCCGCCGGAGAAGGGAGCCGGATCGGTGCGCAAAGTCCAGGGTTTCGCTCTTCTCGTCGCGCTTTCCATCCCCTTCGCGGCTTCGTGCGGGAAGACCGAAAGCACGTTCCCGTCCGGCATCCTCGTCGCCCTCGCCCAGTTCGAGGTCGGACCGGACGGGAGGGTGCTCCCGAAGCCGCGCGCGGCCCGCCTGGACCTCGTATTCCGGGAGAACGGCGTCTGGCGGGTCGAGACCCTCGAGGATCCGGACAGCAACGTCTTCCACAAGGCGATGGACTACGCCCCGGGGGCCGGCCGCGAGCCGGGGATCCTGACGCTCGGCGGAACCCGCGGCATCCTGAAGCTGTGGCGGAAGCGCGGGAGCGGCTTCGTCGCGGAGACGGTCTGGGAGAAGGATTTCGGGGGGAAGTTCTCGCGCATGCGCGACGCCGAGGCCGGGGACCTGCTCGGGGACGGCCGCAACTGCCTCGCGGTCGCCACGCACGACCAGGGGGTCGTGGCGGTCGTCTGCCCCGCCCCCGGCCGGTGGGACGTCGTCGAGCTCGACCGGCGGCCGGACACGTTCGTCCACGAGATCGAGGTCGGGGACCTCGACGGCGACGGGAGGCTCGAGATCTACGCGACACCGAGCGAGCCGAACCGCATGGACGGCACCCCCCAGCCAGGCGAGGTCGTCCGCTACGATCCCAGGACGCCGGGCAGCCGCGCCGTCGTCGCACGCCTGGGCGACCGCCACGCCAAGGAGATCCTCGTCGCCGACGTCGACTCGGACGGCCGCGACGAGCTGTACGTCTCCGTGGAGGCCAACGATCCCTCCCAGCAGGTCGAGATCCGGCGCTACGACGCGGGCACGGACCCGTCGGCCGGCGTGCTCTGCGCCACGATCCCCGACCGCCTGAGCCGCTGCATGACGGCGGGAGACGCGGACGGAGACGGGAAGAAGGAGATCGTCGTCTCCTCGTTCCGCAGCGGCATCTGGCTGCTCCGTCCGCCCGCAGCGAGGGGGGGGGCCTGGCGGGTCGAGTCCGTGGCCAAGGACTCCTCGGGGTTCGAGCACGCCTCCCTTCTGGCCGATCTCGACGGCGACGGCCGCGACGAGATCTACGTCGCGAGCGACGACCAGGGGGAGCTGCGTCGCTACACGTGGAACGGGAAGGCCTGGTCGCGCGAAGCGATCCTCTCGCGCGAGAGCCCTAAGCGGTTCTTCACCTGGAACCTGGCCGCGGCGCCGGTCGAGAGGATGCGCTAGATCTCGACGCCGAGGGGCCTCTTGAAGAGGAAGCCGGACACGATCGACGCGACGAGGAAGAAGACGAGCCAGTCCACGCCGAAGCCGAGCGCGGAGATCCGCAGCGGCGGATAGGCGACCTCGACGGCCCGGACCGCCTCGCCGGGGCCGATCGGAGGCTCGCCGGGGTTCAGGAGCATCTCCGGGATCCCGCGCCCCGTCCTCAGGGCGGATGCGTTTCCCCGGACGCTTCCGACGACGAGCTCCTTCTCGACGCTCGAGCCGCCGCCGCGCACGACGAGCGCGTAACGGCCGGGAGCCTCCGCGCGGACACGCCAGGCCACCTCGGAGAGCGCGGGGACGGCGACGCCCGGGGTCTCGACGGCGACGCCCGGGGGTGCCACGAGCTCCGCGCCGCGGAGATCCGAGCCGGGCCGGAACGTCGCCTTCACGGTGGCGCTCTCCCCGGGCTCGAGGGGACGCAGGGCGAACCGGAGGTTCGCCTGGACCAGGACGGCGAGGACGGGCACGAGCATCACGAGCAAGGGGACGAGCGCGTGCCGGAGGTAGTGCGCGGTGTCCTTCAGGATCCTCCCCTGCAGCCGGAACAGGAGGACGAGATCGTCCCCGAAGATCCGCACCCCGAGGAGGTTCCCCCGGATCCGGTCGCGCACGCGCCGGATCGCCGCCTGGTCCGACGTCTTGCCGAAGATCCACAGCATCAGGACCCCGGCGGCCAGCGACAGGAACAGGAGGGCCCAGAACGGGTCCAGGCGGCGGAAGGGCCCGAGCGCGAGGTCGAAGGCCCTCGTCAGCGACGCGTTCAGCCAGCGAACGGGAGCGGTCACGTGTCGTCCGTCGGCGCGGGCGGGGTCGGCGCCCGCGGGGAGTCAGTCGATGTAGCCGAGCCCCTGCAGCTTCTTCTTGATCTCCTCCTCGGAGTCCGCCTCCTCGAGGATCGCAATCTCCTTCTCGAGGGCGTGGGTGACGAACTCCGAGGGCGAGGAGTACCCCGCGATCTTCGAGTACATGCGGATCTTCCGGAGCAGGGCCCGGTCGATCTTCACGCGGGAGCAGAACATGGTCACCTTCCTTCCACCGGCACGGGCTTGCCGTCGAAATGTCGAGGCACCTCGATCCCGAAGAGGTTGAGGACGGTCGGGCCGACGTCCATGATGCCGATGCCGTCGGCCCCGAGCTTCCGGTTGCAGAAGAAGACGCCGGGGACGTCCGGGGGGTTCACGCAGTGGTCGCCGCTCCAGCTCCTCGTGTTGTCCTCGAAGACTTGCTCCGTCACGACGCCGACCGCGCAGTCCCACGACGCCCGCCAGCCGGGCCGGAACCCGACCAGGAGATCCGGGGCCTCGCGGACGTAGGGTCCCCGGTAGATCTCCCGCGTGTCGTACACCGCGGCCACCGCGTCTCCCCCGCCGTCCTCATCTCGAAGCTCGGAGAGCTTCTCCGCGATCTCCCGCTTGACCTGACGCTCCTGCTCGCCGGGCTCCACGATCCCCTTCGCCTCGCGCCCCCTCACGTTCAGGTAGACGCCGCCGATGCCGACCGCGAACGCGCGCGTCCGAGACCAGTCCACGTCCCGGTACCAGCGGGCTCCGGTCGGCTCGCCCTCCTTGAGGACCAGGAACCCGTTCCTCCAGAGCCAGGTGTTCAGGTTGACGCCCCTCCGGAACGACTTGAATCCGTGGTCCGACATCACCATGAGAACCGTGTCGTCGTCGAGCGCGGCCAGGGTGCGGCCCAGGAGATCGTCCATCCGCCGGTAGAGGTCCCGCAGGGCGTCCCGGTGCCCTTCCATGTCCTTGCCGGCGTTCGCCGGATGCCCGTCCTCCCGGTAGCGCCAGAACATGTGCTGCATCCGGTCGGTGATGTCGAAGACGCATACGACGAGGCCGCGTCTCGTCTTCTCGATGGCGTCGAAGAACATCCGCTCGCGCTCCTCGTGGACGAGCCAGGCGAGCTTCAGGAAGGCGCCCTCGTCCAGGACGCGCTCGTTCAGGCCCCACGTGTCCTCGGCCAGGCCCAGCGTCGAGAACCGCCCCAGGGTCTTCGCGAGGTAGACGGCGTACGTGAACGGATGCGACACGGGGAGGGCCGGCCGCTCCGGGTCGACGTTGATCGGCGTCATGTAGAGCTGGAAGTGCGGCTCGATCCGCTTCAGGTAGAAGCGCGCGATCCCCCGCACGGAGATCCCCAGGCCCCCACGGAATCTCAGCTCGATCCAGGGCGTGAACTCGCCGAGACGCAGCGGGTACGCCCTGCCGCCGATCGCGAGCTCGGCGTCGGCGCCTTCCTCGCGGCCGGCAAGGCGCACCTCGAACGGGAGGCGCATCTCGGGGCTCCCCTCGACGATCGGGTCCCCCGGGCCCGAGACGTACGTCCGGACGACGCCGCCCTCGACCTTCACCGGGATGCGGATCCCTCCCGTGTACGGCTGCGCCCCCTCGGGCTCGCTCGAGTAGAAGGAGAAGGTCCCCTGGCTCCCCTTCAGGTCGGGCACGCACATCGCCGAGAGCATGACGCCCCGGAACTTCTCGGGGGGGAACGTGATCGGCACGCGCAGGATCGTGCTGAACACGCCGTGCTCGCCGAGGACCTTCCAGAACGATTCTCCCTTCCGGCCGAGGTCGATCGAGGGCCTGCCGAGCGGGAGCCTGAGCTTGCCGATCCTCAGCGCCCTCGGCGAGGCCGAGACCCTGGCGGAGCACAGCTCCGGCAGATAGGACTTCCGGTTCGGAACGAGGAAGTCGAAGACCCGGTGGCGCCCCGGGTTGCTCCCCGTCTGGAAGCAGGACCACGCGACGGGCGACTCCGCGGGGAAGGAGGTCCGAAGGCGGACGTAGCTCCCCTCTTCCCGGAGCCGCGCGAAGTTCGGGAGGATCCCCTCGGCGAGAAAGCTGTCGGTCACCTCCGGGTCCTGCCCGTCGAGTCCGAGGATCACGACGCGCCGGACGCGGGCCCGCGCGAGCGCGCGCCGCGACCGCAGGCCCCTCGCGAGGCGGAAGAGGCCGCGCACCGGCCAGGTCAGGAGCTTGAGCGCCGCGAGGAGCATCGCGGCGAAGACGACGAAGAACGACGAGACGAAGGCGAAGCCGGCGCCGGGGCCGATGTAGGCCTGGACGGGCGGGGGGTCGAGCAGGAAGAGGGCCGCCGCGAGCGAGACGGCGACCACAACGGCCCGGCGGTCGGACACGGCGCTGGCCCCCTCCACTCCGGCGGCCTCAGCGAGCCCGGTTCCGGTAGAGCGACGCGTCCACGGCCTCCACCATCCGGTCCACGCTCAGCCTCCCGCCCAGGAAGCGGGCGACCCGCTCCGCCGGCCCTCGCGGGTCGCCCAGGATCTCGTTGTAGCTGACGTCGAGCCACCGGAAGTTCTTGCGGCCCCCGATCAGCGCCTCCGTCCTTCGCAGGTGGGTCCGGTATCTCTCGATCATCTCGGCGTCGCTCGCGGGGTCCGTCGGCTCGCCGCGCCGAACGAGCATCTTGTTCTGCGAGGCGACCACTTCGTCCAGGCTCCGCCGCATGAACACGACCTTGTAGGCGTTGTCGTCGGGAAGGTCCTTGAGGAGGAACGAGATGACCTTGACCACCTTGCCGCGGTGGGCCTTCAGCCAGGTCTTGTCCCCGCTCTTGTCGAGGTCCTTGACGCGCTCGAGCTCGAAGTACCCCTTGGGGTTGTCCTCGTCGGCGGCGCGGATCTCGTCCGTCACGATCTCGAGTCCCGCCGCGAGGAGCATCTTCATCATCATGGACGTGCCCGAGCGGGGAAGCCCCGACACGACCACGATCGGGTTCCCCCACCGGGCCCGGAGCCAGAGATCGCGGACGAGGCTCATCGAGAGGCTCTCCCCGGCGAGAATACCGCAGAAACGCTCAATATACAGAGGTTCTCCGGATCCGTCACGGCCCGGCGCCGGAGGCGGGAGTACCCCGGGGCCACGTTCCCGCATCCCGGGAGTTGCGGATTCCCCGCGATGGCGGAGAATGCCCGCGGGAGGCAGGCGCCGCCGCGGCGGGGAGCCAGGAGCGAGCGTGAGCGACGGGAGACGAGCGGACGGCGGCGCGAGGCCCGCATCGGGCGGGATGGCGCGCCGGGAGTTCGTCCGGATGCTCGCCGGAACGGCCGCGGCGGGGATGGCCCTCCCGCTCGCCTCGTGCTCGCTCTCCGGCTCGACGACGAACCGCCGCGTGGTCGTCCTCGGGCTCGACGGGCTCGATCCCGCGATCGTCCGGACGCTCATCGGCCTCGGGCGCGCGCCGAACTTCAAGAAGCTCGCCGAGATCGGATCGTTCCTGCCCCTCGGCACGACGATGCCCGCGCTGAGCCCGGTCGCGTGGAGCAGCTTCATCACCGGCCTGACTCCCGGCGGGCACGGGATCGCCGACTTCATCACGAGGGACCCGAGGACGTACGCGCCGCGATTCTCGATCTACGAGAACCGGGACCCGGACTTCGCCCTCGATCTCGGCGGCCTGCACCTGCCGCTGCGAGGCGGCGGCCCGAAGAACCTCCGGAGCGGAACGCCGTTCTGGGCCTATCTGACGGAGCGCGGGATTCCGTCGTTCGTCTCCAGGATCCCGACGAACTTCCCGGTGGACGACACGGCGACGTGCGCCATCTCCGGGATGGGGACGCCGGACCTGACCGACGCGTACGGAACGTTCCACTACTACACGTCCGATCCCTTCGAGACTTACCCGAACCTGTCGGGGGGAACGGTCCACTACGTGGACGTGCGGCGGGACACGGTCCGGTCCGAGCTGATCGGCCCCGAGAACACGCTCCGGCCCGGGAGCCGCGCGGGGGGAGACCCGGACGCGGGCAAGGCGAGGATCCCCTTCACCGCGTATCTCGACCCCCGGAGCGACGCGGCGCGAATCGACATCGGAGGGCGGAGCGTCGTCCTCCGGAAGGGGGAGTTCTCCGACTGGGTGAAGGTGGAGTTCGAGCTGCTCCCCGTCGTGGGGAGCGTGTCGGGGATCGTCCGGTTCCTGCTCAAGTCGGCCGGACCGACGTTCCAGCTGTACGTCACGCCGATCAACATCGACCCAGAGAAGCAGGCCGCGCCGGTCACCTACCCCGCGTCCCTCGGAGCGGACATCGCCCGGAACATCGGCTCCTTCTGGACGAAGGGGCTCCCCGCCGACACGAAGGCGTTCGATTACGGCATCTTCCGCGACGAGGACTACGTCCGGAACGCCGAGCTGCTCCTGGCCGAGCACATGAGCCTGTTCGACTACCTGTGGTCGCGGTTCGACACCGGACTCTTCTTCTTCTACGTGTCGAACACCGACCAGGACTCGCACATGCTCTGGCGGAACATGGACGAGACGCACCCGATGCACGCCAGGAGCGACGCGCGCTTCGCCGGGTACATTCCCTACCTCTACGAGAGGATGGACGATCTGGTCGGCAAGGTGCTCCCGGCGCTCGACGACCGCACGCTGCTCCTGGTCTGCTCCGATCACGGGTTCGCCCCGTTCGGACGGCAGTTCCACCTGAACACGTGGCTCCGCGACAACGGCTATCTGGAGCTCCGGCCGGGAGCGGAGAAGAAGGATGAGACCGCGTACACGGACATCGACTGGAGGAGGACCCTCGCGTACGGCATCGGCTTCAACGGCCTGTACCTGAACCTCGCGGGGCGCGAGGCCGAGGGGATCGTCGAGCCGTCGCGGGCGCCCGGGATCGCGGCCCGGCTCCGGAGGGAGCTGGAGGCGATCCGCGACCACGAGACCGGCCGGAACCCGGTGGCGAGGGCGTACCGGAAGGAAGAGATGTACGTCGGAGAGCACACCGCGGAGATGCCGGAGATCCTGGTCGGCTACACGCCCGGCTACCGGGCGTCCTCGGCCTCGGTGCTCGGCGCCACCGGGAAGACCGTCCTCGATCTCAACCCATGGGCCTGGAGCGGCGACCACTCGATGGCGCGCGACCTCGTGCCCGGGACCCTGCTCTCGAGCCGGAAGGTCGCGGCGCCCGCCCCGAGCATCCTCGATCTCCCGGTCACGATCCTCGAGTTCTTCGGGATCGCGAGGCCCCCGCAGATGGCGGGGCGCTCGATCTTCCGGTGACCCCGGCTGAGCGCGGGGTCAGACATTTCCTGCGTAACAGTTCAACCAAGAAACGTCGGATTCTCGACGAAACCGCAGAGTGTCGCAGTGCCACCTTCCTAATTCGTGCGGGGAGCCTCTTCCGCAACCTGGCCCCGACGGGCATCGGCAAAGACGCGCCATCGATGAGTTTTTGCCTCGAACCGTAACGCCAGTAATGTCTGACCCCGATTACTGCACGTATCCGAGGCTCTTGAGCTTCTCGAGCGTCGCGTCGTCGAGGGGCTCCGCCTGTTTCGCCGGGTCGAGCGAGGCGGACGACACGAGCCGCTCCCACGCCCGCAGGTGGTCGAGAAGGACGGCGGCCCTGCGCGTCTCCGACGCCGAGACGTCGGTCGCCGCCCGAGGATCCTCGAACAGCCGGAAGACCTCGTTCCGATCCCCCTCGTCCGTGTGGACGAGCTGGTAGCCGGCGAGCGCGACGAACCTCTGGCCGCCGCGGCGCGGCGACTCGCCGAAGGCGATGTAGGGCGGCTTCCCCTTTTCGTGGATCAGCGGCAGGAGGCTCCGGCCGTGCGCGTGCCCGCCGGGAACGATCCCGGCCGCCTCGAGGAGGGTCGGCCCGACGTCGAGGATCTCCACGTACTCTTCGACGACCCGCGCCCGCGCTCCGGCCGGAAACCGGACGAGGAGCGGCACGTGGGTCTCCGCCGCGCGGAGGGACGGCCCCCCGTCGTCCCCCTCTCCGCCGGGCTCCCCCCCGCAGGTGCCGAGGACGACGAGCGTCGCGCGGTCGTCGAGCCCGAGGGCGCGAAACGCCTCGACGAAATCGCCCAGCGCGGCGTCCGTGGCCGCGAGCGCGCCGGCCGGAACGCCGGCCTGGACCAGGAGAAGGAAGTTCTTCGCCGCCCGCTCCCTCATCCAGGCGGCGGCGCGCGAGCCGATTCCGTCGAGGCCCACTCCCGCGCGGGCCTCGAACGAGGCGAACCCCTGCGCGAAGCCGAGGTCCGCCGTCACGCTCTCGCCGGCGGCGAACGCCGCGGTCTCGTACCCCGCTCCGGCCATCGCCTCCGCCAGCGTTCTCGCCTCCCCCGGCAGCGTGTCTCCCGCACGCCGGACGCCGTGGGTCGAGGGGTAGAACCCGGTCAGGAGCGACGCCAGGGACGGAGCTCCTTCGGGCGCCTGCGCGAACGCCCAGGCGAAGGCGACCGACTCGCGCGCGAGCGCGTCGAGAGCGGGGGTCCGCCGGTCCGTCGCGCCGAACGCCCCGACGCGGTCGGCCGCGAGCCCGTCGATCGCGACGATCACGACCGGATGGGGCGAGGACGGCAGATCCTCCGGCGCGCTCCCACCGCCTCCGCAGGCGCCCGCGGCGACGGCGAGCGCCACGGCCGCCGCCAGGAATGCCGCTCGCGAAGGGCTCGGTGGGGTTCTCATCATGGTCGCGGCTCCTCTCGCGGGAACGTCCCGGGGCATTGTCGCACGGCCGGAGGATGTCCTCCGTGGCCCTCGCCCGGGCCGGCTCAGAGCCGCGCCGCGCCCACGGAGACCGCGAGGAACTCCCCCGCCGCGGGCGCCAGGGCGGCCGAGGCGGCGATGAGGCCCGGGAGTCTGGGCGACGGGCGATTGAAGCGCAGCGCCTCGCCGGTCGGCGTCCAGACGGCTCCCCCGGCGGCCCGCACGAGCGCAGTGCCGGCCGCGACGTCCCACTCGTGCTTCGGGACGAGGGTCCAGGTCGCGTCCGCGAGACCCGAGGCGACGAGGCCGAGCTTGTACGCCACCGACCCGCAGGCGCGAACGCGGAACGGAGCGGCGCGGAACCGCTCCCACTCCCCCCGGGCGACCTCGCTCCGGCTGGCGAGCACGCTCGCATCTTCGAGGACGGCCCGGGACGCCGCCGCCACCGGGTCGCCGTTCCTCGCCACGCCGAGCCCGGCGGCGCCGATCACCGTCTCGCCGGTCGCCGGGTTGCAGATCCCGCCCGCGACCGGCTCCCCGTCCTCCACGAGCCCGATCGAGACGCACCACTCGGGGATGCCGGCGACGAACTCGCGGGTCCCGTCGAGAGGATCGACGACCCAGACCCGTCGGGCCCCGAGACGGGCCGGATCGTCCGCCGTCTCCTCGGAGAGCCAGCCGTCCCCCTCGACGGGCAGGAGCCGCCGCAGCGCGTCGTTCGAGGCGTGGTCCGCCTCGGTCACGGGATCGCCCCCTTCCTTCCTCCGCACCGCGAGGCCGGTGCGGAAGCGCGAGATCAGGATCCCCGACGCCTCGCGTAGCGCGCGGGCGATGCGATCGAGGTCGTCTTGTCGCGGCATCCGGTCGCTCCGGGCGGCCCGCTCAGAAAGCGCCGCCGGTCCCGACGTACCCCGCCTTCTTGAGGTGCAGGAGGATCTCCTCCGCGGCCTCCTCGGGCGACAGCTCGGCGGTGTCGAGGACCACCTCCGCGTCGGCCGGCGCCTCGTACGGATCCGAGACGCCTGTGAACTCGGGGATCAGCCCGGCGCGGGCCTTCGCGTAGAGCCCCTTGCGGTCGCGCCGCTCGCAGACCTCGATCGGGGTCGCGACGTGGACGAGGACGAAGCCGCCCGCGGACTCGATCGCCGCCCGCACCTGGCGCCGCGTCTCGTCGTACGGGGCGATCGGGGCGCAGATCGCGATGCCGCCGTTCTTCGTGATCTCCGAGGCGACGAACCCGATTCGGCGGATGTTGATGTCGCGGTGCTCCTTCGAGAACCCGAGCTCCGACGAGAGGTTCTTGCGGACGATGTCGCCGTCGAGGAGGGTGACCGGGCGGCCTCCCGCCTCCAGGAACTTGACGAGGAGCACGTTCGCGATCGTGGACTTGCCCGACCCGGACAGGCCGGTGAAGAACACCGTGAACCCGGAGCGGCTCCGCGGGGGATGGCTCCGCTGCAGCTCGGCCGCGACCTCCGAGAACGTGAACCAGGCCGGGATCTCCCTCCCCTCCGCGAGCCGCCGCCGCAGGTCGGTCCCCGAGATGTCGAGGGCGCGAGCGCCCTCGGGGACCTCGTCCGCCGGCACGTACCGGTCCTCGTCCTCGAGGTACACCATCGAGAGGAACGGCACCATGCGCACGCCCAGCTCCTCCTCGTGCCGGCGCAGCAGGTCCTGCGCGTCATACGGGCCGTAGAACGGCTTGCCGGCGCGGTCGGCCCCCGGCCCCGCGTGGTCCCGTCCGACGATGAAGTGCGTGCAGCCGTGGTTCTTCCGGACGATCGCGTGCCAGACCGCCTCTCTCGGCCCCGCCATCCGCATGGCGAGGGGGAGGAGCGACAGCATCGCGGTGTCCTTCGGGTAGTGGGGGAGCACCGCCTCGTAGCATCGCACGCGCGTGTAGTGGTCGAGGTCGCCCGGCTTCGTCATGCCGACGACGGGATGGATCAGCAGATTCGCCTCCGCCTCGCGCGCGGCGCGGAAGGTCAGCTCGAAGTGGGCGCGGTGGAGGGGGTTCCGCGTCTGGAAGGCCACGACCCGCCGCCAGCCGAGGCGCTCGAGCTCCCGCCGCAGCTCCGCCGGCGTCCGTCGAAGCTGGCGAAAGTCGTAGTGCGCCGGCTCCTGGATCCCCTCGAGGCGGCCGCCCACGTAGACCGGGTTGGTGCCTTCCAGGATCTGGCGGACACCGGGATGGAACGGGTCCCTCGTGCCGTAGACCTTCTCCGCCTCCGCCCCCCGGTCCGGCGTCCACGTCTCCTCGACGTGCATGGCGGCGAGCATCACGCCCTCCGCGTCCCGGAGCGCCAGCGCGTCCCCCCGCTTCAGCTTCGACGCGAGGTCCTCGGGGACGTCGAGCACGATCGGGATCGGCCAGATCGTCCCGTCCGCGAGGCGCATCCGCTCGACGACCGACTCGTAGTCGGCACGCCCGAGGAACCCCCGGAGCGGAGAGAAACCGCCGTCGAGCAGCAGCTCGAGATCGCACAGCTGGCGAGGCGTCAGGTCCCACGACGGCCAGGTCCGGGACGCGGCCTTCAGCTCCGCGGCGCGCTCCGCCGATGCCATCAGGTTTACGAGGATCCCCCCATGAGGGGCCACGAGAGGCTTCTGCACGGACGCTCCTCCTTCCAGCGACGGGCCGGCGGGAACGACGCTTCGAACCGGCATGCCGGGATTCGGCTCGGCGGTGGGGAGGAGCGTAGCGACTCGCCCGGACGGTGTCAACGAGACCGGCCCCGGGTGGCGCCCCCCGCGCGGGCCGAAACCGGATCGTCCGCGCCGTCGTATGCAACGCACGACGGGGAGCC
>ERZ1649853.319-NODE-319-length-20248-cov-6.744614_pt1 | contig 20248 bp, 21 predicted proteins | sample MGYA00575353_ERZ1649853 | MGnify/ENA primary metagenome ERZ1649853 (study PRJEB40853, sample SAMN11349654) | freshwater sediment metagenome | isolation source: river sediment | host: Sediment | place: India: Okhla Barrage, New Delhi | collected 2017-02-21 ...
CCATGCGGGGGTAGCCAAGCCCGGTCAACGGCGCCAGATTGAGGGTCTGGTCTCGCAGGAGTCCCTGAGTTCAAATCTCAGCCCCCGCACCAGTCTCTTTCTATGAATCTCTCACAGGTTATGTGCGATTTAGCTGCGCAACTGAGATATACCCATTAGGGAAATCATCGACCAGCAGACGACAACTCGTTGGTAACAATGCTTTCTGTCACTCATTTCATCGTCAGCCTGCTCCTGATACAGCTGATGTCACTCGACCGCAACGACGCCTTCGTCGCGCTAGTCTTCGGGGTCTTCATCGATGTCGACCACCTGTTCGGGCTGAAGGCGTATACGGACGCACGAGGGTTCTCCGCGTTGTTCGACATCGACTCGCTCATGAACCCGGGCGGGCAATGGAAATCTCTCTTCCACAGCCCGATGGCCGTCGGCATGGTGGCACCGCTGTCGGTCGGCTTCAGGCTCGCGGTCCCGCTCCTGTTCTGGGGTGTCCATCTGGCCATGGATTTCGCCGAGGACAACCTGCTGGGGCTCATGTCCGCCTCTGAGGCCGTCCTCGCCGCCGTCGCTGCGTGTGGGTTCATCTCCCTTCGGTACGCGAAGCACTTGGAGACAGGACTCGTGTCTACACTGGTCGAATACTTCATAAGAGAGTTCCGGGCCCTTCGGCACATGTTCAGACCTGCTGCGTTCTGAACCAATCACTTCGTGGAAGCGGAGACCATGTCCGCCACGTGCTTTGCGAACGATCGCGTGCCGTGCCTGCCGCCAACGTCGACCGTCAGGTGCCCTGAAGCGTATACCGACGACACCGAACCTCTGATGATTCCCGCTGGCCGGGCCATCCCCACGTGCTCGAGCATCATGGCCCCTGCCAGTATTGTCGCTGTCGGGTTGGCGGTGTCTGTGCCCGCGATGTCCGGGGCCGAGCCGTGCGCGGGCTCGAACACCGAATGTTTGAGCCCTATGTTCCCCGAGGGGGCGAACCCGAGGCCGCCTGCCACCCCCGCCGCGACATCAGACAGGATGTCTCCGTACAGGTTCAGGGTGACGATGACATCGAACCTCGAAGGGCTTGTGACGAGCTTCATCGCGGCCGAGTCAACGAGTTGATCGTCGAAGACAAGCCCGCGACCTTTCGAGTCTGCGAGTTGTCTGAACACCTCCACGAACAGGCCATCTGACGCCTTCAGCACGTTTGACTTGTGAACACACGTGATGCGCTGTCTGGCACTCGCCCTTGCGTAGTCTATCGCGAAGCTCACGATGCGTTCGCAGCCCTTCCTCGTAACCTTCCGCATGGTGGTCACGCCGTCGTCGTCGTACACCTCGTTCTGGGTGTACAAACCCTCGCTGTTCTCCCTGACTATCACGGCGTCTATCGAGGGCCTGGCAGGCTGACTGACAACTGTCCGGACAGGTCGGACGTTCGCGAACAGCTCCAGTTCCTTGCGGAACCGCAGCACAGGTGAATCGTAGTCTATGGTCGGCTGGGTCGTGACCGCTCCGAAGAGGCAGCTGTCGCACGATTTCATAAGGTCCATAGTTTCGTCCGGGAGGCTGCTGCCCGTCTTATCGTGCGCGGCAAGGCCAATCTCGGCCCACTCGAACTCCAGCTCGTCTGATGCGGCCTGGAGCACCGCCACCGCAGCCTCGGTGACCTCCGGCCCGATACCGTCCCCAGGCAGCACACAGATACGCTTCATAGAAAGCTACTCTTGGACCATCTTCGCGAAATCCACGAAGTGTTTCTCCATCCTCGCGATCCTCTTCCGGCTGTCGTGGATGTCCTTCTCCATCTTGGCCGCCATCTTGCGCATCTCGTCCACGAGCGCTTCGGCCTCCTTCTCCATCTCCGCTATCCTGGTTTCGTGGGTTACGGACTTGGACATGTGGTCCTCGATGAGCTTCTCGAGGTCCGCCTGTCTTTCCTTCTCGGCCGTCTTGGAGAAATAGGTCTCCACCTTGGAATTCAACATGGTGAGTATGTTCGAGACCTTCTCGAGCTGCTTCTCGAGCCTCTCGACACGATCCTTCATCTCGGACACTTCCGACGCGTACTGCTGCGAGCTAGCAGACTTCTCGATCTCGAACAGTCGTGCCTCCATCCTCTGGAACTTCTCGTCGACCTCTCCGATGTTCCGTATCCCGTCCGCTATGTCTTCGAGCAGCGCTTTGTCGGGGAATTCGATAACCACACTCTCAGAACCAGGGGTGAACGACTTGAGTGACTGCAGGGTCGCGATGGCGTCCACGGTGGGGAAGCCGCCCCGGACTCGGCCCTCTATGCTTCTGAGGGTCGAGGTCAGCTCGGTCCCCGACTTGCTGAGCCAAGGGTTCGCTTTGACCATCTTTGTGATGTTCTCGATCATGCTCTCCAGGTCCGCCCCGGACCTGCCCAGCTCGGACGAGTCCATCAGCCTCATGTCCCTGTGAGCGTCGCGCTTGCCGCGCTTGTTCCAGTCTCCGAGGGACCTGCCCTCGAACGGGAAGAACCCGGCGAAGTGGTCGACCCCTTTGACGATGGTCTCCTGCGTCTGGTCCCAGTCCTTCGTGCCACCCTCCACCTTGAGCTCCTGGTCCGACTTGAAGATCATGCAGATGCAGCCGTTGGGGAGCTGATAGACCTTGATATCGTAAGGCGCCTCCTGGGCGAACTTGGGGTAGGTCTGGGGCTTCTTCTCCTCGACGGCCTCCATGTACGCCTTGAAGTACTCCTTCGCGAAGGCTGTCAGGTCCTGTGGCGACGGGACCTCCGGGCCGATCTCCTTTGGCGACATGTCATCTTCCGCCTGAATCTGGGATATGAGTATTTTCGTCCTCGCTATTAATGCCTTGCTGGCCTGCGCTGGCCCACGACCGATGCGGCGAGGAGCGGCAGCGTGATCGTCGCGTCGCCCTCCACGGTGGTATACTGCGCGTCCTCTTTCACCTTCCCCCAGCTCACGGCCTCCCTTATCCTGGCCCCGGACAGCGAGCCGTCCCACTCCTCTGCGGTTGTCAGGTACACAGCGTACTCCATGCCGCCCCTGAACTGGTTCCACCATATCACGTGGTGCTTGGAAATGCCTCCGCCTATCATGATGGCCCCTGACCTCTTCGCGGTGAAGACGATGTCGGCCAGCTCCTGCTCGTCCTTCATGATGTCGACGTTGAAGTCCCTGTGCTTCTGCTTGAACAGCCAGAGTTGGGACCCGAAGGCCCCGTCCGTGATTCCCGGAATATATATCGGGACGTCGTTCTTCGCGGCCCAGTAGAGGATCGATTTCTTGTCCTTGAGCCGGAGCCCGAACTCGCGCGCCAGCTCCCTGCTCGAGAGGCTCTTCTTCCCGCTGGAGTACAAGTCCTCGAGTATCGGCTGCATCTTCTGCTCGAGCACGATGCCGTAGCTCTCGTTAGGGATGAGTATGTTCCCGAGCCGGTTGATGCCCTGCCTGTGCAGACGGGCGTCGTCCATGAGGAAATCCCCATGGTAGTACTTGCGCCAGACCCGTGCCAGGTCGTGGTCGAGCGTGCCGCAGGTCGTGATGATCACATCGACCAGGCGCTCTTCGACGAGCTTCCGGACGACCCCCCTCGTCCCCGTGGAGATGATGCACGCTGGGAACGAGAGGAACACGGTGCAGTCCCTGTCCTTCACCATGTTCTTCGTGATCTCACAGGCGAGTCCGAGCTTCTTCGCCGTGAATCCGCCTGATGCCAGCATCTGTGACGTCAGGTCGTTGACCGTGGTCGATCTCTCAATCTCGATGTCGTCGATGGGTTTCAACTTAGGGCGCATACGTCACACCTGGGCGGTTTCGGCTCCGTTGACACAACTTGTGAAAACATTTATACCTTTCCCGCGGATGCTCAAGCCGATACGATGCTGAAGGTTAAAGACGTCATGAGTTCGCCAGTGTTCACGGTCGGCCCAGAGACCACGGTAAAGGATGCATCTGCACTTCTGGCGGAGCGCAATATATCCGGCCTGCCAGTCGTCGACATGGGCAAGATAGTGGGTGTCTTCAGTGAGGCGGACGTCCTGAGGTCCATCAAGACCCAGAAGAAGGACCTGAGGCTAGTCTACCCCTCCGTGTCCTCCCTCGGGATAGCTTTCCAGGAGGAGGTCACCCAGAGGGAGCTTCTGGAGGCTTATGAGGAGATCGGCAACATGCCCGTCAGGGATGTCATGTCCAGGGACGTCGAGGCTGTCACTCCTGAACTGACCCTTGGCGAGGCAGTCATGAAGATGGTTCAGCGCGGCATTCATAGGCTCCCGGTGGTAGAGAAGAGCCAGATCGTCGGCATCGTCACCAGGGGCGACGTGATCCGGGGCCTTGCCAAGGACGCATCCAACTCGAAGGGCCAGCCGAAGCTCTGACTGCGGCCTACCACTTGAGCCAACGCTTCTTCTTCTCCGGCTGCTGTCCGGCAGGCAGCGTCTTCTCCTGTCCTTGGGTATATACCTCTGGCGTTGACGTCACATCCGGGCTCTGAGCGCTCGCAGCCGGCGTGGGCTCGGACTGCGGAATGACGAACGAGTGGCCGCAGCCTGTGCACTTCTGGACCGAGTCCGGGAACAAGTAGAGCGACTCGGAACCGCATTTGCCGCACTTTGCGTCGGAAACGGGCTTGGCGACGCCAGCTTGTATGCGTTTCTTGTCGAGCTCGCCTTCCATTCCGTCCATGATCTCTTTGACCCGCCTCGCGAACTTGGATGCGTTGACGACGTCCTTTCTGTCCAATGCAGCACGGATGTTCCCCGCGTAGTAGAGTGGTTCCTGTACGTCCATACCGTAAGAGGAAGCCTCTCGGATCACGGGCCCGTAGCCCGTGACGACCGCGTTCACCCTCTCGACCTTGCTCTTCTCGAGGTCCTTGCTCTCCGTCAGCTTCTTGGAGTGGGCGGCGTCGGCGGCGCGCTCCAGGTCCGCCAGCAGCTCTACGGCCCTTCTGAACGCTCCGTCTTCGAGTGAACTCTTGGCCTCTGCGAGGTGCCCGTCTGCGTTCGGGAGCTCGGCACCGCTCTCCCTTGCCTCTGCCGCGGCTGCCCTGACCAGATGATAGGTGTTCGCCAGTTCGACAGCCCGTGACTTCTTTGCGGCCTCCGCGGCATCTCGTGCCTGAGCCAAGAGGCGGGAGTGTTCGTCGAGGTTCATGGACTGCTTTGCGCTGGCAGCGATCTCAAGATACCTCTTCGCCTCCTGGGTCTTGGTGCCGAATGATTCGTAGTCCGCGATCAGGCTCCGGAGTTCGGCCTCGCTCTGCTGTGAGCCGCTCCAGTACGTCTCGTAAGCCATCATCGCGAGCGATTCAAGGCTCTCCAGTGCTTCCTCCCGTTGACGCGGAGTGCCATGTACGAAAGCCCGCTTCGCAGCTGTGACTGCAGTGTGCAGGCGGGCGTCGGCGCTTCCCTTGGGAAGCTTCGCCATCAGCTCGTCAGCAGCCCTGATGGAGAGGGCGGCGGAGTACACTTGGAACGTGCTGAAGCCGTCGAGGAACTTGATGCGCGCCTCCCGGTTCATCTTGATGGCCTCGTGATAGTCCCCCAGCAGCATCCTGTTCATCGCGCTCTCGTTCGCGGAGTCCACCTCGAAGAATCTCGGCTTCATGGTGAGGGCCTCGTCCAGATGCCTGTCGACGGTCTTGTCCTCGTCCGACGGCAGCTCCAGCTTCTCGACCGGCTTGTCCGCTATGCCTTCTAGCTCCTTGCCGATCTCCTTGACCTCTCGGACCGCTTCCGCGGGAGTTCCTTTGAGCTCTACGCGTTTCTCGGAGTTCTTGAGGGCGACGCGGACCTGGTCTTCAGTGAGTTTCTTTCCCCTGAGCTTCTCGACATAGTCTCGTTTGTATCGGCAGCCTGCGACATCGATCTTGTGGTACTCTGCGACGGCTTTCAGTTTCCAGATGGGGAGCTCGTTGAGGAAGTCATTTGAGTCTTGAGGCATGTGCATATCTCCGGGGGGTTCGGTCTGAGTTATTCCAGTAATCGACCATAAGGCTTTCGAATCCGACGCACAGCCCGTCTAGTGCAACAAAACCTAAGTATTGGCTCCTATATCGAAACCCCCAATGTCGGATGCCGAGGAGAAGATAGCCATCGCCAGGCTGTCCGTGTACTCCATCACGCTCATCGTCGTTATGAAGCTAGTTGCGGGCTTCATGATGATGTCCGTTGCGGTCATATCAGAGGCGATCCACTCTTCCATGGACCTCTTGGCGGCCTTGATTGCGAGGTTCTCAGTGAAGAAGTCCGCGGAACCAGCAGACCAGGAGCATCACTACGGGCACGGCAAGTACGAGAACCTATCCGGCATGGTCGAGGGCGTGCTGATCTTCGTGGCCGCGATTCTAATCCTCTATGAAGCGCTGAACAGGCTGATAGGCGAGGAGAGGGAGGTCGAGTTCCTCATCGGCGGAATAATCGTCATGGCAGTTTCGACGGTCCTGAACCTGTACGTGGGGTTGAAGCTAAGGAAAGTGTCCAAGAAGACCGACTCTCTTGCGCTTGAGGCGGACTCATACCATCTGCTGACTGATGTCGGCACATCGGTGGGCGTTCTGATCGCCCTGGTCCTGATACAGTTCACTGGCTATCAGTGGTTGGACCCTGCCATAGCCATAATCGTCGCGATGATCATCATCCACGCCGCATACGACATAACCAGGAGGTCGACTGAGGGGCTCTTGGACAAGAGCCTCCCCGAGGCGGAGCTCAAACTGGTTGAGGCCATCATCCGGAGGCACGAGTCCGACGTGCTCAACTTCCACAAGCTCAGGGCGAGGAAGATGGGGTCAGATAGGCAGATAGACCTTCACCTGGTCGTTCCACGAGGGCTCAGCGTCAAGCAGGGCCACGACCTTGTCGACGACCTTGAGAGGGACATCAAGAAGGAGCTCCCGCACACAACGGTGGTTGTTCACATAGAGCCGTGCGACGAAATGTGTGAGAGGTGCAAGATGTCGCCCACCGAAACCGTCAGCACCCCAGAATGCCCCGATGGGGAGCCGTCAAACTGCGTTCCCAAGGAGTGAGCGCTCTCTCAGTATCCTCTCCACTTCCCTGAAGGGAGCCTCCCCGTCCTCGCTGTTGTCGATTGTCACCCACTCCTCGCGGACAAGCTCCCTCGCAACCCGGCGCACCGATGACAGTTTGTCAAGCGTTTCGAACATCTCCTGCCTATGTCCTCGGGAGGCGATCCTCCGCGCGGCCACTTGCGGGTCGATGTCTATGAAAATCGCTATGTCGGGGAATGGCAGCAGATTCCTGAAGAGCCTGTAACCCGCAGGTGCTAGGCGCCGAGGCAAGTAGGCCGTGCCGAGGAGGTACCTGACGAATATGACCGTCCCCTCCCCCTTGGTCTTCAACCAGCGGACGGACTGCAGCACATCCGCAGTGAACAACAGAGTCGCGCTCAGCCGGGCGACCGCCCCGCTTCCCTCCAAGGACCTCTTGGAGAGCCTTCCGAACAGTCTTCTAGAAGGGTGTGATACAATAGTGACCGTCTCGCCTCTGGCCTCCATCAGCTGGCGGATCCTGAGCGCATGCGTGTCCTTGCCGCCCCCGTCCAGGCCGTCGACGACTATGAACCTCAGGCTCAGGCCCCCAGGGTGTGGAGGAACCCTGCGGTCACAAGGGGGATCACGAGGTTGTCTATCGACCCCGGAGTAATGGCCTCGAGGAACGCGACGAACCCGCCCACGGCCAGTGCGAACGGCAGCAAGACCGCGGGCGCCGTGCTCCCAGAAACGCCTACAACGTCGAAATAGAACCAAGTGATGACGAGCACGCTCACAAACGTGGTGGCAAACACCGCGAAGCTGCCTTCGAAAGTCCTATGCGGCATGTACTTCAGCCGCCCGAACCTCCGGCCGACAAGCTCCCCCATCCCGTCTCCGAACGACATGGCTGCGACTGCGATGGAGGCGGCGTATAGGTCGTCGAAGAGCGCGTATGCGATGATGGTCCAGGATATCGCGTACATGACGAGCCCGTAAGAATGCCCCTCGGCGGACCTGGCTCCGAGCACGCTCTCCCGCAGGAACCTGACCGGCGACCTCGGCGTTGCGAGCAGGAGGATTGGGACGAATGGGAACGCTGCGAGCCCCGCCATGATCAGCCTCGAGTCGAAGCTCCACCAGAAGAAGACTATCCCGCCGACCAACACATGCACTATCTTGCGTGGGTTCTTGACGCGCCCTTTCAAGAGCCAAGAGATCAGGACGACGCAGGCGACATATCCGTATACACCAGCCAGTCCCAGCAAGTCGCCTTGCGTTGGTAGTTCCACGGCGCTGGATTACTCTGACTGTTGTTTATACTTTTCCGAAGAGAGGTCGCTGCATGTGCCTATACCATGCCCTTCTTCCGTCTCAACTCCTCGACGACTTCCTGGGCACGGTCCATGCGTATCTTCCTCTCGGCAACAATGATGCTCACGACTTCGTCGACAAGTTCTGGCGGACAGCCCACGCTTGCGACGATGTTCTTGGCGTGCAGGGTCATGTGCCCTTTCTGGATGCCCACGGTGGCGAGCGCCCGGAGCGCTGCGAAGTTCTGAGCCAGACCCACGGCCACTGATATCTCGGCTAGCTCGGGAGCGGACTTCACCCCCAGCAGCTTGATGCATGCCCTTGCAGTCGGATGCACCTTGGTCGCGCCTCCGACGAGCCCCATCGCCATCGGCAGCTCAATTGTCCCGACGAGGTCGCCTTCGTGCGTCTTCTCGAATGTCGTGAGGGGTTTGTACGACCCCGTCCTGGACGCATACGAGTGCGCTCCAGCTTCTATCGCCCTCCAGTCGTTGCCTGTCGCGATCACAACAGCATCTATACCGTTCATGATACCCTTGTTGTGAGTAGCACACCTGTAAGGATCCGCCTCCGCGAAGAGGTACGCCTCGACGACTCCGTCGACCACATCCTCCCCTCCGATCGATTCCTTTGACCATACGGCGCGCGCTCTCGCCAGCCTGTGCGATGCGAGGTTCGACAGGATCCTGAGTCGCACTTTGCCTCCGGAGATGTCCTCGATGAGCGGGGAGACCGCCTCGGCCATCGTGTTGACCGCGTTAGCCCCCATCGCATCTCTGACATCGACAAGGAGGTGCACGATGACGTTCGGACCGTGGAGCGTGTGTATCACCCGTGCCTCGAGGTCTAGAGCTCCACCGCCCACCTTGAGGAGCATCGGGTCCTGCTTGTTCGCGAGGTCGATTATCTCCTGTTTCCTCTCAAGGATCATGTGCTTGACGCGGCTCGGGTCCTTGACACTGGTCACCTGGACCTGTCCGATCATCACCGGGGCCGTGCTGCTGGTGTAGAAACCTCCCCTGTCCCTCGCCATCCTCGCCGCATTGGATGCTGCCGCGACTACAGAAGGCTCCTCGATCGCCATCGGTATGAGATAATCCTTGCCGTTGATGACGAAATTGGTCGCTACCCCGAGCGGGAGCTGGAAAGACCCGACCGCGTTCTCCACCATCCTGTCAGGAATTGCTGGATCTATGCCTCCGAACCCGGCAAGCGCCAGCGCTTCATCGTCGGAAAGCCCGCCGAACTCCTTGACGATCTTCAGCCGCTCAGCCATCGGGAGTTTGTAGAACCCCTCTATCCTGGAAGTGCGTTCCATTTGAGAACACCGGTTGGAGAAGCCAAACTCCGTACCCGCGTCTTAATCCTTTTGCAGATGGGCTTCGGCAATCGTTGTTGGGAGCCGTCCAAGGCGACACGAAAAATCATATATCCAGAGTCGTCCCTGGAGGAGACATATGGCGAGATGCTCGGCTCCCGGGAAGATGATACTTCTGGGGGAACACGCTGTAGTGTTCGGGAAGCCCGCAATCGCCCTCGCCATCAACCTGAGGATATCCTCCACAGTCACCAAGGCCTCGCAGTACTCTGTCAACGGCAGGCCCATGCAGAAGAGGCATCACGCATACGTCTCTGCCTCCCTGGACGAGGCCTGGGGAGGTCCGCCCATAAATGTCGACACCGTCTCCGAGATCCCTTCGGGGTCCGGGCTCGGGTCCTCTGCCGCCGTTACTGTCTCCTGCGTCGCTGCGATGATGGCTACGAAGGGCAAGTTCGACCCAGAGACGGTCGCGAGGAAGGCGTTCGCGGTCGAGCTCAAAGTCCAAGGCAGGGCGAGCCCGACGGACACGTCAACATCGACCCACGGTCAGGGGGTTATTGTGTCCCCTGACAAGTTGGACGGGTTCTTGTGGAGCATAGAGTCGGGCAACAACTCATGGAACATGCACCACTGCGACGTTCCGCGGCTCTGTTTCGTCGTAGGTTACACGGGGATCCACGCGGCGACAGGGCCTCTTGTGGCCGGCGTGAAGTCGCGGGTCGAGTCCGACAAAGACGCCCGCAGGTCCATAGACCGGATAGCCGAGGTCGTCATGGACGGCGTGGACGCGCTCGTCAAGCAGGACAAGAAGCGGTTGGGGAAGCTGATGAACGAGGACCACGAGCTCCTGAACGGACTCGGGGTCGGGCACCCTGCCCTTGAAGAGCTCGTCGTTGCGGCCAGACAGCACTCGTATGGTGCGAAGCTGACCGGAGCTGGGGGCGGGGGCAGCATGATCGCGCTCACGGACGACGTGAGGAAGGCTTCTGAGGCCATCCGGTCGGCCGGCGGGGAGCCGATAGCAGTCACTGTGGGCGTAGAGGGCGTGAAGCGCGAGAACTGAGTCTTGGAGAAACGCTATATCTTGGCACGGGCTTTGAGGAGCAGGTGAGCAACTGGTAGAGCGAGTCCCGCAACACAGGCATTGCCAGAACTGCGACAAGGCCATCCCTTCCAAGGACAAGTTCTGCGACGAGAAGTGCGAGGCGGAGCACAAGGCCAAGATGCAAGGGAAGAAGAGGCAGCTCACATACTTCTACGTCGTGATGGTCGTGGTATTTCTCATGGCGTTGGCGCTGGTCTTCATGGGGTAGTTGAGATGAGGGTCGGAGTCGGCGGAACCTTCAATGTGATACACAAGGGGCACGAGCTCCTATTCGAGACCGCATTCACCGTGGGCGACTTCGTCGAGGTCGGGCTCACATCCGACGATTTCGCGAAGGGCATAAAGTCAGTGCCAGTGCTACCGTATTTCCAGCGCAAACAGAACCTCGCGAAGTACCTTGAGCGGTTCGGGAAGCCGTTTGAGATCATCATGATATCCGAGATGAGCGGCACGGCCGCGACCTCCGAGAGGCTCGACGCGATAGTAGTGTCCCCGGAGACCCGCAACCAGGCGGACACGATTAACGAGCAGAGGCGCAGGAACGGCCTGAAGCCCCTCAAGGTGTTCGCCATCAAGGAAGTGCGCGCGGACGATGCGCGTGTGATCAGCTCTTCCAGGATAGTCAAGGGAGAGATAGACCGAGAAGGTCGCCTGATGAGGCCCATCAGGGTCGCGGTCGGTTCGACGAACAAGGTGAAAGTCGATGCCGTTAGGAACATCTTCACGCAGGCATTCGGCCTTGTCGAGGTTGTGAGCGTCGACGCGGACAGGAACGCGGGCAAACAGCCTCTCGAGGAGAAGACCATCGAAGGGGCGATTGAGCGCGCGAAGGGGGCGGTTTCGTCTGGAGGGGCTGACTTTGGAGTCGGCGTCGAGGCAGGGCTTTTCTACAATCACGTCCTGAAGAGATACCTGGATATCCAGTACTGTGCGATCATCGATTCCTCAGGGAAGATGACTGTGGGGCACGGCCCGGGGTTCGAATACCCACCGGAGGTCGTCAGGTCGGTGCTCCAAGGGGGCACCGTCGGCGACACGATGAGCAGGATCACGGAGATAGACAAGATCGGCCACAAGATGGGGTCGATAGGATACCTGTCAGATGGCTTGATAGACAGGACCTCGCTGACCGAGATCGCCGTCCTGATGGCCTTAGTACCGAGGATAAGGAAGGAGCTCTACGAAGAGGATCCTCAGGCGCGCTCTTCCTCTGCGACGGCTGAGAGGTAGTCCGAGAGGCTCTCGCAGCTGCCCTTGCCAACGCATCCGAACCTGCCGTACTTGCGGCAGTAGTCTCCGGTGGACTCGTGGAACTCGCACTTCTGGGCTTCCTGGTAGTAAGAGCACTGTTTCCGGATGCACGCGAACCCGTTGTATCTTCCCGTGCAGAGGTTTTCCGCGGTCAAGAACTTGCAGAGCATCGGGTCAGCCCTCCCTTCGCAGCATGACCGGACCGTCGCGCCCGAACCTCACCTGTTGCATGGAGGTGCTAGGCGTTGAGCACTGCTCCTTGCCTGGACAGAAGAACCTCCTGTGTTTTTCGCAGTAAAGCCCGAGCCATTTCTCGTGCCCGCAGCCATCTGAGTTCTGCGCTGGCTTCTTCAATACCAGCACGTTGAGGGCTGAGAACTCGCACTTCTCCTCGCCAACGCACTGGAGGCTGTCGATGTGCCTGTTCGCGCAAGCTCCGCTGAGATAACTATACCTGCAGGAAGATCCCATCCCGTTCCCTTCTGCGAGCTTGAACATTCGCGTGCGCGCACATAAACCTTGAGGGAACGTCGCTTTTTCCAAGTCCGCGAAGCCTGCTCATTCAGCAGACGCCGCTGAGCGCGATCACTCTCAGGATGTCGGCCCTCGTGATGATCCCGCACACCCTGCCGTTCACGTCGACTACCGGGACCCTGTTGAATCTGTGTTTGTCCATCAAGGACACTATGTCCCTCAGAGGGGTGTCCTCCGTGGCTGTGATGGCCGGTGACGTCATGATCTCGTACACTGGCTTGTCCATCGTCTTGCGGAGTCTGTCTTCCTGCACACGGTCTGAACGCTTCCCGTTGCGCGGGAACAGGAATGTGAGCACGCCTTCCTTGCCCCTGCCCGCGTCCCTCGCGATGTCCTTCCCGGTCACGATGCCCAGGACCTTCATGTTGATGTCGACTATCGGCAGCCCGTCGATCTGGCTGGTCACCATTATCTGCACGGCCTTCCGGACACTGTCGTCCTCGAAGAGCGTCAGGACCTTCTTCGTCATGACGTCGCGGGCAAGGCTGTCGAGTCCCAACCTCTTGACCTCCTCGGGAGGGGGCTTTGGAGTGGTGGGCTCCGGCTGCACCTGTGCCCTGACCTCGGGTCCTTCCGGCTTCGCCCTCTCGAAAGTCGGAAGCGAAAGTACAGTGAACTGATGGGTCGTGAGCTTCGCATCGTACACGTGTATCTCAGGGGATGTCGCGGGGGAGGAGTACTCCGGCCTCATCGATATCGCGTCCGTCGGGCACGATTCGACGCACACGCCACACGCTATGCACTTCGCCCTCGAGACCATCTGCCTCTTGTTCCCCTTGTCCATCTTTATTGCGTTCGTGGGGCACCTGCGCTCGCAGAGTCCGCAGAAGATGCACTTCTTCATGTCGTACACTATGCGCCCCCTCTCGGAATCCGGTATCTTGGCAGGCACGGAGGGGTAGCGCAGGGTGGCAGGCCGGGACACCAGGTTCTTCAGGACCGTCGACACCATGGACATCTCCTGCACCTCCTACCTGTCCGTGCAGCATATGCACGGGTCTATCGACACTGTGATCACGGGCACGTCCGCCAGGGAACAGTTAGGGACCATCTCAGCAAGGCATTGCACGTTGACGAAGGTCGGGGTCCTTATCTTGACCCTGTCCAGGCTGACCGCGCCCTTGGCCTTCACATAGTAGAACAGTTCGCCCCTGGGCGCCTCAACCCTCGAGAAGGCCTCTCCTGTCGGGTTGCCCTTCATCGGGACCGAGACCGGCTCGTCCCTCAGGAGCCCGAGGCTCTGCTGTATGATGTCCACTGACTGGAAGAGCTCGTCCACCCTGACCATCGTCCTGGCGTAGCAGTCCCCCTCGTCCCTGTGGACCGGCTTGAACTTGATGCCCTCGACCCCGTACCCCGCATAGGAGCTCAGCCTCACGTCGTAGGGTACATCGCTCGCCCTCGCAGTAGGTCCGACCGCGCCGTACTTCTGGGCTCCGTTCCTGCTGAGCACGCCGACACCTTTCGTCCTCTTGGCGAACGTGGCGTCCTTGGCGAAGACGCTCCTGATCTCCTCGAACTTGGGCAGGAGCGCGTCGAGGGTCGTCTCGACGTCCTTCGTAGTGTCGTAGCCAACGTCCTTCCTGATACCCCCTATCGTGTTCATGCTGTAATGTACCCTGTTCCCCGCGATGCGGTCTATGAGGCACATCACGTCCTCCCTCTCGCGCCAGGTCTGCATGAACAGGTTCTCGTAGCCCATGACTTCCGCGATGTGTCCGAGTGTCAGCAGGTGGCTGGTGAGCCTCTGAAGCTCGAGCATGACGTTCCTGATCAGCTTTGCCCTAGTGGGTATCTCGAGGCCCGCCATCTGCTCTATCGCCTGGACATAAGTCGTCGAGTGGTGGAACGAACATATGCCGCAGACGCGCTCCGAGAGGTATATGTTCCTCTTGAAGTCCAGTTCCATGGCCCTCTCGAGACCCCGGTGGTTGTACCCTATGACTATGTCCGCGCCTACCACCTTCTCTTCCTCAAGCTTCAGCTTGAGGTGTATCGGCTCGAGCAGGCTGGGGTGCTGCGGCCCGAACGGCGTCACACTGATGCTAACCATGTTTCGCCTCCTCTGCCTCCCTGCTTGCAGGCGTGGACGGGTTCGAGGACTTCCTGAGCGGTGCGACGATGCCCGTTTCAGGCATGATGACGAGTCCTCCTTGGACCCCCTTGAACTTGAGCCCGAAGAGGTCTATGATCTCGCGCTCGAAGTTGAGCGCCCCCGGGAACATGTCCGCGATGCTGTCCAATTCGTGGCCGTCCCTGACCGTGAACCTCAGGTTGACGAGTTCGCTCTTCGAGAAGAAGCTGTATATGAGTTCGAAGTTGCCGTCCGCGAGGTCGACGGCGGTGATAGCTATCAGCTGCGCCCTCACCTTCTCCATCTTCGAGATCTTGGTCCTGATGTCCATCTGCGGGCCCCCGTCCGCGGTCTTCGGGAGCTTCTGCTCGGACATCTGAGGCGCTGGCTGGCTCATTCCCTCACCTCCGTCTCCTTGTCGCCCTTCCCGTCCTTCTGGGCGAAAGCCCGTTCCTTCCATACCTTGAGTCCCAGGACTACACCGTCTATAATCGCCTCTGGTCTAGCGGCGCAGCCGGGCACGAACACATCGACGGGTATGACCTTAGCGACCCCTCCGTTGACGTTGTAGCAGTGCTGGAACGGGGTGCCCGTCGACGCGCAGTTGCCCACTGCGATCACTAGCTTCGGCTCAGGCATCTGCTCGTACAGGTTCCTGAGCCTGTCCTCGACTTTCTTCGTCACGGGGCCTGTCACCAGCAGTATGTCCGCGTGCTTTGGGTTTGCCTTGTTCAGCATGCCGAACCTCTCGATGTCGTACTTGGGTGCCAGCAGGGCCCAGGTTTCTATGTCGCAACCGTTGCAGCTGCCGGTGTCGAAATGAAGCATCCAAGGGGACTTGAGGCGGCTCTTGTCGGCCAGGCCCATCAGAACACCCCCTCCTTGCTGAGGAAGACGAGCACGACATTCAGCGCGATCAGGAGGGTCCCGAAGGTGACCGTGAACCTGACCATCCTTTCTCTGGTCAGCCTCGCAGTCGAGTTGTCGATGACCTGGGCGACGAACATCGCGGCGGCGACGATTGCCAGCTTACCGGCGATGCTCACCGCCAAGTTCTCGTCCCAGAAGAACAGGGTGAATATGCCCAGCAGAGTCGCCAGCTCGAACCAGTGAGATAGCTTGGTGACGCCCAGGTAGGGGCCGGAATACTCCACATATGGCCCGGACACGATCTCCTGGTGCGCGGTCGCGATGTCGTAGGGGGATTTCTGGAGCTTGATGACGAGCACCACGAACAGGGCTATCAGTGCCAGGGCCAGACCGGGCAGCAGGTTCACCTCCAAGTCACGCACCATGAGCGTGCCTTCCCGGTACCCTATCAGAAGTATGGCCAGGAGGAGGACGGGCTCGTATGCGAGGACCTGCATGAGCTCCCGCTGGGAGCCGTAATAGCTGTACGGGGAGCGTGCACTAAATGCCCCGAGGACGAGCGCAACAGACCCCGCGCCTGAGATGAAGAAGACTATCAACAGGTCCCCGCCTGCAACGAAGAGCGCGAAGGCCGCTGCCTGGAGCACCAGGCACGCGACGGCGAAAACGACCTGCCCGTTGTTCATCAGCATCGGCCGCTTCGCGAACAGCTTGAAGAGGTCGTAGAAGGGCTGCACTATCGGGGGACCCACGCGGTTCTGCATCCGCGCAGTTACCTTCCGGTCTATGCCGAGGAGCAGGCCGATGGCGATTGGCGCGAGCACGAAAAGCGCGACCTGCAGGGCAGCATCGGAGAGGTTCAGAGCCATGGATCCACCTCCAGCAGTAGGGGTATGGATATCATCACGACCAGCAGAACCACGGCAACCAGGTTGGAGTAGGTGGTCACGCGGTCCTTGTCGAACATGTTGGTCAGGTAGAACCCTCCCGTCTCGAATTCGTAGCTCTCGCCGCACAGATAGGGCTTGGAAAGCTCCTCCTGGCGCGGCCTGACCAACATCCCGAGCACCAAGAACATGAGCCCGACGATTATCAGGAATACGACTATCGGGAACTCGCCCAGGGTACTGAAGATCGAAATCGACGACCCGCCGACCGACACGCCGAACGTGGGCTCGACGTACGGGTTCACGAGATAGTCCACAACCCACTTGATGAGGAATGATATGCCGATCGCCCCGACGACGAGCGCACCCAGGGTGTACTTGTATACCCTAGACAAGGAGTCCTTTGCGGGCGAAGGGCCCTCGGACCTCGTGCCCGCCTGCAGTATCCTCCCCAGCCACTTCGAGTAGTAGACTATCGTCGCGGCGAAGCCCATCGCGAGGAGGAACATGAGCAATGGCAGGCTGATGGACGCCTCTGCAACGAGCCACTTACTCGCGAACATGCCGAATGGCGGTAGCATGATTGTGAACACGCCTATGCCGAACGCGATTGAGACGAAAGGCATCCTATCCCTCAGGCCGGCCATGGAATCGATGTCCAAGGAACCAGTCTCACGCTTCACGACACCGACGCACATGAACAGGAGCGCCTTGGAGATCGCGTGGAACAACAGCAGTATGATCGCTGCTGAGATCGCCAAGGAGGTGTTTATCCCGACGCACATCGTGATCAGGCCCAGGTTGCCAATTGTGGAATACGCGAGCACACGTTTGGAGTTCCTCTCAGCGATGGCGAGTATCGAAGTGCTTAGGAAGGACAGCCCTCCTACCAGCGCGATCGACCATGCGAGTTCCGTCATGGCACCAAGGGCGGGAGACATGCGCAGGAGCCAGTACACCCCCAGCTTGACCATCGTAGACGAATGGAGCAGGGCAGACACCGGCGTGGGCGCCACCATCGCTCCGAGGAGCCAGGACTGGAACGGGACCTGTGCAGACTTGGTGAACGCTGCGAGGGCCATGAGCGCGAACGGAAGGAAGGCGACTGCGGCCACCGGTCCGCCACCTGCCGCGCTAGCTAGTACCTCGGCAATCGACAGGGATCCGTAGTAATGTTCGACCAGGACTATTCCCATGGCGAGCGCCACTCCCCCTCCCAATGTATACACAAGTGCGCGCACTGCGGACTCATTCGCTTCGGCGGTCCTCTCGTGCCCGATAAGGAGATATGAGCACAGAGTGGTCGCTTCCCAGAAGAAGAACAGCCACAGCAGGTTGTTGGCAAAGACTGCACCGTTCATCGCGCCCAGGAATATGAGCATCGCTGCGAAGAACCGGGGCTGCGCGGAGTCGTGCTCCATGTACTTAATCGCGTAAATGCAAATGATCGACCCGACGATGGATATCACGAGCGCCATGACGACTGCGAGGTAGTCCACGACGAATGCGGGCTCGACAGGCTCGCCGAACACGCTCGCCTCCAGCAGCGCCATGGGGACGATCTGCAGTGCGCCGAAGGCTATCACGAGGTTGTTCCTGAGGCGCAGGCCGGTGATAACGAAATAGGCCATCAGTGCGAAGTCAAGGACCATGATGGCCCATGTCATCGGGCCGAGTCCTTCCTCGCTCATCTCGAACTCGGTCATTCCGGCCGAGTTCATGTCGAACAGCAGGAGCACGGATGCGGCCATGACGACGAGAGTCGTCGCCAGAACGGGGACCGCGATTTGCCGGCCCTTCCTGAAACCGAGGCTCGCGAGGCCACCTACCAGCGGGGCCATGATCAGGACCAGGACAAGTGCTCCGGTATCCATGGTATCTCGAAGATTGGCCGATGTATTCAATCTAGCGCCTTAACTATAGAAATGTCTTCAGATTGCGCTCACGAATGCTGAACAAGTCAGCGTGCGGACATTGTCCGTTTTCGTATTGTTCGAAAAGAGCCCGTAATCTCAGCTGTTCGATGCTACCGCGGGAAACATTTCAATAGCAGTGTCCGATAGGGTAGGGAGGGGAGCCGTGGAGATCCGAGCGCGATACATACTCGTCGTCTTGCTGTCTGCCCTCATTGTCGCGTTCGAATCCGTTGCCATCGAGGCCTCGATCAACATAGCCGACATCGACGTCTTCCTCGTCTCTGCGATGCCTTCCATAATCGGAGGCATAATCCTCATGAGCATCCGGCCTTCGAAGACCGCTGAGTTCTCCAAGAACCTCGGGCGCAAGGGGTGGATGAGCATGGTGGTACTGTGCGCCTTGGTCGCCGCGGGCGTGCTCATGTGGTTCGACGCCGTGGGCAGGATCGGCGCTGGGAAGGAAGCCCTTCTCGGAGGCGGTTCCTCCGAGGTGCTCTTTGTCGTCATCTTATCAGCACTGTTCTTGCACGAAAGGCTCGGGAAATGGGAGGCGGTCGGTGGGGTGATGATAGTGCTCGGAGTCTTCCTCGTCTTGGCGGACGCGAGCGAGGTCTCGCTGGACGTAGGCTGGGGGGAGTTGGAGGCGATTGTGAGCTCTCTGTTCCTCGGCGCGTCCGTTGTGCTAACCACAGCTCTGCTCAAGCGATTCGACCTCACGGCACTCTCCGGGCTCGAGCTGTCCCTGTCGGGGTTGATGATCCTGTCAGTCGGGTTCGCAGTTGGCCTGGTCGAGATTCCAAACGCCACGGGATGCGCGATTCTGTTGTTGCTCGGCCTCTTCCCCGCGGTCGGTCTGCTGACGTACAACGCCGGCTTGCCCAAGATAGGAGCATCACTGACTTCGGTTCTGTTCGCGCTCAACGGCGGGATGACCGTTGGAGTGCAGCTGCTTGTCTTGCTAGTCGCGCCCGACGCCGACATAATGCTCCCCAGGAGCATATATCTGGCAGTGCTCGGCGGGACGATTGCGTTCGCGGGGGTCTACATACTGCACAGGAACCCGCCCGCTGCGTCCCGTGACACAAGATTATGGAGGCGCTGAGGGGGAGATTTGAACTCCCGAGGTACGTGGTACCACCAACTCTCAAGGCTGGCGCCGTGAACCGGGCTTAGCTACCTCAGCACTCAGGCATCCCATGCAACGCACGCCCCGGTAGAATACGGTTTCGGGGGGCGGTTCACCGTGAAGTCTCCCTCAGGCGCATGAGCGCCTCGAGGTCCAGCTCGAAGACGACCGCCGGGTATCCCAGCTCGAAGTGCTCGAGCATCGAGGGAGCGACCTCCCCGAAAGCCCCTACCTCCACACCTCGGACATGCACCTTCGCCGACCGTCCTGGCACGTAACCAGGCAGGTCCCACTGGGCCATCTCCGGTTCGAGGGTGATGGCCTTCAGGAAGGATTGCACGACGGACTTGCACTCTGTGAATCCCGCCTTGGAGTGCAGCGACGCTCCGGCGAGGCACCTGAGGTTCTTCGAATCCTGGACGACATCCCCGACCTCGAATATCCTCTGTGGCAGCTCCCGGTGCTTGTTCTTCCTGAGGATGGTCATGAGGCTCGGGACTAGGGAGACACGGACCAGTGTGTGGTCCTCGCTGACAGGGTTCTTGACAGCCGTGGCGGTCGCATCGGCAGCCTGTCCCTTCGAGTCGAACTGGTCGCGAGGGTTGGACAGCGAGAGGGTAGCCACCTCGAAGTAGCCCAGGCCGATGAGCACCTGCCTGACGGATGACCCGAAAGCGGTCAGCGGGTCGGGCCGTCCGAAGGTGACAGCTCTCGGCAAGGCCTTCCCGAACCTCTCGAAGCCGTGTCCGACGCCTACGTCCTCGACCACGTCCACAGGGTGTATGATGTCCGCCCTGTAAGCAGGCACGATGACTTCCAGTCCTTCGGGTCCAGAACGCCTGACTCCTGCATTTCGAGCCAGAGGTCGT
>ERZ1649853.322-NODE-322-length-20174-cov-6.123316_pt1 | contig 20174 bp, 15 predicted proteins | sample MGYA00575353_ERZ1649853 | MGnify/ENA primary metagenome ERZ1649853 (study PRJEB40853, sample SAMN11349654) | freshwater sediment metagenome | isolation source: river sediment | host: Sediment | place: India: Okhla Barrage, New Delhi | collected 2017-02-21 ...
CACCCACAATAGGGACGGTCGTCCCAGCTGCCACATCTACGCACGCCCCCACATTCACCCCATCACCGACATTCCCCACGCCTACCCACGCGCCAACTTACACACCCGCGCCAACCAGACCGACAGCTACACGGCAACCGACGAACACGCCAAAGCCAAATTAATTAAAGGCACATCGCTTTAGAAATTTGTGCTGCGACTCGCGCATTATTTAATAATAATGCAAGATTCGCCTGCAAGCTATGACCTCTGGTCAATTCACTTACTCGTTTGAGCAAATACGGAGAGACCGCCTGTCCGCGTATACCTTGCTCCCGCAATTCTGCTAATGCAATCTCTATCGCCCCTTGAACGGCTTCATGGGGAAGTGCAGACTCTGGCGGTGGTGGCACAGTCACCAGGACTGCGCTCTCCAAGCCCAATCCCCAATGAGCCCAGGCGATTTCTGCAGCCTGCTCCGCCGAATCAACTCGCACGCTGACAGGCAGACCGCTGCTTACCGAATAGAACGCTGGAAACTCGTCAGTTGTATAACCAACTACCGGCACTGCCAGCGTTTCGAGCATTTCCAATGTGGCTGGTAGGTCCAGAATAGCTTTTGCTCCTGCGCAGACTACCGCCATTGGGGTGTGAGCCAGTTGAGTCAGGTCAGTAGAAATGTCAAACGAACTCCCCGTCTCGCCCGGTGCCAGGCGATGCACGCCTCCAATACCCCCCGTAGCAAAGACTCGCAAGCCGGCCGCGCTTGCTGCGAGAAGAGTACCTGCAACGGTAGTCCCACCGCTACGTTTTAAAGCTACCGAGGGTGCAAAGTCACGCACGCTGATCTTAAATACTTCCCCCGCTTGTGCCAGGAATTCCACCTGTTCAGATGTTAACCCGATATGAATTCTTCCATCTATTACGCCGACTGTCGCTGGTACAGCCCCATGCTCACGAACCACTTGCTCCATATTTTGCGCTAGCTTCAGATTCTCCGGGTAAGGCAATCCGTGGGTGATCACGGTCGACTCGAGCGCCACCACTGGCTTGGCTGCTTCGAGTGCGTGCTCCACTTCCTCAGTAATCACAAGCAAGTTTCGAATCGATTCAGGCTGTCTCATTGTTCGTATAACCTTTCTAGCGACAAGTCGGGTACAACTGCCCCTCGATAACGTAATGTCAGCGAGGCTGCTGCAACTCCAAGTTGCACTGCATCATCAATATTAATATCATTTAATAGCGAAAAGAGCATCGTCGCTGTTAAAGCGTCGCCTGCCCCAGTCGGATCGACAATTGAAGTACGAATAGCTGGCACATGTCCGCTCGTTTCTGACGTTGCATAAACGACACCAAACTGCGCCAATGTGATGATCGCCACCTGTATACCCTCAGAAACCAGGCATTTAGCAGCGTCCATGGCGTCACGCGGATTGGACGAGCTAATCGGGCGCCCACACAATACAGACGCCTCGTCAGCATTCTGTGCAATCATGAACAGACGAGATAGATAAGGTGCCAGACGGCTTGCTAATATCCTGGATGTCGGATCTGCGCAAACCGGGGTGTGAGCTCGCCGTGCCAGTGTAAAGACCGTACGGATCGTCTCTTTTGGTAGATTAGCATCGATGAAAACCAATGAGCTCTCGCGGAATAATCCTTCACTTTGCCGAAGATACTCTCCTGATAAAGCACTCGCAGCGCGCATATCATCCAGCGCATATTGCAACTCGCCAGAGGTATTGAGTACTGCCAGGTATGTTCCGGTAGGATATTGCGAGTTGCGCAGCACATGTGTCACATCAACGCCAGCTTCAGCACTTGCTCGTAATAATTGATCGCCTGCGTGGTCATTGCCCACTACCGTCACCAGGCGCACTGGCTGACCTAATCGCGCCAGATTCTCAGCCACATTACGCGCCACACCACCATAGCTGGTACGGATCTGTGCTGGATTCGACGTCCTAGGCAATTGATCACCTCGCAAACGACCCACGATGTCCATTCCGGCTGTACCGATAGCCAGCACAGGCCGTTCCGGTGATCGAATCGCCGTGATGAACGCATTGTTCATCTAAGCCTCATCTCCTCAAGATCATTCTATTCAGGTGTTCGATAATTTTGACCAATTCATCAGGCGGGGTTTGCCCACGCTGGTGGTAAAGCCTCAAAAGATCATTTAGCGTGTTACGGTACTTTGCGATCACTGTCCGCATACCGAGCCACAAATCCGTTTCAGTGACAAACAATGTCCTGAGTAGTTCTATCGGCACCTGTTGGATCAGATTGATCAAAGCTTGATTATACTCTCCCCCAGTCGGTTGGTCAGAGAATTTCTCCGGTAGTTTAAGCAGTATCTCGAGATCCTTTTGCCAGTTTTCGAGCTGCTCGGTCAAGTCAGCTTCTGTTGGCAGATTCCACAGCCCTTCTCCCTGCCAACGGATCTGGATACCACGCTCCTTGGCTTGTGCATTGAACACACTCACAAAGGTGTTAAACGGATTGGCTGCCTGATTTCCCATAGCCGTTGAAGACTGGCTCTTCGAAATATAAGGCAAAAACGTGCTCAAATCACGCCGCGCAATAAATTGGTGTAACTCAGCCTTGATGCGCTCTGTCATTTCCGGTAGCCATTCTCCATCCAGCCAATAGCGGTATACCAGGTTAAAGATTGCCTCCTCATTATACAAGTACTTTGCATCGGGCACTGTCGGTTCCCCGCGATACACACAAAAGATGAATTGCGAATCCACGACATTCAGAGGCACACCATCACGCGTAGGTTGGATAAGACTCAAGCTAACTGCAGCATCGCGCAAATCCACCGCCCTGCGCAGCCTAGAAAAGCCAAGCATGATTATCGGCTTGCTTGTGGGTCCAACAACCAGAGATTGTTTTTGACTTCCCTCAATCACCACGCAGCTATCTTCATCTACAATCAATCTGGCCGGTATACCTATACGCAACAATCGCAAAGTTCTACGAATTGCCCCTGCCTTAACCGGGGTGTCGTGTTTACGCACAATCTTCCCGTTCGGGGTAGCAAGGATCCAATCTTTACGAACAATGCGCACCTCTTCTTTGGTTACTTGTTTATATTTTCGCACGACCTTGCCGTTTTTTTGAACAACAGCTTGATCCTTGCGCTCAATCCATTCTCTCTTGATCACAATATCTACCAAATTACCCCCTTTAATGTGCAGGGTGCCAATAGGCAACATCAGCAACATTCTAACCAGCAAGCCAGCCGAACGAATGGAACGGCGTATGGTGTAAATTTCACGGATGTACAGCACAACCAACCAGGTAGCCAGCGCCGTCCCAATAAATAGAGCATAGAAGTGACGCCATATCCAGGGATTTGTCAGGCGTTCTTGCCAGGCATAATAACTATCAGGGTGTAGAGTGACCAACGCGACGGAAGGCTTGGTCGGTGTAGATGTGACCGTAAAGGTGGGCGTTAAGAATGTTGGCGTGATCGTGGGACTGGGTTGTTTGCCAGTTGGCGTCAAGGTGATCGTAGGTGTCAGGGTATCGGTCGGTTTCTTTGTCTTTGTGGGCTTAGGTGTGGAGGTATAGGGATTGGCAGTCAGCCGTGCATTTTGAACTTGCCTCAGCAGTCCGACATTCAATCCCAATAGATCAGTCGAGAATATCAAAAAACACAAAAAGAGCAACACTATAAACAAGAGCAAGAAAATCAAACGTGCTCGCGGACCACCCCGCGCCAGTGCAGCGCCTTCCTTCTCCAGGTGGCTCCATGAGCTACGTAATTCTCTCCATATCCTAGAAAGGGGATTCTCACCGCCTGGTTTTTGGTTACTCATGCGCTGCCCTCAAGCTTTTTGATTGCTGCTGATAATTCGTCGTAATCCGTACCCCGAGGGAGTGCCTTTAGTGTACCCTTCAACAAAGAGACTAAACAGTCGACCAAGCGTTGGGACAATAGTTGCTGATCATCCATCATTTTGAAATTCACCAATGCATACTCGGCAAATTGGATCAAAGTGTCCTGTACTTCACTACCACTCGGCTTGCCGGCCTGATCCGATTTACGCCAATCCTCCAACCAGTGTTGCAAAAGGCGCTGCATGTCCTCATCGGAAAGATATACACCTTCCAGTTTTACCTCATGTACGCGCACCCCGCGTCCCGGATCGTCCGCCTTGCCACGCGTCCTACCACCAGCACGCTTGCCACCTACAAGCTCACGGTGATCCTCGCGGATCGCCGCAATCTCGGCTGAGGTAGCAAAAGGATCCAATGCACCAGATTGCCTTTGCACCAGCAGTGTTTGGAGCATTTGCTCAATCGCCTGTAATGCTGCCGTTTGACCGGCGCGCTGGTTTACAGGCGGGAAGAGGTCTTTAAGTTGATAATTGTTCAGGTTGAGTTTCCATACCTCGCTAACCAGTTTTTCCAAGAGAGCTTCGATCGACTGCCGGCGTTTCCAATACTTGACCGGATCGCTGTTGCGATCAAATGGCCATGGGCGCTCCGACTGAAACGCGTGCCCCACCATCACCTGGTCATAGCCGAACTCGTCCTGATCATTCACTGATGCTCCCTCCAGGGAATATACAACTCGCAAGGTTGCCACGACCTCAACATCATCTGCTGTTTTTCCCGAAGTCATTCGCCTGCGGTACTGACGTGCCCGATATTCAGCTCTCTCCTCACCATCTTCTCGCGTTCTAAATGGATTCCTATCATTATGTCGCGGACCGATCAGCACTTGCCTGCGGCGCAGTTCAGTTTGCCAAATCAGATGTTCATCTTTTCCGGTAAAAGTGACCTGCTCGCCTGAGATACGCGATTGACTGGCGTGCCTGTCATACAGAGATGCACTGTTCGGATCTTGCAAAGATACGCCTACCCCATGCCGGCGCTCACGCGGTGTTTGATGCCGCAGTTGGCCGTCTTCGAGCACCCACGCCGGGCCGTGGAATCCAAGCCAGTTTGCCACCACCCGTTGCAAGGTGCGCAATCTATCCCCAAATGTCCTCACTGGAAGGATAAATCCCGTCAAGAAGAACACCATGACTGCTAACGCTACCACGCATAGCAACCCATCCAGCCCTACATTACCGATCGTGGAGATTGCGCCTGGCGATTGGACGTTTTTCCTGCCCCATTCATTCAGCGCATAAATGATCGGGACACTTTGCCAATCGAATTCATACCTGCCATTGCCCAGTAGTTTTGGGTGCTCCGGGTCGTTGAAATCGATGACTTCTACCCCTCCTTCACCATCTCCCACAAAGAGGTTATTGTGGAAAAGGGTCACGGACCGCGCTTCGCCGGGAGTATCGATAGCTGTGAAGGGAGTGTAATTTGCGCCACTGGGATTGTCACCGACTTCGACTTTGTATACCAATACGCCGCGCTTCCCACCCGCAACAAATAACCAAAAGTTTTGCTTGTCCTGTTTTGCTTTATGATGTATTAAGCGCCCAAACTCAACATCCCAGGCATAAGCAATATCAAAGGCATGAACGATGTCAGTGGTTTTTATTGGGCGGTTATCAACATTGAATAGATTAAGTACCTTTACACCGTCTTTGCCATCTGCAATGAAGACGTACTCATTCATTGATGGATAATGCGCTTCAGAAATTGCTAAAACATGATCCTGTGTTTTGTAGTAGATAGGTTTTTGATAGCCCTTGTTTATTAGAAAGTTATTCTCTTTGTTGATGATACTGAGTTCTTTCGGAATCGGTAACAAGGTCAGTACTTGGACGCCATCTTTCCCCATGGCGACATAGATTCGCGTAATAAAATAAGTACGGGTTTGCAAAGTAGCCTTATCGAGATCATACGCTTTGCGAAAATAAATATCTAGATCCATCGCGGGTCCAATGGTTGCTCGTTTATCAACTGGGATTGGTCGCTTGGGATTTGAGAGGTCTAGAATGATGATGCCATCATGACCAGCAGCGACATACGCTTTGGTTCCAATTAATTTTACTGAATATGCTTCTTTGATGGTGTATGGCGTATCTATGGGGTAATCGGGGTCGGTAACATCGACGATGTGTAAGCCGTGAGTACCATCGGCAATTACGATATATAAACGCCCATCAACAGTCAATGAGGCTGCTGAATAGGATGAACCATATGTGTTGATAGTGTTAATCGGGCCACTATACCCCGTAAAGAAGGAGTGTGCCGTTGGGGTTAAAGAAGGTGTCAGTGTTGCGGTTGGTGTAGGCGTAAGTCCTAGGGTTGTTTTTGGGGTTTTTGTCGGTCGTGTCCCGGTAACTGTAGGAGTCTTGGTCGGTTTTGGTGTTTTTGTAGGCTTGTGAGTCTTGGTTGGTTTGTGAGTCAAGTCTTGTGTAGGCGTTGGACTCGGTGGTGGTGTGTGAGTCGGGACATCCGTGACGAAAATTGCCTCCATCCAGGCAACGGCACCATCATGATAGGCAGGTACTACAACAATATTGTTGTTACCAGATTGGCTGACTGAAATTTTAACGACTTCACCTTGGGATTTAATTGTGAAGAAGTATATGGCAATAGCCATAAGTATGAATATAGTAGTAAAAATAACACTACGATTAAATATTCGTCGCATATGATATAATACTAGAACTTTAGTTCTAATCTATCAATTCTTTACTTGTTATGATTATTTTACAGGATAGGTCGTAAAAGGGCAAATGAATATGAAGAATGAAAGGAAAGATCAATTACTCGTAACCGAGCAAGATAGCCGATTTATCATCATCTACGGTAAAGGGGTGGATGACTCCTTTATATCAGAACGATTCGAAGAACAAAATTTAGATCATGTACTCTTTGAGCAACTTCAATCGAAACAATATGATCGCATCATATTTTTCTCCCCCCATCGCTCGATCTATTTTCTTGATGAACAATCGAGATACTTGTGCAGAGCAGAAAAAGTAAGTGTTCGCAATAAGAAATCTGAAAATCCAATTTTGACTGAAGGTCCTCTTGGAACAACGAAGCTAATTCAACCCACCAATTTGAACGATCTAACTGAGACGAAATTTGGGGATGTGCATGCTCTACGGTTACTCGATACTTCGTTACGGGAAGAGAATAACATAAAAACTGCGGTAATTTTTGTACAAGCTGAAACAGTATTCCATTATTTTGAAGATCCACGTACTTTGGCTGGTTTAATTGGCGAATGGTCACGGTTACCTGCTTCAAATCCGAATATCTGTATTTTCCTTTTTTCGATTGAAACATATGAGGGTTTGCTAGACCTGTCGAATGAAATCCCAGTGCCAGAGTTACGGCATTACATATCACGGCAGAAAAGTTTTCCAAAGAATGTTTACAATTTAATCCATCTAGGCGGTCCGGATCCAAAAGAGCTTGAACGCTTGATTGTATATCTGGTACGCACAAACAAATTAAGGGTTAACAAATCCGACTTTAATAAGCTCTGCCGGTGGATGGCAGCTGAGAATATCCAGGCTAGCCAATGGATAAAACGCGGGCGATTACTTGATCATATCGATCTACAAATCGCTACAGATCATGGTTGGTTTACAGCACACAAAGCGGATAACCAATCTGCGATGCAGAAGCTAGAATCAATGATCGGATTGTCCGGCATAAAAAGGCGAGTTAAAGAAATAACAGCATTGGCTAAGCAACATGTACTAGATAATCAGGATCTACATCACGATATACTGCCAACTTTCCATATGATTTTCACAGGTAATCCAGGCACTGGGAAAACAACTGTGGCTCGTCTGATTGGTGAATTATTCCATGAGCTCGATTTACTCGACCGTGGTCATCTTGTAGAAGTTAGAGCTGCTGATTTAATTGCAGACCACGTAGGTGGAACGGGGTTAAAAACGAATGAAGTCGTCAATCAGGCACTCGATGGTGTTCTTTTTATTGATGAAGCGTATGCACTATCTGAAAATGAGCGTGGTGGTTATGGTCAAGAGGCAATCGATACCCTGATTACACGTTTGGAAGATGATCGAAATCACCTCATCGTTATTGCAGCAGGATATCCAGAAAAAATGACCAAATTTTTACGTTCGAATCCTGGCTTACGACGAAGATTCCCTATTGATAATGTACTCTACTTTCCCGATTACACACCTGAGGAACTCTGGACAATTCTACGTTCGATCTTACGACGCAGAAAAATCCCGACTACTCCACAAGTTGAGACTGTACTTCGTGAGATTATCCGTGGATTGTACGAACATCGGGACAATACATTCGGAAATGCGGGAGAAATCCGTAATTTTGCGGATTCCTTAATACGTCGGCGTGCAGAACGGATTAGCCAAACGGTTGATCAACAAAAAATACCTTTAGACAATCAAGATATATCCGAAGAATATCAGGCTTATCTCCCAAAAGAAATTTCAAACATAGAAGATATTCTATTTGAAGTACACCAACTCGTTGGTTTAGAAGAAGTAAAAAAATACATCCGTCGTATTGTCCGAAAGATCCAGCTCGAACGTTTAAGGCAAGAGAGACGAGGGGACGATCAATTCATCATTTTCCCACAACATCTTGTATTTTGTGGAGCTCCAGGTACTGGAAAAACAACCGTAGCTCGATTAATGGGAAAAATTTTCCTGGCTTTAAACTTATTACATAAAGGGCACATCATTGAGGTGAGCCGTTCAGATCTCGTTGCTGGATATGTTGGTCAGACGGCCCTCAAAACAAACGAAAAGATATTAGCCTCCCTTGATGGTATTTTATTCATCGATGAAGCATATTCATTGAACCGTGGAGGTCCATTGGATTTTGGTCAAGAAGCAATCGACAGTCTGGTTAAAGCCATGGAGGATTATCGAGATCGATTTGTTGTCATCGTTGCAGGCTATCCGCAAGAAATGGAAGCTTTCTTAAATAGTAATCCTGGTTTGAAATCTCGTTTCGCAGCCCCAATTGTATTTGAGCAATTTAGTAACCAAGAATTAATGATTATCCTTACCAACCTTGCTCATTCGGAAGGATATAAATTCTCAGATGATGCTCTATTGTGCGCTTCTGAATTGGTCAAGGAAACAAAGAATTTTCAAAAGGAGCACTTCGGTTATGCGCGCACAATTCGGACAATTTTCGAGGAGATTAAGGCATTAATGGCAGAACGTGTGATTAATGGGGTTAATGTATCTCAAATTAATATTGATTACGACATGATTCTACCCATTGATATACCATCATTCAGTATACCAATTGACCAACAGATCGATGATGTTAACGATTCACCAATAACAGACCAATCTTTATCATCAACCATCACACAACACTTACAAAAAAGATCATAACAGCGTTCTCCCTAAGGTCAGTCAACGATTGATTTGAACGCGTTTGCGCATCAAGTCCATCGCCTTCTGCATCTCAGCAATTTTTTCCACATACCAGTCAACTAACTGCTTATTACCAGCTATATGAGCCCGTTGCTTCAATTCAGTCATCTCATCGATAGATTTCCGGAAACTATTAAAAGCATTTGTGCTTCCAGATTCGGGTTGAGTCTGAATAATGCCCAACATCCAGCGAGCAACTGCTTTTTGGTGACAGCCCGGTAGATAATTCGAGACTGCTCTTTCCATATAGGTATTCGCTTGGCGGTTATCGCGAATCTGGTGCATCGCCAAGCCACACTCTAGCTGTGCTTCTGCTCGTTCATTAAGATCATTTCGAAGCTCAAGCGCATCCGAAACATCCTGGACAACTTGCCGCACTACCCGAAAATCACCCATTGATTCACGCTCAAGCTTTGATTGAGCATCTTCTGCGCGTTTAACCTCAGTGATAACCCGATTACGTAAGCGGATCAGATCTTCACCCATCTTGCTCATACCGATAACATTCAACTCACTCTCAACATCATCCACAGCTAATAATTTATCGACTACTTTCTTCCCGGCGGGCTTGCGAACCCTGATATTCTTCTCAGGGAAGTTATATAACCACGTGTATGCTTCCTCAACCCTACAAGCAAATTCAACCTGCATCTTTCCTCTAACACCCTGATACCAAACTTCCTTATCCGAATTCCCTTCGTCTGCACTATTTTTAATAAGGTCATCCACATCATCCAAAGCATAGCGCCAGGTTTCATAAGCGGTATAGTGCAAATGGAGTCTCCAGGCTGCCCAACCACACAACCAGCGAGCAACCCATAATCTGTGTTTCGCACTGCTACTCTTCTTTTGTTTTTCCTGTCCAAGGAAAATTGTGACCGCGTTTTTTAACCCCGTCCACGCGAGCTTAAAACGACCATCTCGGTAACGTTTATCAGCTATCAGAATCAGGGCTTCGCCCGTAGCAACGGGATTTTTGGATGCCTTTGCAGCCGCCTCGGCTATACTGGCTTTCTGGTCTGGATCATCGCCACTATCACTCGCTTCCCGAAACCTGTCAATCAAGAAATGGGTCGCTTCGGTCATGCTGGATTTATCAAAATGGTTCAACCAGGTTACTGCTGTTTCAAAATCGCTCATATCCCACCTAATCTAAAGTATGATTTTCATTCATCGCTTCCAGAAGTTGTGCTACCCTGACCAGAAAGACTTTTTGCATATCTACTCCTCCTGGTTGAATATTCGCATCTCGCAAAGCTTGGATGATCGCCAGCAATATCTCTGCTTGCGCTTCTGCCCGCCCTTGTTCCTGATAGACTTTTTTCAAAGCCTCGCTGTAAGCGGTAATCACCTCAGCATCGCCTCGCCATCCTGCTTGCCAGGTTTCCACCCGTTGGTCGTTAATCACAGGATTCTCAACTTCCAGGTGTCCAATCCCGTACCATAACAACTCAGCGCCGATGTAACGAAAACGGTTACGAAATTCGGGTGTTTCGTAAAGTCTATGGATCTCGTTACGAGGGTCAGCACCAGCAGTGCGCGGTGAAGTAACCTGATCGAGTTGCCGCTTACGAATATAGATTTGGATCTCGCCTTCAAAATAAATACGTACTGTATCTGCCCAGGAAGTCAAGCCGTTTGCTGTGACCGAACGGTTATAGGCTAGATTACGAACCGCTTTTACTGAATAAGGATAGGGATTTGCTTGGGTGCGTCCAGCCTCCCCACCCAGCCTGTGCCCAGCCCAGAGACGATAGATGAAGTGGATATCGCGGGCATTTACCACCACGCCGTCCTTGGTGACCGCCGAAATCTTCTCAAGGTAGCCGTGCTGATCCTTCAAATCGACAATCTGTTTGATCATCTCAAAGCGCGAAATGAAATGTACACCTTCTGCCAATACCGCTGATGGATTGGTAAGCCTTTCGAACATCACCACATTTCCTGGACGGATGATCACCCAGCCTGGCCCACCAATTTTCAATAGAAGATTTTCTTCCTCTGGCTCGATCTGCGGTTTTCCATCACGAATTTCCAAAGACGGATAGAGAAGGCCAAACATGGATGCCACAACATAGTTCACAGCCTTGCGATAACTGCGGAGTTCGTAAATATCTTGCACATATAGGGCACCAATCATGACAGCGAACAGACTTGCCCCTGCCGGCGCAAGCAAGTAGCGTAATGTTTTAAAATTGGTAAAAGGCGCCAGGAATTGCAATACACTTTTCGGCAATATGCCGATTCCAGGATTCGCCTTAAGCTGGCTAATTTCCTGATCGATGATCTCTCGATTCCAGTAAAACGAACCGACCATAAAAAATACCAGGATGACCAGAAGCATACCAAAAAAACGTAAGTTGGCCCAATCCTGATCACCGACGAGGAAATTATTGAAGAAATTGCGTATTTGCCGGAAGAATCGCCGCAGTCCACGCATTTTAATCTCTCCCCTGCGGTCCTGGTAACAGATACTGGTGGAGATCCCAAAGGAAATTCAAGGAGTCCTCGGGCAAAAGCTGGCGTGTACGCGGCTCAGTAGCCGCAAGCTCTAGCGCCTGGAACAAACGCACGGACATCGCTTCCTGGCTTAGATCTGGAAGGCTATAAATGCGGCGTAGGATGTCCACCATATCACGCTGCGCTTCGGCGCGTGCTTTCGTCTGCATACGCATCGCTTCGAGATGATGCTCAGCCTCGGTCTGTTCTGCATCACGTTTCCAACTTGCCGACCAATATTCTACCAACTGATCACGCACACCTGGATGGATAGGCTTTAACTCAGGGAAGCCAGCTACTACAACCCGAATACCCCGGTTGCGTAACACTTTTGAGTTACGTAGATTACGCTTCGGGAGGATTTCCAGAATCTGTTGGTCCCAGAGATCGCCTTCCTGCACGAGTCGACCATCTCTGCGCTTTGCATATTGGAAAGCCAACACACCTAGATTACGTACCTTGGTGGAAAACTGATTACGAAAGCTTTCAAGGAATGGGAAGGTTTCAGCCTCCCCTACTCGATAGGGTTCATCTGGACGGTACAGATCATTAAACCTCTCGAGTGAAAGCATATCGCGGAAAACCTCGATCGCCACCCGAGGTGGTAAATCGGACCAGGGTTCCGAAGTATTGTTGGCTGTATTACGTGGCTCTGAGTAGATAGCAGAGAACACACGCTCTGGATTGTAGATATAGGGCGCGTGGGCTGGTGGAGTGTCCGATCCCTGCGACCAGATGTCTTCAACTGTCTCAGGACGATAAGATCTGACGAACTGAAAGATTTCCGCTTTGTCCGCGTTATCCAGCTCGTCCTTAAATCCTGTAACTTTTCTGGTGCGCTCATCTACTTTTACCACGCGAATATCTTCCGGCTTGTCGCCCAAGCAAGTCACTTTCAGCACGTCAGGTCTCTCACCCAGCGAGAAGATGACAAACACGTGGGATAACACCGAGAAACCGTCCCGTGTGGCGAAACTCACATTAGGAATTAGCCGGAATTGGCGGCGCAAGTCTGCTACCCCGCGTAGCTTCTCACCCCATTCGGTGAAAACGATCCCTGGGCCAGCCACCCGCACAGTTTTATCGGTATGCCTCCTGCGCGCCTGGAAGATATTTAGCCTGCGAGCACGCCTCGGGCGTCGGGAGCCAGTCTCTCCTGGTTCTGTAGCTTGGCTTGGGGGTGAGCCAATCATTTGGTTCTCCAGTGCGATGGCACTGCATAGGTCCACAAATGCTACACCGGGGAAAGAGCTTTCAAGTTCAGCAGCCTGCCCGATGACCTTGGCTTCTTTTACAAAAATAGCAGGTCCATGCCGGCGAATCAAATATCGCAATAACCGGTTGAAGACCTTACGGCGCTCTTCTCCTGTCTGTACCGGCAATACAAATTGCGATGTGATCAGTAATCCCAGGTACATGAAAAACAGAAAAGCAAGAAAATTAATGGAAAGGATTCTGAAATCTAATCTTTTCAAGACGGCTAATAGTTCTTCCCTTCCCACTAGTAAACCAGCCACATCGTTCAGCACACTACGCAGATCATTCTGGAATGCAAGGAAGCAGACCAAAACGAAAAAGAGAAATCCTACCCAGCGCCAAAAGCGTGGTTTTTGATAGAAACGCCTCTCCTCGAGCAGTATGATATCCGGCATGTGACCAGTATATACTTTCTCAATTCGATTTGTCAAGCAAACTTCAGACAATGATAAAATTGCTGTGAATTTAAAGGTATTTAGCGGAATTAGGAAGAAGTAGTCAATGCTTAGAGTAGAATTCCATTGTCACACGATTTTCTCCAGGGACTCACTGTGCACACCCGAAAAGCTTGTAACGGCCTGCCAGCGTAAAAACATCGACCGGGTGGTTGTCACCGATCACAACACCATCCAGGGTGCATTGTACGCTCAACAGATTGACCCACAGCGCGTGATCATTGGCGAGGAAATCATGACCCTGGAAGGTGAGTTGCTGGCAGCGTATGTCACGGAGGAAATTCCGCGTGGTTTGCCGGCAGAAGAAGCAATCACCCGCTTACGTAAGCAATCCGCATTCATTAGCGTCTCCCATCCCTTCGACGAGGATCGTAATGGGCATTGGAAACTGGCAAACCTGGAACGTATCTTGCCACTGGTAGATGCCATCGAGACCTTTAATTCGCGTTGCTTACAAAAAAGCTTCAACACCAAAGCGCAATTGTTTGCCCGCGAGCACAATCTGCCTGGTACAGTCGGATCGGACGCGCATGCTGCTTTTGAACTAGGGCGTGCCACCCTACTACTGACTGACTTTAACGATGCAGAAAGCCTTAGAACAGTTTTGCCAGAAGGACAGGCAAGCACAAAGCTCTCTTCGCCCTGGGTACACTTCGCTTCTGTCTATGCGAAGTGGAAGAAGGGTCTGTTGTAACTCGTAAAATGGTATAATTTCTCCGCCAAATTACCTTTAGGACACAAACGATGAAAATCAACTACCAAGAAACAACCAATGACCTGCTAGCACGTATCGACATCCACAGCAAATACGGCAGCCGGGATATCGACGAGTGGATGCTGGATCTACTGAAAGTAAAAAAAGGTAGCCGAATCCTGGATGTCGGCTGCGGAGCGGGCAAGCAGTGTTTCTTGTTTCATAAGGCACTGCAAGGCAATGCCGAGATCACTGGCGGAGACGTGAACGAAGAACTGCTGGTGAAAGCTCGCGCAGAAAATGCTAAAACTGGTGATGCAATCCGCTTCATTAACTTGGACTTCAACAAGCGTTTCCCATTCGAAGATAACCAGTTCGATCTGCTGACTGCGTGTTTCACAATTTACTATGCTGCTGACATCGCCTTCACCATCAGTGAGATGCAGCGTGTCCTTAAATCCGGCGGACAAATGTTCACTACCGGACCGATGCCAGATAACAAGCACCTTTTCTATGAGATCATCCACGAAGCCACCGGCAAGCCAATTCCCCCCATGCCAGGCAGTTCACGCTACGGGAGTTCCATCCTGCAGGCGATCCAGGAGGTATGCTCCAGCGTGGAAGTGCATATCTTTGAAAATCCATTGACCTTCGAACAGGTAGAGCCGTTCCTGGCATATACCCGCGCTTCGCTCTCTGAAGACCGCCGGTTATGGACAAGCCTGTTTGAGGGCGCCGAGGGTTTTGAGAAGGTCATGCGGCAGATTGAAGCTGTAGCAACCCATCGACTAGCTCAAGATGGCAAACTGGTAATGACCAAGGTTGTTGGCGGCTTTTTGGGTACAAAGTAGGGGAAAGAATGTTATTCTACGGTAAGAAAGTACTCTTCGTCGGCGCTCACCCAGATGACATCGAATTGGGTTGCGGTGCGCTCATCCATAATATTCTTGTGCGTGCCTTCGAGAAGTGCGAGATTCGATGCGTTACCCTCTCGGACAATCAAAAAAATCCTGCACTCAAGAATCTGGTTCAGGAACACCAGCGCAGCATGGCAGTCTTGGGCGTTCCACAAGAAAAAGTAGTATTGGAAGCCTTCGAGACGCGGCGTTTTCCACAACTTCGCCAGGAGATTCTTGAGTTTTTGTATCAATTGAATCGCGATTATCGCCCCGATCTGGTATTCACCCACACACAGCATGATATCCACCAGGATCATGTGCAAACAACGGAAGAGGTGTTGCGAGCCTTCCGCGGTACAACCGTCTTGGGATATGATGTGCTGCGCAGCAGTTATGGTTTCTTCCCAAATTTCTTGGCAGAAGTGGACGAAATTGACGTGCAGGCAAAGATCAACGCTCTGGCAGAATACCAGACTTACACAGATCGCTATTATTTCAGCGCCGATGTCCTGCGCGCTACCCTGATCCGTCACGGCGCGTTAGCGGAACGCCCCTTTGCTGAGGGATTTGACATCTTACGTGTGATCGGTAATTTTGAAATTTGTTGACAACTGATAAAGCACCATAGGTGCATCATTAGTCGTCAAAACCCTTGACCCATATCCAACAGCGGTTATAATTCAGTCACTGAATTTTGGATTTTGTGATGGAGTCCTCCCCCGACGTCTCCCCAGAAACTGCACGCGAGATGATGATGCTCGAAGAGATCGAGCATGACCCAGATGTCTCGCAAGCCTCGCTGGCAACCCAGCTTGGCGTAGCTGTTGGCACAGTGAACTGGCATATCAAACGACTGATCGCCAAAGGCTACGTAAAAGTGAAGCGCGCCGAGCGGCGCAAGTTGCGATATATCATCACGCCCGAGGGGATCGCCTTCCGCGCCCGTCTTACCATCGATTATATCGAACAATCCATGCTGCTCTACCGGCACACACGGCAGCGCGTGCGCGACCTGCTTGTGGAAGTGCGCGCCAGAGGATTCGATTGTGTGCGCATAGAAAGTGACAGCAGTGCGCCGGCAGATATTGCCGATATCTGCCGCCTGACTTGCCTAGATCAGGGTATGCGCGTTGTATTCGATGAGAGAGCGCCTTTATTAGTTGTCCAGGGTTTGAAGGTTCAATTGAAATGGCAAGAGGAGGGTATGCATGATCAACCAACAAGATGAATACAGCCTTCCCCAGCACGTGTTGTTAACGGGCGGCGCAGGCTACATCGGTTCCATGCTATCAGGTGAATTGCTACGCCTGGGAACCAGGGTCACCGTGGTGGATGAACTACTATTTGGCGGGGAATCGCTCCTGGGATACTTATCACACCCAAAATTTCACTTTGTCAAGGGAAACGTATGGGAACCGCGCACGGTGCGCAATGCGCTGCGCGAGGATTGGCCCAAACCCGAGGCAGTGATCCACCTGGCAGCCCTTGTGGGCTTTCCTGCTTGCCAGGCAGTTGGGAGACAGGTTGCGTGGCGCTATAACGTGGAAGCCACGGAACGTGTCTACGAACAAGCAACTGCGCTGGGGGTCAAGCGCATGTTACTGGCATCCACCTATAGCAATTATGGCTTATCGCCCGATGGTGAACCCGTCAATGAGACATCTCCGTTGACCCCGCAATCGCTATATGCTGAAACAAAGATCGCGGCGGAACGCTACCTGCTGGGACAGAAGGATGAACCCTGCGCACCATTGATTTTCCGCCTGGCAACCCTGTATGGAATATCACCCCGAACGCGCTTCGACCTGATCATCAACCAATTCGTGCTGGAAGCCTATACCAAACGCGAGTTGTTGATATACCAGCGCGGCTATTCGCGCTCGTTCGTGCACATCCGCGACGTGGTCCAGGCTTTCGTACTTGCCATAACCGCACCGGAGGAGAAAGTACGTGGGCAAGTATATAACGTCGGCTCGGATAAGGGGAACCATACCAAGGATGAAATCGTCAAATTTGTCCTGAGACGTTTACCGGAAACTGTCGTGCAATACAAAGATATGACTTTCGGTGGTGATATGCGTGATATTACCGTCTCGTTCGATAAAATCCGCACAATTTTAGGCTTCGAACCCCGTTTCACCGCAGAGGATGGCGTCCGTGAAGTGCTGCACGCCATCCGCACCGGCTTGATCAGCTACCCACAAGACCACCGTTATCGAAACGCACAATTCATCGTGCAGTAGTGTGCGAGAAGGAGTCAATATGAACGTGCACTCAAACCCTGACTTTTGGAAGAACCGCCGTGTCTGCGTCACTGGAGGAGCGGGATTCCTAGGTTCATTTGTATTAGAAAAGTTACGCGAGCGGGGAGCTACAGATGTCTTTGTACCACGCATCGAAGACTATGACCTGGTAAAACTTGAGGATATCCGGCGCATGTACGACGAAGCATGCCCAGACCTGGTCATACATTTGGCAGCATTAGCGGGTGGAATCGGTGCCAACCGCGCTCGTCCAGCAGATTTTTTTTACATAAACCTGATGATGGGCGTACAACTGATGCACGAGGCTTGCCGGCGTGGAGTTGACAAGTTTGTAGCAATTGGTACAGTATGCGCCTATCCTAAGTTTACTCCGATCCCGTTCAAAGAAGAAAATTTATGGGGTGGATACCCAGAAGAGACTAACGCGCCATACGGATTGGCGAAGAAGATGCTGCTGGTGCAGGCACAAGCCTATCGCGAACAGTATGATTTCAATGCTATCTATTTGTTGCCAGTCAACCTGTATGGGCCGCGTGACAATTTTGATCTGGAAACATCGCATGTCATCCCGGCGCTGATCCGCAAATGCATTGAAGCACAAGATGAAGGCATGAAAGAGGTCGTCTTATGGGGAGACGGATCACCAACACGTGAGTTTCTTTACGCCGGTGATGCGGCAGATGGTATCCTGACCGCGGCTGAGTTCTACAATGACAGCGAACCGGTGAACATCGGCTCGGGTCAAGAGATCAGCATTAAAGATCTGGCCGAATTGATCGCTCGTCTGACCGGTTTCGAGGGTAAGATCGTTTGGGATACCACCAAGCCGAACGGCCAGCCACGGCGCGCTTTGGATACACAGCGTGCTTATGATTATTTTAGCTGGCGAGCGCAAGTACCCTTCGAAGAGGGATTGCGTCACACAATTGACTGGTACCGCAAAAGCCGCGCATAGCTACGATTCCATGACTACATCCATTAACTCTGCCAAACCCCACGAAGATGTGATACAGCTGCGTCCGACACGTGGCCTGGCGTCTTTGAACTTGAAAGATCTGTGGGTATACCGCGAATTGGTATATTTCATGACCTGGCGCGACCTGAAGGTACGCTTCAAACAGACTCTTTTAGGCGCAGCCTGGGCTATCTTGCAGCCTGTCGTTCAAATGGTGATCTTCTCCTTGCTGTTCGGAGGTGTTGCCAAGTTGTCCTCAGACGGATTACCCTACCCTATCTTCAATTATGCAGCGCTGCTTCCCTGGGGTTTATTCGCTAAGGCGATTGGAGACGCCGGACGCTCATTGGTGACGAACCGCAGCATGATCACCAAGGTATATTTTCCCCGACTGGTGATCCCGGTTTCCTCAGTCATTTCCGGACTGGTTGATTTCGCCATTGCTTTTGTGGTGTTCATTGGAATCATCGCCTACTATCACTACCGACCGTCTGCCAATTTTGACTTCCACTTTACTCCTGCACTGCTGACCCTGCCTCTCTTCCTGGTTTTAGCGATGATCACCTCATTGGGAGTTAGCCTGTGGCTATCGGCAATGAACGTCATGTACCGTGACGTAGGCTACATCATTCCTTTCTTAACCCAGATCTGGTTTTACATCACTCCCATCGTCTATTCGGCTACCGAAATCAAAGGCCGCTGGCAGCTTCTCTACGCCATCAATCCCATGACCGGTGTTGTTGAAGGATTCCGCTGGGCATTGTTTGGCACAGCCTATACCCATATAAGCATGCTGGCGCTATCAGTTGCTGTCTCAGTCATCCTGCTGATCAGCGGTCTGTTCTATTTTCGCAGCATGGAACGCAGTTTTGCGGACGAAATCTAGCCATGAACGACCTCGCCATTCATGTAGAAAACCTCGGCAAGCAGTATAAGATCGGGATATCCGAAGATGGACTCTCGACCTCCAATCGCTACCGTACGCTCAGCGAGAGCGTTAGTGGCGCGTTGAGCCGTAAGGAAAAAGCAGAAAAAGCTCATATCTGGGCGCTGAAAGACATCTCCTTTGATGTGCGCCGCGGACAGGTGCTCGGCATTATTGGTCGCAATGGAGCTGGCAAGAGTACCTTGCTCAAGATCCTGTCACGCGTCACCGAACCGACTACCGGTTTAGCTGAGATCCATGGGCGGGTAGGATCGTTACTTGAAGTGGGCACTGGCTTTCATCCTGAGTTGACCGGGCGCGAGAATATTTTCTTGAATGGGGCTATTCTGGGCATGAAGCGCGTCGAGATCGCGCGCAAGTTTGAAGAAATCGTTGAGTTCTCGGAAGTTGCCAAATTCATCGACACGCCGGTTAAACGTTATTCTAGCGGGATGTACCTGCGATTGGCATTCGCTGTCGCCGCACATCTGGAACCGGAAATCCTGGTGGTGGATGAGGTATTGGCAGTTGGCGATGCAGAATTCCAGCGAAAATGCCTGGGAAAGATGAGTGACGTAGCGCAAGAGGGGCGCACGGTGCTGTTCGTCAGCCATAATATGTCTGCGGTGCTACGCCTGACAGAAGAGACGATGGTATTGGACAAAGGTTGCTTGGTCTTCCGCTCCACCACGCCAGAAGCCATCGATTATTACATGTCTGCCGGGTTTTCTGACTCGGGCGAGAGGCTTTGGAAAGATGAGGAAATCCCCGCAGAAGCGGATCCATTCCGACCGCTTGCCCTGCGCCTGCGCAACGGGCAGGGACGCGTGGTAGATACGCTGCGCTCGACGGAAGAGGCTTCAATCGAAATCGAGTACCACCTTGATCGAGCAATCACCGGTTTACGGGTGGGAC
>ERZ1649853.323-NODE-323-length-20112-cov-5.794835_pt1 | contig 20112 bp, 19 predicted proteins | sample MGYA00575353_ERZ1649853 | MGnify/ENA primary metagenome ERZ1649853 (study PRJEB40853, sample SAMN11349654) | freshwater sediment metagenome | isolation source: river sediment | host: Sediment | place: India: Okhla Barrage, New Delhi | collected 2017-02-21 ...
GCGCGCGGCTCATAACCGCTTGGTCGCAGGTTCGATCCCTGCCGGGCCCACCTTCCTTTGCAAATCAACATTTTGGTCGCAGGTACCCATAAGGGTGGACTCTTCGATCCCTGCCGAGCCCACCTTCCTCCCCCTCACTAGAAGTTTTTTTAACCGCACATTCCAAAGCATGGAGGGTGCTTCATTATGGATAATATCCGCTCTCTACCTTAATCGCTTTTTATGCTTCTTCTTTGTTCTCTATAAAAAACCCTTGAATCAACAAAGGCATTTTTGTGTATGCTATACTGACTTTAAGAGGGCATAAGAGATGAAATTCTATGAATTTGGAAAAGAAAACCACAAAACATTGATGCTCCTTCACGGGAATGCTTCCACGTGGAAAATGAGTTTCGGCAAATGCATTCCTTACCTCACGGAAAAATATCATGTCATCGCTGTCGGATTGGATGGTTTTGACCCGACGGAGGCTACCGAGTATATTAGTGGTGAAGATGAGGCAGAAAAAATTGCGGTATACGTCCAGAAAAATCACGGAGGCGAGTTGTTCGCAATATACGGAGCATCTCTAGGTTGCCTGCCGGCTATCTTTGTCAGCACTGGTGGAAAAATCAAAGTAAAAAATTTGATTCTTGATGGGGCTGAAAACGTTAGTTTTGGCATGTTTAATCCCATTATGACAAAAGTGGTGGCAAAGATCGAAGGAAAACTCGTAAAAAGGGTTGTGAGTGGAGACGCAAAAATCCTTTTAAAAATGATGGGAATGAAAGAATACTCACCGGAAATGCTTTCAGAAATGATTTACACAGGTGCTTCAGATAAAACCCTGGAAAACGCGACAATTGCCGGTTCTACCTTTTACAACAAAGGCATCAAAGGTTTAGTGCCTCAGACCGGTATTAATATAGCTTGCTGGTACGGCGCGAAAGAAAAAAATATGAAAAAAGCAATAAAAGAACTCAAAGGGATTTTCCCGGCAATCGAAGTGAAAGCCTTCGAGGGATACGGACATGGCGAGATCCTTCAACATCCAGAGCAGCTACGCAATGAAATAGACAGATTTGTGAAAGAATAATTCCAAATCTCATCAGATGTGATGCAACCCGAAATCCCAAAAGATTCATCCAAATAGGAATAAAAAATTTATCGATTGATTTACGTTCCTATCCCTTGCAGCCCACCTTCCTCCCCCTTCATCGGGGGTTTTTGTTTGATCGTACGTCCCATCTAGGGGTGGTATTCGATCCCTGCCGGGCTCACCTTCTCCAAAACTGAAGTGGAGTTTTCCTTTCTCCGAATCCTTGATAAGATTAGACTTATCATGAAACAACGCCTGCGGATCTCCAAAAAAGGGCTGCTCATTCTGGCAAGTCTGAGCATCCTGCTGTTCTCGCTTACCCTCTCCATATTCAGCAAACAAATAACCCTGGTCGATGACGCCTGGATCACCTTTAGAGTCTCCGACAATCTGCTTCAGCATGGAGAGCTGACCTACAATCCCGGCGATCGCGTTGAAGGGATCTCCAATCTTTTGTGGGCGGTAATCCTGGCTTTATTCGGGCGCGTAATTCCGCTTGAGCTGCCCATTTTGGCCGTTTCGCTCAGTCTTTTTTTGATCGCCTGCTCTGTTTTTCGTCTATGGAAAATCGGGGTCTTCCTGGGGTTTCACCCCGTCATCTCCACGATTCCCGCGCTGTTTTTACTTTTCACCCCCGATTTTATCGGTACTGCCACCAACGGCCTTGAAATGCCGCTTTGCCTCTTCCTCATGCTGGAGACAGTCTGGTTTTTCCTGAAAGGCAAATATCCGCTGGTATTTATCTGCCTGGGTTTACTGTTCCTCACCAGGATCGAGACGGTTGGCATAGCATTAATATTCCTTCTGGTGATGCTTGTTACAATGCAGCCTTCCCGAAAGAAATCCTTCATTGTTGGCACAGCCATCTACCTGGGAATGCTTATAAGTGTAACTATCGCACGCCTCCTATACTTCCACGATTTCATCCCTAATTCGGTGCGCGCAAAACAGGTGGGGTTATCTTCCGGGATCTTGTTGAGCGGGGCGAGATATGTGATGGATTTTTCCAATCAAAATCCGGTATTCATCGTCCTTTTTTTTGCAGCCTTGCTGGTTATTCTGCACAAGGGATTCCAGAATAAGTTAAAGCAGGGCATTCAATCCCTGCGGGAGGAAAAATATCTACAGTTGCTGCTCATCAGCCTCCTCAGCATCTTGTTTTCATTCGTTGTGATCCTGAAAAATGGCGGCGACTGGATGCCGAATTACCGATTGATCATTCTCTATAGTGCGTTTTACGCCTGCCTGCTTTTCCCCTTGCTCAAGAATGGCACATTATCAGTCATCCTGTCCCTGGCAATACTGGCTGGACCCTTGATCCACATGTCAGACCTCGCCCTTGCGCGGCTGCGCCACGAACAGGATTTTGCCCTAGTGGATTATTCCGCCGGTATGAATTTTTGGGCGGAGGCTTCCGGCAAGCTTTCATCTGAGGTCACTCCTGAGGATGTGGTGAGTGCCGAAGCGATCGGCTATATCGGTTATCAACTTGCCGGCACCCCCATACATGACCCGCTCGGGCTCACCGACCCGCATATCGCCCGATCCGGAGTACCAGCCATCCCATTTGGCAAAACTGATATTGAATACACCTATTCAGTGGTCAAACCAACCGTAATGATCTGGCATTATCTAGGGCACTTGAATGACCTAGATCTTGGCAAGGTGGATCAGGAATACAAGACTTTCTGTTTTGAGAACTGCGAAAGCTGGAATGCCCATGTGGTCATGATCCATGAAAGTAGATTGAAGGATCTCGGGGACCCCTTTGCCAATTGGCAGGAAATCAAACTTTCAGAACTACCTTAATAAAACCATTTTATCTGGCCTCAGTATTTCCGTTCACAGTTCCTTGCTGGTGAGCGTCGATCCCTGCCGCACCCACCTTCTAGCTCTAATCCTACATTCCATATAATCCCGTACCCTTTATAATCAACCCATACCAAAGGAGTGCTTATGGCTACCTGGATCGTTCATCTGCGCATCGCTGAAGCCCTGCTCGAAAGCCTGCCGGCAATCGATCCCGCCTCCTTTGCCATCGGCAACATCGCCCCGGATTCAGGCATGCCGGATGAAAAATGGGAGAAGTTCACCCCTCCCCCTGAGACCACTCATTTCAAGGTCTCAGGAGGAACCAGTTACGATCTCGCGGACCTCGAATTCTACCGGAAGTATCTTGCCCTTCTTCCCGAGCCGCCGGAAGACATTGAGCGCTATTCCTTCCTGCTGGGATATTTCTGCCACCTCGTCACCGATAATCTCTGGTTCCAGTGGATCGGCGCACCTACCCAGGAGCGTTTCAAGGCGCAATTTGACGCCGATAAAGACTTCATCTGGGAGGTTAAAAAGGACTGGTATGGGCTGGATTTTGAATACGTACGCGACAATCCTCACTCTCTTTACTGGCGCATCTTTTTAGATTGCGAATACTCGGTCAACTTCCTGGATTTTCTGCTCCCCGAAGGGGTTCAACAGCGTATCGATCACATTAAAACCTATTACCAGCGCGATGATGATCATTCCAGGGAGGTGTTGAATCGCAAACGCATCTACCTGACAATGTCAGAAGTGGATAATTTCGTCTCTGGCACTGTGACCCTTCTCCGCCGCTGGTTTTCCAGCCACCCCCCGCTCTCCTCTCTCCAGGATGCGCCATCCATACTGAATATCATCGATCCTGCAAAATTCAGCCGGATGTAAACTCCGGAACACCTTCAAATCGGTTTTCCCCTCACCGGTTGCTGAATAACCCTTTTTTTGGTTTGCATTTTCGTTACCTCAACCGTCAGCCTTTTTTGCTATACTGCTAGTTACAGCATCATCCACGAACCTTGACCATGAAAGGTACGTATATTAACTGTAAAATAGATGCATGAACTCTTCTGGACGGCTTAAATTGAGCGCCTACCTGGTACTGGGCGTCATCGGCGCGTTGATCACCGGGTTGGCCATCGGCTCTCAATCCACCCTGAGCAGCCGCATCGGCACGCTCATCGGCAGCTTCAAAACCGGTGTGCTGATGAACCTCGTCGGCGGCGCGCTTGCCGGTCTGGTCTTCATCGTTCTCCTCTTCGTCAATGGCAAGGATTTCTTCAAAGTCCCCTCGGTCACCTGGCTGCTGCTGACGGTTGCCGGTGCCCTGGGAATCCTCATCATCACTGGTGTGGCGTTCTCGTTGCAGCGCGCCGGGGTTGCCGCCGGGCTGGCAACCATCATCCTCGGGCAAATGGTGGTTTCGATCCTCGCTGATGCCCGCGGCTGGGGCGGGGCTGCCCCCATCCCGGTCACTTTGCCGCGCATCCTCGGACTGGTGCTGATGGCTGCCGGTGTTTACCTGCTCCTCCCTAAACAATGAAAGATTCCCCTATGCCGGATAATCAGAAGACCCCTAAAGGTTTTGCCGCTGAACTCTACTTTGACTCCGAGACCGAGATCGCCATCCGCGGCTTTCGCGAAAAGATCTACGCCGCCGGGGTTGACCCGGTTTCTGGGAACATGGGCGATCGTCCCCACGTCAGCCTCGCGGTCTTCACCGATATCGACATTCCCTGCCTGGAAAAGATCTGCCGTGAGCTCGCCTCTCAATTGGCGCATTTCCCCGTAACCCTGCCGGCTTTGGGAACCTTCCCGACTGCTGATAACGTGCTGTTCCTGCTGCCCGTACCGAATCTCAAGCTCCTGCAGGTGCATCGCGATTTTCACAAGCGGCTCAAATGTGCCCACCAGCGTTCTTCCTCTTACTACCATCCGGGCAAGTGGGTGCCGCATTGCACCCTGGAATTGGAACTGCCGGACTCCCAGTTCCCGGTTGCCCTTAAAGCTGCCCATGATTTCTTCACGCCCATCCACGGCGTATTTGCCAGCCTCGGCATCGTCTCGTTTCGGCCCATCGAGTACCTGGCGGAATTTCAGTTGCAAAAGGATATTAAATGACCACTCCCTCCCGTTACACCCCTGACCCCGAAGACATCGAGAAAGCTGTCGAGCGCAGTAAAATTCGCGCTGAAAAATACATAAAAGACCCGCAGAAATCCAAGGAACTACTGGATAAAGCCTATAAGAAGACCGGCAATTATGAAGAAAGCAACGGTCCGCTTGCCGATTTCTGGCGCGACATCAAGACCCTCATGCGCCTGCTCAAAGCCTATCAACATAAGGAATACACCCACATCAGCTGGGGTTCCATCGCTACTATCGTAGGTGCAATTCTCTATTTCGTTTCACCCATCGACCTGGTATTGGATTGGCTCCCCCTGATGGGGTTCGTCGACGATGCCGCGGTGGTGGTCTTCGTCCTCGCCCAGATCCGCTCGGAATTGGGCAAATTCAGCCGCTGGGAAAGGGAAGCCCACAATCCTCCGCCGCTCCTTCCCCCCGGCGAGGATATTATCGACCTTTAGCAGTTCTTACCGGTTTTTATCAAGGAGGTTCACATGAACAGGCAGCCATGGTTTTTGCAAGTTTTAACAATGGTTTTTGTTGCTATTCTGGCATTCACCTCGGCCTTATCCACTCCCGTTCACGCCCAGGATGGCGCTGTTCCCGACACCGCCACCATTGCCGGCACGCTCCAATCCGAGTTGGGCTGCAGTGGCGACTGGATGCCCGGCTGCGAAGCCACCTACCTGGCTTACGACGCCAATTCAGATATCTGGAAGGCGACCTTCAACGTCACCCCCGGCAATGACCAGGACAAGAAAGGTTCCCGTTACAAGGTTGCCCTCAACGGCTCCTGGGACTTGAACTACGGCGCAAATGCCAGCCAGGGCGGTTCGGATATTCCCCTGCTGGTGGAAAGCCCCATCGATGTCACTTTTTACTTTGACAATAAATCCCATCTCGTCGCGGATGATTACAACACCCCCATAGTGGTTGCCTACGGTGATTTCCAGGCTCAGCTCGGCTGCAGCGCGGATAACGACCCCGCCTGCCTGCGCGCCTGGCTGCAGGACCCCGAAGGGGATGGCGCTTTCGCTTTCACAACCAAATCGTTGGTTGCCGGCACCTATTCCGTCAGCTTGGCGGTGAGCCAGAAAACGGTAACCACCAATTCGGATCCTGTGACCTTCACCGTAGAGAAGGACAATGCCGAAATCTACTTTGGCTATGACACTGTCAAGAAGGAGTTGATTGTGAGCACAACCGGCGCGCCCAGGGGAAGCCTGGCCAAGCAGAAAGCTTTTTGGGTCAATCAGGATACCCTCCTTTGGAACGTGGTCGGCACTGCCAGATACACATACGCCATCTATTATTCGCCCGATGCCTCGCTCGAGCTCGCTGCCAACGGCATCAAGGGCGGCAAGCTCATCCCGTTGACCTTCAGCAAGTCCGGTCCCGGCGAGGGGGTATTCCAGAAGCACCCGTATCTCAGCGGCTACACTGCGCTCAAGATCGCTCCTGCGGATTTCAACAGCATCCCCGAAGCTCTTAAATCGCAGCTTGCAGTGGTGGTGATGGATGAAACCGGGAAGATCATCGACGCCACCGGGGTGCAGATTGCCGGTGCGTTGGACGCGGTATTTCCCTATGAGGGACCGCTCGGGATCAGCGTTGAAGAAGCCAAACCCGTTTTGCGCGTTTGGGCACCCACCGCGTTGAATGTGGCGCTGCAGCTTTATGATGATTCCGCCATCAAGACCTTCAATGTATTCCCCATGACCCTCGACGCCGGTACAGGTGTCTGGAGTGTCACCGGTGATGCCTCGTGGTTCGGCAAGTATTATCTCTACTCTGTTGAGGTTTTCGTGCCCGAGACCGGCAACATCGAAACCAACCTGGTCACCGACCCCTATTCGGTCAGCCTTTCAATGAACAGCCTGCGCAGCCAGGTCGTGGACCTGGGCGCTGCTGCCCTCAAGCCCGCTGGCTGGGACACCCTCAGCAAGCCTTCCCTGGCTGCTCCTGAAGACGGCGTCATTTACGAACTGCACATCCGCGACTTCAGCATCGCCGACCCCAAGATACCGCAAGCTTTTCGAGGCACTTTTAAAGCCTTTACCGTCCGGGACTCCCTCGGCATGCAGCACCTGCGCAAGCTGGCCATCGCCGGTTTAACCACGGTTCACCTGCTTCCCGCCTTTGATATCGCCAGTGTTGACGAGGATAAGTCCACCTGGTCCACTGTGGATGAGAAGCTGCTCGGCACTTACCCCCCCGATTCCGATCAGCAGGCGGCTGCAGTCTCCCTCATCAAGGGTACCGACGGCTTCAACTGGGGTTACGACCCGTACCATTACACGGTTCCTGAAGGCAGTTATTCTACCAATCCTGACGGCACCACACGTATCCTCGAATTCCGCGAGATGGTCAAAGCCCTCAACGATGCCAATCTCAATGTGGTGATGGACGTGGTTTACAACCATACTTCTCAGAGCGGGCAATCCGCCAAATCCGTGCTGGATAAGATCGTCCCCGGTTACTATTACCGTCTCGACACCGAGGGCAACATCACCACCAGCACCTGCTGCCAGAATACCGCCACCGAAAATCGCATGATGGAAAAACTGATGATCGATTCAGTGGTCACGTGGGCAAAAGAATATAAGGTGGACGGGTTTCGCTTTGACCTGATGGGTCACCACATGCTCAGCAATATGGTGGCGGTCAGGGCTGCCCTCGATGCGCTCACCCTCGAAAAGGATGGCGTGGACGGCACCAGGATCTACATCTATGGCGAAGGCTGGGACTTCGGCGAAGTTGCCGGTAACGCCCGCGGGGTGAATGCCACCCAGCGCAACATCGGCGGCACCGGTATCGGCGTCTTCAATGACCGCCTGCGCGATGGCGTGAGGGGCGGCAATCCCTTCGATGACCCGCGTTTGCAGGGGTTCAGCACCGGATTATTCCTTGATACCAACGCTTCAGACCCCCGCGCTGAAAGCACCCAAAAAGAAAAGTTGCTGGAATACACCAACTGGATCAGGCTGGGTATGGCCGGCAACCTGGCAAACTTCCAGTTGATCAATGCCAAGGGTGAAACAGTCGATGGCGCACACGTGCTTTATAACGGTGTTCCGGCCGGTTACACCCTCGATCCGCAGGAGAATATTGTCTATGTCTCCGCGCACGACAACGAGACCCTTTTTGACGCGGTTCAGCTCAAATCTTCCGCAGAGGCCTCGCTGCAAGACCGTATCCGTATGAACAACCTGGCCTTCAGCATCCCCATGCTCAGCCAGGGTGTGCCCTTCTTCCACGCCGGTGATGATATCTTGCGCTCTAAGTCGCTCGACCGCAACTCCTACGACTCCGGCGACTGGTACAACCACATTGACTGGACCTATGCCGGCAACAATTGGGGTATCGGTTTACCGATAGAAGGCAACTCGAACCTGGAATTCTACAAGTCCCTGCTGGCGGATGAGTCTCTTGCGCCTATTCAATCCGATCTCACCAATTCCAACGTGGTCTTCCGTGAATTCCTGCAGATCCGCAAGAGCTCACCTCTCTTCCGCCTGCAGACCGCTGATCAGGTGATGCGTATGCTCACCTTCCTCAACAACGGTCCCGAACAACAGCCCGGGCTCATCGTGATGCGCCTGCAGGACCTCGACAACCTCGACCCGAAGTTCAGCGAGATCGTCGTGCTGGTCAATGCCGATCACGAGAGCGTCACCTTCAGCGATGCCACCCTTGCAGGCAGGGAATTTGTTCTCCATCCTGTCCAGCAGAACTCCAATGACCGCGTCCTGCGCTCCGCTGCCTACTCCGGCGCTAACGGAACCTTCACCATCCCTGCCATCACCACCGCGGTGTTCGTGGTCGAAAGACCCTACACACCCCCGCCCGCGACGGTGCCGCAGGTAAAGCACAAGTTTGACAAACCCATCGCCGTCGCCATCGGGTCTCTCTTCCTGCTCCTGGTTGCCGGGTTGGTTTACCTGGTCGTCCGCAGAGTCACCCGCAAGGGAAAATGATGAGCCGGGATATTTCTGCTGATGTTCACCGGTCGCTTGGTATAAGCCTGTTCAATAAGGTCTGGGACCTTATAGACAAGAAAGACCGCAGCCCTGAAGAAACTGAAGTGATGATCAACGCCGCGCATGCTTCGTTGTATCACTGGCTGCAGGTCGGCGAGCCGATCAACTTTGCCCGCGGTGAGTGGCAGGTCTCCAGGGTTTACAGCCTTTGCGCTCGGTCCGAGCCGGCTTTGCACCATGCCGAAAACAGCCTGCGCATCTGTCGCGAAAACTCCATCGGCGATTTTGATCTTGCCTTTGCTTATGAGGCGGTTGCGAGGGCGTATAGCGTTTCACAGCAATCTGAAAAGACGCACGAATTCCTCGCTCTGGCAAACGAAGCCGCCAAAGAGATCAAGAAAGAAGACGACCGGAAATATTTCTTGAGTGAACTGAAATCGATAAGACTGTAATGTGTAAATTGGATAGATTTAGTCTATAATAAAAATAAAGAGGAGGATCTATGAAAAAACGTTTCTTATTTGTCTTATTGGCACTATCGTTGTTCATCCTGCCGGCTTGCGGTCTCACCCAGAGTCTCGGCAGCGCATCCGATACCGGCAAGGAATTCATGACCGCCCTGAAGAACGGCGATCACCAGGCTTCCTGGAACCTTTGCACCTCCGACATCCAGGATGAGATCGGCAGTTACGAGAACTGGGTCGATTTCGCCAGCATCCGCAACTTCGATGATTTCTCATTCAACTCCACCAATGTCGAAAATGACAAAGCCACCCTTGAAGGCGAAGCCACGCTGGATGGCGATACTTACAAGATCGTCCTGATTTTATACAAATCCGGCGATGCCTGGAAAGTAGCCGGTCTGGATTTCTCACTCAAATAGTCGCAAATGCCCGAAGGCGGAGAGTCAACTCTCCGCCTTTCATTTACTATGAATAAAGATAGAGTTAATACAATCCTCAAATATACCCGCGCGGTCCTTTTCTTTTTCGGTCTGCCTGCCCTCGTATTCATAGTCGCAGGAACCTTCAAATGGTGGCAGGCATGGGTGTACATCGGATTCTCATATGCTGCCTCGATCACCAGCCGGGCGCTTATCACAAAAGTTCATCCTGACCTGGTGCAGGAACGGGTTAACTACAAAGACAAGGCTGACGCAAAAAAATGGGATGGGTTCCTGATGCCTCTGGTCGCGCTCATCAGTCCTGCTGCCTACTTTATCACCGCCGCGTTGGACAAACGCTTTGGCTGGAGCAGTGCCGTTCCGTTGTGGTTGTACATAGTAGCTCTGATCATCACCATCGCCTTTTATGCGCTGAGCGCCTGGGCATTAGTGACCAATCGCTTCTTTTCAGCGGTGGCGCGCATCCAAGCGGACCGCGGTCAGACAGTTGTTGATAGCGGCCCATACCGTTATATTCGCCACCCGGGTTACTTGGCCGGTATTATGGTGGGTTTGTTCTTTCCGCCGATGATGGGGTCATGGTGGGCGTTTATCCCCGTCGGGATCATGGTTATAGCTATTATCATCCGCACAGCGTTGGAAGACAAAATGTTGATCAATGAATTACCAGGTTACAAGGAATACACTCAAAAAACGAGATTCCGCTTGCTTCCAGGTATTTGGTAAACTATTAAGGAGTTTGAAATGTCAACTCTGCCCCCGCCGCTTCCGCCTTCAACCCCGCCGCCTTTCATTCCGCCGCCAATGCCTCCGTCACCGGCACAGCCCGAACTTGTGCGCGCGGTAATTGAAAATGTTGATCAGAAGACCGGTGCATTCTCCAAAAAGACCTTCCGTCTGGTGATCACTGACCGGCGCTTGATTTTTGCCCTGCAGCAAAAGAATAACGTTGACTACCTGCACCAGGACCCTGCTCTGACCCTGGCAGAGAATCCCGTGAATTTTGCTATCCCGATGGAACAACTGGTAAAAATTGAGACCTATTCCGCCGGCATGGATGACAGCACCCCCGATTACATGATCGTCATCACCCCGGCTCAGAAAATGCGTTTCAACATCCGCAATTACTACAAAGTACAGAAACAGTTGAAAGAGGTTCTGGGCAGCCGCGCCTCATAATGGAAGGCAACAATGAAAAAACTTTGGGAACGCAGCAGCCGGAGTTGTGATTCCAGTCAGTTGACCCCGCCTTTCCGGCAGGCGCTGGATCGTGCGCTGCAGCAACTCGAAGAGCCGCTCAATGAGATCAGCTGCATCGAAACCCGGGCAACCCAGCTTCGCAGTGGTCTGCTCATTGGCAAAAAGAAAACGGTCACTACGGCGCTCATTCTTACCCCGCGCTGGCTTTTCCAGGTGATTGACGAGGGAGATAAGGGTGATCCGTTTGTTCTCATTTTCTACCTCGATAAAATGGAGATCAGCGCTAACACCATGCAGTTGGCAGCCCGCTTGAACATGGAGGATTTCGGAGTTGATGTCATCGCTACTATCCGCGGTCAACTCAAACGCAGCAGCACCTTCCTTGGTTTTGAGGATAACGCCCAATCGGCTCAATTTATCCAGACCCTCAAGGATACGATCAAAAAAGCAAATCAACCCTGAGTCACTCGGGGATAATAATAAATCTATGGAGGATGCACTATGAATTTTCACCCGGTTCTCGAAGGCTTTGAAGGTCAGAACATCGAAGTAAAATCCAGCCTGCTCGCGGGCACAAAGCTGCTTGTGGATGGGCAAAAAGCAGGCAAGGGACCTCAGTTCGGCACCATGTCCCTCACCCGCAACGACGGCAGAGTGGTCACCGCCCGCTGGCTCCCCCAGATGTTTGGCTTTGACACCCCGCAGCTTGAAGTGGATGGCAAGAAATACGTTCTTGCCCAGCCCCTCAAATGGTATGAAATGACCCTTGCCGCCCTACCCATCGTGCTCGTGTTCATTGGCGGGTTGCTGGGAGCCATCGTCGGTGTCCTGGCGTCTGCTGCCAACGCTGCTCTTTTCCGCTCCGGGATGAATCGGGTTGCCAAGGTACTCATCGCCCTTCTAATCATCGTCGTAGCCGTCATCCTTTATCTCGTCCTTGCCACTCTCTTCCAGCTGGCAATCGGTAGATAGACCCTTCACATGAGAAAAAAACAGGAGCCTTCCGGCTCCTGTTTTTTAGTACATGTCTGCAGCTTCAAACTGGCTGTTGTAGATCTCGGCATAAAACCCGTTCTTCGCCAGCAATTCCTCGTGTTTACCCTGCTCCACAATATCCCCGTTGTTCATCACCAGGATCAGGTCAGCGTTGCGGATGGTCGACAGGCGGTGCGCGATGATAAAGCTGGTGCGTCCGTGCATCAGCCCGTCCATCGCTTTTTGGATCAGCACTTCCGTGCGGGTGTCCACCGAACTGGTCGCCTCATCCAGGATGAGCATGCTCGGGTTCGAGAGGATGGCGCGCGCGATCGTCAGCAGTTGCTTTTGCCCCTGCGAGTTATTGCCGCTCTCCTCATCCAGCACCATGTTATAGCCATCCGGCAGGGTTCGGATAAAGTGGTCCACGTTGGCAGCCTTTGCCGCCTGGTAAACATCCTCATCACTGGCGTTTAGTTGCCCGTATCGGATGTTTTCCATTATCGTACCGTTATAGAGCCAGGCATCCTGCAGCACCATGCCGAATTTGTCGCGCAGGTCGCGCCGGGTAAAGTCGCGGATGTCATGACCATCTACCTTGATCGAGCCGCTGTTGACGTCGTAAAAACGCATCAGCAGTTTCACCATGGTGGTCTTGCCTGCCCCGGTGGGTCCAACAATCGCGATCTTCTGCCCGGGCTTAATATCTGCGTTGAAATCATTGATGATGATCTTCTCCGGGTTATACCCGAAGTGTACATTCCTGAACTCCACGTGCCCTTTCACGCTTTCAAGCACAACCGGGTCGATTGTCTCGTCAGTTTCCTCGGGTTCAGCCAGGAACTCAAACACGCGCTCGGCGGCGGCGGCGGTTTGCTGCAGCACATTGGAGATATTTGCGATCTGCGCGATGGGCTGGGTGAACGAGCGCACATACTGGATGAACGCCTGGATATCGCCAACCGTGATGGTGCCTTTGATAGCCAGCGCGCCTCCCAGGATGGCCATTGCCACGTAGCCCAGGTTTCCAATGAAGTTCATCATCGGCATCATCAGGCTGGAAAAGAACTGAGACTTCCACGCTGAATCATACAACGTGTCATTAATCCCATTGAATTTTGCAATGCTTCGTTCTTCCCCGTTGAAGGCTTTCATTACCACATGTCCGCCGAACATCTCTTCGATGTGTCCGTTCACGTGGCCGAGGTAATCCTGCTGCTGCTTGTAGTATTTCTGTGAACGCTTGACCACCACCATGATGAGGACCCCGGAAATGGGGAGGATGATCAGCGCCACCAGTGTCATCAGCCAGCTGATCGAGAACATCATCACCAGCACTCCCAGTACCGTCGTCACTGAGGTGATGATTTGGGTCATACCCTGGTTGAGCGTCTGGCTCACCGTGTCAACATCATTGGTCACGCGCGAAAGCACCTCGCCCTGGTTGGTGCCGTCAAAGTAGCGCAGCGGCATGCGGTTGATCTTCTCGGCAATATCCTTGCGGAACTTGTAAGTGATCCGCATCGACACGCCGGTCATGATCCAGCCCTGGATGTAGGCAAAAACGGCTGAAAGCAGGTAAAGCCCGATCAGCCAGGCAAGGATGTTGCCGATGTAGGCAAAGTCAACGCCCTCGCCGGTGCCGGCAAACTGGGCAACGATTCCCTCGAATAAGCGCGTGGTTGCCTTGCCGAGGATCTTGGGTCCGACGATGGAGAAGATCGTGGAGGCGATTGCGAAGAGGATTACGATGATGATCTGCCAGCGGTACTGCCGCAGGTACTGTAGCAGTTTTGCCATGGTTGCCTTGAAGTTGACTGCTTTTTCACCGCCGCGCAGCATCCCCGGGGGACCGCCAAAGGGTCCGCCTGCCGGTCGCCGGCGTTGAGGTTGTGAAGCTTGAGAATTCGATGTGTGCATCATTGTGCCAGCTCCTTCTCGCTCAATTGCGACTGGGCAATATCACGGTAGGTCTCACAGGTCTTCATTAACTCCTTGTGGGTTCCGATGCCTGCGATCTCACCCTCATTCACCACAACGATCTGCTCCGCGTTCTTCACTGTCGCAACCCGTTGGGTGACGATGATCATGGTGCTGTCGCCAGTTTCTTTCTTCAATGCTTTGCGTAGAGCCGCGTCAGTCTTGAAATCAAGCGCCGACAGGCAGTCATCGAAGATATAGATCTCAGGCTGTTTCACCAGCGCTCGCGCGATCGCCAGGCGTTGTTTCTGCCCGCCGGATACGTTGGCGCCCCCCTGCGAGATCTCCGCTTCCATCCCTTCCGGTTTTGACCGGATGAATTCTGTTGCCTGGGCAATTTCAGCAGCCTTCTCCAGCCTTTCGCTGGTAGCCGTTTCATCTGCAAAGCGCAGGTTGCTCTCGATGGTTCCCGAGAACAGCATGCCGCGCTGCGGGATATACCCGATCTTTTCGCGCAGATCTTGTTGTCTCACTTCCCGGATATCCACTCCATCCACCAGCACCGCCCCATCGGTAACATCAAAGAAACGCGGGATGAGGTTGACCACCGTGGATTTGCCCGACCCGGTGGATCCAATGATTGCTGTGGTTTCCCCCGGTCTGGCGGTAAAGTTGATCCCGCAAAGCACGTTCTCCTCGGCGTCCGGGTAGCGGAAAGATACATTGCGGAACTCCACCATGCCTTTCTTAGCCGGGTCGAAGGTCTTGGGTTCTTTTGGGTCGACGATACTGGGTTTAACATCCAGCACATCCGCGATGCGTGCGCCTGAAACTGACGCGCGCGGCAGGAAGATGAACATCATCGACATCATCAAAAAGGAGAAGACCACCTGCATCGCGTATTGCAGGAAAGCCATCATATCGCCAACCTGCAGCGCGGAATTGGCAACCTGGTGCGCGCCTACCCAGATGATCAGCACCGAAAGTCCATTCATCAGCAGCATCATCACCGGCATCATGATCACCATTACCCGGTTGACGAAGAGGCTGTTGCCTGTCAGATCGGAGTTAGCCTTGTCAAAACGCCCAAGCTCGAAATTCTGAGTATTGAAAGCCCGGATCACCATCATGCCCGATAACGCTTCCCGCGTCACCAGGTTCAAGCGGTCGATCAGGCTCTGGATCTTCTTGAAGCGCGGCAGGGCGATGATGAACACCACGATGATCAATGACAGCAGCAGTGCCACTCCCAGCCCAATGATCCAGGTCATTGAGGGGCTCTTGGCAACCGCCCGGATGATAGCGCCGACTGCGATAATCGGGGCATAGAAGACCATGCGGATCAGCATCACCAGCGTCATTTGCAGCTGGGTGATATCGTTGGTGGATCGTGTGATCAGCGATGCGGTCGAGAACTTCTCGAATTCCGCCTTACTGAAGCTTTCCACCTTGCTGAAGATGTCCCGGCGCAGGTCTTTCGCTACACCGGCGGCAATCTTTGCTGAAAGGAATCCAACCAGGATCGTCGCCACCGCCGATAGGAAGGTGTAGAGGATCATCCAGCCGCCGATGCGCCAGATGTACGCTGACTGCACCTTTGCGGTATCCATGCCTAGCGCGCCGTATTCGGCTTTCACAGCGCCGGCCGCCGCCTGGGTGATCATGCTCTCGCTCATCGAGGCAAACCGGTCGTTCACCGCGGCGGTCATTGGTTCAGTTTGCGCCGGCGGCAGCATCTTGAGCATCGCGAAAACGTCCATCCCCGCAGGGATCTTCGTCAGGTCAAACCCCGCCGCCGCCCCCAATGCAGCTGCTTTTTCCGGGTCTGCCGCAGCCTGTTGGATGGCATACACCACCGTCAGTGATTTTCCGAGGATGGGATTCAGCGTTGTCTTCACATCCGGGTCGATTTCACTCAACACGTACACTGGCTCGCTGGATAAGGCAGGATATTGCTCAACCAACGTAGCAGCCTCAGCCGAGGAAGGTTCCACCAGGGTGTAGTGCTGCATCACCAGTGTCTTTTCCTCTTCAGTCATAAATAACACGGCTTTTTCCATCTGGCTCTGCCGGATCGCTTCAGGGATGGCGCTCTCAATGCCCCCCTGCTGGATGCCCACGTTCACGATCTCCGACATATAGTTGGGCAGCGCCAGGTCAGCCATTGCCTGCCCGAAGAGCAGCCCGATGGCCACCACTAACAACACGAGATACGGTTTTAGATACCTGATTAATCGAAGCATACTTTTAAGTGTCCCTTTCTAATCTTTGTCTTCTTCAGTGTCGCAGGCGCTCATCCCGGGTTTTGAGCCCACCAGCGAGCCGCGCAGCTTGGATAAATTCTCAATCACCTGTTTTTTTTCTGCGCTGGTCAAACCGGCAGTCATTTCGTTGATACATTTCATGCGCGTGGGCATGCTCGAGACGATCCGCTCTCTGCCGGCCGGCGTCAGCCGGATCTGGAATCCGCGCTTGTCCTCCGGGTTGAGGGTTCGTTCCACCAGCCCCTGTTCTTCCAGCCCGTTGATCAGCGAACTGACCGTGTTCTTTTTCACATGCTGATAGTGGCTGAGCAGCGTGGGAGCAAGCCCGTGCGGATTGCCGCGGTCTTCCTCTGCCAGCAAACGCATCAGGATGCCCATTCGCGGCCCTGACAGGTCAGTCAGTTCCGGGTTTTGCGCCACCCTTGCATCGATGACGTGCATGATCATGCGCATCAGGTTCACCATCTCCAGCCCGCTGGTATCTTCCCCATTGCTCATTTCCAGCAGTTTCTCCCGCCAGTGGGCATGGGCTTCTTCAAAATTCCGTTTTTTTGTTGGATTCATTCTTATTCCTTTATTAGTTCGACCTCGAACTATACTACCCCGAACTACTTTTGTCCATCCCTTTTAAGCAACTCTTATAAAAGATTAATCTTTCACCCTGTGATAGAATTTTTCTATTAACTGCTCCGGGAGCTAACCATGACCTCTGTCAGAATCAAACGAATCCTCATCCCGTCCCTGCTCATACTCACCGCGCTCGTGCTGGCAGCCTGTTCGATCCCCGCAACTATATCCAGCAAGGTCGGCGGCTTGCTGCACCTCGCTACTCCCACCCCCCAAGATCCCGCCCTGGTGGTGGCTGCCATCCCCGATGCTGAGATCATCTCCGGAATACAGGATACCGTCGACACCTACGCCCGCGCCTACACCACCAACGACCTTGAGCTCCTGCAGAGCGTCACTGACGCCGAGAACCTGGCTTTCAAGCGCCTGGTCAGCAGTCGCTTCAATGATTATCAGCAATCCATCTACGGCGGCAATTACACTTTCTCCTACACCGTGGACGCTATTAAACGCATGCCGCTGGGTTTCGTGCAGGCGCACCTGCTCACCCCCGGCCTCGCCGCCTACGACTGGCTCTTCCGCCAGGTGGATGGTAAATGGATCCTTTCGGAGCCCACTGAAGCCCAGTTCGGCAAGCCAACTGAAAAGGAAACTGAGCATTTCACCTACCTGCTCTACCCGTGGAATGAGGACCTGAACGAGGAGATCATCTCTCTCATGGAAAAATCCGCCTCCCAGGTCGAGCACGTGTTGGGCGCACTGCCGCCTGAAAAAGCCGAGGTTGAGATCCTGCCCGGTTACAGCGCTGATCCCTACGCCGATCCCAATTCACTGGCGTATTACCAGACCGGCGGTAATGGCGAACCCGACAAGATGGTCATTTTCAGCCCCAATTCCTATTCCTTCGGCTGGTATGACGAAGAGGTGGGCTGGCAGCCTGACCTGCAGGCTACCCTCACTCACGAATACACTCACATGACCCACCAGCGCGCCTTCGATAAAGCCGGCAAGCTCCTCGACTGGTTCAGCGAAGGGCTGGCGGAATTCGTCAGCGGCAGTGAGCGTTATTACGAGATCCAGGATGCCCTCGATCCTGACCAGCTCATTCCCATCCGCGATGACACCGTCACCATCAACCAGCAGGATCTCGGGCACATCTATCTCCTCGAGAATAACATCTCGCTGGCATACGCCGAGGCTGAATCCCTCATCATGTTCATCCACGAGAAATACGGCGGCATTGATGGCGTCTGGGCTTTTGCCCGTGCCCATGATGAATACCAGGACTACGACGAAGCCCTTATGTCGACCTTTAACATCGATCTTGCCGCCTTCGACCAGCAGTGGCGCGACTGGCTGAAGAACGAATTGTTCGCCAACTGATTTCCATGCCCGCCTCCCAACCGCCTCTTGACTGGCTTTTACAGGGTCCCGCCTGGGTGCAGTACCGCACCCGCCTCGACCTGATGGCTGAACCTGAAGCCAGCCCGCAGGTTTCGGATGCCCGTGCCCGCATGCTCGCGGATGCCCCCCTGCAGGCACTGGTTGCAGAGCTCGGCAACTGGCCGGGAAAAGTGGTCGCCAGCCACAAGAGCGCCGGGCAGCCTTTCCACAAACTCGCCTTCCTCGCTGACCTCGGTCTCAAAGCCTCCGACCCGGGCATCCCGCCCATCGTTGACCGCATTCTCTCCCATCAGGATCCTGCTGGTCCGTTCCAGCTGCCCATGAATATCGGTGCAGCCTATGGCGGTACCGGCGTGGAAACCTGGGGTTGGGCGCTGTGTGACGCCCCCCTCACCCTTTACGCCCTTGCCAGTTTTGGTCTGGCTGCGCATCCCCGCGTCCGCCAGGGAATCGACTATCTCACCGGGCTCGTCCGTGCCAACGGCTGGCCCTGCGCTGTCTCAAAGGAGCTCGGCAGCTGGCGCGGTCCCGGCCGCAAGGAAGATCCCTGCCCGTTCGCGAATCTCGCCATGCTCAAGCTCCTCTCGGTCACCGAAGAATTGCACGCCGTTCCTGCCGCCCTCTCCGGCATTGAAACCCTGTTGTCGCTCTGGCAGAACAGCCAGTCTCAGCATCCGTACATCTTCTACATGGGAGACGACTTCCGCAAGCTCAAGGTGCCTTTCATCTGGTACGACTTGGTGCATGTATTAGACATCCTCTCCCGCTTCCCCGCAGCCCGGTCAGACGCGCGCTTTCTGGACATGCTCGCAGTCCTGACCGCCAAAATGGATTCCGATGGCTGTTTTACGCTTGAATCCGTCTGGCAGGCGTGGAAAGATTGGGAATTCGGCCAGAAAAAGACGCCGTCGCGCTGGCTCACCCTGTGCGCCTGGCGCATCCTCCGGCGTTTGGAGAATTGAGGTTGAACATGAATCCGAGAATCGATTGGTCTTACCAGGGCAAACCCGATGAACTGATGGGCACCGGCGCTACTAAAAGTGAAAAAATCATTGCCTATGTCAGCGGTCTGCTCGTTCCCCTGGTTCTCCTTTATCTTGGTCTCAATGGTATCGTGCGTTGGAACTGGTGGCAGTGGATCTTGGCAATTGCCATAGGCGCAGATATCAGTGCCGGGGCTGTTGCCAACGCCTTGAATTCGTGCAAACGTTTTTACCATTCTCCCATTCAGCCCGGTGAAGAAAATTTCCGCATTCAAAAGAACCCTCTGCTCTTCACGGCATTTCACATTTATCCAGTAATCGTCTGGCTGGCATTTGACCGCGCCAATTGGCTTTTCGCTGTGGTCTGGTACGCTTTGCTTCTCCTCAGCGCCTGGATCGTCCTGCGTATCCCCCTCTATTTACGTCGCCCTGTTTCGGTTGCGATAGTGTTACTCGCCATCCTCATGAATGCCTACCTGATCACCCCTGTTGGCGGTTTTGAGTGGCTGGCGCCCTTGCTCTTCATCAAGATTATCTCTGGTCATGTTGTCAGGGAAGAACCCTACCGGCCTGCATAACACTCGGAACAAACGCGCCAACTACCTCGTCTTATGAGTTGAAAAGGTCACGAAAGGATCTACCATGAAAAAGGTCATCATCACATTCACTTTGCTCTTTGCAATAATTGCGTTGGTTGCCTGCAGCCAGCCCACTCCCGCGCCGCTGCCAACCCCCACCGCCACTTTCTCTCCGCTCATCTTGCTGCCCACGGAGATGCCCACCGCCCAGCTCCCCACCCCCACCCAGCCGGTGATCGTTTACACCCCCACCGCCCGCGCTTATGATCCCATCCAGGCAGACGTTATCTTCGACAATTATTTCCTGCGCACCGGTCCCG
>ERZ1649853.329-NODE-329-length-19943-cov-5.992508_pt1 | contig 19943 bp, 13 predicted proteins | sample MGYA00575353_ERZ1649853 | MGnify/ENA primary metagenome ERZ1649853 (study PRJEB40853, sample SAMN11349654) | freshwater sediment metagenome | isolation source: river sediment | host: Sediment | place: India: Okhla Barrage, New Delhi | collected 2017-02-21 ...
ACGAAGCCGGGGCTTCCGTTTATTCCGCCAGCCCGCTGGCGCGGGCTGAGATGCCCGACCTGGATGTTTCCATCCGCGGGGCGGTTTCTATTGCCCGCCGCGTGCAGGACCCGCTGGCAGAACTGGTGAAGATCGATCCGCGTTCCATCGGGGTTGGCATGTACCAGCACGATGTAGATCAAACTGAACTCACCAATGCCCTCACGGGTGTGGTCGAAGATGTGGTCAACCGGGTGGGGGTGGATGTAAACACCGCATCACCGGCATTGCTCGGCTATGTTTCGGGTATCGGTACAAAACTGGCAGAAAGGGTTGTGGCTTACCGCGATGAGAATGGCATTTTCACGGACCGTGAGTCCATCCGTGCGGTACCCGGGCTTGGCCCCAAGGCGTTTGAACAATGCGCCGGCTTCCTGCGTATCCGCGGCGGCAGCAATCCGCTGGATGCCAGTGCCATCCATCCTGAAAGTTACCCGGTTGCCAACGCAGTGCTGGCTTTTGCCGGCGTAAAAACCGGGACTTCACCGGAGGATCGTCGGAGGGCGATCAGTGTACTCAGTGCCCGCCCTGTTGCAGAGCTGGCGGCTGAGATCGGTTGCGGGGTACCCACCCTCGCTGATATCCTGGAGCAGCTGGTGCGCCCGGGGAGGGATCCGCGTGAGGATACTCCCGCACCCATCCTGCGCTCAGACGTGCTCAAGATGGAAGACCTGACCCCCGGGATGCGGCTGAAGGGAACAGTGCGCAACGTGGTGGATTTCGGTGTTTTCATTGACATCGGCGTTAAGCAGGATGGACTGCTGCACCGTACCCAGGTGCCTGCAGGTGCGCACCTGCAGGTGGGGGATATTGTGGAAGTATCCATCCTTAAAGTGGAAGAAGAACGAGGGCGAATCAGCCTCGGGATGGGAAGTGACTGACCGGCTGAATCGGGAAGGTTACAACTCTTCCACGTGTTCTCCGTATACCTAAAGAGAGATTAACGCGGTTATTCCCCGCGAAATGGAGATGACCATGTTCGAACCCGGTAAATTGCTAAAACGTGCGTTTCAGATCGTCTGGAATTACAAGGTATTGTGGATTTTCGGCTTTCTCATCGTCCTGATGGGCGGGGCTGGCGGAGGCAACGGCGGCGGAGGAAGCACAGGCTACAATTTTAATGCTGACTCCATGCCTCAATTTCAGAATTCCGAGCGTTACCCGCAGGTAGCGCCTTTCATGCGGGAAGTGGAAACCTGGTTTCGGATGAATGTTGAACCGCTGTTTGCGACCGAACAAAAGGCAATCGCGACTGTATTGATCGCGCTGGGCATCCTTTTTGGAATTGCCCTCATCTTCGGCTTGTTGGCAGCTCTGGTGCGTTACCCCGCGGAAACCGCGGTGATGCGGATGGTTAATGACCATGAACAGACCGGCACCAAGCTGCGATTCCGTGAAGGCTGGAAGCTGGGATGGAATATCCGCGCCTGGCGCATCTTCCTGGTGGATCTGCTCATTGGCACCCCGGCATTCGGTATCGTTGTTCTGCTTGTGGGTGGACTGGGTATGTACTTCTTTGCCAACCGCCAGAACCCGGAAGCTGCGCTTAACGTTGGAGTAGGAATCTGGATCGCAGTTGTGTTCATGCTGCTGATGGCACTTGGATTCCTGATGGTCGTGGTCAGCCTGGTGCGCCAGTTCATCATCCGCAAGATCGCCTTTGAGGATGCAGGCGTCTGGGAAGGATTCCGCCAGGGCTGGGCAATGTTCAAACAAAACTGGAAACACGCTGTACTGACCTGGTTGATCATGCTTGGAATTGGCATCGCCTTTGGGATCGCTTTGATGATCGCTGCGCTGCTGCTCATTCCGGCTTATGCGCTTCTGGCCATCCCCGGACTGCTTGCAGCGGCAATCCCTGCTGCCATCGGGCATATCATCACCAGCCTGTTTTACGGTGAAGTGCTGCCCTGGATCATCGCGGCTGTGGTGGGCTTACCCATCCTTTTTCTGGTGATGTTCTCCCCGATCTCCCTTATCACTGGCGTTTACACAGTCTTTGATTCCAATGTCTGGACGCTGCTTTATCGAGAGAAGAATGCGCTGACTGTTGTTCCCCCAATGGTAACCCCTCAAGAGGAACTCCCCCTTCCTCCTCCGGTGAAATAGGTATTTCTAACAACATACAGGGACGGTAATCACCGTCCCTGTTTTCTCTTAAATTAATCCTCGCCGACTGGCTTTGGTGATAAACTTAAATTTCACGCCTATGATTACTGAATCCGCTGAATTCACCCTCCCACGCCAGTACGCCACTGACCGCCGCAGCCCGGCACGCTGGGTGATTAGCCATTCCCTGCGGCAGTGGCCGATCATCCTCACTGCAGTGATTGGCGCCCTGGGGAATGCTGGCTTTCTCTCGATCATCCAGGTGCAGGTAGGCAAGGCTTTCAATGTAGTTGTGGCTCCGACCTTTAACCGCGCTGCACTGGTGAATATCACCCTCATCATTTTGATCTGTGCCACGGCGCGAGGCGTTTTGCAATTCGCGCGCAACTTTGGCTTTGAATTCGCCGCCCAAAAGGTGGAGCGTAATGTAAGGCGTGAGCTTTACACCAGTCTCATTGGCAAGTCGATGACCTTTCATAATTTGCAGCCGGTGGGAGATACCATGGCGCGCGCTACCAATGATGTGCGCGAAGTAAATTTCCTGTTCAGCCCGGGGCTGAACATGGTGATCGGCTCGCTCACATTTCTCATCTTTCCGCTGATCGCCGCTCCGCGCTATGACCCGGCTTTGATGCTCGTCCCGGGGCTCTTTATCGTGCTCTACTTCATCCTTTTAAAGATCTATATGGGCGGGCTTTCTCCAGTGACCGAGGAGGTGCGCGCCTCGTTTGGTGCGCTTAACATTCGCCTGGCGGAATCACTGGATGGTGTGGAAACGGTGAAAGGCTCAGCCCAGGAATCCGGAGAGATCAACCTTTTCAAAAACAACGTCACGCGCTATAAGAACGCCGCGGTGGCACAGGGGAAAAAGGAAGCCAAATTCCTGCCAATGTTGCTTTTCGGGGTGGCGGTGGCCGCCGGTTTGCTGCATGCCCTGCTGCTTTTCCGCGCCGGTAGAATTGATATCGGCGCCGTGGTGGGTTATTTTGGCTTATTGATGATGCTGGATTTTCCCACTTTTGCCTCCCTTTGGGCGTATTCCCGCATTTCACTGGGATTGGCAGGCGCCAAGCGAATTCTGGAGTTGATGAACCGCGAGAACAACCTGGATCAGAATTCAACTGGTTATTCAAAGCCGATGAGAGGGGAAGTCGAGTTTCGTAACGTAACTTTCAGGTATGAGAATAGCGACCCGGTGCTCGAGAATGTTAGCTTCACTGTGAAGCCGGGACAAACAGTGGCTATCGTCGGGCAAACAGGCTCGGGAAAAACCTCACTGGCACGCCTGGTAAACCGGACTTACGATGTGACCGGGGGCAAGGTGCTGGTGGATGGTGTGGACGTGCGTGACTGGAACATGGAAAACCTGCGGCGCAACATATCCATTATTGAACAGGACATCTTTCTCTTCTCCCGCACTATTTCGGAAAACATCGCTTTTGGAAAACCCGGTGCCACCCAGGAGGAGATCGAGGCGGCGGCAAAGGCAGCACAGGCGCACGAATTCATCACCAGCTTTGGCGATGGCTACAATACCATTATTGGTGAACGAGGTGTTACTCTCTCCGGCGGGCAGCGGCAGCGCCTGGCGCTTGCGCGTGCATTTCTCACCGACCCGCGCATTCTGATGTTGGATGATTCCACCTCGGCAATCGACTCGGCAACCGAGGATAAGATCCAGCAGGCGATCTATGCTGCAGCACGCGGGCGCACCACGTTCATCATAACTCACCGCCTATCCCAGATCCGTTGGGCCGACCTGATCCTGGTGGTTCGCGGCGGCAGGCTCTCGGCTTCCGGCACGCACGAAGAATTACTGGCTAGCAGCGAAGCATACCGGAGGATCTTCAATGATTAGAAACGGTATTCAATATTCGGGAATCGAGAACCAAAAAGACAGTTATTCAATTCTCGTCTCTTTATTCTCAACTCCCGGTCTTTAAGGAACCATGGGCTTTTTTGACGGACTTGACGCTGAAAAATACGACCGCACTTACCCTGATAATGTGCTCTTCAAACGCATCATCAGCTATTTTAAACCCCAATGGAAGCGTTTAACAGGAGTGAGCATTTTAACTCTGTTGATCGCAGGGGCAGGTTCACTGCTGCCGATCATTGTTTCGCGCGGAGTGGACCTTCTCGATGGCATGCCGGAACTCTGGCAATTGCTCGCGGTCAGCGGTGCCGTGCTTGCCATTGGACTGCTGATGTGGTTCTTTAGCTGGGCATTACGGCAGATGATGGCCATTACTGTTGCTGAAGTAGTGGCAGCCCTGGCAATCGATGCCTACGCCGCATCAGTGGAACACGATCTATCTTTCTATGATGAGTTTCCCTCGGGTAAGATCGTCTCCCGCATCACCTCTGATACCCGTGATTTCGGCGAGCTGGTTTCGCTGGTAACCGACGTAGCGTCCCAGGTTGTTGAAGCCGGTATCCTGGCAGTGGTTCTTTTTTCAATTGAATGGCAACTTACTTTGTATATTTTTGCCATCATTCCTATCGTAACGGTGTTTGCAGTGGTTTACCGGACCATCGCGCGTAAGGCGACCCGCCAGGGATTCCGCGCCATGGCAAATGTCAATTCAACGATCAAGGAAACAGTCAGCGGGATTGCAGTAGCCAAGAACTTCCGGCAGGAAGCCAGCATCTACAACGATTTCATGGATGCCAATAACACTTCTTACACGGTGAACGTGCGGCGCGGACTGGCGCTTTCGGTGGTTTTCCCGACTCTTAATGCACTTGCCGGGGTGGCAACAGGTGTGATGGTATTTGCGGGTGGTTTGAGCGCCGTGGAAGGGATCGTCAGCGTTGGAGCCTGGTATCTCTTCATCCTCAGTTTGGACCGTTTCCTCTTCCCGATGATGAATATCACCTCCTTCTGGACCTCCATCCAGAACGGGCTTTCCGCCTCTGAACGTGTGTTCGCTCTTATCGACACCCCTACACGGGTGGTGCAAACCGGTTCTGACCCGGTACCGCCGCTCAAGGGCGAAATCATTTTTGATAACGTGGCTTTCCATTACAAGGAGAGTGAGCAGATCCTTGCCGGCTTCAACCTCAGGATTGCAGCGGGAGAGAATATTGCCATCGTCGGGCATACCGGCGCGGGTAAGACCTCGATCGCCAAACTGATCGCGCGGTTTTACGAGTTCCAATCCGGCCGGCTGCTGGTGGACGGGCATGATATCCGTTCATTCGATCTGGCAGAGTACCGCCGGCACCTTGGTGTTGTCTCACAGGTACCCTTCCTCTTCTCCGGTACGGTGGAAGAGAACATCCGATACGCACGACCGCAAGCGAAGAAATCCGAAATCCTGGATCTTGCCAGGAAGATCGGTGATGGTGAATGGCTTGAGACGCTGCCGCAGGGACTGGCAAGTGAAGTGGGTGAGCGCGGCGCGCGCCTTTCGATGGGACAGCGGCAATTAGTATCCTTGATGCGCGTACTGGTGCAGCAGCCGAACATCTTCATCCTGGATGAAGCAACTGCCAGCATTGATCCCTTCACTGAATGGCAGATCCAGCAGGCGCTCAACCTCATCCTGCAGCAGTCAACCAGCATCCTCATTGCACACCGGCTCTGCACCGTAAAAAGCGCTGACCGCATCATTGTGATGGACCATGGCGCAATCATCGAAGAAGGAAATCATCAAACCCTGCTGGCGAAGGGCGGACATTATGCCATGCTTTACAATACTTACTTCCGGCACCAAAGTCTTGAATACGTGGAAAAAGCCAGGGAGATGGTTGAACTCTCTGATAAACCCGCTATAATCAATCCATAAAAACAGGAGAAAAGAATGAAAAGGAAAACTCTTTTGATCGTATCCATTGTACTCATTTTTAGTTTTGCGCTTTCCGGTTGTGACATTATCAAGCAATTTCTTCCCACCGGCTTACTGGGCTCGGATTCAAATTCGAACTCCAACGGGGATTCCAACGTGCTCTTCGAAGATGATTTCTCCAAAAGCTCGAGTGGTTGGGACCAGTGGAGCGGCGATAGCGGCAGCACTGATTATGTGGACGGGACCTACCAGATCTACGTGACGACAGCTCAGTATGACCTGTGGGCGAATCCCTACAAGAATTTCACTGATGTGAGCGTTGAAGTCGATGCTGTTATGACCGGCGGTCCGGCGGATAATGACTTTGGCATCATCTGCCGATACGTGGATACCAGCAATTATTACTTTGGGATAATCTCCAGCGATGGATACTATGCCATTGGAAGTGTTCTCGATGGCAACCAGGACATTTTTGCTGAAGAACTGGCATACTCCGAAGCGATCAAGCAAAACTACGAGTCCAACCGGATCCGGATGGACTGTGTTGGCAGCACCCTGACACTCTATGCCAACGGTACCCAGCTTGCTCAGGCGACCGATGGCACACTGACCAGCGGAGATGTGGGGTTGATGGCAGGCACCTTCGACACCGCCGGCACCCAGATCGCCTTTGATAATTTCGTGGTGAAGAAACCCTAAGTACCTAAAGGTCCAGGCAATTCTGAAGAATGCAGGAGCGGTTTTTTAACCGCTCCTGTTTTTAAATTTTAGGCTGGCACGAAACCTGCACCTAACAGGTAATGCATATTGGATATCCGAGGGTGCCATGGCGTCTGTAAAAAGGTTTCTGCCCATTCTTCTTTCCCTGATCGTCATCGTATCGATGGCATTCATCCAGGGGTGCACGGTTGCCCCGGATGCAGGAACGGGGGATACCACTGCCGAGCCGAGCCTGCCGCAACCAAAAGCGCTCACGGATGCCGGCGAGATCGAATTGCTGAACGCCATCGAGACCGCCGCCGCTGGGCGGGAAGATATCGTCGCTTTCCTCATTTATAAAGTAGCGATCGATCATGTAGATTACTCGGAGGATAAATCTCTGGCACTGGTATGGATTGCCCTGGTCGATCACCAGACCGGGCTGGTCCAATCCGGTGAACCCGGGCTGGTACTTGCCCATACTACTGGTGACAAGGCTTCCCCATGGCGCATTACTTTTCAGGCCGATTCCAACTTTGCTGCTGAATTGCAGGCAATACCGGATAAACTCCTGCCGGTAGATTTGAGGGAAAAATATATGCCTGCCGAGCAGCAGCTCTCAAAGGCTGGCACCGTCTACACCGGTTACCGCCTGCCCTGGACCAATGGTCAGATGGTTTACCTCACTGGCTCCATCGGGCACGTGTATACTTACAAATCCTGCCCTTCCACCTGCCTGTACGCCTTCGATTTTGCCAATGGCACCATGTTCCCGGTGCGGGCAGCCCGGCGGGGGACGGTTAAATACGTGGTATGGCAATATGAGAATGGCAACACCACCAAGCCAAATTACATTGTCCTTGAAGACACCAGTACCACCCCCACCACTTACCAGGTGTATTATCACTTTGCCCAGAACACGATCCCGGTGGCTTTACGCCAGATCGGGGCTGAGGTAGTGCAGGGGCAGTTCCTGGGCAACGCGGATGACACCGGGGCTTCTTCCGGCAATCATCTTCATTTCCATGTGCACACCAACCCCACCTCATATTGGGGAACCTCGGTGGATATTGTTTTTGATGAAGTAACCATCAACGGCGGGCGTCCGCGACTTTGCACCGAAGCTTCCGCTTACCCCGAACTTGGCAGCCAGTGCATGCCGGGCAACAAGTACATTTCCGCCAACGCAGATGCTGAAACCCCCACCGGCGGCATCACCAGCCCGTCCGCTTACACCACCATTACTTCACCCACCCTCAATGTGAGTGGATGGATGAAGGATGATGTAAAGGTCTGGCGCGGGCAGCTTTATTACACCACCGGCAAGGATTGGATCCCCGTCGGCGAAGAGATCACTTCATCCCCGTTCACCCGCGATATTGATCTCTGTGAACTGGATGTCCCCAATGGAACGTTTTTCCTGTCGATCAAGGTGCAGGATGAAGCCGGTAAATACTCCGATGGCATCCAGGGCTTGACCGAACTCACCAAGAAATATGCCTGTCCGGTGGATCCTCCTGTATGCACTCCGACAGAGAACCAGGCAGCCCTTTACACAGCTGCCAATTTCCGGGGGATTTGCCAGGTACTGGATGTGGGTGATTACGCCAACCTGGCCGCATTGCCCTCCAATTTTCTCGACAACACTTTTTCCATACAGGTTGGCTCAGGCATTTCAGCTGTGCTCTACCCTGAGACGGATTTCAACGGTCTGCCGGAGCTCTTCCAGAATGGCGATTCTGACCTTTCGGATAATGTCATCGGGGCTGCCACTGCAGGCTCGATCCGGGTGCTCCCCCGCGTTGTTCCTCCGGTGCCGGCTGAGTTGACCCTCCCAGAGGTGATCACTGATGCTACCGACCTCACCCTGCTCTGGAATGTGGCTGACGGTGAAGAGACCAGCAGCCAATTAATCGGACCGGATGATTACGTGAATGCTCTCGACTGGCAATCGGGTGAGAGCTGGTATGTCGGCATGCTGCCGGCAGGGACCTATACCTGGACGCTGCATGCACGCAACCTGGCAGGCACCACCAGTATCACGCAGGAGTTTGATGTGGTGGAGAAGGATTCTCCTCCCTCTGCCCGTTTGGATGAGCTGCCGTTGGTGACCAATTCCAGCGCAGTCAACCTCACCTGGAAGGTCCTTTCAGGTGCTGACCGGCTGGATCATTTCAACCTCCAGTACCGCATCCAGGGACAGGAATGGGTGGAGCTGCCGGAAGAGCCCGGTGCAGCTGCCCGCGAGTTCCTCTTCTGGGGCACCCCTGGCGCAACCATGGAATTCCGCCTGCAGGCGGTGGATAGTCAGGGGAATGCCGAGGAGTTCAATACCATTCCTGAAACGGTTACGACCTTTGTTGGCACCTGCAGCGGCGATGAATACGAAGGTAATGAACCCGGCGACGATTCTCTGGCAGGCGCGGCGATCATTACTGCCGGCGAACCCCAGACGCATGACTGGTGCCAGTCGGGCGACACAGACTGGCTTACTTTTAGTGCGCTGCTGGGTGATCAGCTGCAGTTCACCACTAAAGCGGTTGACCTGGCTTCAGCGGCAAAACTGACGTTATATGAGCCGGATGGCGTGACCCTTATTGGAACGGCAGTGCCTGCGACTGTGAAAGCCAATGGCACCCTCGATTGGACTGCCCCGGCAGATGGTATTTACGTTCTCAAATTGGAACCGGTGGATAACCGCATCAGCGGGCAGGCGAGCAAATACTCGGTGGAAGTTTCCTCCAGGAGCACGGTCGAGCCGGGAACGCTCATTTGCGGTTCCGCATTGCTACCACTGCTGGTAGGAGGCGGGTATGCGGTATCCAAGCAGGCAAAGAGGTACCGTGCCAAGCGTATGCGCGCGAAGAACATGGGTTGGTAGGGGCATAAGAAACAGGAATTAGAAGTATCCGGGTTTGCACATAGCGCCCTGGCAAGGTTCCTCCAACCTTGTCAGGGAGTTTTTTTCTCCGCATGTTGCGGGGGTGTGTAATCGGTTTTTCCTTTATAATCTTTGTTCATACAAAACAGGTCTCAGGAATAACCCATGTCAATCATTACCCTGCTCACAGATTTTGGCACCAAGGATGGTTTTTCCGCCACGATGAAAGGTGTGATCTGGTCGATAGACCCCACCATCCAGATCGCGGATATCAGCCACGAGATCACTCCACAGAACGTGCTTGAAGGCGCCATCGCTTTGTGGCGCGCGGCACCTTTCTATCCGTCAGGCACAGTGCATATCGCGGTGGTTGATCCGGGCGTAGGTACGCACCGCCGCCCCATGGCAGCCCGCCTGGGCGGCCACTACTTCGTCGGCCCGGATAATGGATTATTCACCCCACTTATCGAAGATGGACGCAGGGCAGGAACATCCATTGAATTTGTGGCGCTGGACAATCCCAAGTATTGGCTGCCGGATGTGAGCCACACCTTCCACGGGCGGGATATTTTTGCGCCCTGCGGAGCGCACCTGGCGCACGGGGTTGCCCTTAGAGACCTTGGCACGACCTTCGCCGATCCGGTTTTGCTGGCGATGCCACAACCCGAAAAGACCCCCGGCGGTTACCGGGCACACATCAAGGTAGTGGATGCCTTTGGCAACCTCACCACCGACCTGCCGGCAGAACTGCTGAACGGGCGTCAGGTGCGTGTGCAAATAAAGGGGTATACCATTAATGCGCTCTCTCCCTCTTATGGGCACCATCCTGCGGGTGCAATCGTGTCATTGATCGACAGTGAGGGGTACCTGGAGGTGGCGGTGGTCAATGGCAGCGGAGCAAAAACGCTTGGTGCGGTAGTCGGTGACCCGGTGGATGTGGAATTCCTGAATTAATCCCTCAGGTTGACTATACAACTGTAACGCTTTGAGGGAAGTGGTGTTATTATTTTAGTGTTGTATTTAAAAAATCTAAGGAGGATTTGAAATGAAAGGATTGTTCAAAGTCACCACCCGCACCATCGTAGCCGCAGGACTCGGCGCAGCACTTTTTGCTCTCTTATTCATGTATGTCAAGATCCCCTCATGGGTGCCTGAAACCAGCTTCCAGACTGCTTATGGTTTGAGCGCTTTCTTCGGCGCACTCTTTGGACCCATTGCTGCCGGTTTAATGGCTTTCATTGGTCACGCCCTCAGCGATGCCATCCAATATGGTTCCCCTTGGTGGAGCTGGGTCATTGCTTCCGGGATTGCCAGCTTTATCTTCGGCTTTGCCTTCAAGCGCACAAAGGTTGAAGAAGGGGAATTCAAATGGAAAGATATCCTCACCTTCAACATCATCCAGATCATCGGCAACGCCATCGCCTGGCTGGTCGTTGCCCCCTTGCTCGACATCATCATCTACGCTGAACCTGCCAACCTGGTCTTCACCCAGGGGGCTGTCGCGTGCATGCTCAACATCATCAGTGTTGGTGTCATCGGCACCTTGCTGCTGGTCGCCTACGCAGCCACCCGCACCAAACAGGGCAGCCTGAGCAAAAAAGCCGGGTAACCCGCATCGATGTGCTTTTCAGGAGGGCAGTGACTAACTGCCCTCTTTGTTTTTTGCTGTGGATTACCCTCTACCCGGCACTTATGAGATAATCGTGGGAGTAACACAATCCAATCCGGGAGACTGGCAATCCAGCGCCGCCAAATTTATTGTAATGAAACCTGAACCCATCATCATATTCGAGAACTTCTCGTTCCAGTATTTTTCGCAGTCGGAACCCACCCTGCACGACATCAACCTGAAAATCTACCCGGGAGAAAAGATCCTCATCGTCGGACCCAGCGGCAGCGGCAAGAGCACGCTGGGACACTGCCTCAACGGGCTCATTCCCTTCTATTACAAAGGAACGATCGAGGGCAGCCTGAAGATCAAGGGGCTGGAAACCCGCAACCTGGATATCTTTCAACTTTCAAAGATGCTTGGCACTGTGCTGCAGGACTCGGACGGGCAATTCGTGGGATTGACGGTTGGCGAGGACATCGCTTTTGCCATGGAGAATGATTGCATTACTGTGGATGAGATGCACGCTCGCGTGGCGCGGGTGGCAAAGATGGTTGGGATGGAAGCTCTGGAAAAGGCATCACCGTTCGAACTTTCCGGCGGGCAAAAACAGCGAACCTCGCTGGCGGGGGTACTCATTGATGACGTGGATATCCTTCTCTTTGATGAGCCGCTCGCCAACCTCGACCCTGCCACAGGACGGACAGCCATCGAGATCATCGACGAGATCCACAAAGATACAGACAAGACAATTCTCATCATCGAGCACCGGTTGGAAGATGTACTGCATCGCGAGGTGGACCGGGTGATCGTTATCAATGACGGTCGTATCATCGCTGACATGAATGCCCATGAACTGGTGTGTTCGGATGTGCTGGTGAAGAACGGCATCCGTGAACCGCTGTATGTGACCGCGCTAAAATTCGCCGGGGTGAAGGTTACGCCGGAGATGAAGCCGGGACACATCTGGAGCCTGAAAACGGACGAGGTCAACGAAGCCATCCGCACTTGGCACCGCTCTGTGAAATCTGCGGAGACGGAAGGAGAAAAACCTTCAATCCTCAAGATGGACTGGGTCAGTTTTTCGTATGATGGCGTGCACCCGACCCTGGCTGATATCCTGATTGACCTTCCAGAAGGGGCAATGGTATCTATTGTCGGCAAGAACGGTGCCGGCAAGTCGACGCTTTCCAAGCTGCTGGTCGGATTCGAGAAGGTGGACAAAGGGGTACTCTATTATCGCGGTGAAGACATCAAGGGAAAATCCATCAAGGAGCGCGCAGAATTCATCGGCCTGGTAATGCAAAACCCAAACCAGATGATCTCAAAGAACTTGATTTTCGATGAGGTGGCGCTGGGGCTGCGGTTGCGCAACGTTCCCGAAGAAGAGATTAAAACGCGGGTGGAAAAGGTCCTAAAAATATGCGGACTGGCGCCTTTCGTGGATTGGCCGATTTCCGCCTTGAGTTATGGTCAGAAAAAGCGGGTAACCATTGCAGCTATCCTGGTGCTTAACCCGAGCATCCTCATCCTGGATGAACCGACTGCAGGGCAGGATTACAGTCACTATACCGAAATCATGGAATTCTTGCGCGAGATCAATAAACTTGGGATAACCGTCATCCTTATCACCCATGATATGCACCTGATGCTGGAATATACCCCGCGCGCAATTGTGCTTGCCGGCGGCCGCAAGATCGCAGACACAGCTGCTTCGGTGGTGCTCACCGATGCCAAAGTGATAGAAGAAGCCAACCTGAAGGAGACTTCGCTTTATCATCTGGCGCAGCTGGCGGGTATCACGGATGGCACCTGCTTCGTCCAGAGCTTCATCGACTATGAAAGGTCGGTGGCGAAATGAAGGACCGGCTGTTCTCTTACAATTACCAGGATACCCCCATCCATCGCTTATCGGGGCTCACCAAGCTCATTAGCTTCATGGTGCTCACGTTTTCGATCATGTTCTCCTATGACATCCGGATAATCCTGGGAGCACTGCTATTTTCAGTCATCGTCCTGTGGGTCGCGAGGATCACCTTCGGTCAGATCAAGCTGATGATCTTGTATGTGCTCATCTTCCTTTTGATCAACCTTGTCATCACCTTCCTGTTCTCACCAGAGCAGGGCGTGGAGATATATGGCACCCGGCATGAGATCGTTAAATTATCTACACGTTACACACTGACACAGGAGCAGTTGTTCTACCAGGTGACCAAGTTCTTCAAGTATCTTTCCGTGATTCCACTGGGGATCATCTTCCTGTTCACCACCAATCCCAGCGAGTTTGCTTCCTCGATGAATAAGGTGGGTTTGCATTACAAAGCTGCCTATGCCTTCTCACTGACGCTGCGCTATTTCCCGGATGTGCAGCGGGTGTACCATGACATCAGCCAGGCACAGCAGGCGCGCGGGCTGGAGATGACCAGCAAGACTTCGCTGGGCAACCGCTTCAAGAATTCTTTGATGGTACTGATGCCATTGATCTTTTCCACCCTCGACCGCATCGAAGTGATTACCAACGCCATGGATCTGCGCGGTTTCGGCAAAGAGAAAAAGCGGACATGGTACATCAAGAGCAAACTGAACCGCGGTGATTTCATCGCATTGGCGGTTACCGTTCTGATCATGGGGATTACCATCTTCATGTCGGTATTTGTCAACCACGGCAGGTTCTATAATCCGTTTATTTAGGTATGAGGTACTGTTTTTACGCTTACCGGGATGCGGCTCGGGTGGATGGGTAATAAAAAAGAAGGGGAGGTTCATTCCACTCGCAAAGAACGCTTTGGGACGCAAAATTCGCGTGAACCTCTCCTCCGTATTTGAATCACTCTATTTTTAAATATACAGATCCCGTTTGTTGTAGGTGTAATAAGCTGCTGCAAGGCAGAGGAGGATGATCCCCGCAGAGATCAGGAGGGAAGTGCCGTCCAACCTGCCGTTCTGGAATAGGTCAGCAGAGTCGAAATACTTGAAAGGTGTCAGCCATTTGAGGTTGGCCAATTTTTCCTGCATACCGGAAAAGACCGATAGAAAATAAGCCACTAGAATGATCCCGATGGCAGTCGAGCCTGCAAGTTTGTACTTCTTCATTGCGCATCCCAGCAGTAACCCAACCGCCAGGAAGATCAGCTCGATGATGAACATAGCCTGCATCTCCAACGCCAAAAAATCTCTGAATGCCTGGTCAGGCTGGTACTTTTGCACTGCCAGTAGAGATACTCCCCAGGTGATCAGCACATACAAGATGCAGTTGACCAAAGCTGCCAGCGCTTTAAAAGTGATTACCCGGTTGCGCGAGACCGGCAGCACTAAGGAGAATTCCACCGTCTTACGTCGTTCTTCTTTGGAGATGATGTCGCTTCCCCACATGGCTGCTGCCATTGCGCCCATCAGGTAGAAAAAGACTCCCATGACACCGTAAAAACCAGTGAGGGTCGTGAGGTTAAAAGAGCGCATGCTGAAGGCTTCCATTAATCCCTTGGGCATAGCTTCAAGCACCTTGAGCATGGATTCATCCCCGGCAAACGCGCTGTACTTTGCGGTTGAAATCATGATCAGGAGGATCAGTACGATACTCCAGGTGATCAGCGATTTACGATTGGCTTTAAGTTCGCGAAAGAAAATATTCATTGTCCGCCTCCTTATGAAACCGCGTGGATGTCACGGCGGATATAGAGCCAGTAACTGATAGCGATTGCAGCGACAGAAATTCCAATATTGATCAGAACCAACCGGGTATCGAATGCATTGTGTTCAATGATGTAATTGGGGTCAAAATGCTTGAAAGGTGTAATGTATTCAAGCTTGACGTCTCCAAAGACACCGCTGAAAGCATTGAGGACATAGGCACTAAATGCCAGCCCAAGCGAATAGGGTGTGACATTATGGATGCGCTTGACCAGCAGAGAAATTACCAACCCAACTGCCAGGAAGAAAACCTGAAAGATTAGAAGACCTACAAGCATCAACGTCAGAGTGCCAGCGTCGTAAGTATGGCTACTTCTAAAGGTAGTGATCGCCAGGAAACTGGCGGCACCAGTCACAAGATTGGTGATGATTATGGCCGTCAACGCAGCCAGGAGCTTGCTGGTGAGAATCTGTACGCGGCTGACTGGTTTGGTGAGCAAAAAGTCGGCAGTCAATTCGCTTTCCTCGATCGAGACCAGCCCGAAACCGAAATTCCCCGCCTGGATGGCAAGGCATAATTGGGTGAAAACCATCACCAGTGTATAAAAGCCCAATAGGGATGCCATGTCTGTGTTGCTGAGGCCAAACGCTTGTTTCAACTCCTCAGGCATTTTGGACATCAATTGATTTGCCAATTCGGCTTCTTCTGCGAAGGAGGGGTAAATCGATAGGAAGAAAAACATGAGCGCGAAAATCGCGATCGACCAGGTTAGAATGGAACGGCTTTTCATGCGCAATTCATGCGTATAGATGTTCGATTTCATCTCCGCCGCCTATTCGTAGTAGTGCATAAAGATTTCTTCAAGCGTGGGTTCTTCGATGGTCACATCCGTCACCTGAAGTTTATGGATGACCTGGAGAATACTCTTGATTTCACCCTTGAAGAAGAAATTCAACGAACCATTTTCGGTCTCAATGTTCGTTACACCGGGCAACTCGAAGATGGCAGGGGTGATGCCCTCCGCTGTGACGCGTACTTTTTTGTAGTTATTCTGCTGTAATGTGCGGATGTCAGAAATCTCCACAATGCGGCCTTCACGGATAATACCCACTCGGTTGCATAAGCGCTGGACTTCCCCTAAAATGTGCGAGGAGAAAAACACGGTTACTCCACGCTTATTCTCTTCGCGGATGAGATCGAAGAATTTGCGCTGCATCAAAGGATCGAGACCTGCTGTGGGTTCATCAAGCAGCAGTAATTTAGGACTGTGTAGCAATCCCTGCACGATCCCGACCTTCTTTTTATTGCCATAGGAGAGATCACTGATCTTGCGGTTCATTTCAAGTTCCATCAGCTCCGAGAGTTCCTTCATGCGTTTAGTGTGGTCACCGGGGAAGAAACTGGCGGAATACTTAAGAAGGTCGATGACCTTCATCCCTTCGTAGTAGAACACTTCGGATGGCAGGTAACCGATCTGCCGGCGGATCTCTGGTCCGTGGGTGGTGACATCTTTTCCGAAGATGCTGGCGCTGCCGCTGGTGGGGTGGATGAGAGATAGAAGCAGGCGGATAGTGGTCGATTTTCCAGCACCATTGGGGCCGATGAAACCGAAGATCTCGCCTTCCTCTTCATTGAATGACACATCCACGATCCCGCGTGACTTGCCGTAGTACTTGGTGAGATGACTTACTTCAATAATGCTCATGGAATCACTCCTGTCTGCATTGAGATGCCGGTTGGGTAACCTTTGGGATTTTGCCAACAGAATATATAGTACACCAAATCTGGACTTTTACAACTTAAATCGCCCTTAAAACCCATATATAGCCCTCTAACTTGAACAGCTTAGGTGTAGACGAGAGTCTTTAGAAAAAATTTCGTTTACAGGTATTGCTGGGGTTTTATGATCGGCAAAGGTCCGGTACCCGGCAGGGTTGTTGCATATTCGGGGATCCACTTTGATACCTTGTTGCGTCCGGTGCGTTTGGACGCGTACATTGCCTGGTCAGATCTGTCCAGAAGTTCTTCCAGGTTGCGGCAGGATTCGTCCTGGCTGACGACCCCAAGGCTGATGGTGACAGACATATTACCAACTCTTGTAGCCAGCGTGGCATCGGCAGCATTGAGACGTAGCCGTTCAGCAGTGCGCATGCCTTCCTCTACAGTGGTTTCCGGCAGCAGGATGACGAACTCCTCACCACCATAACGCGCCAGGATATCCACGTTGCGCAGATTCGCTTTGATCACTTGTGCCAGTCCCTGCAGAACCTGGTCACCGATGGCGTGTCCATAGGTATCATTCACTTTTTTGAAATGGTCGATATCCAGCATGATCACGCTCAACGGGCGCTGATATCTTCGTGAACGATCGAATTCCTGGACAGCGGTATCGTAGAATTTGCGCCGGTTATACAACCCGGTAAGTTCATCGGTGATCGCCATACTCTGGATGGTTTGGAACAGGCGGGCATTTTCAATGGCGACAGCGGTATTCGAAGCTAACAGCTCCAGGGCTTCCATGTCTTTTTCATCGTACATGTTGGGGGTATAACTTTGCGCCGATAAAACCCCAATAACACCACTACCTGCTTTAAGCGGGACGATCAAGATCGATTGCGAGATTTCCTCTTCATCGGTGTTGCCAACTACGATTGCCCCGGTCTTGGACACTTCTTCCAATGAAAACGAATGGAATATTAGGGGTTTTCCTGTCTTTACAACCTTGCCGAACAATCCTTTTTCAATACCACGTGTTTGCAGCTCAACATCCTCGCCCTTATCTCTGATGAATACATCACTGATTAATCCTTTCTCGCGATCGACCAGGGCGATGCTGAAGTATTCAGTTTTCATCAGCTTCTTTACGGCTTCATAAATCTCCGGGTACATATCTTCAAGTTTCATTATCGTAATGATGGATTGACCAAATTCGTAGAGAGTTTTGAACCTGGCAGCTGACTGGACCTCGTCCTTGTAGAGACGGGTGTTTTCCAATGCGATCGAAACCTGGTCAGCAAAAGCGGATACCAGCCGGGCGTGTTCGGTACTGAATTTATTGAATTCATGAGCATCAAGCGAGAGGATCCCAATAGGCTTTCCCTTTATAGTCAACGGCGCTCCCAACCAGCTGCAAATGGCGTGCTGCGATTGCGGAATCTGGGTGAAATTCGGAAAATCCGCGCTGACATTATTCACTGTCAGCGGCAGGTTCTGCATGAAAACAATTGCACCAGGATTTGAAGAGTCCAGCGAATACTTCATCCCCATGACCGGATTTTCATCCTTAAATCCATGTCCTCCCACGATTTCCAGCATCTTGATGGATTCCCGGTATAGTAATACAGATGCGCTGTCGTATGGCACTACAAAAGCAAGTTGTTCAAGAATCCGGTCAATGGCTTCATTCTGGTCCAGTGTGGCAGTTACCGCTGAGCCTGCGCGGGAGAGTTTCTCGGCTTCATCGGCACGCTTTTTGGCATCTTGGAAAAGCCGGGCATTTTGGATGGCAATGATCGCTTGCTGGGCAAAGGATTCAAGCAGGCGGATGTCATCCTTTGAGAAACGCCGGTTCACATCCTTGTCACCCACACCGATCACTCCAAATAACTCATTGCCGGCGATCATCGGGATGGCCAGTCCGGCATGTGGGACCAGTTCTTTGTACTGCTCCATGCTTCCTTCCCATTTGCCGTAATCAGCAACCGTCATGGGTTGGAGTCTTTCAGCCACTTGCCCCATCAGTCCTTCGCCCATCTTTACGAACAGTCCGATATAATCTTTGTCCAAATTCTCGGAAACTGTTACCCGTAGCCCGTTGTTTTCCGGTTCGTATAATGCCAATTCTCCCAGGTCAGCATTCAGCAGCGAAATGGCGCGGATCACCAGTTCTTTCAAGAGCACGCTGAGATCAAGTTCCTTATTGATCCCCGTCAGCGTTGCCTGCAATCCATCCAATTCCTGTATACGCCGCAGTTCGCGCGAATAGAGCCGGGCATTCTTGATTGCCAGGGATGCCTGATCACAAAATGCAGTCAGAAGTTCGGCGTGGCGTGGGGTGTAGTAATCTGCCTCTTCCTTGTCCAAGGAGAAGATCAATTCAGCCTTGCCGTCAATAACCACTGGCGCTCCCAGCCATGATTTGTAAAGCCTGGTAACAATGCTTGGGATCCAGAAAGGATCCTTACCAGTATCGGAAATAATTTTTGCTCTCAATTCTCTCGATATCGCATTAAGATTTGGAGTGGTTTCGATCGGGAAACTGATCTTGGTTAAACGATCGTATTCTTCCTGAGTTGTTTTTTGGTACCCCCGCGACCGTTCGATGTAGGCGACCCCTTCGCTGACTACCATCACATTTCCGCCATCATACGGCACCAGCCGTTTCAATTGATCCAGCAATAGGTCAAGTACCTCAGAATAATCCAGGGACTCGGTTAACTTGGAGCCAATATCCCGAAGTGTATCCGCAAGTTTCCGTTCTTCATGTTCAGTGCTGAACAATCGAACCCGTTCAAGTGCAACGCATAGAGAATCGCAGATTGTGTGCAGTAACTCGACCTTATTCTCGGTTATGGGGTGCCGCTCATCTTCAACAAAATTGATCACCCCAATGGGTTTTTCGCCGAGGTACAACGGAAGGGAATAATGCGTTCTGGCATCAAACTTTAATGGAGATGAGTCGATGCAGCTGCAACTTTCAAAACGGCGGGGTATCGAGAGATCACCGGAAAGTAATTGGTCTACACAGTCAATTTTCTTTTGTGATTCTGTGCTGAAAACCAGGCGGCTGTTGGGATTTAAAATGTCATAATCAACCCGTTGATGTTTTTTCTCGGTTTCGTCTGGCAGGATCAGCCACACGGACTGGCTTTTCGTGATCGAGCGGATGGTTTCAAGTACCGGAGCAAGTGCACCCCGTAATGTGGTAGCCTGGTTCAGGCTTTCACTGACTCGTCGGATTGTAGACAACTCATCCATGCGGGATTGGATCACGTCCAGGGCGCGCCGGCTGTTTACCTCGGTCGCATTCAAATCCTGGGGATTACGAATTACGATCGAAAAATAGTGTTTATTGCCAGATGTAAATGGACTTATGAAGAAGAGATAAGGTAATTTCTCTCCTGTTTTGAGTACCAGTTCGGCTTCTTTGGAAAATGAGGTGGGAATATCCGATTTGAATAGGGT
>ERZ1649853.330-NODE-330-length-19910-cov-22.569378_pt1 | contig 19910 bp, 18 predicted proteins | sample MGYA00575353_ERZ1649853 | MGnify/ENA primary metagenome ERZ1649853 (study PRJEB40853, sample SAMN11349654) | freshwater sediment metagenome | isolation source: river sediment | host: Sediment | place: India: Okhla Barrage, New Delhi | collected 2017-02-21 ...
GTTAGTTATTGGATGCCAGGTTTTCCGTTTAAATCTTCAAAGTTCAAGAAGAGCATTTTTTCACGCTCTTCATCTTTGAATTTGAAGCCCCATCGATCTTCCATGAACTTAAGAAGCGTGATCCCTCTTGTTTTGATTTGATCAGGTCCCCATATATCGTTTTGAGATACTTCAATCTCCGAGTGAGAACCATCGGAATAACCATTTCGAATCTTCTTTCCTGGCGTATCATATTTGACGTACTTTTTTTCATTAAAACTATCATTTTGAAGTGACGAATTAATTGACATTGAGAGTAAAAGAAGATTGCCCAACGTAGCGCCATAATACTTGCGATGCTCTTTCGTAATATCAGTAAACAAAGTTGCCCAATCGGCAGTTTCTGTTTGAGGATAAATGTGCTCAATGGAGATTCTGTCTTTTTCTGATTTTAGAAGATCACTCCAATCGACCTTCTTTTGTCGGCTCTCAGATAACAAACTCAATTCATATTCATAAAGGAAATATCGTAGGCCAGACCATCCGTAATAACCTGATCCACTTTTGAATTTCTTGTAAAGATTGTTGAAGAAATCATTGCTCCGAAATGTACGGTCAGGGTGGAATGTGTAGGAAAGCCTTTCCTCTAATTGAGCAATTATCCTCTCAGTCTTTATCTCTCCTCGGTCCAACGCTCGAGCTGCATTATAAAATTCACTACTACCATAATTGGACATCACAAAATTCATGCGGAAGTTTATAAAAATAAATCGTTCAATCTTTCTAAAAAGACTAATGCGGTCTTTCTCACTTTTAACATTTTTAAGAACCGCCATAACCAGCGGTCTGAAATAACCAATACCAATACGATTGAGGCGATCAATCCATTGCCGCTCTTCGACAGACATACCTGTTGCCAGATCAGGAAAAAAGGAATTGAACCAGTGAACACCGGAATCCTTCAGACTATTGGCAAAATCACGGATTTCAGTTGGTCTTAGTTGAGAATATGATTTTGGTAATGTTTCCTCAGCAGAGTCTCCATTCTCATTTTCAATGTCTTCTTCACCTTGTTCTGAGCGCACTTCTTCCGGGGTTTCTAATAGCACATCTTGTTCAATTTTCTTATGTACCTTTTTGGGCGCAAATTGTTCATCAAGGAGGAAGCGAATATAATCTTGCCCGGTCTTTCGGGAGTATTTAAAATACATTATCCAATGTGCACGTAAGAAGTCATCATCATTCAGCGGTCGTATTTTGTTTCTGCCAAGTTGGCGATAAGCTTCTTTCCAGGCATCATTGATCGTCTCTCGTAGGCTCTTCCTTGATGCATGGTCTAATTCTTTGTCATTGTAAAGTGTAGTTAAATAAATCAGACGATTTTTTAGCAATTCCAAATCAGAGAGCTTTTTGCCCCGGTTATTCATTGTTTCGAATGCGACAAATACATCAAACTCATCTTTGATCACATATTCATTAAACAAAAATCGCTTGGTGAGTTTCTTGTAAATTTCTTGAAGCCCTTCAAGCCCTTCTCTCGCGTATAATTCGCGAAATTGCTCGGTAAAGTAAGTTTTAGCATTACTGAGATTTAACGTGTAAAAAGTTTCTTCAACAGAGCCGCCACCTTCCTCACCAAGAATACGAAATTTTAAGTAGTTATAACTTGGGTTGTCGCTCTCATATCCGAATATGTAGGTGCGAAATTGGTCACCAGTTGGTTTGGTCTTGAAAAGATAGCGACTCTCTAAATCTGCCACGCTCATACTTTCAGTGACATAAATATTCTCGACTGTTTTATCTTTGTTTTCCGGTAATGCTATGATGAAATCAACGAATGATTGCAAGAATATAATGAAAGTGGTTAGTCTTTGCTGCCCATCAACAATGTGATGAACGTGATATGAATGGTCATCTACCAGCCAAAATTCCTTGGTATTTCTGGCTATTTCATGGTCTGGAATCTGTTTCAAAGTAAGTACACCCGTGTAATGGGATCGATTACCAGACAGATTTACCAGGTCTTCCCAGAAATCCTTGAGCTGTTCTCGGCGCCAGGCATAACCTCGTTGATAATCAGGTATGCGGAAAATTTTCTCTTTAAATAGACTGTCCAGGGATTTTGGTTCTTCCATTAGTAATTCCTTAACGACGATAATATCTGTTTTCTGCCTCAAAACAAATTATGCCATACAATCCAAAAATTTCTCTTGGACGTGTGGGGGGTAGTAAAAATAGGTTTTCCTCACCAATTTTCAAATTAGTTCTTGATTAAGTAATACAAATGTATTACAATATATCTATCTTGAATAAGGAGCCAAAATGCCCAGGAAAAACTCACCCACCAAACCAGTACGTTCTTTTCGACTAAGTTATGAGTGTGTTCGCCAATTGAAAGATTTAGCCGGCAACATGGGGCGCAGTGAAGGAGATGTGGTCGAGGTTTCTATTGATCGGATGTATCGGGAAGAGCTTAGATTTGGAAATTTGATGATCGGTGAAGGTCAAAAGCCTGAAGAATACTATAAGGTAGAAAAGGCGGAGGAATAGAAATGATTGCGGGGTTCATTCACCTGGTTTGGAAGGTCATTTGGAATGTGGTCGTTGTTCTGGTCTGTGCTGGTCTGATTTTTATTGGTTACAAAGCCAATCAACCCATGAGTGTAGCCGGCGCACCGAAAGGAATGACTTATGTTGAGTTCATCCAGGACCGGCTTGAGGCAGCAAAAACCGTCGAACCCTCCCGATGTGGTTGGGGAATGATGCTTTCTCTGGCTGCGCTTGGACCGATTTATAGTGTGGTGTATACCGATGTAGCGATTCATCCGGGTGGATTTCTTGATCAAGTGACTGCACCTGACTCTGATATTCCCTCTGGGGTAGCTGAAGCAAAGTGGTATGAAGTCCCTGGTATCTGGTGGAATGTGGTGGAACGGTTATCCTGGACGATGTTGGGGAAACAAAGCTCGTTTGGTTGCCAGTTCCGGCCAGTAGCAAATAATGAGTAATAACAATACCCCTTGTAATTTGATCTTGTATATAGGATAATAGACATAAAACGTCTATTATCCTATATGAAATCAGAAAACCTTTCCTCTCTTGAATCTTTTCCATACTTTACCATTGAAGCGGTAAAACAGCTTCTTGGCGATGAATCCGTTGCAACCGGCACGATTCAAACCGCGCTGTATCGCTGGATGAAAGCTGGACAAATCCTCCAATTGAAAAAAGGCGTTTATATGACACGCCGCTTTTTCGAACAGCATCGTGCGGACGCTGATTTTGCACCCATGGTCAGCGCGATTTTGATCCCCCAGTCCTATCTATCGCTGGAATATAAACTGCAGCGTCACGCCATTCTGACCGAAATGACTTACCCGGTTACTGCGGTTACGCTCAAACAGACCCGTGTATTCGAAAACAAACTCGGGACTTTTACTTACCGCAATATCAAAGCGGAACTCTATCAGGGTTTAATATTTTCCGAATACATGGGCATTCCGATAGCCCAGGCAACGGCGGCAAAGGCACTTTTTGATTTTCTCTATTTCCGCCCCTGGAAGGGCAGCAATGCGGCTGGCTGAGCGACCGGTACGGTTTGGTCTGGCAAGTGGTGCCGATGCCCATGTTTGCCCTGATCCAGGGACCGGAAACCGCCAAAGCGGAGCGCGCCATGCAGGCCATGCTGCAAATGGTCAAACTGGATCTTGGCGAGCTGCAGCGCGCCTACGATGGCGCTTAGCCTGCGCTTTCCGCCGCGAAATTTTTCGAAATCAGAAAATAAGGGATGGTCAGTTGGGTGCGTCTGGCTTGATTTTTATATAATCAAGCCAGACGAAAATTCTCACTGTTTCATATTTTGTCAGGAGAAAACCCATGCCCGCTGCTCCATTTCCTGTTGCGCAGCGTGACCGCCGGCTGACGCTGTTTGCCTGGGCGGTGACCGCGCTGATCAGTATTCTGCCTGAGATTCTTTTCAATGAATTCGGGCAGACCATTCCAAACTGGCTGACCACGGCAAAAATGGGCCTGCTGGCTGTGCTGGCGCTGATCAGCCTGTACTGGCCGCGCCTGGCCGGGCTGCGCGCTTTTTTTATTGCGATGCTGGCGTTTTTTGCTTTTTCAGAAGCGCGCCTGCGCATTGACTTCACCCTGCCCTGGCTGCAAAAGTTGTTCGGCAGTACGGCCTTTGATGCGCGCATGCAGGCGGAGCAAACCGGTAAACTGGCGCTCTCCCTGGCGATGATCTTGATTTTGTTGCAGCTGGGCTTTAAGCGGCGTGAATTTTTCCTGACGCGCGGCGCGTGGCGTACACCGATCACCCCGGTACGCTGGCTGGGCTTTCCGAAAGCGGATGCCTGGCCGGTATTCGGGCTTCAATGGGGTTTCTATATTGCGCTGGGACTGGCGGCGGCCCAATATTTCTTCCTGCGGCCGGATGGTGTACAGCTGCGGGCTGCGCTTAGCATGCTGCCTTCTATTCTTTTTTACGCTGCGCTGAACGCTTTCAATGAGGAAATGACTTTTCGCGCGCCGATGCTGGCCACCCTTGAACCGACCGGGGGCAGCTTGCATGCCTGGTGGATGAGTGCGTACTTTTTCGGGATTGCGCATTATTTTGGCACGCCGGGCGGTTTGGCGGGGGCCGTTCTATCGATTTTCATGGGTTGGATGTTGGGAAAAGCCATGCTGGAAACCCGCGGACTGCTGTGGGCCTGGTGGATGCATTTCCTCAGTGATGTGGCGATCTTTTCCTTTTTAGCGATGAGTTTGAATTAAGACGTCGTCCCGTATAAATCATGCACCGCATAGTTGGAGTGATTGGAACACCTTGTTTCAAATTGCGGGCGAGTTTCTGAATCAATCTCAAAGCGCGTAAGTTTTCGGCTCTGGTCTGGCTGGCTGCTGTATGCCACGATTGATGCCGCCCAGAGAGAAGGTATGAATCACCGTTCAGGCCGGGCGTTGAGTGACACGCTCTGGCAAAAAGAATAAAACCGGCCGCTGTTTTAAGCGGCCGGTTGCAGCGTATCAATTGGATTGATATTGCCAGGGTGTCCGAAAAACGCCTTACGCGCCTTTTTCCTCGGGTTCATCCACGTGAATATGCAGTTCTTTAAGCTGTTTTTCGGTGGCCGGGGAGGGTGCGTTGGCCATCAGGTCGCGGGCAGCCTGGTTCTTGGGGAAGGCTATTACCTCGCGGATATTGGGCTCGTCGGCCAGCAGCATCACCAGACGGTCAATGCCGGGGGCAATGCCGCCGTGCGGCGGTGCGCCGTACTCGAAAGCCTCCAGCATATGGCCGAATTTGAGCTGGATATCCTCGTCTTTGAGGCCGAGCAGCTGGAAGATCTTGAATTGAATATCACGGCGGTGAATACGAATCGAGCCTGAGGCCAGTTCGTAGCCGTTGCAGACCATATCGTAGGCGTCTGAAAGGATTTCTGCCGGGTTGGTGTCAAATTTAGGCAGGTCTTCCATCTTCGGCATGGTGAAGGGATGGTGGGCGGCATCCCATTTCTGGTCTTCCTCTTTCCATTCGAACATGGGGAAATCCACTACCCAGGCAAAGGCCATCACGCTCTTGTCCGCCAGGTTAAGCCGGTCACGGAAGAGCAGGCGCAGCGCGCCGAGGGTTTTATTGGCCACAGCCTTGCTATCGGCCACAAACAGCAGCAAGTCGCCCGCCTGTGCGCCGGTCAGCGCTTTGAGGGCTTCAATTTCCTCAGCCGAGATGAATTTAGCAGCGGTGCCCTTGACGCCTTCAGCGGCCAGGGCCAGCGTGGCCAGGCCCTTCGCGCCCTGGTCGCGGGCGACGTTGGTCAGTTCGTCCACTTCTTTGCGCGTGTATTCGGCGCAGCCCGGCGCGGCGATGCATTTAATCACCCCGCCGTTTTTGAGCGTATTCTGGAAGACCATGAAACTGCTGCTGGCAAAGAGCTGGCTCGCATCGTACAGCTTGAGATCGAAACGCAGGTCCGGTTTATCGGTGCCATAGGTGTCCATCGCCTCGAAGTAGGTCAGTTTCTTCCAGGAGGCATCCAGAATGCGTTTGTGCGGCGCGACGGCCGGGATCATCTCGGTGAACAAGCCTTCCATCATATCCAGCACATCATCGCGGTGAACGAAAGACATTTCCACATCGAGCTGTGTGAATTCAGGCTGGCGGTCGCCGCGCAGGTCTTCGTCACGGAAGCAGCGCGCGATCTGGAAGTAGCGTTCCACACCGGCCACCATCAGCAATTGTTTTAACTGCTGCGGAGACTGCGGCAGGGCATAGAAACTGCCAGGATGGACACGCGAGGGCACCAGGTAATCACGGGCGCCTTCGGGCGTGGTTTTAAACAGCATCGGGGTTTCAACTTCAACGAAACCGCGCTCATCCAGATAGTCGCGCATAAATTTGATCACTTTATGGCGCAGCAGCAAGTTGCGCTGCATACGCTCGCGGCGCAGATCAATGTAGCGATATTTCAGACGGACGTTTTCGTCGGTATCTTCATCTTTGTTGATCATGAAGGGCAGTGGTTTGGCCGCGTTCAGTACTTCGCACTGCTGAACTTCAACTTCGATCGCGCCGGTGGGCAGGTTGGGGTTTTCCGCGCCGGCCGGGCGGGAGCGCACGATACCGGTCACCTGCAGGACCCATTCCGCGCGCGCGTCCTGCAAAACAGCCGCGCTGGCTTCGCCCGGTTTGGAAACGATCTGCACCAGGCCAAAACGGTCGCGCAAATCAATGAAGGTGACGCCGCCGTGGTCACGCTGGCGATGAACCCAGCCGGCCAGGGTAACGGTTTGACCGATATTCGCGGCGCGTAACTCGCCGCAGGTATGCGTTTTATACATTCAGCCCTCGCTCAACTCAGCGCCGCGAGTTTTCTGGCTCGCGCGCCAGGGATTGGATAAAGTGTGCATATTTTAACACAGGTTGCGCCGCGCGGATGGATGCGAGTGTCGCCGGCTCTGTTCTGAACTGGCGACAGATTCCCTTACCATACTCTAATGCGCGTGCGCTGGAGACTGGAATATAATGCAGCCGGAGAAGTTGTCGGTTGTTTGAATCATTATGGAGGAAAGCATGCGGCTGCAATTATTGGCGGCGATTGTCGCCACAATGATGGCGCTGGTGTTTTACAGCGTTGCCATTTGGGGGATGTTCATCAAAAAGAAATTAAGGCTGTGGCATATCGTCCTGTTCTGGCTGGGCCTGGCCGGTGATATCACCGGTTCGCTGTTGATGGTTGCACTGGCCGGCCACTTTGAGATTAACCTGCACGGGATTAGCGGAATTGCGGCTGTATTGCTGATGTTGGTCAACGCCTTATGGGCCACTTCGGTATATTCGACCCAAGATACCGCGCACATGAACGCCTACCGCCGGTTCGGCCTGCTGGTGTGGTGTTTGTGGCTGGTGCCCTTTATCTCCGGGCTGATTATAGGGATGGCGCGTTAGCCCGTCTGGTCCTGCTTAAAAGTAAATCGATGGGTTGTCGGCTGCGGCAACCCTGAAAAAACAGCCGGCTGCAAAAGCAAAGCCGGCTGTTTTTTTTTGCTTGCCAGCCGGTGCGGTTTTTCGTACAATTCTGGTAGATTTACTCGCGAGGAAATGGCTATGGCAATTACCTATACAACGCGGATTTTGAAAGATGATCACACCAATGGTACCGGAATCCCTGTTCCGGATGAGGTTGTGGCGGCCTTGCAGGGCGGAAAACGTGCACCGGTGATCGTTACGCTGAAAGGGTACACCTACCGCAGCACACTGGCTGTCATGGACGGGGCTTCGGCTATACCGCTCAGCGCACAGCACCGGCAGGCGGCCGGCGTGGCCGGCGGTGATTTGGTGGAGATAACCCTGGCGCTGGATACCGAACCGCGCACGGTAACGGTGCCCGAGGACCTGGCCGAGGCCTTGCAGACGGCTGGGCTGCGGGCAGAGTTTGACGCCGCTTCGTATTCTGTCCGCAAAGAGTACGTGCGCCAGGTGGAAAGCGCTAAGGCCGCCGAAACCCGCGTCCGCCGGATTGGCGTGATTGTGGAGCGTCTGCGCGGTTAATCACCGGCGGCTAGAATAGACAGATTTTGAACTTGCAGGGCGGCTGTAATGTCCGCGGCTGCCTGGCTGTGGTATGCTGGAAGCATCACCTTGAAAGGTTGGGGGAAATCAGCGATGTTTCGCTGCGCACAGACAACAAATTAGCTGTATCGGCAGAGGCCGAACCTGTTTTGGCGCGTGCATGACAATGAAATATCCATTGAAGGGGTGCGGAATGAAGAGTAATCGAACCTGTTTAGTGATCGGTATGGTGGCTGCGCTGCTGGTGACGACCGGGTTGAGCTTTCTGTGCGGCTGGACGGCGCGCGCCGTGGATTTGCCGCAGCGCCTGGAAAGTGCATTGAATTTCTCGACACCTACCGCGACCCTCGCGCCTACGTTGGAGCCCTCCGCCACGCCGCAGCCTTCCGCTACGCCGACCCTCTCGCCGACATTTGCAGCAATGAATATACAGGAATACCCTGGATTTACCGTTTATTGGGACCGCGGATTATGGGAAAGCGCGCTGGCTTCATCCGTTAGCGTGGAAGATTTTGAACTGGAAACGGGTGATTACGGTGAACTGAACTTGCCATATTTGACCAAACATGGTTTTTATTTGGTGGGCGGGTCCTGTAGCGGGCAGATTCTTCCGGCGGATGGAACTTTTTCCAGCGGAAATTATCTGCATGCCCGTGACTGGGGCTGCGGTTTAACCTTTAATTTTCCTGGTGATGCTTCTGGAAAAGCCTTCGGTTTTGACTACCGCGCCAGCGAACCCTGGGTGATCATGCTGGGTGATACTGAATTGGATCTGCCGGACGGACGCGCGGGTTTTATCGGCATTGTGGTCAATGGCGAACGCGTCAACGATTTCACCATCACCAGTTTTGAATATGCCCAGGGCGGCATCTCGGTGGATAATATTACCTATTCTTTGGTTTCCAATTGAGGCGGGTTAAGACTGTTCAGACCTGTACGCACCGTCTCGACAAACCAGCGCGCCATCTCGGCCGGCGGATAGGGCTGCCCGGCTTCCAGCCACCAGCGGCCTAATCCGCGCAGTGCCCCGGTCAGGTATCCGATAATCATGCCCGCATCCAGGCTGGTTTGCAGCCCTTTCTCGCGCAGGGTGGTTTCCAGCAGCGGCCGCGCCATGGCGGACATATATTCCTGCAACTGCACGGAAAAATACGAGTTTTCCACGTCGCTGAGCAGCGCCAGGTAAGGACGCGGGTAGCGTGCCATCTGTTCAAACGCGCGGGTCGCCAGCGGATAGGGCAGTTCACTGTTGTTTCTGGCTTCGAGCAGCTCCTCCACCAGTCGTTTTTGAGCCGCCAGGAATAGATCGTCTTTGTCCTTGAAATGCAGATAGAAGGTGCTGCGGTCGATACCGGCGCGGACGGTGATATCTTTGACCGATATCTTGTTGTAATTGGTTTCGCCGAGCAACTGCATGAGCACATCGCTGAGCATGCGCTGAGTTTCAATGCCGCGTTCCGATAGATTGGTCAGTCGAGCCATATGCTGCTCCGAAGTTTGAAAATATTAAGAAGGTCTGTCCGGGCCAGCGGCAGCTTGTCGGCTGCCTTTGGGGCGCGCGCTGGCCGGCAGGTCCGGCGGACCTTAATCTTGACAGTTAACCGCAGAAAGAGTAATATCTACACAGTGTTGATATCAACATTGTGTAGATATTATAACGCAAAGTCTGTTTGCGGGACAGGTCAGGAGTGTTTGGTGAAGAAAATTTTAGCGGTAGCACTGACAGCCGGGGCGGCAATTCTGCTTGGCGCAGTCATCGGGGGATTATCTGGCGGTTTTCTGTGGCTGATTGACCTCATTCAAAAGGCTTTATGGGAGAATTCCCTGGCGCAGGTCTGGTATGCTCCGCTGGTAATTTGTACGCTGGGCGGATTGCTGGTGGGCTTGTGCCAGCGCTACCTGGGCAACCATCCGAAAAGTATTAATGAGGCTGTCCAAGAGCTGGCGCAAAGTGGGCGGCTGGCTTACCGGCATCTGCCGCAGGGATTGGTCACGGTCGGCGTTTCTCTTTCCGCGGGGGCCAGCCTCGGCCCGGAGGCCGCCATCATGGATTTGCTTGGCGGGCTTTCTACCTGGGCCGCGGATGTGCTGCGCAGAGTGCGTGTGTCGCTGCATTTGCCGGCTGCGGAAGGCGCAGTCGGGCTGCGCCGCTGGCTGGATCGCTGGCCGAATATCCTGGCAATCGGCCTGGGAATATTCGGTTTTGGCGCGCTGGCGCGCGGTCTTTACAGTGACGGTTTTCTGCGAATGCAGGAATCTTTTGCCTGGAGCGACCTGCCCTGGAGCGTTTTATTGGGTCTGTTGGGCGCTGCCTTGGGAGCTTTGTATCAATGGGTTTTTACCAGCGGCCAGCGGCTGGTGAGTCAGCGTCTGCCGCATCGTCCTGTGATGCCCGCACTTGTGGCTGGCGCGTTGTTCGGGCTGTGCGCCAGCTGGCTGCCGATGATGACCTTTTCAGGGCAACATGATTTGCAACTCGCCTACGACCAGGCGGCGCAATTCGGCGCGCTGACTTTGCTGGCTGTGGGTCTGGCGCGCTTGATTTTTACCGCCGTGCTGCTTTTCAGCGGCTGGAAGGGCGGGCAGTTCTTGCCGCTGATGTTCGCCAGTACTGCTTTTGGCCTCGGCCTGGCACAATTGCTCCCGGGCATATCCGCTCCGGCCGGTATTCTGGCTGTGATGGGTGGTCTGCTGGCGGTGATTTTACCGAAGCCCTGGTTTGCTCTGGCGTTAATGCTGCTGATGTTCCCGCTGCATTACGCGTTGATTCCCATCGCCGCGGTCGCTGCGGCGGTGTTGGCAAAAGGGCTGGCAGTAAAAATTACCCATCGCGCGGCTGCCGCGGCGCCAGGGCTGATTTCCTAGGCGCTGAGAATCTGCTTGTAAAGCAGGCTGGCCTGCGGTGAAATCAGGTGTACCAGTGTATCGATTTCGTCCAGGTGCGCCTGTACCGCTGCCTGCGGAATGCCGGCCGGCGCATAAACCGTAAACAAGACCGCCTGCGTATCAGCCTGGATCGGCGTACGCCCGTCCGGTCCGCCCAAAATGGAAGAAAGGATTCCAACCTGGTCGGCGATATACATATCGCCGGGTTTTAATGTCAGTGTTTCGCCGCGCAGCCCGAGATAGGTCTCTCCGCCTTGGGCTGCGGCGATGCGGACTGTTCCGCTGATGCGGGCCAGATCGTGCCCGGCAGTCAGCAGGCCGTTATGCAGTTCGGCGATGAACATGGCCTCTACCAGGGCGGCCACACTGGGAATGGCCTTGCCTTTCACTGCCACTGATTTGAGCTGCCCCAAGACGTGATAGGTTTTATCAAAGGCGCGGTAATAACTGGCATAGGCTGGCAGCGGCCCCCAGCCAGGCAGCGCCGCGGCGTTTTCAGCGCCAAAATGAAGGCGCAGTTCATTTTCAAGCGCTTGCTTACAGCTTTCCAGGGGTGGGCACAGGCTTGGATTGCTGACATTCTGCAGCGCCAGAAATCCAGCCTGAGCGCCGGGCCAGCGTGCGGACCAGCTTGGGTCGGCTTCAATCATTGGGATGCTCCTCCATCTTGCGGCCGCCAGACCAGGCACCAGAAGGGCAGTTCATAAGACGGCGTGATGACGCGCTCAAGGCATTCGAAGCCCAGCGCTTGATAATAGGACACGTTGTTTTCCGTGTGTGTTTCCAAATAGACCGGTACATGCTGTGCGGCAGCTTTTTTCAGCAGCTGGCTCAACAGGGCTTTGCCGTAGCCGCGTCCCTGCGCCTGGGGGTGCACCGTCAGGCCCCACAGGTAGTAATGCGGCTGAGTCTGCATCCAGCGCGTGTGCGCTTCGCTGACCGCTTCCTCGCAGGCCTGCGAGCGGTAAAAATCGCGCAGGCCCAACACCAGCGGGGCTTTCCAATAGCCGCTGCGTATAAACACACTTACCGGCAGGTGGGTATGTTCAGGCGGAAGGGCAAAAGCGATTCCCTGGAGGTCCTGGGTGGCCTGTACATCGCCGTATTCGAGGGCGATCTTAATCGCGTTGCGGACGTACCAGCGGGTTTTCCAGCGGCGCTGCTCCGGGTTGGGGAAATAAGCCGTAAACATCGGGTAACTGTAAAACGCGGCTGCGGCGGTTTCAGCCGCCGCGTCAAGCTGACTGAGTTGCAATGGAGAAATCGGCAGCATTGGATTGACTCCTTTACAGGACGCGTTCCTTGCCATAATTGTACGCCCATTCAAGGAAGGAAAAATCACGCGCGGCTGTGCCAGCCGGTTTGCGCCTTAGCGAAGACTGCCCGAGCGGCGCATTCAGCCGGTAAAGCGGTATCCCCGGCCGGGGATGGTCTGCAAGCGCTGCGGGTGAGCCGGATCGGACTCGATTTTCTGGCGAAGGCGCCGTACCAGTTGCGCCAGACTGTCATCGCGCACGCCGGCACTGTAAACGCGATCTTCCGGCCAGACTGCGCGGATGAGGTCATCTTTACTGCACACCTGCTGTGCGTTGGCCTGAAGGAAGGCATACAGCTGCGCTTCTTTGGCAGTCAGCTCCTGCAGCGCGGAATGCCCCCCCAGCAGCGGAACTTGATCGAGCCGGCTGCACTCAATGGCTTCAGCGCCCGGCGCTTGAGCGAGAAATTCATCCAGACGGCGGCGGACGGCAGGATGTTCCAGCAGATCTGTTTTCTCAAGCGCCGTTCCCGACGCGTGCGCTTCACAGACAGCGCGCAAAAAAGCCGGGTAACCGCCGGACAGGCGATAAATTGCTTGCACGGTTTCCTCGCTCCATGCCACCTTGCGGCGGGCGGCATAGGCGTTGATGGACCAGGCGGCGTCTTTCTCTGAAAGGGGGCCCAGCCACAGGGTATGCGCGAAGAACAGTTCAGCCAGCTCGCTATGGGTATCTATTGGCTGCCGCGTGGTCAGTACATACGTCAGCCGGTATTTGAATTGATCGCGCAGCGCGCGTAAATTGGCGGGAATGGGCGAATCGCTCCAGCTCTGGACGGCTTCGAAACGGTCCAGAACAAGGCAAATGCCTTGTTCGTAATGCGCTAAAGCCGTGCCAATGGTTGCTTCCAGCACCGGCCAGGCCGTATTTTCTGGCCAATCCGCTCCGCACGCAGCGGCGATCAGAGCGGCAAAATCGTTCAAGGCTGGGGATTTCAGACGGTTGCAGTCTGCCAAAAGAAAGACGGGCGGCCGCGGCGCTTGAGCGGTGAGAAATCGGCTCAGGTTGCTTTTTCCAGCGCCAGAAAGACCAATTACCTGGACGCATTCGCCGCTTTGAACAGCGCTGCAAATTTCGCTGACTTCTGACTGGCGATAGGTTGGCGGATACAGATCCCGGTTTTCGCTCATGGATCCTCGAGATTCATCTGAAATTGAAGATTGGTTATAATGATTTTACCTGAATGGCAGTGCGTTTATTTTGGCATATATATTTACGGCAGTACATGGGACTTAATCCGGCTCAGACCGGGTTGGCGCAAATTTCAACTGCGAAATAGCCAGTTCATGGCTTCTAGGATCACTGATCAAATCCGCGTTCAAATCCAGGCCTTCAAACAAGGCGCGCAGGCTTTGCTCAGGGATCGGCTTGGGCCGGGAAACCGCGTTGAAGCGCATCAACATGGGCAATCCAACCCGCCCCGCTTCATCCAGGTTGGCGGAATCGATGCGGACCCCGGGGAGATTTAGGGAAATTTCGCCCTGCCGAACAAGCGCAACCAGCACCACCATAAACCATTCTGGCTCTAATCCAAATTGCGTATCGCGTTCAGCATCCCGCGCGCCCTGGATCAAATCAGAACGGTTGATGACTTTCTCCTCTGGTAATTTGTACAACCGCTCAAGAATTGACCGAGCGTACACACTATCCTCGGTTGTGAAAACGAGCTGTCCATTTTCCATATGCGCCAGGTTGAGGCCATCCAACACAATCTGCGCTGGCCGCGTAACCGCATTGCCCAGGATTGCTCGAATGGCTGCTTCGGCTGCCTGGGGCATTGTTTCCATGGTGAATTCAAATCCATTAAACTTGGGGTAGAGTGGATACTGCTGTTTGAAGCGGTCACCTAAGAAAGCAGATGCAAGCCGAAAAACCTGGTCGCGCAAAGAAAGGTCGCGAATATTCAGGTGGAATTGAGATAATGCTTCGGGAACGGATACCTGTTTCCCTTTGTATTGAATCGAGATTACTCGGGTGAGATTATCCCTGAGCCATTTATGAAGGAAAATGCGCGCCTGATCGGCCTTTCTTTCATACTGCTCTTTATTGCTGCCGGACGAGATTGAGCTCATTTCTTTCGCGCCAGCATAGCGGCGCATCATGTCCTCAAAATCCATGTTCTTTTGAGAAATCCGAAAGAATATCTCATCCGGTTTTTGGGATAATTCAACCTTTTCCTCTCCATAGGGGGACAGAAAGTGGAGGTAAAAATCCCGCTCTGGCTGAGCCGTCGAGCGCTCATTGGTTGCGCCTAAGAAGATATATCCTCGCCGGCTCATTCCCTGTCCAGCCCACGGAAGTTCTCTGGGCCAGATGCGAAAACCAGGTACATAGGTACTTTCATTAAGCTCAAGCCCGCGAGCGAGCATATCGAAGAAATACCGGTTTAACTGTTCCGCATCCAGAGACTGGGTTCGCTGTTCAATCAGCGAGTCAAAATCAATATCCTTCTTTAGGTCCAGATAATACTGATCATTTTCAGAGTTTCGAGATATGAACTGCCCATTCACAGCCCGAGAGATTTCGTGGAGAACGGACTCGACAGTCGTAAGAAGGAAGTCAGCATCGTCTTCGGGAATTGGCAGGTACAGGCACAACTGGTCGCGCAGTTCGCCAGGAGTGAGTCCTACAGGCGCGTATAGATCGGTGAGCGTAAGGCGGTGCACTGCCAGCGCAGCGATCATTCGCATGGCTGCCGGGCGATAATCGCGCATATTTGGAGCAGTCTTAATACGATCCTGCAAAACCCTGGCTTTCTCTTGTACTTCTCGGATTTCTGGAACCGAGCGGTAAGAAGGATCTTCGTTCAGTATTGCCCAGTACTCATCAAAAGAAAGCAGGCCGGTTTCATTGGCGGGGACCTCAAGATCTAGTTTTGACTCCATCTGGCGGCTTAATGCTTTCAGCAAATCACGTTTTTCAACAACCGTTACCCGTTCAAAGATCTCAAGATACGAGGGGTGGATAGGGTATAAATCAATATACTCATCCAGGTGTTCCGCCATCGCCATATAGAGCGCGGTGAATTTTTCGAGATGTTTGCGTATTTGCTGTTTCTGCAGTTCCGTCTTGGCTAAAAGACGTCGTGACACTACATAGGCCATATCTTCACGCACGATCCGCACCTGCTCAAACCGGGCTTTCACCCTTCGAATCGAATCCGCAGCAAATTGGAAGCGCGGGCTGTCAAATAAGGATTCTTGGATACCAGCAATAAAGCGAAACGGCGATATCTCGCATGCCTCACCCAACTCGCGAAGAAAATTCAAGTCCAGAGCTAACTGCTGGTCCTTACGACCACGCAGGTAATCCAGTAGCTCATCCATGGCGACCAATAACCCATACTCAGGGAATACTTTTTGAAACTCCCGCATCATTTCAATCAGCAAATCCTTGTTATTGGAAGCTTTTTCCATCGAAGGGAAGTGATATGCCACTCCCATGTCGTTCAGGTGCTTTTCAAGATCTTCCAAGATGATATCGCGCAGATTTTTTTCGGTTGCACCGGTCTCTTGACGGACAACCTTGAACTTTCCTGCGATTGGCTTTAGTCCTTCAATGACAGCGGGGTGCGTAACCCGCTCCAGTAAATCTGGGTATTCAGCAATCGCTGTGATCCATGCCATGAGATGTGACTTACCAGTGCCGTAATTGCCGACGATAAATAAACCATCTCCGGGACGGTCCAGATCACACCGCAGACTTGGTAGAATCCTGTGGAGAATCACATCGGTCATTCGATCTGAGATGACATAAGTGGAAACGAGTTGTTCTGCTCGGGCGCGTTGGTCAGCCTGCCTGAGTTGGATAATGTCAACCACTGGTTCAAATTGGATAAGCTCTTTGTATTTCATAGTTTCCCATTTATTCCTTACAAGCTGATTCGATGCGCTGCCGAATGTCTGATGAAAGCATTTCGTCTGCGAATATGATTAAATGCGTCCTTGCCCTAGAACAACCAACATACAAAATAGCTTCAGGTTTAAAACGAATTGCGTCATCTACCTCTACCAAAATCACAATGCGTCGTTCAAGCCCTTTAAAGGAGTGTACTGTCGAAACCTGAATATCGTTTTCCCACTTTCGATTCCCATCGGTCAATACAAAGCTCCCCAGCCGGGTACCGACCTTAAAAATTGTTCTCTCTTGCCCCCGCGGCGTCAAGATGACAATATCTTGAGGAGCGATATGCTCATCTACAACCAGATGGTGAAGCTTAGCCTGAACCAAACGGGAAAGACTTCCCTCATTTTTATAGAAGAATAATTCCGGTGGCCGGCCAAAAGGCGCTCTGCAAATTAATTCGTCCGGCTGGTTGTGAAATTTTACAACGAAGTTATGAATAGCTTTCGTATTTCGACAATTCTCAGGCAGTATAAATGGATCGTCATCGATGACGCCTTTTAGTACATCCGCCCCGCTATACAAGTTTTGATTGTCATCATAGAAAACATAGAAGATTCCATCCGGTTCCAACAAAGCGCCAAGTGCTATCCAATATGTTTCTTTGAAATCCTGACCCTCGTCCACGATAATTGCATCAAATTGAGGGCCCAGTTGTTCTGCCGCGTCCAATAATTCCTCGGGCAGAATCACATCGTTATATTCTTGCTCATTTGCCGGCCGGCGTAATGAAAAGCCTTTTTCCTGGGCCATCTCCTTACATAAACCGTGAAAATGGTAAACTGCCACTGAGGATGGAGCGCAATTCCTGAGATATTGCGCCAATGCCACATTGAAACAAACAAGCAGCACACGAAATCCTTGGTCACCGAGTAACCTGGCTTTGTTCAATGCCAGCATCGTTTTTCCCGATCCCGCGCACCCGGCAATTGCCGCGCGTCTACGTTTTCGCAGGATCTGCAAAATAAGTAATTGTTGCTCGGTTAATTGAACAATTTTTTCATCTTCCTCTTCCAGTTCCATACCTAATGGGGTGCGAAATGCGAAAGAAGATGCTAGAAGATCCTGAACCACCCGAGTTCTGTCCATACCAAGTGGTTGTTTTCTGCCGTTACTTGCATAGTATTCGAAGATACGAAGAACTGCTTTTTCGATTTCCTGGATATCATCGTGATCTATGATTATTTGACGGGGCAAATCCAATTTCAGAGAATTTGCTGGCACATGGATGTTTGGAAAACATACCGCATGGCCAATGTTTACATACCGGTTCCGATCCCAACCAGGCAAATCACATAATTTTTCGAATAATGTATAGTGACTTTTCTTCGCCTGTTCTACCGGATCATGAATTTTATGATGCAATCCATTTCGATCAACAGTAAACCATTCACCCGAATCGGCGTGGTATTCAATCCCGCCTCCCTTCACTTCAAGAACGATTATTCCCCAGTCTGGGTGAACAATAACAAAATCGGCTTCACCATCACGCGCAACGCCATCGCGCCTTGCCTGCCAGGCAACGCTGTAGAAAACCAGGATTTTTGATTCCATGGTTGCCAAAGCATCATACATCCTTATTTCTGCTTTACGCTTTGGGTCGTTTAAGATTGTCTCAGGAAGATATTCGGGAAAAGTTTTAGCCATAATGTAGTCAAGTGATTTATGTATTTTTAATCTTGCTTCTCGTAAACCAGTAGATCCCCTACCTGGCACTCAAAATATTCACATAGAGCTTGAATTACCGGCGCATCATAACGGGTCAACTGATTGTTTGCCCAGGAATTGAGCGTGGACCAGGCAATACCCGTCTCGCGCTGGACGTCCATCAGAGCAATATTTTGCTGCTGTTTGGTCGCTTTTTGTGCCAGTAAAATACGAAAGTGATTGACAATTTTTCCGGGCATGAGCCACCTCGCGAGGGGATATTCTATAATCATAGGTGAGGAAACAAAAAATGTCAACGAAAATGGAGTACAAGTCGTAGAGGTAGATTAAGTGGTACCTTGCAATTTCCTTTCACATTTCCTTGAAATATTGCAAAAGGGTGTTACCACCCGTAATGCCTCAAAAGAAAATGTTACTTTAGAGTAATCGTTGCCTCAAATAAGAATGTTACCGAGTGATTCTCCACAAACGGTCGACCAAGGCATCAATCTGGTAACGCAAGGTGACCGGGTTCAGGAGAACGTATTGAGCCACAAGGCGAGTCTTGACCTCCACAGGGATTGATACGTCAGCCAAAACGCGCCGATAAGGGGTCTGTGCAAGATCATACTCACGGATCGTTTTGCCGTCAATTCGCTCTTTACCAACCAGTTTCAACACAGGTTGAAAGAAATTGATATACAGGCGCAGAGCGGTATAAATCTCGCGTAACAAGGCCAACTCCTCTGGACTATCCAGGCGGTCGTAGCCGATGGTATGACGAACGACAGACCAGTTCTTTTGCTCGACATGTGCCTGGTCATTCTTCTGGTAGGGACGAGAACGGGTGAAGGTGATCTGTTCGGTCTGGCAGTAGCGCCACAGGGTGTCATTGATAAACTCACTGCCGTTATCCGAGTCCAATCCACGTAAGGGAAAGGGGAGCAATTTTTGCAGTTCCACAACAGCCTGAGAGACGGCTGCTTGCGTTTTCTGCGGCAGGGCCAGGCATTCCGTCCATCCGGTGGCGATATCGGTGGCTGTCAGCGTGTTCAGATAGCTCCCTTCGGTTGTCATGCCACAATGAGCCACCAGATCGATCTCCAGGAAACCGGGCTGTTCTTCATTCCAGGGAGTGAAAGTACGAATTGGGATGGCTTGTTTGAGGAGACTGCCCGGTTTTGTGGTGGAGATGCCGTGCTGTGCGGTGATCGATCGGGCACGTTTCAAACAGCGGTCGATGGTCGATCGGCTCATGCCCAACAATAAGCGCTTTGTTTCCTCTGGTAAGCTCAGTTCATTACAGCTTTCGAGCTTATGGATGATCTCCGGTAGAAACGGTTTGAGACGCAGCGAACAAATGTGGCCACAGATTTTCCAGATCTGTTCTAAGGCTTGCACGACTTCCCTTTGATAAACCTTTTTGCGACCAGCCTTTTTCAACCCCCTGGGCTTCGGACCGTGTTTGAGCAGGCGGATCGCATATTTGCGGTGATAACCCGTCGTGGCTACGAATTCATCCAGTATTTGTTCTTTCTCAGCTTTGTCAGCTTTCAAATAGCGCGGGCGAATTGCTTCGATCATTTCCCGCTTGCTGCGTTGACTCATCATTTGCTCCCTCTGCGGATCCTGTATTCCGCGTTAGGGTAACATTTATTTTGAGCCAACGACCTTTCCTAAAGTAAGATTATTTATGAGGCAATGCGCCACCTTTTGATCATAGAAAACGCGTGCTATAATCAATATACAATTGAACGAGACGCAAAAGCGTCCAAAATAGTTAACGATAGCTTGTTTTTATACCGTAATACTGAACGTTGGCCTGTTTATTTCCGCCCGGGTGCAATGTTCGGTATTTTTGTTTTAACACGCAAAAACCGAACCGGCACAACCAGGGGGAATGGATCGCCGGCAGGTGTTGCTGATCGCGTGAAAATTCCCAGAAGTTGACCTTGCACCCATCACCTTCCCAAAGCGAAGTACGCAGCGGGAGCCGCTCAACAGAGTCCAGCCGATCTATTGAGCCGCGATAGCGCCCCTTGTGGGTCACGGCAGCGAGATTTGACCGTACTCTTGCTGGTCCGTGGGCCTCACACCAAACG
>ERZ1649853.331-NODE-331-length-19910-cov-6.357492_pt1 | contig 19910 bp, 13 predicted proteins | sample MGYA00575353_ERZ1649853 | MGnify/ENA primary metagenome ERZ1649853 (study PRJEB40853, sample SAMN11349654) | freshwater sediment metagenome | isolation source: river sediment | host: Sediment | place: India: Okhla Barrage, New Delhi | collected 2017-02-21 ...
ATACCATCCGGGCGCGCATGGGGGGAATAGAGTAAGGTAGGCACAGGGTGCCACGAATGGAACTTGAGTACGGCGGGCGAAGAATGGTCTCCGCTTAGAATGAACACATCCGGGTTGAGGGCGGTGATGCGCGGCAGGAGGGAATCCATTTCCTCAATAACCCGAATCTTACGCTCGAAATCTCCGTCCTCGCCGGCTGTATCAGTTTGTTTTACATGAATATAGAAAAAGTCATAATCCATCCAGTGATGTTCTAGTGTGGCGATCTCGTCGGATATGGAATTTCCAATAACCGGCAGGATTTGCATCCCAGCCAGGCGTGCCACACCTTTGTACATGCCGTTGATAGCAATGGCTGCCGGATTCAGTTTGTAGAGTTCCTGGAATTTTGGCAAAACTGGCAGTCTATCGAATCCACGCAGCAGGATTCCATTTGCCCCGGTTTCATTCGCCAGCGCAGCGTGAGCTTTTTTGACGAAGTCATTAACGATTTTTGCAGTTTTTCGGGAAGCCGCATCTGAACCTGCAGCAAGCAGGGGAATCTCACCATTTTTAAGCGGATCGGTTTCAGATACACTGGCTCCCAACCCCTCTCCGCGGATGATCAAGGCAAAGCGGTGTTCCTTGACCGGTTCCACAAATACCTTTGCCCCTTCCACCTCGATCTCATTTAGGATCTTGGCAATTTTCATTGCCACCGGGGTGGGCAAGCGCCCGGCTCTCCGGTCCGTAATTGTGCCATCTGGAGCGAGGGCGCAGAAGTTCCCGCGGGCTGCGATATCCTCCGGGCGCAGGTCAAAATCAATGCCCAGCGCTTCCAACGCCCCGCGACCGATTTCATTTTCGATCGGGTCGTATCCAAAAATTCCAAGGTGACCGGGTCCGCTGCCGGCAGTGATGCCCGGAGCAACAGGAATGGTCAGCCCAAGCGATGACTTGGATGCCAGCGAATTCATGTTGGGGCGTTTGGCAGTTTCAAGTTCTGTCAGTCCGTCGGGTGTTCGGGGAAGCCCGCCCAGTCCATCCAGGATCAGCAAAACAATTTTGGTGTTGTTTGATTCTGCTAACTTGCGGATGAACTCGAGTTCTTTCATCACAACCTCACCGGGCTTTTTCTTCCCGTACCCGTCACGAATGCGTTGTAGGCAATTTCGGTTTTGTGGTAATTTCCATCACGGTCAAGGGCAATCCCGCGCCCGATTCCGGTCACGATTTGCCCGATGCCAATTTCACTTATCTTATCCTCCAGCATCTCGAGCAATGCAGGTGCGCTGCCTGGCTCGGTGCTTCTCCCGTCAAAGATCATATGCAGGTTCACATCGGTCAGTCCGGCGTCCTTTGCCATTTGTAAAATGGCGAGCGGGTAATCGATCGAGCCGTGAGAGCTCTTGAGCGTGAGCAGACCGATGAGATGCAAAGAGGAATGGTTGGATTTTGCGTGTTTAATAGCCCGCAAGATGACAGGGTTCTGGTAAAATGTGCCATCCTTCATTGCCATATCCAGTCGCACATCGTCCTGCAAGACCACCCTGCCAGCACCGATGTTCATGTGCCCGGCTTCAGAATTACCTGCTTTGCCGACTTTCAATCCGACTGCGTCACCCGATGCGTGCAGTGTACAAGTGGCTTCAGATCTCAATAGTTTATCCCAGACTGGTGTAGGCGCGAGGAAGATCGGATTAGAATCATCCTTTTTACCGATTCCCCAGCCATCCAGGATGACGAGAAGTACCCTACGGTTACCTCCGAAGTCGTGAGCTGAAACCAGGCTTGTGCCAGTCATCAAAAGGGAAGGGTTTATTCTTAAGGCTTGAAGAATAGTCGGGGCAATATCCGCAAGTTTTCCATCTCTTAGTCTCAATGCTTTTTTGGATAGGGGGTCTATAACGATTAAATTCACCGGGTTAGTGGTGTGCGCAACATGGGGTGTGCCATCTTCGCTGATCAGTTCTTCAAGGTTGCCATGGTCCGCTGTGACCAGTATGACATATCCCGCTTTACGCGCTTCTTCCAAGACTCTTCCCAGTTGCGAATCGACCACTCCGGCGCATTTAATCTTGGCTTCCCGGTTGGCGGTGTGACCGATGACATCTCCGTTTGCAAAATTCGTAACTACCAGGTCGACCCCATCCTGCAGAGCGTCGATTACCTTATCTGCCACTTCGGGCAGTTTCAGTTCCGGCACCTGGTCAAACGGGATTCCCCTCGGAGAAGGAATGCGTATTCCTGTTTCCCCGATTGAAGCGGGATTGCCGCCATTCAGGAAGAAGGTAATATGCGCATATTTCTCGGATTCCGAAATGCGGACCTGCCGCTTGCCGGCTCTGCTGACCAGTTCGCCCAGGGTTTCTTCCACACGGGCAGGCGCAAAAGCAACGGGCAGGTCTTTGAATTTATCGTGATAAAGGGTAAGGATTACAAAGGGGAGGTTCTTGAAGGGTTTCCGGGGGAACTGGGTGAGGGTCGGATCGGTAAAAGCCTCGGTAAGTTGGATCTCGCGTTCGCCCCGTCTGCAGCAGAAAACCACTGCATCGCCGTCCTTGATCCTCCCGAGGGGTGCACCGTTTTCATCGGTGAGGATGATTGGATCCAGTGAGTAATCTGTTTGTCCCTCGCCATACATCTCCCTTACTGTTTGGGACAGAACCTTTCCACCGGGGTATGCTTTGCCGCTTGTCATAAGCTCCTGGTTATTTCCCTGCCTGCTTTTTTCCTGGAAAGATGTCCAGTAATTCCGGCAACGAATGGATGATCAAGTCAGGGGTTTGCTCGGGGGAGGGAACCAGATCTTTATCTTCTGCATCCGGCATGATGATGATCATGCCAAAACCACTGTTGCGGGTTCCTTCCACATCCCGGGCGAAGTTATCACCCACGTATGCGCAGCGTTCCACCGGCACTTCAGCACGCCGGGCGGCTTCCAGGTATACCGCAGGGTCAGGCTTGCGCTTGCCAAATACCGATGACAGTACTACCGATTTGAAGTAATGAGTGATTCCCTCGGCTTCCATCCACTCCGGGATCTCCCGTTCGGTGATGACATTGCTGATGAGTCCCATCACATAGCCGCGTTTATGGAGTTCGATCACGGTCTCGATCCCGCCCGGAGCCACTACGCGCCTTCCCATCGATTGCCGGAATTGGTAGGTGAGCGGTGCAGACAGAGAAGCGATCTTCTCCTCCGGGAAATCTGGAAGCAGCCATTTTGTCCACAATTCTTTTTCAGAGGCTTCAACCATCTGCTCGAATGCCCATTTGCGGTACACCTTGTAGCGCCGGTCCAATTCGGCTACGAATTCATCTGCATTTTGACCAGTGCCAACAAGTTTAGCGATCTCCTTGCGGGCAGCTGCGCGGTGGGGTTCCTCTTTCAAGAGGATCCGCAGCGTGTTTCCTACATCCAGGAATATGGCATCGATCTCAGCGGGATCAGGCATCTCATTTCCTCGGTGGGAAGATATCCAGCAATTCGATGCATGTTCTCACAGTGTAATCCGGTTTGATGGTTACATTGGCGGCAGGTTCCTTTGCCAGGGTGGCAGGTTCTTCAAAGAGGATGAACATGCCGTAACCGGCTGCCCGTGTACCTTCCACATCCCGGATGGGGTTATCCCCCAGGTAAGCACATTTGACTGGATCCACGCCCATCAGCCGTGAAGCCAGCCAATAAATTTCGGGGTTGGGCTTACGCAGCCCAACCTTAGAGGAGAGTACTACCACCTTGAAATAGTCTTTGACGCCATCGCTTTCCATCCAGTCAGGGATCTCGGTCTCGGTTATGGTATTCGCAATGATCCCCAACTTGTACCCGCGGCGGTCGAGTTCGATAATGGTTTCCTTGGCATCATCCCGCGGAACGCGCCGGCCATCATGATCCCGCCACAACCGGGTGAGTTTCCCCGATAGGGGAGCGATCTTTTCGGCTGGATAGTGCGGGAGCAGCCATTTGGTCCAGAGCTCTTTTTCCGAAGCTTCCACCAGGGTAATTTTTGACTGCTTGCGATAGGCTTTCCAGTTCTTTTCCAGGACCTCAAAGAATTCATTCTCAGATTCTTTTGCGCCTACCAGTGTCATCAGGTCCTTTTTGGCCTGCGCCATGAACTCTGGGTCTTCAATGACTATTCTTAGGGTATTGCCAACGTCGAGGAATATGGCTTCGATTTCAGGGTTCATGGCGCAGATCCTTTTGATATGAGATGTTCATCAGGGAATTGCCAAAAAGGTGCCTAATGAGGGAATATTTAATTGTGCGAACAAGACAATGATTGGGGCTTACAAATGTAGAGTTTACAACATTTAAAATAAAAATGCAAGTTAACTTGCAAAATAGGTGACAAATGCAGCAATGATCGCAAAATCGACCTCGTATCCTTAGGTCTAGGATGAAAGGTCATTCGCTTTTTGATTGTTGAAGTCACTACCAGTAGTTGTGAACTAATTCGCGGATGTATTTATTATAAATCCGCCGAACTTTGACCATCGTCGGCGAGTCTATAGACGGCAGGTCTGCGGCGCCGAAATTATCCTCTGCTTGTCGGGGGTTCTTTGCCCCGGGGATGGCACAGGTTACCGCTTCGAACATCAGGATCCAGCGTAACGCGAATTGCGACATGCTCCAGCCCGCCGGGATCAATGTCCGAAGTTCTTCCACGGCCTTCAAACCGGTCTCGTAATCCACCCCCGAAAAGGTTTCGCCACGGTCGAAGGCTTCACCGTGCCGGTTAAAAGCCCGGTGATCCTCTTTATCAAAGGTTGACCCTGCCGTAAGTTTCCCGGTGAGCATCCCGCTTGCCAGAGGGACTCTTGCCAGGATCCCGACATCACGCCGGTTGGCTTCGGCAAAGAACAACTCACAGGGTCGTTGCCGGAAAATATTAAAAATGATCTGCACGGTCTTGACATTTGGGAACTCGATAGCTTTGAGAGCTTCCTCAACTTTTTCAACACTGACACCATAATGACGGATTTTGCCTGCTTTCACCAGTTCATCCAGCGCGCCAAAAGTCTCGGGCATGTAATACACCGGGGTGGGTGGGCAGTGAAGTTGAAGCAAGTCTATCGCATCGGTGTCCAGGTTCTTCAGGCTGCGCTCAACAAATCTGGTTAAGTTGCGCTGGTTGTAACCCTCTGCAACGTGAGGATCAAGCCTGCGCCCGGCTTTGGTTGCCACATAGATTGTCTCGCTGCGTTCTTTGCGCAGCCTGGAGATCAGCTGCTCAGAGCGTCCATCTCCGTAGACATCTGCGGTATCGATGAAATTCACTCCCAGGTCAATCGCCTTGTGCAATGCTGCCAGTGAATCTTTGTCATCCACGTTTCCCCAGGAGCCGCCGATAGCCCATGCGCCGAAGGAAACTGCTGAGACCTCAAAACCAGTCCGTCCAAGTTTGCGGTATTTCATGTTTTCCTTTCGATCCAGGCTGAGTTGAAAGCTGGTTTTAGATTAGCGAGTCACTTCCCTTTTGGACCGATGTATACCACCTCGAACAGCAACTTATCGGGAGTTTCAAACATCACCTGGTAGTAAGTGCCGTCTTTTCCTGAGAATTCCGGCCGGTGACGCGGGGTTTCAAACAGGGCAGGAATACCTTTCATTTTGAGATAAGCGACAGTATTGTCAACTTCTTTTTGACCGGGAACCAAAAAGGCGTAATGATTAGTGCCTTTTCCGTCATAGTCATTTACTTCCTTTTTTAGAGGTTCGGTAAACCACAGGCTGGTGTGATGTTCGTCTTCGATTCCCAACATGTTGGGTTCCTCGTATAAGGTTTTCCATCCCAAAAAGGTGAGAAAATCCTTGTAAAAACCCTTATTTTTAGAGTCAATGTTCACCTGAAGATGTCCGAGTGTTGATTTCATTATTTTCTCCTTCTTGATTAATCGATATATTGATAATAAAACATTTGTTCTGTAATGTCAATAAATATCTATTATCTGAGGTTCGATTATTTCTCACCAAAAACTACCTCATCAGACCTTGAATTCTATAACGGGATTTTTTGACTATAACTTGAATCATAGAATGCTTTTAGTCATCCTTGGAAAAAGAAAAATGCATTTGCACGATCACCCAGCGACCCTCTCTCTTTTCAAGAGTACCGGTCCAGCGGCAATTGTCCCATCCGCAAGGTTGTCCGTTCCATTCCGCGTGATCATCGAGCATGCAGGAATACCAGGCAACATTTCCCAGCTGAGAAAAGTTGATCTTAAGGTCTCTGATGGCATGATCGGTAGCTTTGAAAGCATCCTTCATCCACGACCTTTCGCCTAATTTCTTGAATTCAGAAAACCCTCTGATTGTGCTCCTGGAATCAGGGTGGAATATAAAGAAATCTGCATCCTGAGCTACGATAGAGAATAATCGTTCGATATCTTTGTTTTTTGCCCAGCCGATAGCATCGTCAATGCACTTTTCAACTTCCCGTTTGTCAAACTCTGAAATCATCAATTACTCTGTTCTATTTGAAAACTCCCAATTCCACGTAATACCAGACGTCTCCCTTTTTGGCGAAGAATGCTACCATTTTTTCAGCTGGTATCGGGTTCATCTCCGTTTCTGCACAGCAGTAATAATGGAGGATTTCATCATAACCGAGGTCAGTTTCCTTGCCATCATAGGAATAACCGATTTTTCCTTCCCGTTTATAAAAGAAGAAGGGCTTGCCATCCAGCAGCTGTAAACCGAAAGCTTCTTCGTATCCCTTCTGCTCATTAACCATTTCACCATCAATGAAAACCCTACCTGCCCAGGTGGTTTCATCTGAGTAAAGCACTTCAAGCGCCCAATGCCCGCCATAGGTCCATAAAGCTTGCACCGGCACGGCTGGCGATGGCAATCCACCGGGGGTTTCGAATATGACCTCACTGCCGCGGATTAACTGAACAGTCTGCAGTGGCTGACCGGATACGGCAGTAAGCACAACCGCTTTAAGATCCTTCTGCTCGCCCTGTGAGCCCATCATCGGGCTACCCTCAGGGGCGGTGATCTCGAAGGTGATCTTCGCGTCTCTTTCGGTGGCATGTGCAGCTAAAATTTCTGCCTGGGTTCCATCGACCGGTTCAAAGGTCAATGGAACGACCTGCGGCTGCTCTTTCAATTGGTATTCTTCAATCTGCAATCCCCCTGCAGTTTTCGGAGTAGCACAACCGCCCAGAAAAACCAAAACGAGAATGATCAAACAAAACTTGAAAGCGGCTTGTTTCATTTTATACCTCGATTCAGTGAGAGAAATAAACTCACCTGTTTGCATTATACAGAGCGAAGAGCCAAAAAGGGAATAGGCTTTGCGTCTACGGGCTGTATTTTAATCGTGCTGTAGATTATTTTTTTAAAAAGAAAACCTAACCAACTAAACCGTATTTCTTTTTTAAATTCATCAACCCAATCCATTTTTTCGAAATTCAGGTAATTTGCTAGAATTTGTTGGATGGATACAGAATGGATTCGACTTTTTAGCGACTCCGGCACAAATGTCAGCAAAAAGGGCATCAATCCACGCTTTTTTGAAGGTTCCCCACAGTAAAAGGTAGGATTACGATCGTCATGCAACAAGACAAAATCACCATCTGACTCAATCGAGAACATCACTTCCCTGAAGTACTGGTAATACAATGCAAATGGGCAAATGGGACTGTAACCTGCAAGTCCATCCAGAAACCCCTGTTTTTCCATTACTGACCAGTATTTCCTGCCAAGATGATGCAGGTAACAATGGCTTAAATCGTATGCCGGGTTTTTTCCATCGCAGTCCCCTGCCTGGAAAACCGAACAGCCGCCAAATTCATGTTCCACCAATTTGGATTCAATAAAGAGGGTCTGGTTTGGATTCTCTCCCTGGATGACCAGGTCGATCGAGGTCGGTTGTCCACTATCTTCACGGAAAACCTGTCGGTCTTCCGCCTCGAACCTTGCACTCACAGTTCCTTCCGGCCATTGGATTCCCGCATCTTCGAAGGATTTTTTCAGGGGGAGGAGGTCCCCGCGAATGATCAAAGGTCCGATCAGGTTGAACACCATCGCCTGACTGCTCAATCCATGGTGAAGGTATTTGTGCAACGGAAACCCTTCATGTTTTGCTGTCCTTTCTTCCTGTGTCTTCCAAATGTAATCTCTAACCTCCGGGAGAATGATATTCCTCCCCCAGTCCTCCCATGCTTTAAGGATATAGGTCACCCGGTCATTGACAGGGTAACCCTTATCAGCAAACCATACAGAATTTGATTGGCGCAGGGTTTCCTCATAGGCTTTATGTCGGGGATATGGCCATGATTGTGCATTTTTTCTACTGCCTGGTTCCATCGGTACCTCCATTGATTTCACTTGGAATATCCCCCAGCACTCGGGTCTATACCAGATCCTGCTTCTTTTATTTGATTAACTTCTGAATGGAAAAGTACCGCTTCCTGATTAACCTGGTAATCAGGTTATCTCTTCCAGTCCAGTTTGCTCTCGCCACCGCGAACTGCACTACTGATACAAAAGTGCCGAAGACGATGAATATCGCTTGAAAGACCGGTCCCATCGTGAACGCAACGCCGCCTGCCACTCCGATGATTACCAGCGCAACTATGAACACGATCCAAACCGTTATCTTTGGTCCCCATCGGTACATCATCTTGCGCGCGAACGGATTGGACTCATTTGAGGCATACCGGATACGCCGAAGCGTGGAGAGCACATCGAGGAATTTGGCAATAATAAGAAGACTGATAACAACAAGTGTAGCAATTATCCAGAGTGTCCCCATATGATAATTATAATTATTTCTTTTTGGTAAAAATCCGACTTTCTGCCAATCAAAACCCATCTTTACAGATGGGTATTGATGAAAAATTCTTATCCTAAATTTGACTATTACTCCGTCTTATTCCTCCTCGAACAAGCGGTAGGTGGTGCTCCACCAGCAGTAGCCCGTGATGTCTTCGCTATTCGCTCCGATTGGTCCTAACATACGAATTCCTTCTTCACTCAAACCGCTGCAAGTGATTGGACCGCAAACCCCGGTTCCCAAAACATCCATTCCCGTGATTGGTCGGATGTACTGCAAGCCATCAACAAAGCAGGATTCGCTTGTTCCGGGCGATACCGAAGTCGTTCCGCCAAAGTTATTTGCTGCCGACAGAGATTCTCCCCCACCTGAGAACCAGCGGTAAGGTTTTCCCACGATATCCAGTTCAGCGATACGGGTGATTTCCAGTTTCTCATCCCCGGCAACCTCGAACCAATCAGAAACAAATTCACTGCACCAGGCTTCTCCCTGCGGGTCGTCCCAATGCACTTCAAATTCCGGAGATGTCCAGTCTGCCACCACCGTGGCTTCTCCTCCCCCTTGAACTGTAGCATAGAGCTTCATATCCCAGGTATTCCTGCCGCTCACGTTTTCTCCACGCAGTAAAACGCGGTTGGTCGGGCAAAAAGTGGCATGTCCTGCCATCCAGACTAATCGCAAACGTGTGGTTGGACCGATGTTGTAGGTATTATTTGAGACGTTAGGTTCCGCAATCGCACCATCCGGATTCAGATGGATCGTATATCCATCTCGCATACGCTCTCTTTCTGAACCTTGAATTTCCCAATCCAGGTTCAGGTATTCACGCGCTCCAAGATGCTCCACCTCATAGACTTTCGATAGTGGTCGACCTTCAGGGAACTCCAACCAGATGGTCAGTGAAGCATGATCCAGCGAGCCATCATCGTCTGCATCCGTGAGGGTGGTCTCTCCCCGATTCTGGACGACTATTTGAAGAATTCCCTCGTCACGATTATAAGATGCCTCGGCTACGGAAAGATCCGGCTGCGGACGACAATAGGGTGCTTTTTCAGATAACATACCCGATTCAACGTATCGGTCATACTCTTCCATCACCTGGTTCTCCGGATCCAAAAGCACGCACACCCCCAGAGCAGGTTCTGCATTCAACCCGCCGTGAGAAAGGATACGGGTTTCACCAGGTGCAAGGGTCGAATTCGCCCACTCAAAATCACCGATGACCTCACCATCCGGCCAGGACACTCGCGCCACAATGGTCTTGTTTGTCCATGTCGCCTGCCCCACATTGCGGACGTGGATACGTACTCTTCCAGACGACGGATCGACACTGAGGTTCTCAACCCGCAGGTCTGGCAGTGGGGGCGGCGCACCTGGATCGACCACCGCAGCCCCGCTTACCGGCGATACCGAATAGTCCACGATGCACCAGTCTGGCAAGGAACCGGCTGGCCGGTCTGTCTCAATCTCGTCGTGAATAGTACTCGCCAGCATGTCATCGCCGATAAATTCATCTCCCGAGCAAACCTTAGTGCTCCCCTTATAGATCTCAAATCCCAATACTAGCGGAAATTCAATTATTCCTGGCCGTCCTTCTGGAATTTCAACCAGGAATTGGTTACTCCCGTTACCAAATCCGCTTAATAACTGGCTAATGGCGTAATTGGAATTTCTTTCCAAACCGAAGGTAGATGGAAAATTATCACCTTCGATCGCTCTGCCATCGAATGAAGATTGCTGATCATTAGCAAAAAAGACACCCGTCACAGGGCTTGGATTTCCTTCGAGTCCGCCTGTGTGAAGTGTTTCAAGGGTTACCATCACTGAAATCCCGCACCCGGTACTGCCTGGTTCCCCGCCACTTATGGTAGCTGTGTTGGAAGGCAGCGAATAATTCCCGGAAGGATATCCATCGTTGAATGCCACCACCTGGAAACGATATTCATCACCGCAGGGAAGGTTGAACCACTGCTCCGGAAGCCGCGCTTTACGAATGCTGCCTGTTACTGTCCACTGAAACGTGTCATTCAAGAGAATTGCAAATCCATCCACGACCGGGTGGCCGCTTTCATTTGGCAGGTAATCCCATATTAATTCTCCGGTGGATTCGTCCAACCTGACATTCCACGCTGGTGTGATGGAGGTATCCAGCCCTTTTTGAGGCCAAGTCACCCGGTAGGATAAGGAGAAAACACCTTCCCCGCCCTGGCTGATGGCATGTTGAATTACCCCCCAGTTTTCAGGACTCACACCCTGGTTTATCGATCCCAACCTCACGGAGTCGCTCCCTCCGGCTGTGATCCCCACGCAGGTAACATCAATAGGAACCGACTCATTTCCATCCCAGAAAAGCGACAACGCATGCTCTCCTGCAAGGTGGGCAGCAACGTTCCAGTTGGTTCCTCCGAGGGACTCAAAGGATTCATCAGTAGACTGGTTGCCATCGTCATCGGGGAGCCAGCGGGCAGGGTTACCCGCCAGTCCCACATAGCAATGCAGTCCTTCAAAGGCAGTTCGTGTTGCCAGCGTCAACACCTCCATCTTCAACTGGGTAGGTTCTCCTGTTATTTGCAGGGTTTCTAGCGGCCAGACGATATCCAGTGCTTGTAATGAGCCCGCAGGCACTCCACCTGCAGGAGGATTTTCCTCAAGGGAATCTGCGGCGGCGGATTCCACAAATCCACCTGATGACCCTCCGGGCACCACCAGTTCATCCCCTGTTTGCACATCATCCGAACTGACCCCATTATTCAATTCTGCCAGTTCTTCGCTTGAAATACCAAAAGTCTGCGCGATGGAATCAAAGGTTTCACCTTCTGCCACTACATATACTTCAGTTTTTATCGGAGTCACATTCACTTCCACGCTCGCCTGCCCCGTAACTCCGTCAGCCGACAGCGACCGAACTGTGAGAGTGTGCGTTCCAATGCTGGCAGGGATCCAGGCACTAGAGAGGGGAAGAAATACATACGCTTCACCCTCGGGGGATTTCTTTTGATCGATCAGGAGATCATCCACCCATAATTCAATGTTCTCGATGCCTGTCTCTGCACTGGAGGTGGCATACACGAACACCAGATCGCCTGTCTTGATCTCATCGCCTCGCAATGGATTTTGAATCAACACCACTGGTCGCGATTCGAGGGCGCGGTTATGCATGACCAGATAGAAGATGACCGCTTGAACAATGAAGACCACGATCAGGGCAATTCCAATGATCAGGATCCATACGCTTTTTTTCATCTCGACCGCCTTTTTTACGATAACTGGATGGCAAAACTGAACCAGCCCGACCATGGTCCCGCCCCGCCTGTGCTATTGATTGCCCGCACCCGCCATCTGTAATACCATCCACACTCCACCGCAATGCTTGTCGTTATATCTGTCAATCCCGTTAATGGGCTGCCGGGATACGCGGACCAGGTAATGTTATTTGAGGAACGCTGGATCTCCACCTGGTATTGCGAAACGCCGCCCGCCACCTCCACAGGCGTCCAGGTCAGTGCCTGAGAGGCCCGGCAGGTGAGGGATAGTCCATTGGAAGGTACAACCAGCGTTGGTGCAGGTGGCAAAAGTGCAACGCACGATCCGCTCACGGTTACAGTAATTGTTCGATTTTCAATGGTCCCATCCAGATGGGTAACCGTCAGGGTATAGGATTTGTTTTCACAAGGGCATTCGTCATCATTCCCCACCAGTGGCTGAGTTAGTCCTCCAAAAACAACGGATCTGACATTGGCGGTATTCCAGTGAATGACTGTACATTTTCCGGCAACGAGATCTGCCGGTTCAGCCCAAAACTGCACAACAGGTTTCGGCGCAGAGGTTTTCGTTACAGTGGGGGTAAAAGTAGGAGTAACAGTTTGGGTGGGGGTCGGTGAAATTTCCGGGGTAAATGTGACGGTAGGTGTGATCGTAGGTGGGAGCGGAGTTTCAGGATCCACCAGGTCGTTTCCGATTTTGATCATCGCCTTATCCAGCGGACTTGCCAGTCCACCTGAATCAAATGCTTCCACACTGATCAAATAATCCCCAATTTCCCCGGGATTCCAGGTGAGAGAAAATGGGCAAAGGGTATCGACGCAAGTCGGATCATCAATCGTCTGCCAAAGTGCGCCATTGATGCTGACCTCAATTCGGTCAACTGTTATCATTGAAGTGACATGTCCTTCGATCAGTACCGGTTGAATTTCAGGAAGGACTAAGCCGTTAACGGGTACATCCAGCCAAACCTGGAATCCGCTGTAAGCTGCCGGGCTGTTACAACCCACCAGCATGAGGATGAAGAGAATATAGATTGAAAACCGCGTGGATTTCAACATGCAACACCTCCCTGCCGTTACTTTACGCCGAGGATGGGAAAAAGTGAATGCATCAATGGATTGCCATCCATGAAAATGAAATCGAAAATGATGGCGTTTAAAGGGACTCTAATTAACAAACAAAATCAGTATAGCATACGACCCTTTCAGGTGTTACAGTCTGTTTTTTCCATTGGTTGTTGGTCCCCAGCGATAAATCATCGTCAGAGCGAAGGGATAAGACTCACTCTAGGTATGGCGATATGCTGCATTATGGATAACACATTCAGGAATTCGAAAATAATGAGCAGGCAGATCACAACTAGTGAGATATCTTTCCAGCAAAACCCCGCGATTTTTTTATGAAGACTTTTAAACAATAAAACTATTTTCAGATAGTTGATATCATTAAATATACTTTTGTGGATTTCTATCTAAGGGAGGTTACTTTGTCTGTTGAACTGATCATTGCGCCACCCGCATCCGGCAAGACTGAAACGTGCATCCAGCGCATCCATGCACTTCGCAAGGAGAATCCGCTAGCCAAAGTGTGGGTCATCGTCCCAGACCGCCTGCAAGCGGCTGCCTTCCGACGCCGGCTGGCAGTAAATGGTGGGGCGGTGGGCGTACAAGTAGCGCGCTTCCCGGATCTATACCGTCATATTCTGGAACATGAAGGAACCTTTCAACCCTCCGCCTCGGCACCTCTGCTGCACCGCCTGATCCGCGAGACTGTGGATGCTGCCGTAGCGGATGAAGCTATCCCGTATTACCAGCCTTTGCAAAACTTCCCCGGGTTCATCATTGTCCTGCGGGATGCCTTTGCTGAGCTCAAGCGTGCGCTCATCACCCCTGAGAAGTTTGCCGAATACTCCCAACAAGGTAACGCTGCCCAAAAGGACCTTTCCACCCTGTATTACCGTTATCAATCCCGACTGCGCTCCCTGGGCTGGACAGATTCAGAGGAGATCACCCTAAAGGCGGTGAGTGTCCTTGACCATCGTCCTCCATCCGCCTCAGGGCTCCAACTGGTGATCGTGGACGGGTTCGACTCTTTCAATGCTGCCCAGTTCCGGGTGCTGCAATCCCTGGCAGAGCAGGCAGGCGAACTGGTCGTCACGTTTCCCGGCAAGCGCCTTTCTTCGCGCCCGGCTCACCGGCGTTTTAATGAGAGTATCGAACGCCTTGTGGCCGATCTTTCCCCACGCATTACGACCCTTGAGGATCCTCCCCATTTACCCGCGGTAGTGGGTCACCTTGAGAAGCACATTTTCGATGTGATTAACGGGGAGGGAATGCCAGTTGACCAGCCTTTCCTCATCGCTGCCCGTTCCCCTGCTGAAGAAGCCCGCGAAGCCCTGCGCTGGATCAAGTCACTCGTTCTGCGCCGGAACCTCCCGCTTTCTGCCTGCATGATCTTCACACCTAACGCCGAGGTTTACCATCCGCTGCTGCGCTCTGCTGCGGCTGAATTTGGTATTCCCATCCGTTTTACCCTCGATGACGAGCTGGAAAGCTCCCCTGCTATCAATGCACTGCTCAACCTGCTTGGGCTGCCAGTGCGTAATTTTAACTCGCACTATCTGATCAATACTCTACGCTCTCCTTACTTCGATTTTTCCTTTGACCGTGAACTGGTGGACACCTTCGATATGATCAGCCGGGTCGGGCAAGTCGATGAAGGGCGCGACCAGTGGGAAGAGGTCTGGGAACGCCTGGCTTCATCCTCTTCCGAAAACAAGCAAAACCTGGTGGATGAAGAGAATTCGCCAGCCCTACCCCGCGGTGAGGAGGCGATGCAGTTTAGTCGCACCCTACGTGGTGTTTTCGAACTTATTACGCCGCCACCTAGGGCATTGACGTTGATCGCCTGGGTCACCTGGCTCGAAGACCTCCTCGAACGCCTGCGTTTCTATGAAATCGCCGAAAATGAGCAGGACCAGATCGCCTGTGCGACTTTCCGCGAGATCCTGCGGGCATTGGTGCTAAGTGAAACCGTAGCCGGCTCTGCTCCGATGAATTTTGACGGTTTTATGAGCGACCTCCAGTCAGCGGTGGAGGGGGAGGGGTTCCGCGAATCCGCTTACACCCTCCAACCGGCTCTGCTGGTGGGACGCTTCACTGAAGCGCGCGGTTCACGCTTTCAGGCGGTTGCGTTGTTGGGCTTGTCTGAAGGTTCCTTCCCGGTCATTGAACGCACAGATCCATTTCTCAGTGAGCAGCTGCGCGCTGATCTCGGTTTGGAATTGCGTCTGGAACGAGAACAGGCAGGATTGTTCTACCAGGCGATCACGCGGGCAGACCAGTTCCTGCTCCTCACCCGACCTTATCTTTCTGATGATGGTGAGGAATGGGAGGAGTCAGCCTATTGGAAAGCAGTTGCTCAACTACTGAATAAAAATGCTGTTGAAAAGATCAGCCCGGATGCTCCCCGCGCGTTGGTTAATGCCGCTTCCACTCAGGAATTGCTCTTTTCTGCGGTCCGCCGGCAGAGTCTGCCCCCGGCATATGCCTTTCTTGCGCCGCGCTGGCAGGACCTGCAGCAAGCCAACCTCGTCCTTAAAGCCAGGCGGGCTAAAAAAGCTGATGGTCCCTTTGAAGGGCTCGCAGAAGCCCTCGTACCGGAAATCACAAACCGGTTTTCTCTCGATCGGGTTTGGAGCGCTTCACGGCTTGAAAGCTATGCTGCCTGCCCATTTCAGTTCTTCGTTGGAAACGCTCTCAGGCTGGAACCGCGCTCTCTGCCCGAATTGGGATTGGATGCCGCGCAGGTCGGGTCGATGTTGCACAGGATCCTCGAAATAACCTATCAAAGGGCAACGGATCTCCTTGACCCGGAATCACTCCTCCAATCTTTGCGGAAGACCGCCAAAGACATTTTTGAACATGCCCCGCAGGAATTCGGATTCCGTCCGTCGAATCTCTGGGAGATTGAAAAAGCCCAGTGGCTGGCAAAATTGGAGGAGAACATAACCGCTCTGGCGGCTGATACTGACTGGCAACCATTTGGTTTCGAAGCGAAGTTTGGGTTGGAGGATGCCCCGCCCTTGCGCATTGCCCTGGGGGATGAGATCCTGACCATGCACGGTATCATCGACCGGATCGATCGCAATCGACAGGGGCAGCTGCGTGTCATCGATTACAAGACGGGAAGCGCTCACATGGCGAAAAAGGACCTGGAGCTCGGTTACCGCTTGCAGTTGCCTATTTACGCCCTGGCTGCTCGCGACGCGCTTCACCTTGGGTTGCCGGTCGAAGGATTCTATTGGAAACTGCTGGCCGCTGAAACCAGTCAGTTGAGACTATCCACCTTTGCCTCTGATGATGCCCGCGGGGTTGAGGCTGCAGTTCGGGTCCTGATCCGGCATCTCTCCCGCATTCTCAAAGGTATCCGCGCTGCGGAGTTCATGCCCGAAAAACCGGAGGGCGGCTGCGCTTCTTATTGTCCTGCGGCAGCCTGGTGCTGGCGCTTTGAACCGGGATGGTGAGCCATGGATGAAAAACTTCGCGATCAGGTATTAGCTGCATTCAAACTCACTCCCCGGCAGAAGGAGGCTGCCCTCGCGCGTGGTAGGGATGTTGTTGTGACTGCCGGAGCTGGCAGCGGCAAGACCAGCACGCTTGTGGCACGCTATGCTTCGCTGTTGGCAGAGGGCGTGGATCTGCGCCGGGTGGTGGCCATCACCTTTTCGGAGAAAGCCGCCCGTGAGATGCGCTCACGCATTCGTCGGACCCTCGAGGGTTTGGTCTCATCTGCTAAGAATGACGATGAACGTCTGTTCTGGGTAGAGCTGAACGCCAAAATGGATTCCGCCCGTATCAGCACGATTCACAGCCTTTGTGCAGAGATTCTGCGCGCCCATCCCGCCGAGGCTGTGGTTGACCCGAAATTCGAGGTGGTCGAGGAAAGCCTGACCACCGCACTGCGGGCGCAGGTGGTGGAGGATACCCTTGCCACTCTTGTCGGGTTGCCCGAATACGCACCTCTGTTTGGAATTTTCGACACCCGAAGTTTATCTGCGCTATTCGCCTACCTGTTAGGAAAGCGTCTCGAAGCGCACGAAGCGTTGGCATCTTCTATTGATTCTCCGCAGGTGATCTGCCGGGAATTACGCGCTCTGTTGCAGACCCCCGAAATTGCTGTGCCATTGGCTGAACTCCGTTCCATGCGCGGGCAGGCTTTGATGGCTGATGCCGGCAATCTGCTTGGGCAGCAGATCGAGGACCTGCTTGTGTTGTGGGGCAAAGCTGAGGATGCCCTCAATTCGGGGGATTACCTCGCCTGCATTGGACACCTGTTCACCGCCCGGCGCGAGAAAATGGGTTTGCGGGGAGGACCGCGTGAGTGCCAGGCGAAAGCGAGCCTGCGTTTATTGCAGGTGCAATACGATGAGTTGCTCAATCCTGTCTGCGGTGGCGCGAAGGCTGGAGATGAGCCCCCTTCACAGAAAAGCGAAGAGCAGTTCAACCAGGCACTGGCACTCATCAAACCTGCCTTTAGCCTGATGGAAACCACATACCGCAATGGATTGACTCAGTTGGGCGGTCTTGATTTTGATGACCTGGAATCCGGTGCAGCCCGTTTGCTCAGCCGCCCAGACCTGCGCGAACTCTGGCAGGGTCAGATTGATGCCGTTCTGGTGGATGAATTCCAGGATACCAACCAGCGCCAGCGTGTCATCGTCGAGGCGCTTGCTGGGGATGCCGGCAGGCTCTTCGTTGTTGGCGATGCCAAGCAGAGCATTTACCGATTCCGCCGCGCCGATGTCACCGTTTTTTGCGCCATGCGGCAGAGCATCGCCCGCAAAGGCGGGCTGCCTGTGGACCTGAACGAGACCTTTCGCTCTCATGCTCCGCTGCTGGCAGGGATGAATGACCTGTTGCGCGAAGTGATGGGTGACCGTGAGATTCCTTCCAGACCTTACTTTGAACCATTTGCTCCATTGATTGCAACACGGGAAAAGCCTCGTGAGGGGAATGTATCCCCGTATCTTGAGTTCGTACTGGGTTACGGCAAGGGAGCGGATGAAGGACGGGCTTCGGCTGCTAGTGGACTGGCTGCCAGGTTAAGAGAATTGAAAAAACAGGGGCAGATACAGGTGTGGGACGATGTGACCCTGTTATTCTGGGCTGCCACGGGTTTCCCGCCTTACGAAAACGCTTTCGAAGACACCGGCATCCCCTTTGTCACCGTTGCCGGGCAGGGATTCTATGACCGCCCTGAGATCCGCGATGTGCTCAACATCCTGCGCGCCCTGGCAGACCCCACCGATGACCTGTCGATGGCCGGGTTACTGCGTTCGCCTGCTTTCGGGCTCACCGATGCTGCTCTTTACCAGCTGCGCTGGCAGGGCAAGGGTGCCCGGCATTACCGGGAAGCGCTGCAGGATGATCTCTCTTCGCTTTCAGAAGCGGATCAGGGACGTGCCCGCCGCGTCGTGACAATCCTTGAACAACTTTACCCCATTGTGGACCGGGTGCCTGTGGCTGAATTGCTCAAGCGCCTGGTGGATGCCACGGACTATCGCTCCATCCTCGCTATTGAAGAAATTAGTGGCGGGGGAGGGCGGTTATGGCGCAATCTCGACAAACTCATCGAGGATGCCCGCGCGAGCGGCAAGGTTAGCGTCCGCGATTTCCTCGAGTATCTTGCGGTGATCAATGATGCCGGTGCTCGGGAAGGTGAAGCCCCCGCTGAAGCGCTTGGAGCAGTCCGCCTGATGACCATCCACAAATCCAAAGGATTGCAATTCCCAATCGTAGTGCTGGCGGATGCCAGCCGGGGGTCACGCAGGTCGCGGGATTCGGCTTATCTCCAGCAGGAGCTGGGACTGTCCTTTAAACGTGATCCGGAACCGGTGCTCTACCGCCTGGCAAGGGTGCTTGAAAAACGCCAGGGAGAGGCAGAGGAACACCGTGTGTTATATGTTGCGCTCACCCGTGCCCAGGAGAAACTCATCATCAATGGGCATGTTACCGGTGAGGACAATAAAGGATGGAGACCCTTTGCCTGGCTGGAGGAATTACGCATTCCTGCCTGCCTGGATATTAACGCGGTGATTGGTCAGGCGGGGATAGAAGTGATCACCCAAACACTTTCCGGACAACCGGTCCGCGCTTGGGCGCCGGTACTAGAAAACAATCTCGAAAAGGAAAAGGACACCGGGGCACGCATACCCCTGCACGAACCTGATCTGCACCCGATCTTTGCACCTTTGACATTGCCGGCTGTTGAAGAGGTTTCAGCAGATGAAGCAGCAGAATTGAGGAAATGGCGTGTGACCGGCAAACTGTCAACCATCCCGCCCGATGTGGTCGGCAGGATGGTCCACAAAGCCATTGAACTCTGGCTCTTTCCCGGTGATCCCCGCCTGCTGCCGCTGCTTGAATCCGCCGCATTGGATGCCGGACTCGCCGACAAAGCCCAGCGTGTATCTGCCATCAATGAAGTGGTAGGGTTGCTTGGCAGGCTTGCCGCGCATCCCCTTCAGGCGGAGATTGAGGCTGCCCAGGAGCGTTATCATGAGCTCCCTTACACGCGTTTGGCGGGCGATCACGCCGAGACTGGCTACATTGATCTGGTCTACCGCACCGGGGACCTCTGGCATATTGTCGATTTCAAAACCGATTTCATCGATAATGAAGATCGGAAGAACGCGCTCGTGGAGGAATACACACCCCAGTTGCGGCGTTACCAGCAGGTGGTGGAAGAGATGCTCGGGGTAAATGCGGATAGTCGAATTTGCTTTTTGGATGATAAAGGAAAGATCTGCCTGAAATCGATATAAACATCATCGAACTCGGAAATTACACTGGTGACTATAGCTAGCGCCCCCGGCGC
>ERZ1649853.332-NODE-332-length-19867-cov-5.653240_pt1 | contig 19867 bp, 20 predicted proteins | sample MGYA00575353_ERZ1649853 | MGnify/ENA primary metagenome ERZ1649853 (study PRJEB40853, sample SAMN11349654) | freshwater sediment metagenome | isolation source: river sediment | host: Sediment | place: India: Okhla Barrage, New Delhi | collected 2017-02-21 ...
TGTGTAAATCCTTAATACCGTTATAGGGATCGAGGAGGCTCTGTGTGAGGGGATCGTAGCCGATCGCATTGATGGTAAAATCGCGGCGGCGGGCGGCGTCGGTGAAATTCAGCTCGCTCGACCATGCTACCTCAAACCCTTTGTGCCCAAATCCCGATTTGGATTCGGTTCTTGGCGGCGCAAAATCGATCGAATACCCTTCATAAGAGAGCTTGAGAACCCCAAAACTTTTACCGTAAAGACCGAGTTTGCCAAAAGGACGTAGAATCGCTTCGAGAGCCTCTAGCGAGGTGATTCCATAAAGTTCGATATCCAAATCGGTGGTGGTGTGTCCGCTAAAGTGATCGCGTACAAACCCCCCGACAAAGATAGGTTGGATCCCCTCTGATGAGAGGCGCTCAATCAGCTTTATGAGAGGGGGGGAGAGGGGGATCATTTTTTGGTTATTTTCTTTTTATCGACCAGATTTTCGAGTGAGAAGCTAAAGGTTGACCCCATCCCCAACGTACTCTCGATACGGAGTTCAGAATCATGCAGTTTGAGGATATAGCTCACGATGGAGAGTCCCAGCCCCATCGAGTTATCCCAGCGATTTTTTTGGACGCGGTAAAATTTGGAGGTAATTTTTTCGAGCTCTGCAGGGGCAATTCCGATCCCTTTGTCGCTGATACGCACAGACGTGCCGGTGAGGAGTACATGTACCTCTTCTTCGGAGTATTTGAGGGCATTATCGATAAGGTTCGTAATCACTAATTCCACCATGGTTTTATCGGCAAATACGAGTTTTGAGCCCCCCTCATACCGGATTGATCGATCAGGGTATTTGGCCTGCAAAATAGAAATGGAGTCGTGACACACCTCAGAGAGATCAAAATTCAGAGGCTTGATAGAGAGATCATTATTCTCCAGTTTGACCGAGAGGGCGAGACGATCCAGCATCAGAGTGACACGATGGGTATTGGAGAGAATCTTATCCAAAAATTTTTCGCGGATTTTCGGATCGAGAGAGAGATCATCATGGAGGGTTTCGGCATACCCCATGATCGCCGCGATAGGGTTTTTGAACTCATGGCTGATCGCCGAGAGGATATCGTTTTGCTGTTTGTTGATAAGGCGGAGTTTAGCGGTGTGTTTGCGCTTTTGTTTGTCTCGATTTTGGAGCTTTTTAACCAGATTCTTGAGCATTATCGAGATTTGTAAAAACTCACGAAAGTATTCAGGTTTGAGGACGGCTCGGTAGTTTTTAGTCGATATTTGATCGAGATATTGGGTGATTTGTTGAATGTCGTAACGGGCTTTTTTGGAGATCTTATAGGCGATAATGAGGGCGATAACGACCAAAACCCCAAACGCTCCCACGAGCTGAATCCATAAAGCGTAAAAATGGTCCATCACACCCTCTAAACTCATTGCTAGACGGATGTAAAAGGTTTTTTCCGGGGTAACGATTTTATGAGCAACATAAATAAAATCGGTTTTCACGGTATTGGAGTAACGGACAGTGACCCCGTATGGCTGCGTCATCGCGTGCATGATCTCGATACGGCCGGAGTGATTCTCCATGGTTGTTTTATCGGCATCGCTTTCGGCGATAACTTTCCCCTCTTCATCGATCACGGTAACCCGTAGAAAAGTTGTACCGGCTGCTTGGGCTACAAAACGGTCAAAGTCCTGCGTGGTGGTGAGGAGCGGTTCGAGAAGGTTGATATTTTCAATCAGCCGATTCTCGCTGTCGTGGATAATCATTGATTTGAGGGTAAAATAGCTGATCAGCGAGGCGGTAATAAGTGCGGCAACAAAGAGACCCAAAACATTGAGGAAGAAAAGCTGATGGATTTTTAGCACAGTGTGTAACCGACTCCCCGTACTGTTTTTATATACTCTTTGGTTTTATCGGGATCGATTTTCTCTTTGAGACGGTTGATGGCGACGTTGACGGTACGATCTTGATACACCTCGTCGCTCCCCCAAACGTGTTCTAGGAGATAATCGCGCTCTAAGACGACGTTTTCGTTGACGATCAGGGCGTGCAGGAGATCAAATTCGAGCTTGGTCAGATCGACGGGTACCCCTTCGATAACGACGGTACGTGCCGCGAGATTGAGGGTAATATCGCGATAGGTGAGAGCGCCCTCAGCGGAGAGCTTTTTAGTACGGCGTAAAATCGCTTTAACCCGTAAAATCAACTCTTTCATGCTGAAAGGTTTGGTGATGTAATCATCACCGCCGCGCTCGAATCCCTGCTCAATCTCTTCATCTTTGTGTTTGGCACTCACGAAAATAACCGGAGTTTGCATCCCTTTTTTACGGAGAGCTTCGATAAACTCAGATCCCTCAGCGCCGGGTAGATTGCGATCCATGAGGATCAAATCTACCTTCTCCTCTTCGAGTGCATCGACAACGTGTTTGGTGTTCAAAAATCCGATGGTTTCATACCCCTCTTTACCGAGGTGATATTCCATCAGCTCCAAAATATCCTGTTCATCTTCGACAATCAGTATCAGGGTGTCCACTGCAAACCTTTTCGATATAGATTTTAAATTATACACAATAAAACGGTCTCTTAATGGAGATGCAACTCGCCGCCTTTTTGCGCATAGAGCATCAATGAGGCGATATTGACCGTACGATCACCGATACGCTCCAGCTTGCGCAACGTTCCGAGCACTCGGACGTATTCAACAGCGAGCTCATTCGCATCAATGATAAGATTCAAAAGCTCTTTTTCCATAATAGAAAAAAGATCGTCGTTTTTAGACTCTTCTACCATAACTTTACGGTAGACATCGTCCGCATCGCATGTATGGATATCATTTAAACATTCTGCAATGTATTGTAACGCATTGATCGTCGTTTTGTGCAACTGAATGATCGCATTGGTTAAAACGCTCATATCGCATCCCCCCATGCAGTGGTCATGGAGACGTTTGCTGTATTTTTTGAGACCGTCACCGATTCGGTCGATCTCGTTGGTCATTTTGAGATAGGCTACGAGGAGACGCAACTCATCCGCTTCCGGCCCGAAGAGAGCAAACGTTTTGATAATCTCGTTATCGATTTTGTTAGCATCGACTTGGAGATTTTTGATGTAGGTACGTGAACTCTCGTACAATTCGACATTGTCGGTTTCAAATGCTTTGAGGGTCTCTTCGCTCGATTGGATAATCTGAGAGAGCATAACGGAAATCATCGAGCGGATTTCGTTGAGTTTGTTTTCATAGCGTGGTAGCATGGATGTGCCTTTGATATAAATGGTGTGCGCGATTATAACAATGGTTTATAACCGAGAGATTACAATCACTGCCCCCCTTTTGTAATCGTTTTGTTACCCGATGCTTCTACAATACTGCCATCAAAAATTCCACAAGGATTCCACTATGTTCAAAAAAGCAACACAAGGTTTGGTTATTGCAGCTATCGCAGCGACATCAATGATCGCGGCAGATAAAATTAGCGGTGCGGGTGCAACGTTTCCGGCTCCATGTTATTACGACTGGGCATACAACTACCAAAAAGCGACCAAAACGCGCGTTAACTACCAAGCAATCGGTTCAGGCGGCGGGATTAAACAAATCAGTGAGCGTATCGTAAACTTCGGTGCGACGGATGCCCCAATGACCCCAAAAGAGCTTTCGGCGGCTAAACTGACTCAGTTTCCGGCTGTTATCGGTTCGATCGTTGTCGCTCACAACCTTCCGGGTGTTGCCGATGAAAAACTAAAATTGAAAAACTCTGTTGTAGCGGATATCTTTGCAGGGAAAATCACCATGTGGAACGATCCGGCTATCGTAGCGGATAATGCAGGTGTCAAATTGCCGGCTGAAAAAATCATTGTTGCGCACCGTTCTGACGGATCAGGAACTACCTATGTATTTACCGACTTCTTGAGTGACTCTTCTAAAAATTGGAAAAGCAAATTCGGTATCGGTAAAGCGATCGGTTGGGCAACCGGTGTCGGCGGAAAAGGGAATGAGGGTGTAACTAACCTTATCAAACAAACACCGTACTCTATCGGATACATCGAAAACGCGTACAAAGAGAAAAACAACCTCTCTGCTGCAACGTTGCAAACAGCGAGTGGAAAATGGGTAACAGCGACAAAAGCGAACTTCATGGCAGCGGTTAAACAAGCATCATGGAAAAAATCAGAGCACTTCTACGGCTCATTGGTATCTCAAAAAGGGGACACTGCTTACCCAATCGTAGCGGCGACCTATATTCTTATGCCTAAAGAGACAGCAGAAACTAATGAGCAAGTAAAAGCGTTCTTCGACTACTCATTTAAAAATGGGGACAAAGCAGCAGAAAAATTGGGTTATATCCCATTGCCGGTTGAAACAACAAACCTTGTCCGTGAATACTGGGCAGAGACGAAGTAAATTTTCCTCGTCATTCCCGCGAAGGCGGGAATCTTGCTGGATCCTCGCCTTCGCGGGGATGACAAAATTAGTCAGCTTTAAAGAGATCTCGGTGCCTTTAAAGGTGTCCTAATCAGACCCAACCTTCATTTCTCCTTCTTCAATTCCTTAAGTTTAGCTCCATTGTCCTTGCGTATGCGTTCGATGGAGCATTTTTCACTCCAGTTGCAGATGTTTATATTCACTTCTCTTATCGTAATCATTGCGTAATGTAACATTGACCTAATATTATTTTTCTACAATGACGCTATTAAATAACAGGAGTGATTCTTATGAAAAAAGTTGCATTATCTGCCCTTGCTGCGGTAGTAATCAGTGGCGTTGCATCAGCAGATGCCCTAACCCTTTACAGTGATCCGAAAACCGGACAAGTTTATACAACTCCGGGCGAAGGACGTGTAGAGATGGGTGACTTTATCAGCGCAAAAGATGTTGATATGGCGCAACGCGAAGGTGAGTCAGCGTTTTCAGAATACAAAGAGAATATGAAAAAATATACCAATGTAACGTCTAAAGCGAAAAAACTTGATTTTAGCGGTACTGTATATTTTGGTATGACATCAGCTAATCCTGCTACAGACTTAGATATTGCTGGTGGAGATCAATCAAATTATGCGGATACGTCAACAGGTTTTGAACTACGTCGTGGATATTTGCAATTGAAAGCGTATTTTAATGATACAGACTATTTCCGTTTTACTCTTGATACTACAAAAGAACTTGCAAGCTCTACAAGTTCTTCAGGTGGTTCAGGATACGCAAATACATTCTTTAAATATGCTTATCTTTACTTAGAAGACGTTCTCCCTTATACAGGAGTAGAAGTGGGTATCTCTCACCGTCCGTGGATCGACTATGAGGAACACAATGGTTGGCATTATCGTTCATTTAACAAAGTTGTATTAGAAGAAAAAGGGACAGCAACTGAAGCGGGTGTTGACTTGATTAACTCTGCTGACCTTGGATTTAATCTAAAAACTATAACGGATATGTTTTCATCTGAAATCGGTATCTTCAACGGTGAAGGGTACCATGCAGATAAAGAAGCGGCTAACCAAGAAAACAGCAGTGATCTTTCACTCGAATGGCGTCTTACTGGTCATTTGATCGGAAGCGGTAAAAAAGTAGGCAAAAACGATCGCACTAAAGATACCTATGCGAACCTTTCAACGTATGGTTTGATCTCTAAAAACCATAAAGACGATAAAGCAGCATTGGATCAAGCAGCTACAGCTGCTTTAAAAAGTGAATATGATCGTTCTATCTATGGTATTCATGCGGTATACAACCAACCGGAATTCTTGATCGCTGCTCAATATTTTATGGCTGATGATGAAGCACAAGAGCAAACAACGGCTACAGGCTGGAATAAACGTGAGTACAAAGGTTACTCAATCAATGCTGAGGTTCGTCCTGTAACTGATTGGACTATCATTGGTCGTTATGACAATTATGAAATGGATGATACAGCACTCAACGGTACTGCTATGAGTTCAAGTGTAGAGGGTGATAAAGTGATTGCCGGTTTGGCATATAAATACAGTAAAAATGTAAGCTTTATCGGTTCAGCAAAATTCATCGATGAACAATATACTGCAGGAGCGCTTGCAGGATTTGATACAGGTGAGTCTAAAGACGTTTACATGTTAACTACCGAAGTTAAATGGTAATCTACTAGTTTTTCTTTCTCTCCTTTTTCTCTGTCATTTACCCTGCGGGCACTTCGCCCGCGTTGGCGGGCATTGTGCCCCTTGCGGGTAAATCCAGCTTTCTTACGTTCTTATGCTACAATACTTTCACATCACTAACTAAAGAAATCCAAATATGATTCCTGTAAATTTAATCCTCACCATCGTAGGCTTGTTATTTCTCCTCATTGGGCTTGTCGCTTTATATGTATGGAGCAGTAAGAAAAATACAGTTCCAACAGAATCTCCCGCAACGATAGAGACGTTTGAATCTCTAAGTGCAACCATAAAAAACCGCTCATCAAGCAGTGCGGAACTTACCCATGCCGTGGATACGATACTAAGCCGTTTTGGGACGATTACAGCTCATACCATTAGTGCCTATAAGCATCTACTGGAAGCCCTGTGCACCCATCCAAAAACCGATTCGAAGCTGATACTGCGGTTTGAAAAAACACTGCGAACCTCTAACCCGACCTACGCACATGAGATCGAGCAATCGCTTGCACTGGGATTGGCATCGAGGGGATAATTAGCGGATTTTATAAGCGATAGGGACGCTGATACGGACACTTTTAGAGGGTTTGGGGAATTCGCTTGCCGAACTTTCGATGAGGGCGCGCGCCGCTTCATCGAGGAGTTCAAACTCTGAGCTTTTAGTGATCGTAATTTGACTCACACTTCGATCCGTTCCCAACGTAAATGTGACGGTGGTTTCCCCCTGCTGTTTTAGACGCAGGGCATTTTTCGGATATTTAAGCCGTTCGGCTAAAATGGATCGGATACGCCCGAGATTCTCTTCCTCGTAATTTTCCTGCACTTTTGGCGGCGGCGGAGGTGGCGCTTTTGGGGCGGCAACCGGTAGTGTTTCAGGTGCTTTGGTCACAATCGGAACTGTAGCTGTAACAACAGGTTGAGCACTCGGAGTGATAGGTTTACTCTGTGTGAGTATACGCGGCGTAGGAGGGGTTGTCACATGAGGCTCTATAGCTTTGGGTATCGGAGTCGGTTTGATCGCTTTTGGGATAGGTTGCGGCCGTTGGATAGGCATAGATGGAGTTGATATCTCCGGTTCGGGTGATGGGATTAAAAGTTTGAGTTTAATCTTTTCAGGAGGGATCGGCATGGTTTTATGAAGCACGCTCAAAGCTCCGAATGTCAGAGCAAAGAGGGTTGCGTGGATCCCTACTGAGATCGCAAAAGGGTTAGGTGTGCGCACGTGTTCCAAAGGGCTTAGAGTTTATTGATCTCTACTTTTGATGATTTGCGAAGGGCATCCGTTGTTTTGTTCATGTGTGCTTTGAATTTTTCCAATTTGATAAATTGGGTAATCTCTCTTTTTGCCGCTTCAAACGGGACGGTTTTATCCCCTTGTTTCATTTTGTCTTTGTTCGCATCGTAAAACGTTTGCGCCTCTTTGTCGCTCACGGTGATTTTAGCCATTTGCTGTTTCATCCACATATCAACCGCTAAATCATTTTTGAGAGCCGCGTATTGCGCTTTGAAAGCAGGGGTGTTTTGGATACCGCTTTTAGCTACTTGGGCTTTGATGAGCTCCTGATTAACGAGCTGTTCAACCACTTGACCTTTCATTTTGGCATCGAGCTTATCAAAACTCATTCCCCCCATCGCTTTGCTAACGAACGTGTTAGCATCGTTTGTGGTGATCGCTTTGCCGTTGACGGTTGCAAGAGTAGCAGGGGCGGCGTACATAGAGGCACTTAATACAAGAGAAGCAAGAGCAAGAGAGAGTTTCATAAAGTTCCTTTGGGAAATAATTAGGGATATTATAGTGAGGTTTGATTACGTAAATGTTAATAAGGGGGATAAAATAGTGTTGGTGGACCCTATCGGGATCGAACCGACGACCTCTTCGCTGCCAGCGAAGCGCTCTCCCAGCTGAGCTAAGGGCCCAAATAATGTTGGAGCGCCATTATACGATTAGGGCTCTTAAATGTCAATGAGGATGAAAATGGGAGATGGAGTAAAGTTTTATTCTCCTCATGTCGATATAGAGAGTATGAAAAAGTTAGCCCTAATTATGATGTTCGGTATAAGCGGTGTAGTGTTGAGTGCGGAGGAATTTACGATTCAAACGATCAGTGCCCAAAAAGAGGCTTCGATCACTCCAGCGTTTGAGAAAAAAGTGCAAAAAAGTGCCCTCCCGTCGGTAAAGAAAAAAGAGGGTGAATGTAATATCGTGACGGTTGGAAAATACCATTCGACGAAAGAAGCACGTCATGATCTCAAAAAAGCGAAAGCGATCAGTAAAGATGCTTTTGTCCGCACGGTAGAGCGTACTACACCGAAAGTGTGTGAAAGTAAAAGTGCAACCTCGAAAACGGCGATGAAAGATGTGAACAGTTCCGTTGTCGTTCCGAAAAAAGAGGAGGTTGTCGTTGTTACAGCAAAACATGAAGAGCCGAAAGCTGCAGAAGCAGTTCATGCAGCTCCTATAGCGGCGGTTGCGCCGGTAGCTCCAGCTGTTGTGGTTAGTGAAGCGAAAGCGGAGGTTCCGTGCAAAGCTCAGCCATGCGAGAAAGTCTCAAACAATGTTTATCTGTATGATCGTAATCTCGGACGTAAAAGCGATATTCATGAAGCTATCGAATTTTATAGACACTCTCCGTATCACTCATTCCGCCCTGTAGCAATGCAAAACAGCGGAAAGTGAGCCTTAGGGCTCTTTGTTTATTGCGCTGTAGAGACAATCCAAATCCAATTTATGCAACTTCTTTGCTTCCACGTGAAGCGCTTCGAGCAATTCGAGGGAATTCTCTCCGTTTGAAGGGTAACAAACCGCAGCGGATGGGATAGGCTCCGCAAACAGATCCTCAATCATTTTTTTAACAATGCCGCATCCGTATCGATCGGTGTAGGGCATAACGAAAAAGTAGTGGTGCTCGTTGTGGACGATCGAATCGGAAGTTCGTAACAAGCTAGGGAGATTCGTATCGATCAGCTCTTTGGATATTTTTGAAAAATCGCAAAAAAGAATCGTAAAACTTTCCGATCGGTTTTCATCCAGCCGATCCGATATCCCGATATTGAGATCGATTAACGATGCAAAATTATAAAAAGAAAATAATACTCCCGCCATTTTGACTCCTCAAAAAAAATGTAGAGTTAGTATAGCGTTAATTTACTCAAACTAATAATTCTTTAAAACGACTCGGAGTACACTTAACAGCAACGGTTATTATGATGTGATCGGAGTGGGAGTTTATTTGGTATGTCAATAATAAAGGTACTTGCTGTCGACGATCAGGAGTTTAATCTTGATTTGATCGAATTAGCGTTTATGGAGATCTCTGATGTCCAAATAACACGTGCGGAAAATGGGCAAGAAGCTCTTAATGCTCTCATGCATAATCCTGATTACAGTGTTATCCTTTTGGATCTGGCTATGCCGGTCATGAATGGATTTGAAACGTTAGAACATTTGAAAAAAGATCCGCTTTACGCTCAAATACCTGTTATTGTCGTAACTGCTAATGCTGAGGAGAAACATCGTGCCCTCAGGAGCGGGGCAAGCGATTTTTTAGCAAAACCGATCGATGTGGAAGAACTCAAACTCCGTACGTTCAATTACGCAAAGATTAAAGAGTATCAAGATAATCTCGGTGATATGAACCGTTTGCTTGAAGAGAAAGTGCAGCAGCGTACCTCTGCGCTTCAAGAAGCTTTGTCTCTGGCGAAAAAAACCGAGTACGAAATTTCAGCCAGATTGGGAAAAGCATCGGAGTACCGTGATTTAGAGACAGGGATGCATATCAAACGGATGAGTCACTACTCGGCGAAACTGGCTGAAATTCTCGGGCTTTCTGAGGATGAGGTGGAATTGATACTTTACGCCTCTCCTCTGCATGATATCGGAAAAGTAGCGATACCTGATCAGATATTGCTCAAGCCCGGACGTTTTACTCCTGAAGAGTTTGAAATCATGAAACTTCATGCAACACTGGGTGGTAAAATGTTAGAGAGTGACGGACACTATCCGGTGATCGAAGCAGGTCGGATCATTGCCCTTCAACACCATGAAAAAATAGACGGGACCGGTTATCCCAGAGGGTTGTCGGGAGAAGAGATACATATTTATGCTCGTATTGTCTCCATTGCCGATGTGTTTGATGCGCTGAGCTCGGAGAGGGTTTATAAAAAAGCATTTAGTATCGAGCAAACAGTAGAGATTATAAAAGAGGGTTCCGGTACCCATTTCGATACGAAATTGGTGGGTCTATTTGTGGAAAATTTGGAAGAGTTTTTAAAAATAAAAGAGGCATTTCCTGATGAAGAGGAGACCCCATCTATCATGAATCTGATCGATCAATTACAATAAAGGGACATAAACGTGCATATACTCATAGCTGAAGATGAAGATTTTAATCAGATGGTGCTAAGGGGGATGATCGAAATTCTCTATCCGAGTGTGACGATGGAGATCGTCTCTAATGGTGTCCAAGCGTTAGAGAAGCTTAAAAACGGAACGTATGATGTGCTCCTCTCTGATGTGGATATGCCTCTCATGAATGGGTATGAGCTTGTGAATGAAGTTAAAAAATTAGGCTTGGCGATTCCGATGATCTGTGTTACCGCCTTTGCTATTAGCGGAGATAAAGAGAAGCTTTTGATGCATGGATTTGAGCGCTATATCTCTAAGCCGATCGATATGGATGAGATGAAAGCAGTGCTTGACCCGTATTTGTCAGCCGAGGAGTGTTGATGTATAAGTCGGTTGATGTCTCTTCGCTTATTGCTATTTTCGGTTTAAATGAAGATCAGATGGCAAAGCGTGAGAAAGTGGGAACGTATATCCATTCGTTTTCAGCATTGGTGTATGATCGTATGTACAACCACTATCTCTTAAAGGATCCTACTTATCACAGTATCCTTTCCTCTGCGGATGTCCCGCGCCTCATTCGGATGCAGTCTGAATATTTGAGTTCACTGTTTATTCACCCTTTTGATGAGCGTCTTCTCGATCGTACGCGCCAAATTGGAGATATACATATTGCTATAGGACTTGAGGCGGCACATGTCTCTCGCGGGTTCAATATTCTTAATGAAATCATTGTGAGTTTGAGTGAAGTGAATACACAAATCCGCGAGGATATGGCAATCATTTTTAAAATGCTCCATATTTCGGAAACGGTGATGAATGAGAGTTATTTTGAACGCTATGCAAAATATCAAGATGAATTAAAAAAAGAGAACGAAATTCTTAATATCTTTGACAAATTGTATGCAGCTTTGACGATACATAAAATGAACCAAAAAAACGTAATGAATTATTATCAGAGCAGTCGCCATGAGGACGAAACGGCTCCTAAATTTCATACGGTAGAGAGCTGCCCTTTTAGTGCTTTAGTGGATGAACTCTCGGATAAAAAGTCTTTGCTTGAAGGGTTCGGAATTGATTTAGAGAGTGTACGTGCCCTACATCATGACTATCATGAAGCTGTCGAAGCATTAATTTCGCCTACTAAAAAAGAGGGCGATACAGTACAAAATATCATCCAGAGACTCGAAAAATCTTCAGCAGAATTGTATGCCGTTATTGATAAACCATTGGATGAAATATCGGCTACATCGTATTTGGGTGTCCACTCGGGGATTACTTTTTTGGAAGCGTGCACCCAATCAATTCATGATGGAGCCATCAACCGTGATACTGAAGAGATACTTGAAGGGGTGCAGGAAAAACTCCGATCACAATTAGAGCGGATCTTGGGCTGGTGTATTGATGAGCTTTATATAGGATTTCATGATTTTCCTAAAGAGATTCAATTTGATATTTATGAAAAAATTATTTTGAAAAATAAAAGAATGAATGTCGCAGTAGCTATTAAACCTGTTCCAAACAAAGTGTTCATGGTAGAGATCATCAAGATTTTACTTGAGATAATTCGTCAAAATACCCATAGCCGAGAGAGAGAATATGCGTTGATTCAGCTTGTTGACCAAGTAGAGAGAGCGAGCCAGTCCAAAGATATGTTTTTAGCTAACATGTCGCATGAACTTCGCACACCCCTCAATGCTATTATAGGTTTTTCCCAGATTTTGGGGATGAATCAGGCGCTTCCTCAAAACCTTAAACCCTACATCGATAAGATCGGAATCGCAGGGAATAATCTTCTTACGCTCGTTAATACGATTCTCGATTTTGCAAAACTTGAAGCGGGGAAACTGACCTTTAAACCCGATGTGATTATTGTTTCAGGGATGTTACGTGATGTGGCTTCTATTATCGAACCGATGGCATTGAAAAAATCAATCCATTTTCACTATTCGGAAATGATCTCTTTAGGGCTTTATCTTGATCGGCAGTTGATTCATCAGGTGCTTTTGAATCTTCTCAGCAATGCGATCAAATTTACCCCAGAGGGGGGTGATATACGTATGTCCGTTGAGTTCGACGAAGAAAAAAGGGTATATCGATTCGGGGTGTGCGATACCGGTATCGGAATTGAGGCGAAAGATATTGCAACGCTGTTTGATCCTTTTACCCAAGTGGAAAATCCATTTCAAAAAAGCTCAAAAGGGACAGGCTTGGGATTGGCAATCTCCAAGCGAATTATTGAAGATTTACACGGGGGAAGTTTGTGGGTAGAAAGCGAACCGGGTAAAGGGGCGTGTTTTTACTTTACTATCCCAGTGTCTCAAACCCAAAACACCATAGAACGTTATGTCTCACCCAATGAAAAAGCCAAGAGAATGCTGATTGTTGAGGATGCACCGGAATATCAAAAAATGCTGATCGATCGTTTGAGCGAATATTATCATTTGGTGGTGACGAATTCTGTCAATAAAGCCAAAGAGCTTTTAGAAGAGGAAAAGTTTGATTTTATTGTTCTTGATTTCTTTTTAGTGGATGGAATCAGCTCAGAAGTGTTACAGTTTATGGAACATAACCAGATCCAAATTCCGGTTATTATTATTTCTGCGGAAGATGATAGTAAATTGATTGCCCATCTCCCCGACACCGAGAGTGTTGAGGGGATCTTCAATAAAGCGCATATTCAAGAGATTTGCGACTATTTAACCAAGCGAATTGGATAAGGAGAAAGCATATGACAGATGAGATAAAAAGTCTCCCCCCTCTACCGGCATCTATTGTGAAGATTCAAGAGCTATGTATGAGTAACGATACAGATATTAATGAGCTTTCAAAAGTGATCGAAAGTGACCCGATGTTAAGTGCCAATATTTTAAAATCGGTGAATTCTCCGCTCTACGGTATGAGCAAAGAGATATCCTCCATCCCGCAAGCAGTCATGTTGTTTGGTATTTCGATGATTCGGGGATTTGCAGCGGCGAATGCGATTAAGAAAGCAATGGTGATCGATCTGAGCCCTTATGGTAAAACGATTGATGATCTGAGTCATCTCTCGACACAGCAAAGTGCTTTGGTGCGGGAGTGGTATCGCAATGTCGATAAAACCATGCTGCCGCTCTTGCAAAGCGGTGCTTTTTTGATGGAGTTGGGAAAACTTCCCGCGTCTCTCAAAGTGATCGCTTCGGGTGAATTTGAAAAGTTTGCTGCCGAGATGTTAGGCGAAAAACCGATTGTTGAGATAGAAAGATGTTATTTAGGGCTTAGCAGTTATGAGATTGCGGCAATGATGTTTGAGCATTGGAATTTTGAGTCGGCATTGACAAATGCTCTCAGAGAGATAAGCGACCCCTCAACTAAAAACGCATATGCACAGGTACTGAACGTGGTAAGCAAAGCCCTCAATTTGAGAGATCCGTTAGGTGAAAAAGCGTTGAATGAAGCACGTGAAGCAATCGAAACGTTTGGGTTAAACCGTAATGCTTTTAATGAAGCGGTCGATACAATAAAAGCTAAATTATAAAAGAGGGTCACGCTGATTCACAAGAGAGTAAAATGAGCTTACACCAAAAAAGATGGAACCATACTAAAGGGTTTTATGTTGGACTGTTTATGGTGTTGGCATCCCTTTTTATAGGAATTGACGGTTTTTTCAATTACCGTCACTTAAACAGTTTTATCCTCAGTGAGGAGAGTGAAGCAGAATCTGATTTTTCTCGTCATGCACAGGCCCTTCAAGAGATATCAGATCTCATCTACACGACCGTCATCAACACGGATGAGGTGCGCGAACTTTACAAAGACGCCTTTAAAAATATCAAAAAGCGTGATGAGATTCGTCATCGGCTGTGGGAAGTGCTAAAAGATGATTATGAGATTATCCACCGTTTTCGGATACAGCAGCTCCATTTTCAGCTCCCCAATAATGAGAGCTTTTTACGTTTTCATAAACCTGAGCAATACGGAGACAGTCTAGTCGGAATTCGACCGACGATCGAGTATGTCAACCGTACGCATAAGCCGATTAGCGGTTTTGAAGAAGGGCGTATTTTTAATGGATTTAGGTATGTTTATCCGCTGTTCGACCACCAAAATAGCTATATCGGAAGTGTTGAAATATCGAGTTCAGCACTCTCATATAAAGAGGCGTATGAGCTTGATAAAAAGCAAGAACTCGATATTGTCATGCGTGCTGATGTAGTGGAAGAGAAGGTATTCAAATCGCAGCAAAGCAACTATATCCCCTATAGACTCAATCCTGATTTTAGGGTGGAACGCAGTATCGACTTGTATGACCGCCAAAAACGGACATTTCACGAGCATAACGGATGTTTAGACTATTTTGGGAATCGATCGGATGTCATTAAAAAGATGGGGCGTATGGAGAAGTTTTCAGTATACGGAATCTATCACGGACGGTATGTTCTTGCTACCTTTTTGCCTCTAAATAATGTTATTACAAATGAAAAAGTGGCTTATGGGATTATTTTTAGGGAGAGTGAATATCTGGCCAATACGTTTCGGGGGTTTATTTTCGAAGCAATTTTAGCACTCTTGGCAGCCTTTATCCTTACTCTCGTCTATTATTTTGTTCAGCTACGTCTTCGTGCAAGAGAGGAGCTCGAAGAGGCTCTGGTGATGGCACAAGAGGCATCCAGAGCTAAAGATTCGTTTCTCTCCAGTATGAGCCATGAACTCCGTACCCCTCTCAATGCGATTATAGGATTTTCACAGATTCTAATGGCTAAACCCGATACCCCCGAAACGATTAAAGGATTTATCGAAAAGATACATCTTTCAGGAAAAAATCTCTTAACACTCGTGAATACGATTCTCGATTTTTCGAAAATCGAGTCGGGAAAGATGGATGTTGTTATTTCACCTTTTGATATGCAAGATCTGATTGATGAGGTGAAGATTTTAGTTGAGCCGATGGCTAATAAAAATGGGATTACACTTGATCTTGATGTTGCAGAATCTCTCAATATTGAGGCGGATCGACAGCTTATAAAACAGGTATTGGTGAATCTTATAAGCAATGGCATTAAGTTCTCGCCAAAATCTTCTTCAATAGTGTTAGAATACAGCGAGGATGACAAATTTAATATCTTTGCAATACACGATCAGGGGGCAGGAATACCCCAAAAAGATATCGCAACCCTCTTTGACCCTTTTACCCAAATACGGGAACACCAAAATGAATCGATTAAAGGGACGGGATTAGGGCTAGCCATCGTTAAAAGAATTATAGAACTGCATCATGGAAAGATTTGGGTTGAGAGTATTCAGGGGCAAGGGAGTTCTTTTTACATCGGATTGCCGAAAAATGGTTTAGGTTCAGAAATAAAATCAAAGGAGATTGAGGATGAGAAGCCAACAAATTCGATGGAGTGAGACATCAGGATGGAGTGGATATAACGCAATAGAGAGTTTATCCAGCAACTTGGTCTTGGTTTTTATTGATCATTCTAAATCTCTAAGTGATGAATGGTTTGAGGAGTTGCGCTCACTCTTTCCTAACGCTGTTATAGCAGGTGTGAGTACGGCAGGAAATGTTTTGGATACTCTCATCACTGATCAGGATGCGGTTGCGACAGCGATCACTTTCGATCGCTCGTTGGTGCGCTGCGTATCCGGCATAGTCAAGGATTACGTTGATATTGAAACGTTAGGATCTGATTTGGGAAGAAAACTAATGGATGACTCGTTGCGCCATGTTTTAATCTTATCCGATGGACTGAGTGTGAATGGGAGTGGATTAGCCAGAGGGTTTTCAGAGGTTTTACCGGATGGAGTCACTATAACCGGCGGTTTGGCAGGAGATGGAACCCGTTTTGGGACGACCTATGTTATTGCCGATGCTCCGGCGCAAACAGGTATGGTTGCCGCTATCGGTTTTTATGGGGATACATTGCGTGCCAAAAGCGGTTGTTTTGCAGGGTGGGATGAATTCGGGCCTGAGCGTGTCATCACACAATCAAACGCCAATGTGCTTTATACGATTGATGATAAGCCGGCATTGGAACTGTATAAAAGCTATTTAGGAGAGTTTGCCGTAGACTTGCCGGGAAGCGGTTTGCGTTTCCCGATAAGTGTTCGCAAGAATACTGAGTCCACCCCTTTGATTCGTACCCTTTTGGCGGTAGATGAAGAGACGCAAAGTCTCACTTTTGCGGGGGATGTTCCCCAGGGGCATTTATGTCGCCTTCTTAAAACAAATATGGATCTTTTGATCGAACATGCCGGATTAGCGGCTGAATCCTCAAAAATTGATCAGAATGATGAGTTTTTGGTGATTGCCGTCAGTTGTGTCGGGCGACGGCTGGTTTTGGGACAACTTTGCGAAGAAGAGCTCGAAATCATCCGAGAAACATTAGGGGATAAGGCAATCATTACAGGGTTTTATTCGTACGGTGAATTGTCTGAAAAAGGGGAGAGCCGTTGTACGCTTCATAACCAAACCATGACCCTTGTTAGTATCTATGAATAGGGATTGAATGTGGGTGATAAAACGTATCATCGGCTCTTGACGCGTCAAATGAGACGATTCCTAAAGCCGGAGTTGATTGAAGAGTTAACACCGTTTTTGGAGAGTATTAGCGCCTATTATGAAGATGTTGAAAAAGAGAGACGATTGCTGGAGCAGACTTTGGATGTCAGTTCTAAAGAGCTTCAAGAAGCAAATCGTTCTTTGCTCGAACAAAACAAAGAGTTACGTGCTCAAGAGGAGTTGCGTACCTCCCGTGATGAAGCGATCATTGCCATGAATCAAGCCCAAGAAGCCAACCGTGCTAAAGATGCTTTTTTATCCAGCATGAGCCATGAGTTGCGGACACCGCTTAACGCTATCATCGGATTTTCTCAAATTTTGATGGCGAAAAACGATACCCCTGAATCGGTGCGGATGTTTGTCGATAAAATTAATTTATCGGGGAAAAATCTCCTTTCGCTCGTAAATACTATTCTCGATTTTTCTAAAATAGAAGCTGGAAAGATGGAAGTGCATAAAACCCACTTTCAAATGAATGAGTTAATGGACGAAGTTAACGTATTGACAGAGCCGATGGCGGATAAAAAAGGTTTGAAATGTATCGTAGTGTTGGAGAGTGCTGTAGATGTCTATGCTGATCGTCAGCTGATTAAACAAGTCATGATCAATCTTATAACCAACGCGATCAAATTCTCCCCCGATGGAGAGAGTATTACATTTGAACACCGTCATGAAGAAGATAGAGAACTGTTTACCCTTTGTGATCATGGACACGGCATCCCAAAAGAAAAAATAGAAACCCTTTTTGACCCTTTTACACAGATACGAGAACACCAAAATGAATCGATTAAAGGGACAGGATTAGGGTTGGCAATCGTTAAAAAAGTTATTGAATTGCATGATGGGCAGATATGGGTTGAGAGTACCGTTGGGGAGGGGAGCTGCTTTAGCTTTTTCCTCCCATTAGAGCGGTAGATCGAAAAAGTACGCTAATCCGTAATAGATGCTATAGAGTCCGTAAATGAGGATGGCGAGTGCCGCGATACGGTTCATCGTCTGGCGAAAGGCGATTTCTTTGAAAAAACTCACTGATTGACCGAGGGCGAGGAGTGTTGGAACGGTAGCGAGGCCAAACGCCGCCATTATCAATCCTCCGTCAAGGATAGAAGCCGAAGCGGCAGCTTTGGCGGCAAAGAAAAAGACAAATCCGCAGGGAAAAAAGCCATTCATCACCCCAAGGGCGAAGAAACTGCCGATAGTTTTACTTTTAATGAGGCGAGAAAAAAGGGCTTTAAAGAGTGAATTGCTCGAAAATCCCCTTTCCAAGAGATGAATCAGTTTAGAGAGACCGAACATTCCCAGTGCCGTGATAATCATCACGATTCCCGCAAAGATAAACAACGCCCCGTGCATCTCCATACTTAGACTCACCAGTGCGCCGATACCGCCGAAAATCATCCCGAGGATAACATAAGAGCTGACCCGTCCGATATTGTACGCACCGTGGCGGATCAATTGTGCGGTTTTAGACATGGAGTGATCAATTTTTGTGGAGCTATAGGCGACGATAAATCCGCCGCACATCCCGATGCAGTGACCGAAACTTCCTGCAAATGCAATTGAGATGATGAGCCACCATTCGATACCGTGCATAAAACTACCTTTTAAAAAATATCAATATTTTAAATAATTTGTGTTACAAGAGTGTTAAGACTTAACACAAATTTAACAGTTCTATGAAACAATAGCATGAAATTATTTAAAGGATTCGTGAATGAAAAAAGTTCTCCTCTCTCTTGTTGCTTTGGTAGCTGTGTCAAGTGCCGATCAGTTGGTCAATCTTAAAATCGATGGGATGATGTGTCCTGCATGTGTCAAAAATGTCAAAGGTTCTTTAAACGATGTTAAAGGGGTTAAGGAATCAACTGTTTATCTCAAAGAGGGTAAAGCGGAAGTAAAAGTCTCAGATGGCACAAAGCCTGATGCAATGTGCGACGCAGTGAAAAAAGCGGGTTACGGCTGTTCAGTTACAAAATAACTAAAAAAGTGATATACTAATCCAAAATAATTTTGGAGGCAGTATGACATTACAGGAGTCTTTTACAACGTGTATTAAAAAATATGCGGACTTTAGCGGACGTGCACCACGCTCTGAATATTGGTGGTTTATCCTAGCTCAGTTTTTGCTCGGATTTGTAGCCGGGTTTGTGTTAGGTTTTATCGGCGGGATAATGGGGATGGGTACCAGTCTCGCCGATATAGGTTCTGTTGTTTTAATGCTTGGGCTATTTCTTCCCGCTCTTGGTGTCGCGATTCGACGTCTACACGATACCGGTAAAAGCGGCTGGTGGTATCTTTTGGTATTTATCCCGATTATCGGATGGTTGGTTTTGTTATATTGGTTTGTGCAACCTTCTACCGAAGGGACAAACGAATATGGGGAAGCTCCGGTTCTCTAAATCATATACTTCTGCGCATCGTGACGGCTTAGGTCGCTCACGGTGGTTAGTTTTTCTTCGCCAAACAATAGTGTTTGTTCCCCTTTAAAATCCTGCTTGCAATACGCTAACATGAGTTTTGCCGCTAACACCTTATCGTTATTGCTTGCATTTTGCGAGATGAGGCAATGAGGGCCGAAAAGTTCGGTGGTGATGTGGATAAATTTAGGGTTCACAATCGCTTCTAAAATATCGTTGTCTTCGGCATTGCGTCCGATGATAAACTTTGCCCCCTCAGGTAAGCGTAGTTGGCGGCCGTATTTGAGAGTTGGGATATCCTCTACCGTGAAAGTATCGTGAGCGATAAAATCCCGTATTTTGTTGGAGAACTTCTCATCGGTGAGGAGACACCCTCCCCCTGGCGCTTCGTAGTCTTTGAGTCCGAATTGCTCTGCCAGCTCCATTTGACGGTCGCGATTACGTCCAACAATGTTTTCGAG
>ERZ1649853.334-NODE-334-length-19850-cov-6.129376_pt1 | contig 19850 bp, 17 predicted proteins | sample MGYA00575353_ERZ1649853 | MGnify/ENA primary metagenome ERZ1649853 (study PRJEB40853, sample SAMN11349654) | freshwater sediment metagenome | isolation source: river sediment | host: Sediment | place: India: Okhla Barrage, New Delhi | collected 2017-02-21 ...
CACCTACTCCTTCTTCGTGACCTATGCCAACCTGGACGGCTGGAAACCCGAACCCGGCGCGACCCCGGCATACAGCCCGCTGGACCGCTGGCTGCGCTCGTCGTTGCATGCGCTGGTGCGGGATGTGACCCACGCGCTTGAAAACTACGATGTCCAGGGCGCCACGCGGCCGATCCAGGCGTTTGTCGATGATCTCTCCAACTGGTATCTGCGCCGCTCACGCCGCCGCTTCTGGAAGAGCGAATCGGATCTGGATAAACAGGCGGCGTATGCCACCCTCTATGAGGCCCTGGTCACGCTGAGCAAGCTGCTGGCGCCAACCATGCCGTTCATGGCGGAGGAGCTGTATCAAAACCTGGTGCGTTCCGGTAATCCGGAAGCGCCTGAGTCGGTGCACCTGTGCGACTGGCCGCAGTATGATGCCGCCGCCATCGACGAGGATCTCAACCGCGACATGGCCGTGGTGATGAAACTGGTATCGGTGGGCCATTCGGCGCGCAACAAGGCCAATCGCAAAGTGCGCCAACCGCTGGCCGAAGCGGCTTTCTCGATCGGCAGCCTGGAAGAACGCAAAGCGCTGGAGAAGTATGCCGACCTGATCGAGGATGAACTGAATGTCAAACACGTCCGCGCCCTGGATGCCGCCAGCGAGGCGGTGGCGTACAGCCTCAATCCACTGCCCAAACAGTTGGGTCAGAAATACGGCAGCCGCTTCCCGGCCATCCGCCAGGCGCTGCTGGCGTTGGATGCGGAAGCCCCTGCCCGCAAATTGTTGAGCGGTCAACCGGTTTCATTGGAAGTCCAGGGGGAGATGCTGGAGATCCTTCCGGATGAGGTGGAAGTCCGCGCGCAGGCCAAGTCGGGTTTCGCAGTGGCTTCGGAAGGCGCCTACCTGGCTGCGCTGGTGACCGAGTTGACTCCCGCGTTGATCCGGGAAGGGCTGGCGCGTGAATTTGTCCGCCGGGTACAGGATTTGCGCAAGACAGCTGATCTGGATATCGCCGACCGTATCCGCGTCTTTTACCAGGCTACCCCGGCGCTGGTGGAAGCAGTGGAGCAATTTAAAGCCTATATCACCGCTGAAACGCTGACGGTTGAAATGGTCAACGCGGCTGTGCCTGAAGGCTTTGCGCAGGCGGCGGATTCATTCGATGGCGAGGATGTTACCGTTGGATTGATCAAAGCCTGAAACGGGTCAGATTAAATCTCACTCCCTGCGGTTTTTCACCTGCCGCAGGGAGCGTATTAAACTGCGCACCGCCCGGTTCGGTGGAGGGGGCGATAATGCGGTAAAATGGACGGATAACATCCACGGAGGATTGCTTGAAAAAGTATTTACGCGATTACATTCCCCTGTTTCTGGTTGCAGGGTTGATTATTCTTCTGGATCAGTACACCAAATTCATCGTGCGCGAAAACCTGGCGCTGCAAGAAACCTGGGTGCCCTGGCCCTGGTTGGCTCCGTACGCGCGGATTGTTCACTGGTACAACACGGGCGTCGCTTTCGGAATGTTTCAAGATGGCAACTTGATTTTCTCGATCCTGGCGTTTATCGTTTCGATCGCTATCCTGGTGGTGTACCCGCGCATTCCGCGGGAAGAGAAAGTCATTCGCATCACGACCATGATGATGCTTGCCGGGGCGGTGGGCAACTTGATTGACCGCCTGACGGTTGGCCATGTCACCGATTTTATTTCAATTGGCTCTTTTGCAGTCTTCAACGTCGCGGACATGTCGATCACCGTTGGCGTCGCGATCCTGATATTAACCGTATGGCTGCAAGAACGGCGCGAACGGCGAAAAGCAGGCGAGGCGGTGCCCGCTGCCTCCGTAGAAGGAGAAGAAAAGCTGCCTTGAGCGCACCCAATCAAACTTTTGAAATCACCGCGGCCGATGCTGACCGGCTGGACAAGTTCCTGGTGAGCCAATTGCCGCAATTCTCGCGCTCGCGCCTGCAAGGGCTCATCCGGGATGGTTTTGTCCAGGTGAATGCAAAAACGGTCACCAAAACCGGAACGGTTCTGTCGCCGGGTCAAATTGTGCAGATTGAACTCCCTGAAATCGAGCCCAGCGGCCTCATCCCTGAGGAGATTCCGCTCAACGTGGTTTTTGAAAACCAGGACCTGATGGTGATCAACAAACCCGCCGGAATGGTGGTGCACCCCGCAGCCGGCCATGCCACCGGCACGCTGGTGCACGCTGCCCTGGCTCATGCGCCCGAGCTGGAAGGAATTGGCGGAGAGCGGCGGCCGGGCATCGTCCACCGATTGGATAAGGACACCAGCGGCTTGATCTTAGTGGCCAAAAACGAACGCGCTCACCGCTGGTTGCAGGATCAATTCCGACTGCGCCGGGTCAAAAAAGTTTACCTGGCGCTGGTGGACGGGTTCGCGCCCACGCCAACCGGGCGGATCGAAGCCTTCATTGGCCGCGATCCAGACCACCGCAAGAAAATGGCGATTGTTTCAGCTCAAAAGGGACGCGAGGCTGTGACCGAATACCGCGTACTGGAGACGTTTGCGAACCATTCGCTGATCGAAGCCCATCCGCTCACCGGCCGCACCCACCAGATCCGCCTGCACCTGGCGTTCCTGGGCTGCCCGATCGTTGGCGACAGCATATACGGCCACCACAAATCCAGCCTGGAACTTCAACGGCATTTCTTACATGCCGCGCGGTTGACCATCCAACTTCCCGGGGAAACTCAGCCGCGCACATTTGAAGCGGGGCTGCCGCCAGAACTGGACGACCTGCTTACGGCCTTAAGATCTCATCATTCATCCATCAAGAGGTGACAATGCAACCCTGGATCGACTTGCGTTCGGACACAGTGACCCAGCCCACGCCTGAAATGCGCTCGCTGATGGCATCGGCGGCTGTGGGGGATGATGTGTACGGTGAAGATCCCACAATCAACCGGCTGCAGGAGATGGCGGCTGAACGCATGGGCAAGGAAGCCGGTTTGTTCGTGCCCTCTGGAACGATGGGGAACCTGATCGCCGTTCTTGCGCAGTGCCAGCGCGGCGATGAGGTCATCATGGGCAACCTGGGGCACACGTTTTTATTTGAAGGCGGCGGGATTTCGGCGCTGGGCGGAGTGTTTCCACACACGCTGCTCAACCGCGGCGACGGAACTCTCGACCTGGATGAAGTCCGCGCGGCCGTCCGCCCGGCGGATGTGCACCATCCCATCAGCCGAATGCTTATCCTGGAGAACACGCACAATCGCTGCGGCGGAGTCGTTTTGAGTCCGGAATATACCCGGGCAGCCGGGGTGTTAGCGCACGAGCACGACTTGTTTTTGCACATCGATGGAGCGCGCATCTTCAATGCCGCTGCCGCACTGGCCGTTGCGCCTGCCGAACTGGCCGCGCCGGCTGATTCGATCACTTTCTGTTTGAGCAAGGGGCTGTGCGCCCCGGTCGGATCGGTGCTGTGCGGAAGCCGTGCAATGATCGAGCGGGCCCGGCGCATTCGCAAGCAGTTGGGCGGCGGCATGCGTCAGGCGGGCGTGCTGGCAGCCGCGGGCATTTATGCGCTTGAACACATGACTGCCCGGCTGGCGGACGACCACCGGCGTGCCGCCCGGCTGGCGGATGGGATCCAGAATCTCCCCGGCGTTGTATTTGAAATGGGGTTGCCGCCGACCAATATGGTGTTTCCTTCGTTTACTCAGGATATTCCATATGATGCCGCCGAAATTGTCAAACGCCTGAAGGAGCAGGGCATCCTGGCAGGCGTGGTGGCCGAGCGGCGGTTGCGCCTGGTGACGCATTATTGGATCGATGACGCGTCCGTCGACCGGACGATCGAGGCTTTCAGGCAAATCCTGAAATAATTTTTAAGGAAAAATGGATCCTATAACTCGGGCCAGATGCTGGTTTCTGGCTCCAGTTGATTGCGCCCGCGTTCCTTGGCCCGATACAGCCTTTGATCGGCCAGGTCGATCAATGCGATCGAATCAGGACAATCCTGAGGGAAAATGGCAATGCCTTGCGAGATCGTGGGAGCCGGGATGGTCTTTTGATCGCGGCTGTACAGGATAATCTCGCCAATCGCGCGGCGGATGCGGTTGGCAACCCGGATGGCCTGATGACCGGTGGCATGCGGCAGGACGATGACGAATTCCTCGCCGCCCCATCTTCCAATCGCGTCGGTCGATTTGATATACCGGCGCATGGTGTCGCAAATCGAAATTAAAACCTGGTCGCCAACCAGGTGGCCAAAATGATCGTTATATTCTTTAAATTTATCGATGTCCAGCATAATCAGGCTGACCGGCTGGTTGCTAACGCGCGCATCGGCGACTTCACGTTCGAGCACTTGCAGGAAGGTGCCGTGGTTGAGCGTGCCGGTCAGCGAATCGCGGCGGGATTGGTCTTCAACTTCGGCGTGGTGGGTGGCATTATCCAGCGCCATGGCAGCCTGTTGGGTGAAGTTCTGCAACATTTCCAGGCTGCTCTGATCGAACTTATTCGCTTTATAAGAAGCCACCGCCACGATGCCAAAAATCCGGCCGCCAGTTTCCAATGGGACACCCATCCACGAATGACTCAGCTTCGGCTGGCCGATCGTGGACACCTTGATCCCATATTTGACTCGGGCTTCATCGGTCACATTTCGAAGCAATAGTGGTTTCTTGTGGGTGACAACCCAGCCGGCCAGCGAGTTTTCGAGGGCGATATCGGTATTTGGGAAAAAAACGCCTTCGTCGTAAAGCATTTCCAGATGAATTGAGTCATTTTCCAAAAGGCCCAGATAATAAGTATCTGCGTCCAGCGTGGTCTGGATTGCATCGCTGACCAGGCTGATGACCTGGCTGATATCCAGGGACGACGCCAGGCTGTGGGCGACTTGGTTGAGGGTTTCCAGCCTGTGATATTGCAATGCGATCGCGTTCTTGGTCATAGTGACGGTCTCGGTGACGAGCACGGATACAAATGTGGTGGCGAAGATCTGCAAAGCCGCATTTTGCTGAGCTGGAATGAGATCTGAAATAAAAAAAACAGCTTGGATGAAATAAGTGAGCAGGATAAAAATATAGGTAGTCCAGCGGCCCAACAGCACGGCGCTGGACACCATGAGGACGATGATTGTCAGCGGCAAAAAACCATCGGGTAGATAGGTTTGCAATAAAACCAGCGTGCTGGTGATCAAGGTATTGCAAATAATTGTGGTGATAAAGAAAAATATATTGCCGGTTTCAAAGTTTTGCAGGATGACGAAGTATGCCAGAACAATATAGAGTACGCCACCCAGGCCCAGCCCAAGATTGACCTGTCTCTGAACCAAAGGCAGGCCTGGATTGAGGGAGAATAGCAAGAGTATGATGCAAAGCCCAAGACCGAAGAAAATGGCAGGAAGCGCTAAATGTTGTTGGTCTTTGGTTGAAAGCGTAATACCGTAGTTGTTTTTTTTATCGTTGTGAGTTGTGGAAGAAGAATCTGGCTGCAACCAGGATTGAACCCGCTCTAAAAAAAACAGGCCTCGCTTTTTGAGGTTGGACAATTTATTGCTCCGAATGCGCGGCTCAACCATTGGAATACTGATTCCATAAATTTCGGGGGAGTAGTTATCTACGATGTTAATATTTTACCAGTGAAAATAGAGATTGATGGGCGACCCGGCATTTTGTAAACCAATTATAAGGTTCGTATAGGCTATGATTGGGCGAGTAATCTAATGTTATAATTTGATCAGGCTCTCCAAAAGAGTCGATACTTTGAAAGATTCATGGCCTCGTACCAGGGAGGAACAATGCCAGGCAAGGAATTCTTTACACTTTCTGAAATTGACCGGGTCGTGGATGCGATCCGAAACCGAACGCATTATCAGCCACGGATCGGCTTGATCCTGGGTTCTGGCCTGGGTGACCTGGCAAATGCCGTTGAAAAACCGGAATCCATTTCCTACGACGAAATTCCAATGTGGCCGGTTTCAACGGTTCATGGACATGTTGGTCGGCTGGTGTTTGGATTGCTTGAAAACCAGACCGTGATGGTCATGCAGGGCCGGGTGCATTATTATGAAGGGTATTCCATGCAGGAGGTAACGCTCCCGGTGCGCGTGATGCAGCGTCTCGGCGTGGAAATCATTGTCGTCACCAATGCCGCCGGGGCGATCCGGCCGGAATTCGCGCCGGGCGATGTGATGTTGATCACCGACCAGCTCAACATGCTGGGAATGGCCGGCCTCAGCCCGCTGCGCGGACCGAACCTGGACGAACTTGGCCCGCGCTTCCCGGATATGAGCCAGGCTTATGACCGCCAACTGATGGACACGGCCCGGACCGTTGCCGTGCAGGCGGGCATCCAACTGCATGAAGGCGTTTATGCATGCCTGGCCGGCCCCTCGTTTGAAACCCCGGCCGACCTGCGTTTCCTGCGAGCCATCGGTGCTGATGCCGTGGGTATGTCCACCGTTCCGGAAGTGATCATTGCCCGTCACGGCAATACCCGCGTAATCGGCTTTTCGGGCATCAGCAATAAAGCCAACCTGGATGGGTCCACCATTACCACGCACGAAGAAGTTCTTCAAGCGGGTCAGGTGATTGTGCCAAAATTGAAGACATTGATCCTGGGCATCCTGCGCGATCTGGGCTGATCGATAGTGGCTTAAACCCTGCCCACGGATGTGATGAAATTCGTTAAGCTGCGGAATTCATGAGAGCGCTATTTCCAGTTCTTGAAGCATACGAAATTTGGATCTACGCTTTTCTGGGGCTGGCTTTGCTGTACTATTTTCGTAAATTGATGCTGGCAGCCCGTGAAATGCGCGCCGCCTTGTTCGGTTTCGAAAAAGCCGTAGCGCAGCGAAAATTGAGTATAGCCCTGACCTTTGTGGTGATTTTTGGTCTGCTGATGTTCGCAGAATTTGTTCTGGTTTCCTTTGTTGCGCCTGCCATGCCGAGCCTTGGGATTCTCCCGACGCCAACCATTAATTTGCTGACAACGCCAACGGCCGCCTTGCCGACAGTATCCTTCGGAAGCACGCCCACCACCGACCTGACGCAGACCGCGCCCACGCCCATGTCTGCGGAGGGATGCCTGGCCGGGCGGATTGAGTGGGTATATCCTCGCGATGGCGATATTTTACAGGGAGCTGTAAATGTTATTGGCACGGTGAATGTGGAAAACCTGGGGTTTTATAAGTATGAATACGTTCAGGCAGGCAGCGCCGAGTGGGTCACCGTGGCGGCAGGCAACCAGGCGGTTGTCAATGGTAAGTTGCAAGGAACGTGGAACACCTCGCAACTCATCCCGGGTGATTACCAGTTGCGCCTGGTAGTGACCGATAATCAAAATAATACGTTCCCAGTTTGCGTTGTTTCGGTTCGAGTGGTGGGTGAATAATGGAGATTAATTATGCCAGAAATTGAGATTCGTCCGGCTGTTCCACAGGATATCCCTTTGTTGGTGGAAATTGAGCATCACACCCAATCCAATTACGTCTGGCAGATGGACCGCGTTGTAAATGAAGGTGAGATCAACATTCATTTCCGTGAGATCCGCCTGCCACGCGCCGTGCGGATTGAATATCCGCGCAAACCAGCCTCCCTGCTGACGCAATGGACGCAGCGGACTCAGGTACTGGTGGCGGCGATCGAGGGGATGCCGGTGGGGTATATCGGTCTTTCCGATCAACAGGCGCCGTCGACTGCCTGGGTGAATGACCTGGCTGTTCGCCCGGAATTGCGGCGAAAGGGCATTGCCTCGGCTCTGGTGCTGGCTTCGCAGGAGTGGGCAATCCAGCGCGGCCTGCGGCGCATGATCCTGGAAATGCAATCCAAAAACCATGCGGCCGTCCGCCTGGCGCTAAAACTTGGTTTTGAATTTGGCGGCTACAGCGACCATTATTACTCCAACCAGGATATTGCCCTTTTTTTTGCCACTTATCTGCGGTAGGATGTGTTCATGGGACTTACCTGGCAGGACAGCCTGATTACCATCCTAAAGACCATCAGCCAGATCCTGACGGCCGGCATTGCTATCACAGCGTTTTCCTTATTATTGTATGCGCTGACCTTTAACCTGCGAGACCGGGTAGCGCGCTCGTTTGCGGCGATCATGTTGTGTGTCGTCATCATTTTCACTTCCGAGGCGATCTCCAGCATTACCGCGCAGATGGAGATGCTGGACTTTTGGGGCAGGGTGGAATGGGTGGGCATTGTTCTTTTGCCCCCATTCTATCTGCAATTCTCAGACGCCATTCTGGCAACCACCGGAAAAGTAAGCCGTTGGCGCAGGCGTTGGGCGGTGCGCATCTCCTATCTTGTATCGTTTGTATTCCTGTCCACGCTGCCTTTCCCGGGGCTGTTTGGTGAATTGGTGGTTGACCGCCCGCCAGCCCCTTATTTTCGATCGTCCCTGATTACGAATCTTTTTTCGTTATTCTATCTGGTGATTATGGCGCTGGCATGGTTCACTTTTATCCGTGCACTGCGCCGGACCGTTACGCCAACCAGCCGCCGGCGCATGATCTATTTGTTGTTTGGCGCCGGCGCGCCATCGTTGGGAGGTTTCCCTTACCTGTTGTATGGCTCAGAAATTGCCGCGCAGCACCCGCTCCTGTTTTGGTTTTTGGTAGTTCTATCTAACTTGCTGGTCGGCAGCCTGATTATTGTCATGGCGTATTCGGTGGCTTTTTTTGGGGTTTCATGGCCTGACCGGGTTGTGAAATCCCGCTTGTTTAAATGGATTATGCGCGGTCCGGTGACAGCCAGTTTCACGCTGACCTTTGTCACGCTGGTCAGGCGGGCAGGCGAAACGTATGGCTATGCCAGTTACACAGCCATTGTCCCGATTGTGATGGTGGCAACGATTTTGCTGTTCGAGCACTTAATCACGATATTTGGCCCGGCGGTTGAGCGCTTTCTATTCTACGGCGGCGAGAGCGAAACGGTGGAGCAAATCCATTTTCTGGAAAACCGTTTGCTGTCACGCGGCGATCTTCATCAATTCCTGGAAACCGTTTTGGCTGCGTTGTGCGACCGCCTGCAAGTGCCTGGGGCTTACATTGCATCCCTGAGCGGCGACAAAATGGAGTTGGTGGTCACCATTGGCCGAACGCAGTTTCAGCATGCCAGTTTGACCGATTCGCTTTCAGAATTTGTTGCCGCCCAGGCCAACCTGCCGAAGGCTTTTCATTGGGGCAGTGATCTGCTGATGCCGATGATGGATCGTGAAGGCAATGGCGAACCTCGCTTGCTTGGATTGTTGGGGCTGAGCCAGATGCCAGGCCTTGTGGTTGACGAGGAGCAAAGCGCAGCTTTGGAAATCCTGTCCGAGCGAGCTTTGCTGGCATTGCGCGATTGGCATTTGCAGGAGCAACTCGTTCAAACCATGAAAACACTCTCGCCACAGGTGGAATACATCCAGCGGTTGCGCGCGGCAGCCAGTTACGATCAAAACAGTGTTTTGCAGGAGGAGCCGCCCACCCTGAATGACGACCTGACCCAGTGGGTTCGCGATGCCCTGACTCATTACTGGGGCGGCCCCAAGTTGACCGAAAGCCCGTTGTTAAATCTGTCCATTGTCCAGGATGAGGTGAAAAACCATGACGGCAATGCTGCTAACGGCATCCGAGCCATCCTACGGACCGCAATTGAGCGGACACGGCCTGAGGGTGAGCGGCGCTTTACCGGTGAATGGACGTTGTACAATATTCTCGATCTAAAATTCCTGGAGGGGAAAAAGGTGCGGGAAATTGCCAGCCGCCTGGCGATGAGCGAAGCGGATCTGTATCGCAAGCAACGCATTGCCATTGAAGCCGTCACCAAATCCATCCTTGAGATGGAAGCGGAGGCCCATCAGGAAAATCATGAGCATTAACAGCTACCCGTTTTTTAAAATGTTGTGTATAGTTAATCGGTAATGGGTTTATCTGTATCAATTCGACAATTAGGGAGGTGAGTTGATGCTGAACGACGCAATAGAGCCGGACCTCGGCGAGCAGGGGCTTCCTGAACTCGACGAGGGCTGGTGGTCGGCGGTTTTAGCCGATGAAGATGTTTACCAATCGGGGGCTAGAGAGGTCGCAGCGAAGGCAGGAATTCAATCTGGACAGCTCAATGTGGATTGGGAAAAAATCCAGGCCTGCTTTGATCAGGATGAGGTGCTGGAGCTTGTTGTACAGGGATTCAACCGCGGTGGACTTCTGGTGGAGGGAGAAGGCATTCAGGGTTTTGTGCCGGTTTCTCATCTGATCGAAATGCCATGCGAAGTCGATGAAGAGGAGCGGCGGCAAATCTTGACCGGTTATATCGGCCGCCAGGTTCACCTGAAAATTATTGAATGCGAGCCGACGCAAGAACGGGTGGTTTTATCGGAGCGCGCGGCCCTGGCCGGAGAAGGCCGCCGCAAGGCATTGTTTACGATCCTTCAGGAAGGCAACCTGGTGACCGGTACGGTCACCAATGTGACGGATTTTGGCGTTTTCGTGGACCTGGGCGGTGTGGAAGGCTTGATCCATGTATCAGAGCTTTCGTGGGGGCGGGTGCAACACCCCTCCGAGGTTGTGAAAGTTGGACAATGCGTTCAGGTGATGGTGCTGCAAGTTTCTGAGGAGACCTCGCGGATTGCATTAAGCTTAAAACGTTTACAGGTGAACCCCTGGGATACGCTGGTGGAAGCCCACCGGCCGGGGGATATCGTTAACGCCCGGATCACCTCGATCATGAAATTTGGCGCCTTTGCGCGCCTGGATGAAGGTGTGGAGGGGTTGATTCACATCTCTTCCGTTCCTTTCCCTTCCGGGCGCCGCGATATCAACGCCTTTTTCCACGAGGGCCAATCGGTGCAGGTGAAAATCCTTCACATTGATGCGGAACGCCGCCGGTTGGGTTTGGGCTTAGTGCAGATTGAATGAGCGGTTCTTCCCCCGGTAAACGTTCCCGCGCGCCTGCCAACCCTTCCGGGCCTGTAGAGACGCCATCCTCCCCTTCCTGGCTGGAGCGGTTTGCCAATTACTGGCTTCATTTTGACCGCTTTGGCTGGGACGTTTTAGGCGTCCTGCTGATTGCCCTGGCGTTGGTTTCGCTGCTGGGACTGGTGGGAAGAAGCCTGCCTGCTTTTCAGGGAGCTGCGCTTTCGCCCTGGATCAATTTCCTCTCGCGGTGGCTGGGATGGGGTAGCTTCATTGCCGTTGTCGCAATCGTCTACGCGGGTTGGCTGGCGTTGCAGCGAAGGACCGCTCACCCCCCGGTCATCCCAATCGGACGGTTGCTGGCGCTGGAAGGCGCCTATTTTCTTTTTCTGGCAATGCTGTCATTTTTTGGCGGTACCCTGCTCGAACGGGCAGAAGCCGGCATGGATGGCGGTATTATTGGCTGGGGCATAGCCACCCTCGTTGAACGAGTGCTTCCGGTTCCCTGGGGTACGGTCTTTATCGTTTTTTTCATGATTGTGCTGCTGGCTTCAGGATTGGGGCTTTTCGCCGCGTTGAGCCGGTGGCTTGATCGACAACTGGTGGTCACGGATGAGGCGGTACCTGCCGCGTCTTCACAATCATTGGAGGATGGCGACGAAGAGGAGCCGGATGGCGAAACGCTCCAGGCAACCCATAAAGGCAAACGTACGGAAAAAATCGGGGCGGCGGCTGGATCGACAACGTCAACCCGCGATCCGGCGCTGCCACCCTTGACGCTCCTTTCCAACGAAACCACGGCGCCGCCGGACGAGGCTGTCATCCATGATTCTGCTCGCTTGATTGAAAAGACGCTGTTGGAATTTGGCATTCCTGCGCGCGTATCCGGCTACCGGGTGGGACCCACGGTCACGCAATTTGCGGTTGAACCTGGCTTTGTAGAGAAAATCGGCCCGGATGGCAATTTAATCCGGCAAAAAGTGCGCGTTTCACAAATCTCCGCGTTGGCGCGCGACCTGGCGTTGGCGCTTTCCGCTTCCCGTCTGCGCATCGAAGCGCCCGTTCCGGGCCGGTCGTATGTCGGCATTGAGGTGCCCAACCCGCACACGTCCCTCGTCCGGCTGCGGCCGCTGCTGGAGAGCGATCCTTTTCAGACCTTGGCGTCGCAACTGGGATTTGTGCTAGGCAAGGATGTTTCCGGCCAACCGGTGGTGGCCGACCTGGCGCGCATGCCGCACATCCTCATCGCCGGAACCACCGGTTCGGGCAAATCGGTGTGCATTACGGCCCTGACCGCCTGCCTGTTGATGAACAACACCCCGGATCAGTTACGCATCGCTATGCTGGACCCCAAGATGGTGGAGTTGGTGCGTTTCAACGGCGTACCTCACCTGCTGGGCAAGGTGGAAACCGAACAGGAGCGCATGCAGGGTGTGCTCAAGTGGGCGCTGGCTGAGATGGATAACCGCTACCGCCTGTTGGAGGATGCCCATTCGCGCGACCTGGTGACCTATAACCGCAAGCAGGAACGCAAAAAGCTACCCACGCTGCCCCGCATCGTGCTGATCATCGATGAACTGGCCGATTTGATGATGACATCTCCGGAGCAAACGGAACACAGCCTGGTGCGGCTGGCGCAACTGGCGCGCGCCACGGGCATTCACCTGGTGGTGGCCACCCAGCGTCCCAGCACCGACGTGGTGACCGGTTTGATCAAGGCAAATTTCCCGGCGCGGGTATCCTTTGCGGTTGCTTCTTCGATCGATTCCCGCGTGATTCTGGATACCGGCGGTGCTGAGACGCTGCTGGGCCGCGGCGATATGCTCTTCCTGAACCCGGAGGTCGGTTCGCCGCAGCGCGCTCAGGGTGTGTGGGTGACGGATGCCGAAGTAGAAAAAATCGTAGCTTACTGGCAAAAAACCACTGCCAGCCAACCGATCGGCGCTGCGCCCTGGGAAGAATTGATCGAAATGGAAGGGGATAAGTCCGATTCGATGCTGGAACAGGCCACGCAATTGGTTCAGCGCACGCAGCGTGCCAGCGCATCGCTGTTGCAGCGCCGCCTGCGCATTGGTTACCCGCGCGCCGCCAGACTGTTGGATGAATTGGAGGCAGCCGGGGTGGTTGGCCCTTCGGTGGGCAGCGGCAAAGACCGTGAGGTTTTGCTATCACCCGATTTTGATAACGAGGGTGACGAAGAGGACATGCAGGACTATAATAAGGAAATTTAAGCCCCGGCGGCGAATCTTATTCTTATCAGGTGATCCGTGGAAGAGACTGCGAAAAAAGACCCCATGACATTTACCGATCTGTTGCGCCTGCGATTTAAAGGCGCCTTGGATCCGGTTGGCCGTTTTTTAAACCGGCTTGGTTTGATGCCCAATGTCGTCACCCTCCTGGGTTTGATCGGCAACATGGTGGGCGCATATCTGTTGGCCATTGGTCAAATTTCCTGGGGCGGGGTTGTCATCCTGCTGATGGGGCCCATCGATGCGCTGGACGGCACTATGGCGCGGTTGCGCGGCCAACCCTCCCGGTTTGGGGCGTTCGTGGATTCGGTGACCGATCGGTATTCAGAACTGGTAATCCTGCTGGGCTTGCTGATCTATTATCTGCGGGGCGGCCAGGATGTTTACGCTGCGCTGGTTTACCTGGCGGCTGCCGGTTCGGTGCTGGTCTCTTATGTTAAGGCGCGGGCCGAAGCATTGAATTTTGAAGCTAAGGTTGGGCTGTTGACAAGGGTTGAGCGCTACCTGGTAACGGCGCCCTGTCTGGTTTTTAATATTCCACACGTGGCCGTTATTATCCTGGCGGTGCTGGGCAATTTCACGGCCATCCAGCGCATCCTGGCTGTACGCAAACAGGCTTACCAACAAGGCGCAATTCATCAGTAATTAATCTTCATCGCGTACCATTCATCCGGTACGCAATTGATTAAAGGAGTAGCCATGGTCCCCGACGGTTTTTATATTGGAACGTTTAAGATCTATTTTTATGCTCTGGCAATCTTAACCGGTGTGCTTCTGGCAGCCTGGCTGTCTTCGGTGCAGGCCAAAAAACGGGGGATTAATCCCGATTACGTCTGGGACATGTTGCCCTGGCTGCTGATCGCCGGCATCCTCGGCGCGCGCATCTGGCATATTTTGACGCCGCCCCAATCGATGGTCGATCAAGGCATCACCACATATTATTACCTGACACACCCGATCGAGATGCTGAAATTCCGCAACGGTGGGTTGGGCATTCCGGGCGGCATCATCGGTGGCGCCATCGCGCTTTTCTTTTACGCCCGCAAACGCAAGGTCAGTTTTGCGGTCTGGGCGGATATCATTGCGCCAGGGTTGGCGCTGGCCCAGGCGATGGGACGTTGGGGCAACTTTTTTAACCAGGAAGTTTACGGTGCGCCAACGAACCTGCCCTGGAAACTGTTTATCGATCCATCGCGGCGTTTGCCCGAATATGCGGATGTAGCCTATTATCATCCCCTGTTCCTCTATGAGATGATTTATAACCTGCTTAATATGGCTTTGCTGCTGTGGATTGGCAATCGCTTTGCCAATCGGTTGAAGAACGGCGATATATTCCTGGTTTACCTGATTGTTTACCCGGTCGGTAGGTTCTTCCTGGAATATTTGCGTTTGGATCCTTCTCCCCTGGGCACGCTCAATGTCAACCAGACCCTTATGGGCATCATTGCTCTATGTGCCGCCGCAGCGCTGGTGCTGCGGCATGCGCTTGCAAAAAAATCAGACGGGCAAGGTCAGGCCGTCCAACCGGCTGAAGCGCAGGAAGCCGGAAACTCATCGGCGAAGTAACTGAAAAATTAAGTCAGGAGGATCACAGGGCGGCTCATGATTGTTTCGGAAGGCTTGACGAAGAAGTTCGACGAATTCATGGCCGTAGATGACATTCACCTCGATGTCCCTACCGGCCAGGTTTTGACGCTTTTGGGGCCAAACGGCGCAGGCAAGACGACCACCGTGCGCATGTTAACTTCGGTGTTACGTCCCACCAGCGGAACGGCGCGGGTGGCCGGCTACGATGTGATCCGCGAACCGGAGCGTGTGCGCGCCTCTGTGGGCGTGTTGACCGAGAACCACGGTCTTTACCGGCGGATGAACGCGCTCGAATACCTGGATTTCTTTGGCAGTCTGTACGGCATGCCCACCGCTGAACGGCGAAAGCGGTCGGAGCTCTTGCTGGAGCAATTCGGACTGACAGATGCCGGCAGCCGCCGGTTGGGTGAATATTCCAAGGGCATGCGCCAGAAACTGGCGCTGGTCCGGGCGATGATTCACAACCCGCCGGTGCTTTTGCTCGACGAGCCCACCTCTGCCATGGACCCGGAATCTTCGCGTATGGTACGCGACGCCATCCTGTCTCTGCGAAGCGACGACCGCACGATTATTGTTTGCACGCACAACCTGGCTGAAGCTGAGGTGCTGGCCGATCAAATCGCCATCATCCGGCGGGGCAGGATCATCTCCTACGGCGGTTTGGCGGAAATCAAGCGGCGCTTCCTGGGCGATCCGCAATTTGAAATACGCTTTGCCGCGCCGCTGTCCGGCCTGCCCGATCCTGGCGATGCTGTGCGGGTCTCCGCGCTCGGCCCGGATTGGCTCCGGTACAGCACGGCAGACCCCAACCGGCAAAATCCTGTGGTGTTGCGGCGGCTGATGGAGCAGGGGTTGGCGGTGGTTTCGCTGCAGGAATCGGGCCAAAGTCTCGAATCGGCATATCTTGAAGCGGTTAACCAGGTGCCTGAGGGGGTGAATCATGCCTGAAGGCTTACATCCGGTCTGGATTATTGTCCGACGCGAGGTTCGCGATCAATTTCGCGACTGGCGCATCATCTTTCCCATCATCGGGCTGACCTTGCTTTTCCCTTTCCTGATGAATTTCACCGCGCAGCAAATCCTTGGTTTTGCGCGCGGCTACGGCGCGGACATCGTGGGCGAACGGTTGGTGCCATTTTTAATGATGATCGTCGGCTTTTTCCCGCTGTCGGCATCGCTGGTCATTGCGCTGGACACCTTTGTAGGGGAAAAAGAGCGCGGCAGCATTGAGCCGCTGCTGAATACGCCGCTGAAAGACTGGCAGCTTTACACCGGTAAACTGCTGGCAGCCATCGTGCCATCGCTGACCGCCAGCTTTCTGGGCATGGCGGTTTACCTGGGCGGGTTGGGCCTGCAACGCGTGCCGCTGCCTGAATTGGAATTGACGCTGTTGATCCTTGTACTGACCATGGTGCAAGCCGTGGTCATGGTGAGCGGGGCGGTGGTGGTCTCCAGCCAGGCGACCTCGGTGCGCGCCGCGAATTTGCTTTCCAGTTTCATCATCATCCCGATTGCGCTGCTTATTCAGGGCGAGAGTGTTTTGATGTTCTGGGGCACGTACACCACCCTTTGGTGGGCGGTTTTTGGTTTGCTGGTGCTGGCCGTGCTGCTCGTGCGGGTCGGGCTGGCGCACTTCCGGCGTGAAGAATTGCTGGGCCGGGAAATCGATGTATTAAATTTCCGTTGGGGTTGGCGGATTTTCTGGCGTCAATTCACCGGCGGGGCAGCCAACCTGAGGGAATGGTATTTCAAAGCGGTTCCGTCGGCGGTGGCGCGCATAAAGCCAGCCGTGATCTTGACCAGCCTCTTTGCCCTGGTATCCATCGGTCTCGGCGCAACCCAATTCCAACGGTTCCAGTTGGACATTCCAACCGCTGACCTGGGCGGTTCACTGGGCCAGGTGGTCCAGCTCTTGCCGACCCTGTCAGCGCGGCCAATTTTGTTGATCTGGCTGCAAAACCTGCGTGTTCAGGCGATCGGGTTGATCCTGGGTGTATTTTCGTTCGGGATCCTGGGATTCGTTCCCATCCTGGCCGGCATGGGGATCAGCGGCTACCTGGTGGCGCTATTGGCCAATAACGGCATTCCGGCTTTAACCGCCATCACGGCCTTCCTGCTGCCGCACAGTATTTTTGAGATTCCCGGATTGATCCTGGCCTCGGCGGCCGTATTCCAGTTTGGTGTGCTCATCGCCACCAACGATACCGATAAGACGATTGGCGAAGTGGCAATTTCTGCGCTGGCAGATTGGGCTAAAATAATGCTGGGGCTGGTGATGCCGTTGCTCTTGATTGGTGCGGCCATCGAAGCCTGGGTGACGCCCCAGATTGCGCTCTTATTGCTCTCATAACCCGGTCATCCAACCACCGGTTTCACAACATCAGGGAGGATGGGATGGGCACGATTGTGATCCTGGGCACGGCCAATGCGGTGCCGGATGATCGTCATGAGAATACCCATTTATTGGTTCAAGAGGGTCAGCGGACCATCCTGGTCGATTGCACCGGCAATCCGCTGGCGGAATTGAAACGCGCCGGCGTGAACCCGGACCAATTGACGGATGTCATCCTGACTCATTTCCATCCCGATCATGTATCCGGCGTTCCTTTGCTGCTGATGGATTTATGGCTGTCAGGCCGCAAACACGGCATCCGCATTCACGGCCTGGCCGACACCCTGGGACGCATGCAAACCATGATGAAGCTGTTCGATTGCGAGAGCTGGCCGAACTTCTTCACCGTGGATTACCACATCCTGCCTGACATAGCGCAGGCAGAGCTGCTCGCGGACGGTGATTTTATCATCACCGCCTCGCCGGTAAAGCACCTCATCCCAACGATCGGCATTCGAGTCGAATTTGTCCGCTCGGGTAAGGTGGCAGCCTATTCCAGCGATACCGAGCCTTATCAAAATGTCGTCGATCTTGGGCTGGAATCCGACATCTTGATCCACGAAGCCACCGGAACATCCTTCGGGCATTCCACGCCGCGCCAGGCGGGTGAAATTGCGCAGGCAGCCAGCGCGAAGAGCCTGTATTTGATTCACTACCCGGCGGATTTGGATGAAGAAAAATGGCTTTGGGAGGCCAGGCAGTCCTTCACAGGGCCGGTGTACCTGGCCGGCGATTATATGCGCATTGAACTCTAACCGGTCTCGCGGGTGTTACCAGCCGTTCAGGTATGGCAGCCATTCAGTATTATCGCCCAGGTGGCGGCCAAAAACATACAGGCTGGATGCCGGCGGTTCTTTAGGCGGGCGCAGCAACTTCATGCCGGCTTCTTCGAGCATGTGACCGCCCTTGCGGTGATTGCACAGGTTGCAGGCCGTCACCAGGTTGTCCCAGGTTTCCCGGCCGCCCAGGTGGCGCGGTATGACATGATCCACCGTCAGGGATTGGGCGTGCAACCCGCAGTACTGGCAGGTATAATGATCTCGGCGGAAGATCTCGCGGCGGGTAAGTATGACACGCGGTCTGGGCCGATGGACGAAGTATTCCAGCCGGATTACGGATGGAATGGGATATGAAGCCAGGGCGGAATGAAGTTCGCCGCGGCCGTTGCTGACCAGGGTGGCTTTGCGTGCAATCATCAACCCGAGGGCACGCTGCCAGGTGCAGACATTGATCGGCTCGTAGTTCGTGTTGAGGACCAAAACCAATATTGCCATGCTAGAAATTATAGCATGAGCAAATTTACCGGCGATAAATGATTTACTGATCAAGGAGGCATTTTCGTGAAAGTGATCCTTGCGGGCGGAACAGGGTTGATCGGCAGGCTGCTTTCGCGCCGGTTGGCTGCGGATGGGCACGCGGTGTGGGTGTTGAGCCGCCACCCGGAAAAAGCTGGCTTGAACGGGTCGGCCACAATGGTGAAATGGGACGGCCGCACGACCGCCGGCTGGCAGCATTGGGTTGAGGAAGCGGATGCGATCGTCAACCTGACCGGCGAGAACATCGGCGCAAGCCGCTGGACGAAACAGCGCAAAGCGCTGCTGCGTTCCAGCCGCCTGGAACCCACCCGGGCGCTGGTGCAGGCCGTCCAGGCTTCCTCGCGCAAGCCGGTCGTCTGGTTGCAGGCTTCGGCCGTGGGATTTTACGGACCTCACCGGGATGAGGAATTGGATGAAACCGCCCATGCCGGAAGCGATGAATTGGCCCGGCTGGTGGTGGACTGGGAGGAGGCGAGCCGGCCGGTTGAGGACCTGGGTGTGCGCAGGATTGTCGCCCGGCAGGGGATCGTCCTGGATGACCGCGAAGGCGCGCTGCCCAGAATGCTTCTGCCGTTTCATTTGTTTGCCGGCGGGCCGGTGGGCAGCGGCAGGCAGTGGATTTCATGGATCTCGCGGGTTGACATTGCCGGGGCGATGGCGTTTCTGCTGCAAAACCCTGCAGCCGGCGGGGTGTATAACCTGACCGCGCCAAATCCGGTGACAAATGCCCGGTTCGGAAAAACAATCGGCAGCGTTCTCCGAAGGCCGTACTGGATGCCGGTGCCGGCATTTGCGATGCGACTTCTGTTTGGTGAAATGGCTACGGTCGTGCTGGACGGCCAGCGCGTGATTCCGCGCCGGCTGCTCGAGGCAGGTTATCAATTTCAACACCCTGATCTCAATACCGCGCTGCAGGATTTATTCAGGCGCTAGTTGGGTTGCATGGCAGCCTGCAGGACCGTCAGGCCGATCGAACCGGCGGCTTTCGGATCGTCCTCTTCCAAAAGCACCACCAGGGCGAGCGGCGTGCCCTGCCAGTCGGGAAGCGTGCCGGCCAGGTACCAGGATACCGTAGTGGTTGGGCTGCTGCCGATGCCGATGGATTCCCAGGCGGGCAGATCACTGCGGGCAAGCATGTTGGCCGCCTGAACCGCGCCGGAGGAATTGATCGCCGCGCTGGCCGAACCCGAGGGCAGGATCACCCAGCCCTGAGCGGGCGTATTGACCGCGTTCGCCAGGCGCGGAGCGGGTAGATTCCCGCCAGAGCTGAGCGTGGCCGCGGCCACGGCCATCTGCAAAGGGGTGAGCAGCCAACCCTCCGGGTTGAGCGGATTGGCTACCAGGGATGCGCCATTGGGGAGTGGAACCGCCGGGCTGGTTTGCAACGGGATATCCGGCTGCGATTCAAAGCCCAACTTTTGGTAGAGGTCAATGATTTGCGCC
>ERZ1649853.337-NODE-337-length-19788-cov-6.698272_pt1 | contig 19788 bp, 19 predicted proteins | sample MGYA00575353_ERZ1649853 | MGnify/ENA primary metagenome ERZ1649853 (study PRJEB40853, sample SAMN11349654) | freshwater sediment metagenome | isolation source: river sediment | host: Sediment | place: India: Okhla Barrage, New Delhi | collected 2017-02-21 ...
GGATGCGCCTGCTTTCCTGGGTAGAGAGCTGTTCGTCCACCGCCACGCTCGTGTGACCCCTTCTTGCGGTCCACTCAGCAGCGGCAGTCATCTGCGTCCAGGTAGCCCCCTGGTCGGTTGAGCGCCAGACGTCATTGCGTCGGGTGCTGATAATGCCCTCGTCTTCCCCCCCAATCAGCACGATGCTGCCGTCCGGCAATACCACACTGGTGTGTCCATCTCTTTACGTCCACCCGGCAGCAGCGGTTGTTTGCGTCCAGGTGGCGCCATGGTCGGTCGAGCGCCAAACATCGTTCAATTTCCCCAAGATAAATGATCCTGTATCACCGCCCATCAGGATGATGCTGCCGTCGGGCAGCGCCACACTGGCGTGGTAATATCGTTCCTGCCACTCGGCGCAGGTAGTCATTTCCGTCCAGGGTGCGTTGAATGTCTCGTCGCCGAAATACCAGGCCCAGCCGGTTGGGCTGCCGGTGGAAGCATCGTTGAATTGAACTTGGAGGGGAGGTGGGCCGCTGGTGGGCACTCCGCTGAAGTTAGCCACTGGAATAGCCAGAATATTCGACGGCACACCTGCTTCTATCTGCTCGAATGTTCCAAACAGAATGACAAGGGAGAATAACAAGCTGAGAACACAAACAAGGATAAATCGCCTGTTCATCGGACTGATCCTTTCTCGATATTCAGTTATGAACACCCTGCTGATCCACCACATCGCGTCATGAGATGCTGGCGGTTTCCCATCCGCTCGGCGGCTGTGAAATTTCTCCCCCTGGCTGCGGTCATACCGTCACGGTGGCCCGTTGGGCGGTTTCGCCATTGAACACTATTCATTGTAGCATAAATTTCTTCCGCTTTGCCCAAACCGCGCCGAACAGGAGAAATCGCTGTCGTAATTGGGATCGGGCTCGTTCGCATGGATGACGCGCCAGAAAGGAATCCCTTGTCGGCGTTTCTTGGATGGGACAAGCTCTTATGGGACAATCAACTCAGGTACATGTCCCGCTTATAGGTGTCCCATCAACTAAACAATCGGGACAGCCACATAATGAGGCATTTTATCGTCTGACTGTCCCGATTGGTATTCCGAAGGTATAATCTTCGCTATGGACCTCTTCACCCACGCCCACGAAACCCGCATGCGCAGCGAAGCCCCTCTCGCCGCACGCATGCGCCCGCGCACCCTCGACGAATTCGTCGGGCAGGAGGATATCCTGGGTCCCGGCAAGCTGCTTCGCCGCGCCATCGAAGCTGACCGGCTCTTTTCCTCCATCATCCTGTGGGGACCGCCTGGCACCGGCAAGACTACCCTGGCGATGGTAATTGCCAACCAGACCAAGTCTCACTTCGAGACGCTCTCGGCGGTGCTGGCGGGCAAGGCGGAGCTACGCGTAGTGATCGACGCAGCGCTGGAACGCCGTAAGATGTACCAGAAGAAGACCATCCTGTTCGTGGATGAAGTCCACCGTTGGAACAAGGCCCAGCAAGACGCCCTGCTGCCGCATGTGGAGAACGGCACCTTCACGCTGATCGGCGCCACCACGGAGAACCCCTATTTTGATGTCATCGGGGCGCTGGTCTCGCGCTCGCGTGTGTTTCAATTACGACCGCTGCGCGACGAAGATGTGCGGCAGTTGCTGCAGCGCGCCCTCAGCGACCCCGAGCGCGGCTATGGTAAGCGTCTCATCCGGTTTGACGAGGATGCCATGCAACACCTCATCCACGTGGCGGGTGGGGATGCGCGCAACGCCCTGAATGCCCTCGAGCTGGCGGTTGAATCCACCCCGCTCGCTCAGGATGGCGCGGTGCATATCACGCTGGACGTGGCGCAGGAGTCCATCCAACGGCGGGCTGTGCTGTACGATAAAGACGGCGACGCCCATTACGACACCATCTCGGCTTTTATCAAGTCCGTGCGCGGCTCTGACCCCGACGCGGCGCTCTACTGGCTGGCGAAGATGCTCTATGCAGGAGAAGACCCGCGCTTCATCCTGCGCCGCCTGATCATCCTCTCCGGCGAGGACATTGGGTTGGGTGACCCGTTGGGGTTGGTAGTTGCCAGCTCCGCTGCCCAGGCCTTCGAGTTCATCGGCCTGCCCGAGGGTATCTACCCTATCGTCGAAGCCACGCTTTACCTCGCCACTGCGCCCAAGTCCAACTCTGCCGGCGCTTACTTCAAGGCCTACCAATTGATCGAAGAGGAAGGGATCACCGGCGTGCCCTCACACCTGCAAGACGCCACGCGTGACGCGGCGGCGTTGGGGCATGGCAAAGGCTACCAGTACCCGCACGAAGACCCGGATCATTTCCTGCCCCAGCAGTATCTGCCGCGCCCCTTGCTCGGCACCTACTTCTACAAGCCTTCCACACAGGGCTACGAAACCGAAGCCGGTGAGCGTTTGCAACGCTGGCGTGAAGCGCAGCGCAGAGCGCTGGGCGTCACGCGGGACGAGACCCTGCCCGAGCTGTCCAAAGAGCAGATCGACGAGATCAAGTCTAAGCACAAGGCTGGTTAACCGCGAATGCCTACCTTCCTGCTCATCCGTCACGGCGAGAACGACTACCTCAAGCAGGGGCGCCTGCCCGGTCGCCTGCCTGGCATTCATTTGAACGAAAAGGGGCGCCAGCAAGCTCAGGCATTGGCTGAAGCATTGGCGAAGGCACCCATCCAAACCATCTACTCCAGCCCGCTCGAGCGCGCTATGGAAACCGCCGCGCCGCTGGCGGAAAAGCTCAACCTGCCGGTCATCCCGTGCCCGGGGCTGCTGGAAACCGATGTGGGTGAGTGGCAGGGGCAGACGGTCAAATCGCTGCGCCGCTTGAAAGTCTGGCGCATCTTGCAGCAGACGCCCTCGCTCTTCCGCTTCCCCGGCGGCGAATCGATCAGTGAGTGCCAGGCGCGCCTGGTGGCGGAGATCGAGACATTGCGCCAGATGCACGCTGCCGACGACCTGCTCGCCTGTGTGCTGCATGCCGACCCCATTTTGCAGATCGTCAGCTACTATATTGGCTTACCGACCGACAACTTTCAGCGCCTGACCGTCAATGCCGCCTCGCTGACCATCTTACAGATCCATGCGGACCATTCTCGTCTACTCGCCCTTAATTACACCCCGTCCTTCTCGCTTGCACTACCGTCAAAACCAGGCACTGGAAAGTGAACTATCCTTCGCCTTAAAGGATACACCTATGTCCAATCTGAAAGAAAAATCCAATATCATCCAGCGGCTGAACACCGAGCGCCGCCGCCTGGAGCAGAATCTCTCGCAGCTATCACCCGCAGAAATGCTCCAGCCTGGCGTGGTGAAAAGCTGGTCGGTGAAGGATGTGCTGGCGCATCTCAACGACTGGGAGGCTCGCATGTTGGTCTGGTTGGAAGCAGCGCGGCGCGGCAAGCTTGCCGGATGTCCCGACCCTGATTTTACCTGGCGGCAGATCGACCAGCTCAACGAGCGTATTTATCTTGCCCACCGCGACCAGCCGCTCGACTCCGTTCTCCAGGCTTTCCGCGATACGCACCGCCAACTCATGCAGGTCGCCGAGGCCATGCCCGAAGATGAGATGCTCACCCGGGCTTATTACGCGTTTACTGAAACAGCTTCGATATATGACTGGCTGAAAGGCTTTGCCAACCACGACTTGTGGGGCAAGACCAAAATCCGCCAGTGGTTAAAATCTCAAGGGAGGTAAAAATGTCATTCAACTCGTTCATGCTCTGGTTGCTTCATTCACCATTCCATGCGCTGATCAGCAAAAGAACCCTGGGAATCACCTTCCGAGGCAGCAAAAGCGGCAATACCTACACTTTGCCGGTGGATTACGTCTCGGATGGCGAGGAACTGCTCATCACCAGCCTGCGCGAGCGCACCTGGTGGCGCAATCTGCGCGGCGGGGCGGATGTCAACTTGCTATTGCGTGGAAAAGAAGTCCCTGCCCGCGCCGAGGTGTTCGAGGATATTACTTCCGTTGGCCAGGGGCTGGCGCAGATTGTGCGCATCAAGCCGCAATGGGCGCGTTTTCTGAAGGTGAAGCTCTACGAGAAGGGCGACCCCTCCATGATCGAGCTGGACATGGCAGCCAGGAAGCGGGTGGTTGTCAGAGTCAAGGTGCAATAACATGGCGAAGATTCCGCTCGTCTGGCGCCTGATGCGCTTCATGAACCGGCGGGTGGCGGTGAACAACAGCCCCAACTTGAAGGGCGGCGAGCTGGTGCTGGTGCTCTACCATGTGGGGCGCAAGAGCGGCTTTCCACGCGCAACCCCCTTGCAATATGAGGAAGTGGATGGCGATTACTACGTGGCTTCTGCGCGCGGGCAACAGGCAGACTGGTTCCGCAACGTCGTCGCTCACCCACAGGTCGAGATGCTGGTAAAGGGGCAGCGCTTGCCCGCCCAGGCCGAGCCGGTCACCGACCCGGCGGAGATTGCCGATTTCCTGGAGATGCGCCTGATCCGCCACCCGCGCATGATGCGCGCCATGCTGCGCATGGAAGGCTTGCACGGGCGCATTACCCCAGAAGACTTGCTGCGCATCTCTAAAGGCAAAGCGCTGGTAATTTTGCATCCCATTTCCAGCGAAAATCCATAACCGGCCTTATCCTGTTCATCCTGTGAATGCCCTGCGCACACAATTCATCCCCTACCAGCCCAAGAACATCCTGAACAAGGGCAAGCGCGCCGACCACTGGTTCTGGACGCGCTACAGCGCCTATCCCTACCTGGGCTGCCAGCATGGCTGCGAGTTCTGCTACTCGCGCGAGCAGAAATATGAGCCACACAGGGAGCTGAGCGGGGACTATGACCTGGATGCGGATCCCTTCTCGCACCTGATCAAGGTCAAGCAGAACGCGCCCCAATTGCTGCGCAAGGCACTCAGTCGCTTGCCGGTGGATGTGATCTTTACCGGCGATTACCAGCCCGCCGAGCGCAAATTCCAGCTCTCGCGCCAGATGCTGGAAGTTTGCCTGGAAATGGGTTTCCCGATCTTCGTCCTCAGCCGCTCGCCGCTGGTCTTGCGTGACCTGGACCTGCTGCAAGCTATCCACCAGAAAGCACGCGCGGTGGTAGCCTTCAGCATCGTGGCCGCGCCCGGCTCACCCGTTGAGCCGCTGGTCAGGGGTTTCGAGCACCTGGCGCCACCGGCTGAGAAGCGTTTCCGAGCCATGCAAAAGCTGGCTGAGGCGGGCATTCCCACCGGCACGGTCGCCATGCCGCTGCTGCCCGGGCTGTGCGACACGGACGAGAACCTGCAAGCCCTCGTGCAAGCCACCGTCGAGCATGGCGGGCAATTCATCCTGCCATCCTCTCTGACGCTCAGCGACCAGCAGCGCAGTTTCTTCTTACGCGCCCTGCGGCAGCGCTGCCCAGAGCTGGTGGACTCCTATGAGCGCTTTTATCCTGCCGGTCACTCCTATTCGCCGGTTGGTGGGCGTAAATGGAACGATACGGCCCAATCCCTGCGCCGCATCTGCCAGCAAGCTGGGCTGCCCGACCGCATCCCGCGTCCCATTATTCCAGGCGAGAAACGTGCCCTCAATAAGCGGGTGGTTGAGCAGCTTGCTAGTGAGCTGTACACGCTGGAGATCACCAACGCTTCACAACAGCGCCAGTGGGCTTATCGCAAAACCGCCTGGGCGATCGAGGACATGGAACAGGAGCTGGGACTCTTTTACCGCACCCTAGGCAAGAGAGGGTTGGAGAGCCTGCCGGGGGTGGGCACGGTGATGGCGGTTGTCGTCGAGCGATTCCTCACTCAAACACAGAATAAAATATAGCATAAAGTATGCTGGCAACCGTGCAAGTAGCCAACATCACAGGTAAACCGCGCTTGTTCCATAGCTTCGAAGTGATCGGAGTGCGTGTGCGCTCGGAGAGTGATGCCACAACGATATTGGCGGTCGAGCCGATGATTGTGCCATTGCCTCCGAACCCTGCGCCAAACACCAGCGCCCACCACAGGGGTTGGATGTTCATGCCGCTGGCGCCCAATCCCTTGAGCACAGGGATTAATGCGATGGTAATGGGAACATTATCTACGAATGCCGAAAGACTTGCCACCAACCAGATGATGATGATCCCCAGCAGAACGGGTGGGAAATGTTCGAGACTGCGCAAAGCATTCACCAACACGTCCAGAACACCGGCAGCATCGAGCCCGCCAACCATGACAAACAACGCGGCGAAGAACACCAGCACACTCCAGTCGATGTGCCGCAGCGTCTCCTGGATATTGGGCCGGGTCCAGACCAGCGCCACAGCTGCGGCGCTCAAGGCTACATAAGCCGGGCTGATCCCCAACCATTCTTCCAGAAAGAAGGTGAAGATTGCCAGCCCAAGCACGATCAACACCCGGCGGGCTGTTTTCCAATCTTCCAGCGCTTCGCGCGGTTCGAGCTTCATTACCGCTTCCATATTAGGCGGTTGGATTGCCAATTCACGGCGGAAGAGCAGCCTGAGTAAAGCCAGCGCCACGAACCAGGCGACAAGCACGATCGGCAAGGAATGGGTTAAAAAGTCGTTGAATGAGAACCCGGCTGCGGAGGCCACCAGGACATTGGGGGGATCGCCTACCAGTGTGGCAACCCCGCCGGTGTCCGACAGCAGCGCCTCAGCCATCAGGTAAGGCACCGGGTTGATGCCCAGGATTTCACAGATCAGGATTGTCACCGGGGCGATCAAGATCACCGTGGTTACATTATCCAGGAACAGCGAGAAAATTGTGGTAACCGTACCGAGCATAATCAGCAGTTTTAGGGGATTGCCTCGTGAGATCCGACCTGCCCCGAGTGCCAGGAATTGGAAAAAGCCCGTCGGTTCGAGCATGGCTACCAGGATCATCATGCCCAACAGCAGGCCGAGAGTGGTGAAGTCGATGGCGGCGATGGCTTGTTCCTCGCTGTAAAATCCCATCCCGATGCCTATTCCGCACATTAATGCCGCCCCACCCATGCTGGTGATGGTGCGGTTGAGTTTCTCTGAGAAGATCAACCACAAACTAATCAGAAAAATTAATGATGTAAGAACGATGGCGATCATGCGATTTCATTTCCAATGTTTTTCCAGGTCGCCAAAATCGCAGTCCCAAGATCGACACGCGAAACGATCCCCACCAGCCTCCCGTTATTTGAGATCACCGGCAGATCATTCAATTGGTGTTTAAGCATCAATGAAAGTGCTTTCAACAGACCATCTGTCTCCGTAACGGTAGTGGCAGGCCGCATCAAGGTAATGATTGGATGGTCCAGTTGCTCGGCAATTGGGCGGGTCGTCTCCACCGCGCCGAAATCATGCACGAAATCCAGCTCAGGCAGCAGATCAAAGAAATCAGGCAATTCCAATTTTAGTATTTCACGTAATCCAACAACGCCAATCAGATGACCATCTTCATTGACCACAGGCAGCAGACCTATGTGATTCTCCGCGAATATCGATGCAGCCTCCCTGATGGTTGCTGTGTCAGGGATTGAGAACACATTTTGTTTCATACAATCTCGGATGAGCATAGAATCTCCTTTTATTTTTATTTCGATTTGCGACCGAACAAGCCCCGCTCGCTGAGCCGGGCATCATGGGGAAAGATGCCCTCTTGTGTGGAGCGCACATCCTCGATGGAGAGAAAGGCGTGTGGGTGGGTCTGGTGGATGATCGCCAGCACTTCGACCAGCTTGCGCCGGGGCACGATGGTGTATAAAAGAGTAACCTCACCACTTGCCCCGTGGGCATCCACCGTGGTCACCCCGTAACCTGCGGTGCGCAGGTGCGTTTGCAATTCGGCTGCTTGATATTGCACAAAAGCGCGCACCACCAGCGTGCCCAGTGCCAGGCGGTCTTCGATATACATGCCCACAAAGTTCCCGGCTGCAAACCCGGCGGCATACGCCAGGTATGCCACGATATTATTGGCGCTGTGCACGATCTGCGAGACCATGGCGATCCAGATAAAAACCTCAACAAAGCCTAAAACCGGTGCCAGATGTTTTTTGCCCCGTGACACATAGATGATCCGCATTGTCCCGAGGGTTACATCCAATACCCGTGCGCAGAACACAAGTATTGGTAGAACCACCCATGCATAGAGTTCTGTTGACATTTTATCGCCTCTTATCCTGGTCGGTCATCTATGGGGGCCCCCTTGGTGCGGCCCATCCAAGATAAATCTTCCATTTCTCCAAAATATTCACAGAAAATCTGGTAGTACAGCATTTCTTCTTTGCTGTTTAATATCCAATGATTCTGCAAATGCCGATTATTGATAAAATCTTTGTCGCTTATGTGTTCATCCGCATAATTGGCAATGAGGTTGCTAACTCCCGCTCCTTCCCAGAATTTTGCTTTGGGTCGATAAATGATAGAATCTGGCAATAGGCCTTCCAGTGCCTTACGCAGTACCCATTTTTCGATCCCCTCGTGTAGTTTGTATTCAATGGGTATCCGTAAAGCATATGATACAACGTTTGGATCCAGGAATCCCAGCCTTGCTTCAGTACCGTGGGCCATTGCGCAACGATCCACACGTTGTAGTGCAGTGTTATGCAAGCGACCGGTGATGTCCACCAGCTCATCTTCCAAGGTATCAGGGTTTAGAAGCTTAAGATAAGAGTAACCGGCGAACAACTCGTCGCTACCTTCCCCAGAAAGTACTGTTTGAGCATAGTCCGATGCTCTTTTTGCTACCAGATAGTTCATCATACTTGAGCGGACAAGCAAGGCATCAAAGGATTCAAGGTGATAAATAACTTCTGGAATGATTGCTAATAGATCATCAGGGGATACTACAACTTCATGATGATCGGTTTGCAATCTGGATGCGACCATTCGAGAGTATTCTAAGTCTGGACTTCCTGAGAGTCCTGCAGTAAAGGTATGAAGTTGTACAGCATAGGGACGGGCTAATGCCACAATAGCGCTAGAGTCCAGCCCTCCAGAGAGCCAGGCAGCAACATCTCCATCACTGATCTGCCGCGCAATAGCCTGTGTCAACCTTTTTTGCAACTCGTGAGCCATTGCCTCGGGTGGCTCGTGGATGGGTGTCTGTTTTTTTATTTGATAGTAGACTTCCTCTCGAGATTTTCTCAACAGGTGTCCAGGGAGCAATTCTTTCACATCGTTTGTGACTGTCAGCAACCCCTTTACTTCTGATGCAAAGCATAATGTCCCTTCATCCGTATACCCATAATATAACGGTGCAATGCCTAGAGGATCTCTCTGCAGTTCGATGCCCTCTTTCAAGACCTTTACCTGTGTGGTTGGATTTACGCCTCGGTCATCAGCAGCCATTTTTTGTTCTTTTAACATTTTGATAGTATAGTCTTGTGATTCTGGATATGCTACACCGATTGTGCAACTTGCTTGGTTTAGGATATAATGCCCGGCAGAGCCGCGGTGTGCCATCGTGTCTAGCATTTTCTTTACGAGTTCCATTTTTCCAGGTTCAACAAGACCTGCAATCGCAGTCATTTTTTTCCTCCAAAATTTATTGTGTTTTATGTGATTTAGCAGTGTATCGGATATCTGACCGATCCGGGTTTATTTTCCGCTATTTTTTAATTCCTTGTTCACAACAACCTGAGCCAAATATTGGATGCCGTTGTGCTGCCAGGTTGATCAACAAACTACCTAATTGCCCATAGGATAAACCAACCATTCCAGCCGCTCTGACCAGGCTGTTATCGAAGCTGATGTCTGCATTGTGGTTGACGTCCAGCACATAAAAGGTGCCATCTTGCAGCCGTACATCCATGCGGGCATAATCTCTGCACGCTGTAGCCCGATATGCAGCTAGCATGACCTTTTCCAATTGGCTTAATTCACTTTCTGTCAGGTCGATCGACAGCTTTGGTATGGTTAACTGGTACGCCAGAGAATTCCTGTCGAAGTTGGCTTCATAGGTGCATAATCGGTCATGCACGTCTTTGAACACTGAGTAGTCTATCTCTGCAGGAGGCAGCATAGTCAGGATGCCATTTCCGATCACGCCGACATGAAATTCGCGCCCGTCGATGAAATCCTCGACAATGGCTGGCTCCTGCAGTTCGTCAAGAACATAGCGAATGCGCTGGCTGAGTTCTTCGTCAGTTTGGACAACTGATTGGCGGGAGATTCCCACCCCGCAGTGTTCAAAAGCAGGTTTCACGATTGCTGGATAATGCGCCCAATGAACTTCTTGCACCGCAGAATGCACCTGCCAGTTCGGTGTTGGGATCCCTTGTTCATCCAGCAATCTTTTAACCTGGCGTTTGTCCTGGCTGAAGATCAGAGCTTGTGCATCAGCACCTGTATAACTGAATCCCAAATGCTCCAATACTTCAGCGGCTCTGTGTTCACTGTGATGAATGCCGGGCAGTTCTTCGCACCAGTTGAAAACTACATATTCTTGGGGATGGAAATCCTGAATGGCAGATTGCAAGTCGTTGGTTTGAATACAAACTTCTTGTACGGGATGCCCAACTTCAATCAGTGCATTGACCAACAAGCGGGTCTCGTGAATGGAAGCCTGAATATCCTCGGTCGGCCATTCAGGGTCGATATTATAGATCAACAGCACAGGTAAATCGGTCCGGCAGCGATATGCGTCCACTTGGTTTATTCCAGAATGCCTTCATTTACATAGCGAGTCAACTCGCTGATACTAAAGTCGGATAGCCCCAGCTTGTCCACCGTACGGCCGCGGCGCCAGTAATCGGTGCGGTGGACGATGCAAGCCAGGTGAATGATGGACTCGATGCCTCGCACCGAGACGCCAAAGCGCGCTCCTAGCGAAGCGATCGGCACCAGGCTCATTGGCACGTCCTCGAAGATATAGCGGTGCTTGAGCGTGCTGGGCGCTTTGATGCCGTAATAACCAGGCTGGTTGTGGATAGCCTCGTGCAGGTCTTCACCCATGGTATTATATGCCATCTCCAGCCATTCCAGTGCAGTGCGGGCGCGCAGGCCTAACGCGGAAGCTACAGTGACCCGCTCGCGATCTAATACTTCCAGAACGCGGGCGACGGAGGGTGTGACGCCGTCGATATAGAACTGGTAATCGCCATGCGTGGCTTCGATCCAACCCGCATTGAGCAGCGTCAGGGTCGGGTGGAAGATGGCGCCCATGTTGTTCAAGCCGGTTTTGAGCACATTGCCGCCGTCGATGAACTGCGGGTAGGCGGGGCGGATACCTTCCAGCACCCTGGCGGTGCGCGTGGCAGGCAGGGCGGCCAGGGGCACCGCCTCCTTGATTCGGAAGATATGCGCCTGGGCAGGCCCGTCGGAGCGGGAGGCATAGATAAAGGTCTCTGCTTCCGCAAGCGTCACGTCCGCAGTGCAGCCCATATCGGTCAGCACCTTGCGGAACTCGATTGCCCCGCAGGTGCGCCCGGGATGCAGGATAACCATCTGCCCATCCTTCAGATAGGGAGCGGTGGCTTTGGCAATATCAGCGTGAGCCGAGGAAGGCACCACGACCATTACCACTTCAGCCTCCTTAAGTGCTTCTTCCATATCGGACGTTGCCGATTTTATTCTTCCAAAACCGTGCGGGCCTCCCTCTGGACTTTCCAGATCGATCCCACCGCGTGCCTTGAGGGCACTGATGTGCTCGAGGGTGCGGTTATATAGTGTCACCTGTAATCCCATCAAGGCCAGGTGAGCTGCCATGGCTTTGCCCCCGTGCCCGGCGCCGATCACAGTATAGTTTTCAAAGGTGTTCATATTTTCTCTCCGTTTCTTTTTTGATGGTTTATTGGCGCATTCTTTAAGTTCCGCAATTGTGAATTCCGCGCCTCACAACCGCGTGAGACGTTCTCTCTCAGATAAAGGCTTGGCTTCCTGGTCTACCGCCAGGCAGGCGCCTTCGATGATGCGTGTTTGGAGTAAGCCGCGCCCGTAGCGATTGTTGCGTAGCTGCGGCGCGTCCAGGATGCCACTGGTGACGGCGCGTGCCAGCGTTTCCGCGTCGGTCAATGGGTCGACCGCGTCTGGTGCCGCCTGCTTGTGGATGGCTTGTAGCATAGCTTGCGCTTCCTGCACCAGCTCAGCACGGCGCCTCTGAATCTTGGGGTCGGCGCTCATATCCGGTTGGCCCGTCAGCGCATTCTGGATGGCACGCCGCGCTAGCTGGCTGGCTTCGATCACATCCCCGGCAGTGGCGGCGTGGTCAGCCTCGGTATGCCCGACGATGTGGATGATGTGCGGTTTGAGCGCCATCTGCAGGTATACACTAGCTGCCAGGTGGGCGCGCGCCGCCGCAGGTTCTAACGGGTAGCTGAGCAGCCCGGTGCGTGTCTGCCGCCAGATGCGGAAAGCTGCGCCGTCTTCCAGCGGGCTGATTAGCTCGAGAATAGCCAGCATCTTTGCCAGATCCATGGCATCCGATAAGCCTGGTGGGCTATTGAACATCATTTGTGCAATATAGTCGCGAACGCCAAATGCGCGGGCATTATATGCCGAGAGATAGGCAGATACGACAAAGACCACATCTGAAGCGTCCCGCATTCCCCAATGGTGCGGCTCGTTTAATTCGACCGGTATCTTGTGCGCACCGTACCATGCCATCACGCGCTGGTGCTCGCGGATTGAGCCTTCCAGGTCCCACGGCCCGCGGCCGTCCATCTGGTTGAACCAGTAGAGCGGGATGGCGCACCAGGCGATGTTGATCGTCTCCACATACATCTCCGCCAGTTTGATGAAATCATCTGTGCCCGAGTAGGTACGCAACATGGGATAGTTGCCTGTGCGGCTGGCGGCATATAAAGCGCGATAATCATTTGCCGAGCGTACCGGCACGCCGCCTGCGCCTGTGCGGCGCGGGTTCTGCCGTTCGGGGTGAAAGAAATTTTCCTGGGCGTCCTGGTCGATGCCCAGCGAGATCACGTCCAGCGCTTGCGCTTCGGCGATCTGACGAATGCCTTGCAGCGTATCCTGCATACTCGGAAGCCCAAAGTGGTGTCGCAAGACAGGGTAGGGCGCCTTCCATTCCATTCGCTCGACCAGTGTTTGTGGAAAATCACTCTCTTGTTGGATATCTTGAACCTGACCCTTGAGATACGCTAACACCGCTTCAGGCGGCTGCGAGCCGTCGAAGATGCGCTCGAAAAAGCCTAGCCTGCTGGCACGCTCGGCGATCGGTGGCGTGCCGCCAAAAGCAAAACGCACGCCCGCCTCGTGCAGCTCAGAGGCAGCCTCAGCAAACTCACCCAGCAGTCGCTCCCCCGTCTCGGGTGTCAACCGGTAAGACACCCCCACCAGATCGGCTTTCTCGCGGCGGGCGGCTTCCAACACGTTCTCGATGGGAACCGCTGGGCCGAGGAAAACGGTGCGCCAGCCGGCTGATTCTGCCAGGCGCAAAAAATTGCTGATCCCGGCTACGTGGACACACTCCCCCAAGGCTGCGGCAATGACAGTTTTCATTTGGAACCTTCCTTTCTCATAACACTTACAAAAAAGTTTCCCTTAAGGACGGACAACCAAAAACGCAACTCTTACCCAACCAATCCGGTTAAGTGCATCTTTTACCTGAATCCACTCGATCCCATTGAGTGTTTGACGCTCATAGAGCAGCCATACGGGGGCGCTTTCTGGTAAAGCACCGGGGATGATTTTGCCGCCTGGCTCCTCACGCAAGAAGACTCCTATCCCTCCCGTATTGGCAATGTAGGCGAGCACTGGTGTTGGTGTAAACGTGGGTGTGGGCGTTTGTGTCTCAGTTGGTGTGGCACTTACTGTGGCGGTCATCGTGACGCTGGGTATTGGTGTTCGAGTGGGTGCCGGCGTATGCGTAATCGTTGGTGATGGTGTGATCGTAGGTGAATTGGTTGGGCCGGGTAGTGGGGTAGGCGTAAGTGTGGGAGGAATAAGTGGGTCCAAGAGGGTCATCGGTACAACAATTAATTGCAAAGACACAGGCTGCTGTAATTGGGTGGCAATTTCTGTCTGCAAATCGAGCAATTGCTGGTAGTTTGGTTGGCGTGCTGCACGTGCGGTTACAGTCAGGTGTATGGTATCGCCGTCTTGTTCAATTTGGATATCAACCAGTTGTGCATCGGTGTAGTGAACGATATTCTCGCTGACTGCCTGGTGGATTTTTCGGTTCAGGGAGGATTCGGCAACGAATCGCAAGGTTAAGATAATCAGAGGAATCGTCACAATCATCACTAATCCGGCTGAGATTAACAAGCGACTTTGTACATGGTGCCATCTTAGCTCAGGATGTAGCGGACGAAAACCTAGAGTAACAAAAATGACGATTCCTGCAAATGAAATCGCAGCGAAGTTGGTGAGGAAAAGCAGCAGTGCGCCGAGCGCGATCTGTGGGCGCCCGATAGCCAGCCCAATCCCGACCGTACATAGCGGTGGCATGAGAGCGGTCGAGATGGCTACCCCTGGCAATGCGGCAGACAAGTGAGGTTGTGCTAGAGCATAAGCTGCGGCTGCACCACCTGCCAGTGCGATTCCCAAGTCAAACGGGCTCGGTCTTGAACGCGCCAGGATCTCAGTCGGCAGCTCTACCAGAAAGCCAAATGGGAGCAGGGAGTTGATCCATCCTAAAAGAGCGGATAATGCCACCGCTAAGAGTGAGCCAGCAATCAATGCTGTCAATGCCCGGCGGTAGATGCGCGGTTCGCCTGCCACCGAGGAGAGTGAAAGCGCCAGGATTGGCGACATCAACGGTGCGATTAACATCGCTCCGATGATCACTGCTACAGAATTTGTGATCAAACCAAATGTAGAGATGGCGCAGGACAATAAAACCAGCAGGAAGTAATCGAATCCTGGTGAAGCTGCTTGTGATAGACCGTCCATCACCTGCACACGCCGGCGTGGCGAAATCGGGCGTATCCATTGCGTGATCAAAGCGACTCGCCTCCCTTCGTGCAAAGGTCAATAACTTCCTGCCGCATGATCTCGTCAGCCACGATTACTAAAACGTCGCCTGCTGCGAGTTGGGTGTTACCATGCGGAATAATCGTTCGCCGTCCATGACGCAGGCTGGCGATCAGGCAATCCCTTGGCCATTGGATATCTTTAATCCGCTTGCCTGCACAGAATGCACCTGGTTGAATGGTCACCTCAGTGACTTGTACACTTTCCGGTGTAAGCGCATCAAGCTGTCTTTCTTGGACTAGGTGCCGCTGGCTTGCCCGGCGGGTCAGCGCGATGTCGTATGCGCGCACCAGGTCGACCCGCCGCAACATTCCGACTAAGTTGCGTGGGTTGTCTCTCTCCACGATTGGCAGTCTCCCAATATCCTTTATGCTCATGCGACGTAAGGCGGTTCCAATTGTTTCATCCGGGAACCCAACCAGTGGTTGGCGGGTGCAGGTTTCACCGACCGTCGTTGTTTGCCATTTCTCGGATTTCACTCTGTCCAGGTCTTGAATGGTGAACATACCCACCAGGTGCCCTCGTTGATCAACCACTGGTGCCCCATGATGCCGGGTTTGGAATAGCTTCTCGGAGGCTTGTGCCAGGGTATCGGTCTCAGGCAAGGAAAGCAGATTCGTCTGCATCACCTCACCGGCCGTCAGTGTCTCCAGGACCTCCACATCGCGTCCACGCTCCAGCCGAATCCCCTTGCGAGCCAGTCCCAGTGTGTAGACTGAGTCGCGCCGCAGCCATTGGGCGATCAGCAGACTAACAGCCACGGAAAACATCAAGGGTAAGATAATGCGGTAATCGTGCGTCATCTCAAACAAAAGGAGGATGGCTGTCAGTGGGGCATGTACCGCACCTGCCAGCAAGGCAGCCATTCCCACCATGGCAAAAGCCGGTGGTTGGATTCCCAGTCCTGGGAACAATTGTCCGCCGAGTAGACCGTACGCATCTCCCAAAGCTGCACCCAGGAACAATGCAGGGGCGAATACACCTCCTTTGAAACCACCTCCGAGGCTAAGAGGCGTCAAGACGATCTTTGCTCCTAATAGCATGATCAGAAGCCAAAAACTCTGCTCCTTCCCTGCCAGGATCTGCCCAATGGTTTGATAACCTACTCCAAAAATCTGTGGCAGGAATACCCCGACCAGTCCAACACCTAATCCGGCAATAGCTGGTTTGAAAATGTTGGGCATGGGTAACTTGGCAAATAGGTCCTGGAAGATGTACAGCAGGCGCACATACATAGCTGCAATGAGCCCTGCTAACAGCCCCAGACCCAGATATAATGGCAACTCCCAGGCAGAATTGAATGCGTACGTTGGTACGCTGAATGCTGGTTGTGTACCCGAAACCGCCTGGGTGAATACCGAGGAGACCACCGCTGAGATCACAATCATGCCCAGACCGCTCCCGCTGATCTCCCCCAGGATAACTTCCAGTGCAAAAAACACTCCAGCAATTGGTGCGTTGAAAGCCGCGGCGATTGCCGCTGCAGCGCCACCTGCCACCAGGATGCGCCTGCGTTCATCAGAAAGCTGCAACCACTGTCCAAACATCGAACCAGCATTTGCGCCGATTTGTACTGAAGGGTCTTCTGGCCCTACAGAGGCTCCGGTTCCGATCGATAGCGCAGATGCTAGAGCTTTTGCAGGAATACGCTCGTAGCGCAATCTGCCACCTGCCAACGCGACCGATTCCATGATACCTGCAACACCGTGGTGTTGCTCGTGTTCAATTAGATATTTTGAAATCAGACCAATAATCAACCCTCCAAGCACCGGCGGTATGATCACCTGCCATCCTTGCAACATCCCCAACTGGCTTCCCAACCAGTCGAAAGCCGTCCAGTTCACTAAGTCGATTAATCGCTTAAAGATCAAGATCCCTATCCCTGTGGTTAGTCCTACTAATCCAGCCAATCCACTCAGGAATAGCGTCTCTGGCGGATACCGTTTTATCATATCTTCCGCCCCCCCAAGGTTGATTGACGAATTTCCAGTGTGGGTTCAATAAAAAAATGTTGCTTGGCTGTCAACTCGCCGCGGATCATGTTGATAAGTATGGTTGCCATCCTGCGGGCAATCTGGTAGATGGGTTGGTTGACAGTGGTAAGCGGTGGCTGGGTGTGCTCAAAGCCGATGATGCCATCAAACCCTGCAACTGCCAACTCTCGACCTACATCCAATCCCAGGTCATGGGCTGCGTGCAATGCGCCCATAGCTGTCATATCGTCCACACAGGCAATCGCGGTTGGAGGTGTGGAAAGGGATAATAACATCTTGGCAACATGATACCCACCTTCTGCACTGAGGTCGCCTTGGTGGATATAATCTAGGTCGACTGACAACCCGGCTTCTTGAAGTGCTTGCTGGTAACCTGACAGGCGATCTCGATGGATGCGCAGCTCTGGCGAAGCGCCTATATAAGCGATTCGTTTGTGACCCAGTGAGATTAGATGATTTATCAATATTTTAAACCACCGTTTTCCATCAACTTCCACTGAACAATACTCAAAAGGGTCGTCTGAGCGTTCTTTTGCTACAAATGGAAAATTCATCTGCGAAAGATACTGGATACGCCAATCTGTTAAACGAATACGGTTGAGCGCCAATCCATCTACCTTGCGCCCATGCGTCCATCGCTCATAGGCGTGCTGTTCTGTAATGCTATTCGCTGGGGCGGTGGAAACTAGTAGATCAAAGCCATGCACTGAGGCCTCGTCACCCAAGCCAGCGATAAACTCAACAAAGAAAGGGTCAGAAAAGCTGGGCTTTTCAGCAGGTAGGATATAGCCGATGGCGTCTGCGCGCCGGCGGCGCAACTGGCGGGCTGCCTGGTTGGGCACATAGCCCATCTGCCGGGCGGTTTCTTCCACCAGGTAGCGGGTATCCTCTGCCACATCGCTATAACCGTCTAGAGCGCGCGAGACTGTGGTAATGGATAAATTCAACCGTTTTGCGACATCACGAATAGTTACACTCATATCCATCTTCCAAAACGTTTTGGAGAACTGTATAATAGCCGATAATTTCTCCAGAGTCAATCTCTGACGGGTATAATTAACCAAACGATTATCTTAAGGAGACCATATATGGCATATAACTTACGCAATCGCAGCTTCGTCAAAGAGCTGGATTTCACCCCTGGCGAGCTTAAGTTCTTGCTCAAACTATCTGCCGATTTGAAAGCCGCCAAGTACGGCGGTTATGAGCAGCCGCGAATGAAGGGCAAAAACATCGCCCTTATCTTCGAGAAGTCCTCCACGCGCACGCGCTGCGCCTTCGAGGTGGCAGCCTACGATCAGGGTGCGCATGTCACCTATCTCGGCCCGGAAGGCTCGCAAATTGGGCACAAGGAATCGATGAAAGACACGGCGCGCGTCCTAGGGCGCATGTACGACGGCATCGAGTATCGCGGCTTTGCCCAGGCGACCGTCGAGACGCTAGCGAAATACGCCGGTGTACCGGTTTGGAACGGGCTGACCGACCAGTTCCATCCTACCCAGATGCTGGCGGATTTCCTGACCATGCAGGAACATGCCGGCAAGCCGCTCGAACAGGTGTCTTTCTGCTATTTGGGCGACGCGCGCTTTAACATGGGCAATTCGCTGATGGTGATGGGCTGCTTGATGGGCTGCGACGTGCGCATCTGCTCGCCGCGCAGCCTGTGGCCCGCTGCGGAGTTGGTGGAAACCAGCCGCAAGATTGCCGCTCAGACGGACGCTAAACTGACCCTAACCGAGGACGTGGACGAGGGCGTGCGCGGCGTGGACTTCATCCATACCGACGTGTGGGTCTCGATGGGCGAGCCGAAAGAGGTGTGGGACGAGCGCATCAAGCTGCTCAAGCCCTACCAGGTCAACCTGCAGACCATGAACCGCTCGGGCAATCCGAAGGTGAAATTCATGCACTGCTTGCCAGCCTTCCATAACCGCGAGACGAAGGTGGGCGAGGACATCTACCAGAAAAGCGGCATGGACGGGCTGGAAGTGACTGAAGAAGTTTTCGAATCGGAGGCTTCCATTGTGTTCGACCAGGCTGAGAACCGTATGCACACCATCAAAGCGGTGATGGTGGCAACCTTGGGTGATTGATTAAAACTATCCCTGTGATTGGTTCGCCACAGCACATCTTGAACAGTTATTTTGCACTGGGCAGCTCTGTAGTGCGCAGGTAAGCGGGCGGCTATATACTTGCTGCAGCTTGCCTGCGCTTGCCAGGTGGGTGATCATCTGCTCAACCAGCACCGGGCTGGTATCCAGGCGACGCGCCAACTCAACAGGGCTGGAAACGCCTTCGTTGCTTAGAATGTTAAGAAGCTTTTCCAACATCTTGTTCAACTCCAGCCGAGCAGCTGCGCCACCTGGTAAATGCCAATTCCCGCGCTCAGCGAGATAACCAGTAGCATTACAATACTGAATCCGGTCCACTTCCAGGAACGCGTCTCCTGGCGGATGGTGGCAACGGTAGCGACACAGGGGATAAAAAGAACCTGCACTGCCAGGAATGCCAGCGCGGCTGCGGGTGTCAGCGCGGCGCTGAGTACTTGCGCCAGTGTAGCTCCACCCTGCCCGCCTCCGTAGAGCACTGCCAGGGTGGGAATGGTATTCTCTTTGCGCACAAAGCTGGTCAGCAGGGCGACCATCATCGGCCAATCCAGGCCCATCCTGGCGCCCAGCGGGGCAAACAGGCGACCGAAGGACGCCAGGTAGCTGCTCTCAATCTTGCCGCTGGGGAAATGCGACAATGCCCATAAGATGACCGACACCACCAGGATGATGCTGCCGGCGGATTTCAGGAAGTCGGCGCTGCGCTGCCAGACGCCCTGTCCGATAACGCGCAAGGTGGGTTTTTGGTAGAGCGGTAATTCCATGATGAATGCGGTGTGCTCGCCACCCAATAAAACCTCGTGCAGCAGGATGCCCACCAGCGTCAGCACG
>ERZ1649853.338-NODE-338-length-19773-cov-5.771174_pt1 | contig 19773 bp, 15 predicted proteins | sample MGYA00575353_ERZ1649853 | MGnify/ENA primary metagenome ERZ1649853 (study PRJEB40853, sample SAMN11349654) | freshwater sediment metagenome | isolation source: river sediment | host: Sediment | place: India: Okhla Barrage, New Delhi | collected 2017-02-21 ...
ACTGGTGGCACTCCACCAATCCCTTACGACCATCTCTTTAGCGTCAGTCACGCTGCCATTGCAGCTCTCGAAGCATTGCACAATCAATCTTATGCTGCGATTGCCTCAGACATTACAAGCCGTAGCTGAATTAGGCTTTAAGCAGTCCGTCTTATACGCTCTCTACCAGTTAGGATTGAAGAGCGGTCACTATAAGCGACTCACCCCGGTTCGGCATGGGAATATCGGTGCAACCCGACCGGATTGGTCATTGCGTACTGATTTAATACCCCTACCAGATCACCATACGCTACAAGAAATTACCCACGAGGTCAGATTACTTTCAGAAGCAGACGAGATATTGTCTGGTAGGGTCAGGTTATTTGGCGCACATCCCGTACCGATCGAACTAGCAATACAAGGTCCATCGACGCATTGGAGTGAAATACCTATCGATGGGCAAGATCTCAAACCTATCTGGGAAACAGGTCGTTTTGGGTGGGCGATCATCCTGGCACGTGCTTATTACATCAGCAAAAACGAAGACTATGCGCAATCTTTCTGGAAGTATACCGAAACCTTCCTGGAGGCTAATCCAGCCAACCAGGGTCCGCACTGGAACTCCGCTCAGGAGGTTGCACTGCGATTGATTGCTCTTGTCTTTGCCATTCAGGTCTTCTCTCAATCCCCTCATTCAACACCATCTAGGATGTCTCTCCTGGCAGTTGCTATTGCTGATCACGCTTCCCGTATCCCACCTACGCTTATTTATGCCCGCGCACAGAATAATAATCACCTGATCAGCGAAGCTGCTGGCCTCTACACAGCCGCGGTAGCCATCCCGTCGCATCCAAAATCAGTGTATTGGAAAAGGTTAGGCTGGAAGTGGCTCAATGATGCTTTACAACAGCAGATTGCCCCTGATGGCACTTATTGCCAACATTCCACCAATTATCATCGGCTGATGCTGCAAGTTGTCCTATGGATCTTCGCGTTACAACAAAATTTCCACCCCAAAGAACTATTTCCTCCTGCCACACTTCAACGGTTAGCAGCAGCGACACAATGGATAAACAGCTTACTTGATCCAATCAGCGGAGGTACACCTAATCTCGGTCCAAATGACGGTGCGAATATCTTGCCACTCAGCACTTGCCCATTCGATGACTTCCGTCCGGTCATAGGTTCAGCAGGAGTAGCCTTTCTTCAAGAAAGATTGGTCCCAACAGGTGTTTGGGATGAAATGGCATGCTGGCTAGGTCTGGGCAGTTTTCCCATCCAATCTAAACAGTCTGGATCAATTTATGATCGGCGAACTAGCCCACCCCATACACTCTGTTCAAGAGAGAGCTGGGCTTATTTGCGAGCGGCGAAATTCCAGTCGCGCCCTGGGCATGCGGATCAACTACATTTCGATCTGTGGTGGCGTGGATTGAACGTCGCCCAAGACCCGGGAACATTCTTATATACTGCCTCTTACCCGTGGGACAACGCGCTTACACACACCGCCGTACATAACACGATCATGCTGGATGGCGTTGAGCAAATGCGCCGGGCAGGACGCTTCCTTTACCTGGACTGGGCACAGGCTCAAGAACCTGTCTACCAAAGCGCTGATGATGGTTCGTGGCAGCGTATTTCCTCTCAACACAATGGCTATAAACGCCAGAAATTAATCCACCAACGCTGTGTCACTGTTGATAACCTAGACAATTGGATTGTCTCCGACATCCTATCAGGACCTTCAGACGACAAGATACACCAGGCGCGCATACAATGGTTGTTGCCGGATTGGAATTATGAAATTGAAACTAACCCCGATAGCCCTATCATCCTTCGCTTAGGCACCCCTCACGGATGGATTTCACTAAAGGTTGGTTGGACCAATCTGCAACTGCCGTCTCCCCCTCAGGCACACGAATGGGGATTAGCACGCGCCGGTCAGCTCATTGCCGGAAAGGGCAATGTCCATCCGACCTGGGGCTGGACATCTCCAACCTATAGCGATAAAATCCCTGCTTTGGCATTCTTTGTGACCGTCAGCTCCAGCTTGCCGATCCATATCCAAAGCCAATGGGGCTTTCCGTAAATTATCAATCATAAGACTCTTTAGCTCCGAGTTCTCTCTGTGCATATCCTCCTGATCCATCAAGCCTTTGCAGCTCTCGACGAGCCAGGTGGCACTCGCCACCACGAATTAGCGCGCAACTTGGTAAAGTGCGGTCACTCTGTTACCATCATCGCCAGCCCCATCAGCTATCTGACGGGTGTTGCACGCCAGGAGCATATTCCCTGGGTTGAAAAACATGTGGATGACGATCCCGCGTTGTATGGTCGCCTCACCATCCTGCGTAGCTACACATACCCAGCTCTGCATCGTAGCTTCGTTCACCGCGTCTTTAGTTTTCTCAGCTTCATGATTTCATCGTTTTTTGTTGGTTTGCGTGTAGATCACGTCGACCTCGTGTGGGGCACTTCTCCCCCGATCTTCCAGGGTATTACCGCCTGGGCTTTGGCACGCGTAAAACGTGCGCGCTTCGTATTCGAAATCCGTGATCTCTGGCCTGCCTTCGCTATTGCAGTTGGAGTTTTGAAAAACCCGCTTCTAATTCATGCATCAGAGTGGTTAGAAACTTTCCTTTATCAGCACGCTGACATGGTTATGATTAACTCACCAGGATTCCAGACGCATGTTGAACAGCATGGAGCGAAACATGTCGCTTTGATACCGAATGGCGCAGACATCTCCATGTTCCACCCAGAATCGGATGGCGGTAATTTTCGCAAAGAAAACGGTTTAGGAAATAGGTTTGTAGCCTTATATGCCGGCGCTCATGGTCTCTCAAACGATCTTGGGATTGTTCTGGAGACCGCAGCACTGCTGAAAGAGAGACAGGATATTGTTTTTGTCTTGCTGGGGGATGGCAAGGATAAGCCAAAATTACAAGCTCAGGCAGATGCGCTTAGCCTGGACAATCTTATATTTTTACCTCCGGTACCTAAGGAGGGGATGGATCAGGCGCTGGCAGCCGCCGACGCGTGTATTGCTATCCTGAAACCAATTGATATGTACAAGACAGTTTATCCGAATAAAGTATTTGACTACATGGCTGCTGGCAGACCAGTGGTCCTGGCAATCGATGGGGTTATCCGTAAGGTTGTTGAAGAAGCGCAAGGCGGCATTTTTTCCAAGCCTGGTGACTCAAATGCCATGGCTGCTGCAATCCGTGAGTTAGCTGACCAACCAGACCGAGGCAGGCAGATGGGGCGCAATGCCAGAAAGCACATTGAACGATACTTCGACCGCTCTATGCTTGCCGAGAGAATGGTTGCACTCTTCCAAAGCTTATTATCTGGCAAGATTAAGTAGCCTGAAATATGACAAACGCACTTACAACTACAGAGGCATCTTTGCCAATTACGCAAGATACACAAAGTCGCAATAAACGGTATGTCCAGATCGATGCGATTGGTGTTGGTTTGGCAAATGCCGCCTCACCCTTCCTGCCAGTCTTTCTTACCCGCATGGAAGCAACCAGTACTCAGGTAGGATTGTTAAGCTCCATGCCTGGCATCACCGGTTTGCTTCTCGCTATTCCTGTCGGTCGATTTCTCCAATCCCGTAAATACATCGTACCCTGGTTCAGCTTTGCCCGCTTGCTCGTCATTTCAGCGTACGCTCTAACCGGATTGATTCCGTTCCTGGTACCTAGAGAAATTACTGTCGTATCGGTACTATTCATATGGGCGCTTGCCACTCTCCCACAAACCATGGTTGCGGTCTGTTTTTCTGTCGTGATGAACTCGGTCGCCGGCCCTGAAGGCCGTTTTGATCTGATGAGCCGGCGTTGGTCGATTTTGGGCATCACTACGGCACTAACAGTTGCCCTGGTCGGTTGGTTACTGGATCAGATCAATTTTCCTATCAACTACCAAGTTGTCTTCCTTGGGCTGTCTCTTGGTGGTCTGATCAGTTATTACTTTTCCAGCCGTATCCGCCTCCCGGAATCTCAGACATCTCCACCGAAACCATCTGACCGATCATTGATAAACAACGTTCGTACATATATCTCTTTGGTGCGCGAACAACCGGCATTCGTTTCATTTACGATCAAACGGTTTGTGTTTCTTTCTGGCGTTTCACTTGCCGCGCCGTTGTTTCCACTCTATTTTGTTCGTGAAGTACATGCCACCGATGCTCAAATTGGTCTGATTAACACAGCACAAACGATCGTTCTTGTGATCGGATATATGCTTTGGGTGCGCCAGACTTACCGTAGAGGCTCGCGTTTCGTTTTGTTGGTTTCAACCCTGGGGATGAGCATCTATCCAGCTTTGGTCGCTTCTACACACAATCCAGTATTATTAGTCGCTTTCGCTGGATTGGTGGGCATCTTTAGTGCAGGCGTTGATCTCGTATTCTTCGATGAGCTAATGAAAACTGTCCCACCCGATTATGCACCAACATTCGTATCTCTTGCCCAGGGTATCCAATATCTCTCTGCTATTTTCGCCCCGTTGATGGGAACATTCCTCGCCGAACACATTGGATTACAGGGAGCTCTCATCGTGGGTGCGTTACTCCGTCTGTCAGGCTTCTTATTATTTGCACGTCCCATTCGTCGTTGACAGATTATAATTAATCCATGCGCAAGATCAAATCACCAGAAGATTTAACCGTAGAAGAGCTTCGCCAATTGTTGGTCGAAAAACAACGCCATAGACGCCAGGAACACTTAGAGAGATTCCGGCGCACCGGTCGTGTTGTGACACTTGCATCGGACATACCACCATCATCGCTGGAACACCTTATAACCACTCATACCGATACTATTTCCGATTCGACGCCCTCTCTTACCTGGCGAGAGCGGAACAAACGGTGGCTGGATCACATTTTACTAGGTATAGAATTATTGGCTGTTTTAGCTCTGGTTTTCGTTCTGTTCAACGGATTGGAGATCATTCAAGACCTCAATGCTCAAGTTGCGGAGGTATTGATTCAACCCACTTTCACACCCACACCATTAATATCAGCCGTCGTCCTACCCTCAGGTCACACCCCTCCGAATTCCCCTGGAGGTGCGAAGTACAACGAAGCCGAAATACCCGAGCACTTGCGTCCCCTGGTTCAATCACTGCTTGAAGTGATCATCCCAACCCCTAGTCCTGAGCAAGCCATTCGCATCCAAATCCCAGCCATTGACGTCGATGCTCCTATTGTTCAAGGCGACGGGTGGGAACAGCTTAAGAAAGGCGTTGCCCAGCATATTGGCTCTGCCAACCCTGGGCAAGATGGAAATCTCGTACTCACTGCCCATAATGATGTTTTCGGTGAGATATTTCGTTACCTGGACAAACTCGCACGAGGCGATCAGGTAATTGTATACACCAATCAACGATCTTATACGTATACCATTACAGCAAGTCAAATTGTGGAGCCTACACAAGTGGAGGTGATGGCCCCCACTGAAAACGCAACCATCACATTAATCTCGTGTTATCCGTACTTAGTTGATAACCAGCGGATTATTGTTAAGGGCGTGCTTCAAACCAATCATTAAAAGACAAAAGGATCTACTCATGGCACAAAAGTATAAACGACAAGTTAGGAAAGAACGACTTTCTGGAGATAAACCTGTAGCGCCACCTTCTCCAACCTATACCCGTCCGATGGACTTCAATCCAGATTACCAATACGTACTACGTGACTTAAGATGGATTGGCTTTCTGGCAGGTGGTTTCTTAATTGTTTTATTTACATTGTCCTTCATCGTATAAATATGGAGTAATCCACTTCAAGACAGGGAATGGAACGTCCACATTGGTCTAATCAAGTAAAGCTAGTCGTCAGTTTGCTGCTACTGGCGTTATTTGTGTATTTGCTGACACGCTTTAGACTAGCGATTCCCCCTCTAATCATCGCTACGATACTAGCTTATGTCTTGACCCCATTGGTAAATCTATTTCAGCGGAAATTGCATGTTCCCCGGCCAGTGGCGATTATATTGTGTTTTATTCTTGTCTTGATTATTATTGCTACCCTACCTGCTGGACTAATTCCACTCCTTGGTTCTCAGTTCTCTAATTTGAATTTAGACATCCAGCGTTTTATCCAAAATTTACGAAACATTTTAGGGCATACTTATAGTTTTGCTGGGATTTCTATCAATGTGGATGCTCTGCTCCAACAGTTTTCAGTTTCCTTACAAAATTTTTTAGAACCGGTTATCGGACAAACTCTGACAGTTATTGTGGACTTACTCACTTCACTTGTGAAGCTTATTCTGATCTTTGTGGTAACATTTTATTTCATTCAGGACAGTGACAAGTTCAATCGTTGGATTGAAGAACACATTCCTGCGGCGTATCTCTCTGATTATCTGCGCCTTCGTGAGAATATCAATACCATATGGAGCTCGTTTTTCCGAGGTCAGTTACTTCTGGCATTGGTGGTTAGCATCATTATCACCTCGGTCGGATTTTTAATCGGTCTCCCTTTTGCACTAGCATTCGGAGTTTTAGCAGGCCTGCTCGAATTTCTCCCAAGTGTTGGTCATGGGATTTGGTTAACCTTAGCATCAATCATCGCCCTGTTCTTAGGTTCTACTTGGCTGCCAGTGCCAAATTGGGTATTTATGCTCATCATTTTGGGTTTGCATTTCATTTTCGAACAGTTCGATCTGAATTACCTTATCCCGCGAATTATCGGAAGAAGCGTTCGCCTTTCTCCATTAGTGGTTATTTTAGGAATCTTTGCGGGCGCCCTTTTGGCTGGTATATTGGGAATCTTCCTGGCAGCGCCGACGATCGCTTCAGCTCGTGTCATCGGACGTTATATTTACGCGAACCTATTCGACATGGAGCCATTTCCGTTTAATCCCACTCCACCACTTCCCCCGCCTAATCCTCGTTGGTGGAAAAAAGTGAATAAGCAGGAGCGTGGTACGTGACGACTACACCATCCCCCAAGTGGACATCGACAACCAAGTTAATCGTGGGGCTTACCTTTGCGGCGATCGTAGCTGCCATGGTGATCTACTTCCGTTCGATTATTGGTCCTCTTCTCTTGGCATTTGTGCTTTCATACCTGTTACATCCATTAGCAGGTAAAATAAGTAGTATCAAGGGCATGTCCTGGCGGTTATCTGTTAATCTAATATATATCATTTTGATTATCCTTTTCGCCGGATCCATGACACTGACAGGTCTCGCCATCGTACAGGAAACGCAAAGCCTGGTATCTATCGTCCAAGATTTTCTTACCAAATTACCTTCAATACTAGAAGATTTGGCGACTACAACCTATAGCATTGGTCCCTTCACCCTCGATTTAAGCGGTTATTTGAATTTAGAAACACTTGGCGACCAAATCATCACGAATTTACAGAGCTTAGTTGGCCGTGCAGGGACCATAGTTGGCAGTGTGGCCGGCAGTGCGGCAAACACCTTTGGTTGGGTTGCATTTATCATGATCGTCTCTTATTTCATATTGGCAGATGCGGGTAAGGTACCGGATGCCATTCAATTCCTTGACATCCCAGGATATGCCGATGATATACGCCGTATCGGCAGGGAACTGGCACGCCTCTGGAATGCCTATCTGCGCGGACAAATAACGATTGTGATCATAGTAATCATAACCTATTCGATTCTATTAGCGATATTAGGTGTGCGTTATTCGATTGTCCTCGCCATGCTAGCAGGCATCGCTCGCTTCGTACCTTACTTAGGTCCACTGATCACTTACATTGTGATGGGTCTGGTGACCATTTTCCAACCTTCCAATTACTTTGGTCTTGATCCATTGCAATACACCGTGATTGTGATTGTTATCTCTATCCTCGTCGATCAAATTTTTGACAATCTCGTCTCCCCTCGTATCCTTGGTCAATCACTCGGAGTGCACCCAGCCGCGGTTCTCGTTGTAGCCATCATAGCTGCAAACCTCATAGGCTTGATCGGATTGGTACTGGCCGCTCCGGTCCTGGCCTCAGTACAATTAATAGGACGTTATACCCTCCGTAAAATGCTCGATTTAAATCCATGGCCTGAGTCGGAAGGAAAAGAGGTACCAATCCAGCCCACATTTTTAGTTCGCATTCTTCGCCGGTTGCGTGCCTGGTGGCGACTCAAACGCGGTAAGGCAGAGTAGGCAATTAAAAGCGAGGACGTGAGCGGGGAAGGCCAACCGCCCACGTCCTCATTTCCTCAGGGCAAGAGAAAATTAATAGGCTAGCTTCGACGGGCCATAGATTTGTTCGCGGATGTCGATCACCTGTCGGCGTAGATGATCATTACGTTCGAGCATGTCAGCAACTTTTTGGCAGGCATACAGAACCGTAGTGTGGTCGCGTCCTCCCATAGCATCCCCTATCTGTGGTAAGGATATGTTAGCCTCTTCGCGCAACAAATACATGGCAATCTGACGAGGCAAGGCGATTTCTTGTGTACGTTCGCGACCAAGTAGACGCTCTACAGTTGTGCCAAAAACATCGGCCACCTTGTTGATCACGTCTACAGGTTGGACATCTCGTCTTCTCGGTAACATATCTGCTAAAGCAGTATCTACGAGTTGTGGGGTGAGTGGTAAGCCGCTCAACTCAGCAAAAGCGAGAATGCGTGTCATGGAACCTTCCAACTCACGGATGTTCGATTGGACACGGCGCGCGATCAACTCGTAAATTTCCGGTGAGAGTTGTCGTCCAGCTCGGTCAGCCTTCGAGCGCAGGATTGCAACACGCGTTTCAAAGTCTGGTGGTTGGATGTCCGCCGTAAGTCCCCATTCGAACCGCGAGCGTAAGCGCTCTTCTAATGTCACGAGGGATTTTGGCGAACGGTCAGAGGAAATTACAATCTGCTTCTCTTGCCCATGCAAAGTGTTAAAAGTGTGGAAAAATTCTTCTTGGGTTGACTCCTTTCCTGCAATAAATTGAATATCGTCTATCAACAATACGTCAATCCGCCGGTACTTATCTCGAAAAGCCTGCGTAGTATGTGTTCGTATAGCGTTGATCAGATCATTTGTGAATTCTTCTGATGATACATACAGAACCTGTTGACCACGCTGGATGCACATATTCCCAATCGCGTGTAAAAGGTGTGTTTTCCCAAGACCGACACCGCCATAAAGGAATAGAGGGTTGTAAGCTTGTGCTGGGCGTTCTGCCACTGCCAAAGATGCAGCATGTGCCAATCGGTTGCTTGCGCCGACCACGAAGTTCTCGAATGCATATCGGCTGTTCAATGCTACACCCGCAATAGGAACTGTTCTCGTTGTTGGTTGAGTGACTTCTGAACCTACTGGGTCATCATCCATTTCATTGACCGCGAGGTCAACTTCCCGTTGCCAGAGGACAAAACGCACACTAACAGTGCGATTCATGATGCCAGTTAACAATCGTGTCACAATACTTAATAAACGGCTCTCCAACCAATCACGGGCATAGGCATTCGGAACACCAATAATAAATTCTCCATCCTCGTAAGCTACCAACTGGGCGTCCTTTGCCCAGGTTTCGTAGGAGGCTTTCGGCATATCCATTTGTAACTGGCCCAGTACAGCTTGCCAGGCTTGCTCAGCCTTCATGGCACAATTCCTCCTTAGAATAAGATCCCCTCAAGGCGATGGTTAATTCATCCCCCACAGCTACTCCTGACGGGGGTAAAATATAAAGCGCATCTCTTACATTGGGTTTTAGTCGATTGTATTAATAGACCTCACAACCGATCAAGAATTGGTCTTACATCCTTGTGAGGTCGTCAAGTAAGTGTATTCTAGCAGAAAATGGGTCTGCTTGGCAATATTGATAACCTACGGTTTCCTAAAAATAATCATTTCTTTAAGATTCGCAATCTTAAAAAATTGATCGGGAAACCATGAGATTATCACACGATTTTCGTGGTATTGTACTCCAAACTTTTGAAGAACACTTGTTCCCACCCCCACATATAGGTAGATATGACTTTTTAGCATCCCAAATCCAAGGGATGGGATGGCAATGCTCAGAAATTGTATGCTTTGGATTCCGGTCTGTGGCTTATTTTTAATGCCAAAACTGGCATAATATTTGCATAAAATTAAGCTTTTCCCCGGCTCACACACATTAAAATCATCAACAACCAATTGGTCAGATTGCGGGGCTAGAAGTACTGCGCATCATCATCGCCCTACCACCGCGGCCTTTTCAGGCTGCACTCAAAGACGCCAGCTTGACAACAGCTTTATGCAACACAAGGTCAAAACACGGAGTGCTGCTCGTTTTTTGCTAAACCCATAAGTACTCTGCCAAGCTATGATAGAATCATATATTATGGACACGAACCCTTCTCCCCCTATCAAAGACTTTCTGCCTGCTGCGGTCTTCTTGATGCTGACTGGCTGGATCGGTCTTTTTCTATTAGTTTTCTACACACTGCCGACCGTTGGGCCTCGTTGGTTATTTTTCTTTCTTTGTGTTCTTGCCTTAACAGGAACCGCCTTACCAGTAGTAGCTTTTATCAACCGGCGTTTCCCATCTCTCCCTCCACCATCCCATGGTGTCGTCGTACGCCAAGCCTTATGGTTTGCTGTTTTTGGCGCAACCCTCGCCTGGTTACAAATTGGGCGAGTGCTCTCCCTCACACTTGCGATTTTATTGGCGGTTGGTCTCATCTTGATTGAATTTTTATTACGGATGAGCGAACGCAGCCAGTGGAAACCGTCTTGACCCAGGTAGGACTCACTGATCGAATCTTTGGGCATGAAATCTCTGCGTGACCTTCCTTCTGTAGACATAATCTTGCACATGTCACAGGCAGAAATATGGATTGCCAATTATGGGAGGCCACTCACACTGCTAGCAATCCGACAGACATTGGAAGATACGCGCAATTCTTTTAAAAAACAACAAAGCATTCCTGAACCGGATGAAATCAACCGACAGATAGAGGCAAAATTGGTTACCTGGACTACCCCATCATTGGTCCCAGTGATCAATGCCAGCGGTGTTGTTCTACATACCAATTTGGGTCGCGCCCCATTAAGTTATTCTGCAATACAGTCAATCCAATCTGTTGCTCAGGGATACTCCAACTTGGAGTATGATCTTGATAAGGGGAAACGTGGATCGCGCTTGATTCACGCCGAGAGCCTTCTCCAACAATTAACCGGTGCTCAAGCAGCTCTCGTAGTAAATAACAACGCGGCTGCGGTTTTGCTTGTCCTGACCGCGCTGGCGCGCCGCCGCACTGTAGTAATTGCACGCTCCCAATTGGTTGAAATCGGTGGAGGATTTCGCGTCCCGGACGTAATGAAACAATCAGGGGCACGCCTGGTAGAGATTGGCACAACCAATCGTGTCCATCTGGATGATTACATCCAAGCAATTTCAGAAGAACATCCTGCTTTGGTTATGCGCGCCCATCGCTCAAATTTTCGGATTATTGGCTTTACGAGCGAGCCATCTCTAGAAGAAATCGCTCATGTGGCACATCAAGCAGGGATTCCATTGGTCGATGACCTCGGCTCTGGCTCTTTGCTCGATACCGCTGAATATGGCATGGCTCATGAACCGACAGTTACCGATTCGTTAAACGCAGGCGCAGATTTGGTTTGTTTTTCTGGCGACAAATTGCTGGGTGGGCCACAAGCTGGTATCATCGTCGGACGACATGACCTGATTGCTCGTCTCAGAAAACATCCACTTGCCCGTGCTGTGCGGGCTGACAAACTCTGTTTAGCCGCTCTATCTGCTACACAGCTCCATTACCTGAAAAACGAAGCTGTCCGAGAGATTCCCATCTGGCGTATGATTTCGAGTTCCTTAGATATTCTCCAGCAGCGCGCCAAGAATTGGGCGTTATCACTAGGTCAAGGTGTGGTGCTTTCTTCACAATCTACCGTCGGTGGTGGATCACTACCTGGTGAAACCTTGCCAACTTATGTACTGGCGCTTAGTGTGCAGAACCCCGTCCGATTCATGGATAAGTTACGGCGAGGTTCTCCCCCTGTTATTGCCAGATTAGATGAAAATCATGTTCTTTTTGACCCACGTACCGTTTTGCCAGAACAAGAAAATGATTTGCTCATCTCTATTCAAGCCTGCTTGTCTCGTCAATAAGGAACGCAGCAGATGGATCTATACTTAGATGATGTTATCAAATTGTTGTTAGCAATACTATTGGGTGGTATGATCGGTTTTGAACGTGAATTCCGCGACAAGGCGGCAGGATTTCGTACGATTATTTTCATCTGCGTTGGTGCCACCTTGTTTACGATATTCTCGATTCGTATTGCGGGTGATAAAGACCCAGGACGAATTGCAGCAAACATCGTTACCGGTGTCGGTTTCTTGGGCGCAGGCGTGGTATTGCGTAATGAGGGCCGCATCGTTGGTCTGACTACCGCATCGATTGTTTGGTTAACAGCCGCTATCGGGATGGGTATTGGTAGTAATCAATATGCATTAGCGTTTACAACTGCTTTATTTATGTTCCTGATCCTTTGGGTCTTCCCATACATTGAACGCATTATTAACAATTTTCGAGAAGAGCGTATTTACGAAATTACCTGGGTAGGAAGACCTGGAAAATTTGAGGAATTGGATATATTGATCCATAAACTCAATCTATATATCCGTAGCAAGAAGCGCAACAAATCCGGTAATGACTTGATCTATATATTGGATATCGTAGGATCACCTAGAAACCATAATCTGTTAGTAAATTCACTGATCGCAGATCAAGATATACAAAAAATCATAAGTTGAATGGAGATACCCCATGAAATCTGACCTCGACTCCTTGATGTCATCAAAAAACCTGGATGCTATCCTCGTTACAGGTCCTGCGCAGCACAATCCGGCAATGGTATATATGACCGGTGGGGCGCACCTGACAGGTGCCGATTTGATCAAGAAGCGTGGAGAGGAACCGGTTCTCTTCTGCTATCCAATGGAACGCGATGAGGCCGCTCATACGGGCTTGAAGACGCGTAACTTGGCTGACTATAAAATGAATGATTTACTCAAAGAAGCAAATGGCGATATGATCAAAGCCTCAGCCACTCGTTATCAGTTGATGTTCAAGGACCTCGATCTCCTTTCTGGGCGTTTGGGAGTTTACGGCAATCTCGATGCGGGTGTGAGTCTTGCCATCTTCTCAGCACTTCAACAAGCTTTACCCGGATTGACATTGGTTGGCGAACTAGGCACATCAATATTTTTGCAAGCGATGATGACCAAAGATGAGCCTGAGGTCGAGCGCATTCGCCGAATGGGGAAAATCACCACAACTGTTGTTAGTCGCGTTGCCGAGTATCTCTCCAGCCATTCGGCAAAAGATGGTGTTATTGTAAAGCATGATAGTAATCCCCTGACGATCGGTGATGTAAAAGCTCGGATCAACCTCTGGTTAGCAGAGCTTGGTGCAGACAATCCCGAGGGTACCATTTTTGCTATTGGACGGGATGCTGGTGTGCCACACAGCTCAGGCACCCCGACTGATTTACTACGCCTTGGCGAAACAATCGTTTTCGATATTTTCCCCTGCGAAGCAGGCGGTGGATATTACTATGATTTCACCCGCACCTGGTGCCTGGGATACGCTCCCGATGCCGCAATTTCTCTATATGAAAATGTTCTCACGGTTTACAAGACAATCATGTCCGAATTGCAGGTGGGCACGCTATTCAAGCAATACCAACAACGCACCTGCGAGCTTTTCGAAGCCCAAGGACACCCAACCATCCAAAGTAACCCGGTCACCCAAGATGGGTATGTCCATAGCCTGGGGCACGGCCTAGGTTTGCATGTGCATGAACTACCGCGTAGTGGTATGGGTGCTACTGAAGAAGAAATTCTGAAACCGGGCGTGGTCATGACCATTGAGCCAGGCTTGTACTACCCCGAAAAGGGGATGGGAGTCCGCCTAGAAGACAGTGTCTATGTCCGTTCTGATGGTCAGTTTGAGATACTTGCTCCATATCCACTCGACCTAATCCTGCCTGTCAAGGGGAAAGCGATCAAGCGAACTCCAAAGAAAGTTCGCATTGAGCGCACCCGTGGCTAATCGATGAAAGAATTACGAATGAAAGATGAATGATCTAATGAATGATCCTCAATCAATGGCAGAAAGGCACTGGACAGATAATGAAATTCCACCGGTACGCCTCTTGGCTGTGGAATCATCCTGTGATGAAACCGCCGCCTCCGTAGTAGAGAATGGACGGCTGATTTTATCGAACGTGGTTGCTTCACAAGTGGACCTGCATGCCCAATTCGGCGGTGTCTTTCCCGAGGTAGCTTCTCGTCAGCATATACGAACGATTTTTTCAATCATTGACCAAGCGCTTCATCAGGCACACTTAACACTCTCCGATTTGGATGGAATTGCTGTCACGCGAGGGCCGGGATTACCAGGCTCCCTGGTCGTCGGTATGAACACTGCCAAGGGTTTATCACTGGGCAGCGGTTTGCCTTTAGTTGGAATTAACCATCTGGAAGCTCACTTATATTCAGCCTGGTTGCATCTGCCAGATTCCGAGTCGCCAAACGAACCTCAATTCCCCCTGATTGCGTTGATCGTCTCAGGTGGTCATACGGAACTTATCCTTATGTCAGACCACCAAACCTACCAGCGATTGGGCGCCACGCTTGACGACGCTGCCGGTGAAGCGTTCGACAAGGTCGCCCGACTATTAAACCTTGGCTATCCCGGTGGTCCAGCGATACAAAGTGCTGCTGACCATGGAGATGCTAACTCATTTGACTTCCCACGCGCCTGGTTGGAAGATACATCGGATTTCTCTTTCAGTGGATTGAAGACAGCCGTTCTGCGCGAAGTTCGTCGCTTAGAAACGATCGCCAATCCATTACCTGTCGCGGATCTGGCTGCAAGTTTTCAAGAGGCTGTGGTTGACGTGCTAGTTACGAAAACCATAAAGGCAGGAGAAAAATATGGAGCAAAGGATATTCTAGTTGCTGGCGGCGTTTCAGCAAACAAATCCTTGAGGAGATCTTTCATGGAACGTGCAACCTGTCCGGTTCATATTCCTCCGATCTGGCTCTCTACTGACAACGCAGCCATGATCGCGGGTGCGGGTTATTACCGTTTCACAAAAGGTCAGCGCGATCGTCTGGACATGGATGTGCTACCCAACTGGCCTTTGTCAGATCTTTGATATCCGCGTGTGTGAAAGCAGGTTTTTGTTGTGCCATCATTTGTTAGTCTAGCGCCTGTAGTTACTGGTCTGGTTTACCTGGGCTTATTCATTGCCACAGTTGTTAAGCGCGACAAATACCAGGAACGCGCTTTACGCTGGTTGCTTCTATATCTAGCTGTTTGTATGATCTGGAGCATCATCCAGAGCCTGATCCAGTTCAAAATCCTGCCTGAGTCTCTAGGGGACTTAACAGCCAGGATCGGTTCATTGTTGAACACAACTCTGTTTTTGATGCTAACTCACTCTGCATTACACGATCTAAAAAAGTTTTACCTCTGGTTACTTGCCAGCTTAGCCTGGTTAGCCATATATCTGGTAATCCAAATCGGTCAAATCTTACCTGTTCCGAATATCGAACTATACGTCATCCTACTCGGCTGGATTATCTTTATGGTCGGTATTGCACTGTCGATACTCAGAACACGTGGTGCGAATACATTGCCATTTATCCGTGCCCGTACTTATTATTGGGCAATTGGTGCGCTCATCATAGCCATCGGCGGAATCATCTCCTTTACGAACCAGTTTGCAATTAGTAGCATTCTGCTTGCCATCGGCGCGTTCATTCTCTCCGTCACGTTGATTCGCCCATACATGCCCGATATACGTCAGATGGAACAGGAAGTCCTCAACTATCTTGTGATGACTATCCTGACTGCTCTGGTGCTTATTTTAGGCGCGCAAGCTGTGGTCTGGTTTCTTGGTCATGCGAAGATGTCATACAGCCCGACATTGGTCGGTGCGGTGATTGCTTTCATCGTAGCTGCACTATTAGCGCCTCTCTGGATAGTTTCCCGAAAAATCGCCCAAAAATTACTACCCCAGACACACTTTTACCCAGAAAGTATCTTGCGAGAATATAGTCAGTCGGTCAGTAGTATCCTAGATCCTGACTTATTGTCCACAGTTGCGGTTGGTTTGATCTGCAAAACGATAGAAATCCAATGCGGTTATTTGTTTTTGGTAGAACATGAACTTGATGACATGGTTCCTCGTTACCGTTTACGCGGCTCAAAAGGCATAGGGACCTCTCAACAAGAGGTTGGGATGCTTGCAAATGATAGCCCGATCGCTATTTATTTCCGCCAAACGAGGCATCCTCTACGACAAACTGATATTGATATGCAAACGCGTTTTCAAACCGCTTCAGAGACAGAGCGTACATGGTTGGGTTCACTGGGTGTCGATCTTTACATCCCAATACACACAAAAGAAGAGTGGATGGGATTGATCGCCCTCGGTCCGAAAACAAATGGTCTCCCATTTTTCGATAACGATGTTGCTTTACTGAGTATCCTGGCAGATCAAACCGCAGTAGCTTTGCAAAACGCAAAATTGGTCGAGAGCCTGATGCGTCTTAATAATGACTTCCGGAGAGCTTACACTTCGATGGAACAAGCAAATCGCCATTTACAGAAAGTCAATGTCCAGCTTGAAAACCTCGACCGTACCAAATCCGAATTTATTAGTATCGCCTCCCACGAATTACGTACACCACTGACCGTGATGAGAGGCTATAACGAAATGATGCTTGAAGATCCCAACACAAAGGGGAACCCTTTCCAATCCAAACTAGTTAATGGGATCCAGTCTGGTATCATGCGTATGCACGATATTATCAACAGTATGTTGGATATTGCAAGCATCGATTCCCGATCAATGGAATTGCAACAAGAGGAGGTATCGATTGGTACCCTTATCAAGATGGTGATAAAGAGCTTTTCAGACTCACTCAAAGATCGAAATTTGAGCTTAGAGACTGAAAACCTTGCTGAATTACCTGTCATTGACGGCGATTCTGAAGCTTTACGAAAAGTGTTTTACCATATCATCATCAATGCGATAAAATATACCCCCGATGGAGGCAAGATTACGGTGACAGGATTGCCCGTGTCTCCAGGGCAAATGGGATTAACCCAGGGTGGTGTAGAAGTCATCATCTCAGATACCGGCATCGGTATTAATCCTGAGAACTTGGACTTGATCTTCAAGAAATTTTATCAGACCGGTGAATTAGCCTTACACTCGACTGGCAAGACAAAGTTCAAAGGCTCTGGTCCTGGGCTCGGGCTGGCAATCGCCAAGGGCATCGTGGACGCTCATAATGGACGGGTGTGGGCAGAAAGTTCGGGGGTTGATGAGGAGAAATGTCCAGGTAGTACCTTCCATGTCGTCTTACCATTGCATTATAAAGAGCAGCCGTAGTACGAACCAATAGAAAATAAACAAAGCCGCCCAAGAGATGGCTCCGTATCTCATTGGGCGGTTCTGTTTGAGGAGAATGCTAATTCTTATTATACAGAATGAGCTAAAATGGGCATGAGCATAGATTAAAGGTTCGGTGAGAACTCAAATCAAGTGAAATCTACCTGAGCGAGTTTTCGATCTCCTCCAAGGATATAGGACCAACCCTTACTACGGTAAGTTCTGGTCCTGTGCAATCAACCACTGTCGACGGTACACCTCCCGGCGTACGCCCCCCATCGATGATCAAATGTACTCTGCCTTCCAATTGAGTTAGCACCTCTTCCGCTGTAGTTGCATTTTCTCCGCCGGAAAGGTTTGCCGATGTGACCGCCAACGGTCCTATTTCTCTCAGCAGCATCAATGCTACTGGATGATCAGGCATCCTTACCCCTACAGTTTGGTTTTGCGAAAGTTCCTGGGGCAAGCGCGCATGCTTTGGTACGACCAAGGTCAATGGCCCAGGCCAGAAAATCTCCATTAAATGCTTGGCAATCTCACTTAATCCAGAGGTTACCCGGTTGAGATGTGCTATGTCACCTACCAGCACGGCGATGGAACGCGAACTCAAACGACCTTTGGCTGTGAATAACTGTTCGACTGTATCACCTTTATATGGAAGCGTTGCCAACCCATAGACTGTATCGGTTGGAAACACAACCATACCTCCGTGCTGAAGGATATCCATCGCATGGCGTAAGGCGATTGGGTGATCCGCTTTTAGAAGCTCGGTCTTAATCATATACAGGGTAAATTATACCCTCACCACTTAAAAAAGCGGTCGAAATGAACCTCGATTTTTCTTGAAAACTACATCTTTCCTGGTTCCCGGTTCATATCCCAAATAAGACGTAATCCATCTAACGTAAGCCATGGTGCAATGATTTGGAGCACATAGGTCTCTCGTGCAACGATCTCTGCTAATCCACCTGTCGCGATCACTTTCATCGAATCACCCAATTCCGCACGAAAACGCGCTACCATTCCCTCTACAAGGCCGACGTAGCCATATAGTAAACCAGATTGCATGGAATGTACCGTGTTTCGCCCGATGACTGCCGGTGGGCGCTGAATATCCACCCGAGGTAATTTTGATGTCCGTAAGAACAGAGCTTCTGCAGCAATCCCGATCCCAGGTGCAATAGCTCCACCCAGGTAGTCACCCTCCGCAGAAATGGCATCAAACGTTGTAGCTGTACCAAAATCAACTACACATGCCGGTCCGCCATAAAAGTAATGTACTGCAGCAGCATCCACAATCCTGTCTGCTCCAACCGCCCTCGGATCCTCATACCGCACACGTACACCTGTTTTAACCCCAGCATCCACCACCAGCGGTTCTTGTTTGATATAAGAACGACACGCTTCAATAACCTTGCCCGTCAGAGGAGGTACCACTGAGGCCAGGCATATTCCACTGATATCAATAATCTGCACGCCAGAATGCTCTAATAAGCCAACGAACTGCAAACCATACTCATCTGCCATCCGGTCATGCACCGTTGCCAAACGCCAACGTGGACCTAACTCCTGTCCCTGGTATAGTCCTAGGGTGATGTTCGTATTTCCAATATCAATGGTCAGTAGCATGATTTATCGTTCCTTTTCTATTCGAGGATAATATTGTCAATCAAACGGGTCTTACCAATATATACCGCCAGTGAACAAATGGCACGCTCGACATCGCCTTCTAATTCATCTAGAGACTCTGGTTGAGCGACTGAAACATATTGTACCTTGGCACGAGGCTCGCTCTGGAGCATCTCTAGCATCACCTGGCGAAGTAATGCAGCGTCTCGCTCGCCCGACATAAATAAACCCTTTGCAGACATCAAGGCACGGAACAATACTGTCGCATCACATCGCTCCGCAGGATCCAGGTAAACATTGCGGCTGGACATTGCCAGGCCATCCGGCTCGCGCATGATCGGGCAGGCAACTATCTCGATTGGAAAATTAAGGTCCAGAGTCATTCGGCGAATGACCGCCAACTGTTGTGCATCCTTCTGACCAAAGTATGCCTTTTGCGGTTGCACAGCGTTGAATAGCTTGGCGACCACCGTAGCTACGCCTCGGAAATGTCCGGGGCGCATTGAACCTTCGAGTGGCTTACTAACTTCTTCTACCAGCACCCAACTTTGGTACCCCCCAGGATACATCTCGTTATTCTCAGGTGCCCAAACCAGATCAACTCCCTCGCTTTCCAGTAATGCCAGGTCACGTTGTAGATCACGCGGGTATTTGGTCAAATCTTCCCGCGGGCCAAACTGGGTTGGGTTGACAAATATACTTACGATCACGCTCTGACACTCCGCTTTTGCCTTACGCACAAGCGATAGATGTCCCTCATG
>ERZ1649853.339-NODE-339-length-19732-cov-6.766123_pt1 | contig 19732 bp, 16 predicted proteins | sample MGYA00575353_ERZ1649853 | MGnify/ENA primary metagenome ERZ1649853 (study PRJEB40853, sample SAMN11349654) | freshwater sediment metagenome | isolation source: river sediment | host: Sediment | place: India: Okhla Barrage, New Delhi | collected 2017-02-21 ...
ATGCACATATTCCACATGCCGGGTCAAATCCTCGTCATCCCGGATCATGTGCTCCCAAAACCGTCGCTGCCACACATCCTTCTCGCCCTTCCGCTCCCGCGAAGGCCTTTCGCTGACCGCTTCCTTCGGGCACCCATGCCGGGTGAAATCGCTTTTGATCAAGCGCCAACGTGTCGAAAAATCGCTGCTTTCCTTGGGCAATGTCCAAATGAAATGCATATGATCCGGCAAGATCACGCAGGCGACGATCGTGAACGGCATGGATTCCATTGTTCGGCGGAAAGCTTCGCGCAACAACTCAACCGCTTCGGGAGAAGTAAAGATCCGTTGGCGTCGATAGGTGACGACGGTGAAGAAGTAGGTTCCCCCTGGGGAGAATACGCGGCGATATTTCACGGATTGATTCTAGCATGCTTGTGGGGTGTTGTGTGGCGTACGAATAAGAAGAAAGCCAGGTTTGGGATGATGAGGTGGAACGTTGGCTGGTTTTTGTTGGTTGGAGTTGAGGGGGTAATTCTGCGTCGCCGGATTGAATGCATACACCTCCTCAAACCAACATATGGTTAGTATGCTAGAATCATCCATATGGAGGATGGGGGTGCATACGCAAGGATGTTGGGTGGATTGCGTTGAGAAGAGAAGCCAGGAGCTTTATGTGGTGGACTCGGAGGAAAGTGAGATTCGTCCGCAATCCACCCAACCTACGTACTTACTTGCTTAAATATCTTGTATAAATAGAACATATATGCTATAATAAGCCTGTAAACCTAGGCGCGACGATTTTTGCTCGCGTCATTGCTATTTCTGCACCTTAACAACCTGCTCACTCGCCTGCCGCCCCATCTAGGGTTGTTCCGCGTTGTTTTTTCCTAAAACAACCTCCGCCTCCCCCCTGACACCTGATTCCTGACTCCTGAGTACTCTCAGGCCCTGGCCCTCCATTTGTTTTGAATTGATTTTTTCCGGATCAATTCATAGGATCCATCAACCCCCGTTGCAATTTGAACCGTTTCGGACCTCCCATGGGGCAATTTCCCTCTTTTCTCCATTCCTCGTAGCCACGCTCCGGCGTGATCACTTCTGATCCGATGCTCTGCCTAACGCCTCTTTTCCATCACCAGGGCGGCTTCGCCGTCCTGGTAATATTCTTTCCAGCGGCTGACGATCAGGTAGCCAAAGCGCTCGTACAGGCGGATCGCCACGGTATTGGTCTGCCGCACGCACAGGCGGATGGTGTTCAGGGGCAGGCGCGCTTCACATTCCTCCAGCAGCCGTGCCCCAACCCCCCGCCCGCGATATTCGGGCAGCACGCCCACCGTGGCGATCCAGGCCACATTCTCGCTATTGCGAATATCCCCGGCGATGAACCCCACCATCTGCGTACCGTCCACCGCCTTCAAACGCACCACGTTGGGAAGGGTGAGCACCCCGATCAGGTCCAGCAGGGGCCAGGCATCCTGCGGGAAGCACACCTTTTCCACGTGGCGTAGGGCGTTCAAGTCGCGCAACGACGCCGGTTCGATGGTAATCTCGCCGGACGTCGTGCTCGAAACTGTGGGATCCATTACCCCTTGAACTGGTTGCCCTTGGTGAACGAATCCAAAGCCTGGGTCAGCTCCATCGGGATGATGTACTTGGTGGAGGGGCTGGTGCCCACCGACTTGAGCATCTCGAAGTACTGCAGGGTCATGGTCTTCTGGTCAACCGTCTGGGCAACGGTGTAGATGGCATCCAAGGCGGCGGCGAAGCCCTGGGCGCGCAACAGCACCGCCTGCCGCTCACCTTCCGAGCGCAAGATGGCGGACTGCTTCTCGCCCTCGGCGCGCAGGATGTTGGACTGCTTCTCGCCCTCGGCGATGTTGATGGCTGCCTCGCGCTGACCGGTGGACTCGGTCACCACGGCACGCCGGTTGCGCTCGGCCGACATCTGCCGGTTCATGGCATCCTGGATATCGCGCGGCGGGATGATCTCGCGGATCTCGACATTGGTCACTTTGACACCCCAGCGCTCGGTCACCTCGTCCAGCCTGGTGCGCAGCAGGTTGTTGATGCGCTCGCGCTCCGAGAGCACGTCATCCAGCGGGATGCCACCGATGACGGCACGCAGCGTGGTGGTAGCCATACCCTGGGCGGCGGCTTCGAAGTTCCCGACCTGCAACACAGACTGCGTGGGATCGAGCACCTTGTAGTACCAGATGAAATCCACCGAGATGGCGGCGTTATCCTTGGTGATGGAGGTCTGGTGGGGGATCTCACGCACCTGCTCACGCAAGTCAGCCAACACGCCACGGTCGATGATGGGGACGAGTAGGACAATACCGGGGCCGCGCGAGCCGACGCAGCGTCCCAGGCGGAAGACCACCAGGCGCTGGTATTCGGGGACGACGCGGATGGCGCTGGCGAGGATGAAGATCACCACCAGCAAAACTGCGCCGATCAGGCAGATGACAAAAACACTGCCGCCAGTCAAAAGATCGTTCATAAAAAGCCTCCTTCTTCAGATGTTAGATATATTACAAAATGTTGTCAATTATTCAAAATATATTACTTATTATCCACAAACACTTTTTCTGGCTCATTGCTCCTTGGCGCGTAGCTCCTCCACCGGCATCACTTCGAGGATAAAGCCTTCACGACCAACCACACGAATATCCGCGCCGCTGGCAATGGGCACTTTGCTGTGCGCAGACCACAGCTCGCCCATTACCTGGACCGAGCCCTCGTCGTCGATGCGGGTCTTGGCCTCGCCGAGGGCGCCGATGAGCGCTTTCAGGTCGTGTCTTGGACGCGCCCTGTCCGCTTCCAGCACCTTGGTCGTGGCAATCCACACATAGCCGGCAGCCAGAGCCGACACGATCACCGCCAGGATGGGATCGACGCCGGGCTGCCACCAGGCGGCGCCTTGAAACAGGTAGGCCGAGCCGATAATAAAGGCGACGACGGCGACAAACAGATAGACGAGATTGCGTGAGCGCCGCACAGCCAGGAGAAATGGAACCACTCCCAGCACCAGTAATGCCAGCGCCCACCAATTCACTAAAGGCGCCAAACGGATCAACTCCAGCCCACCCAAGAGCAACGCCATCAGCGCTCCCAACTCAAGCAGCCCGGTGCCCGGCGCAAACAAGGCCGCGATCAGCAATACAAATCCCCCCACCAGGAGCAGATAAGCAATGTTTGAATTGATCAAACTCTCCATACGAACCACTCCTTTCCACCTCATTATAATCTACGATGGGCAACTTAGAAGGTTGTAAGATGAAAAAAGGCTGGTATGATTAAGCGCGTGGCAGGATTTTCCTTATTGAAATCATCTGCAGGATGCCTTCACGCAAGGAGCAAGCATGAAACTTAACCTGGGCCTGGCCCAAATCAACACCCGACTGGGCGCTCCGGAAGCCAACCTGGCAAAGCACCTGGAGATAATCGAACGGGCGCGACAGTCCAACGTAGACCTGCTGGTTTTCCCTGAACTGTCGCTGACCGGGTACGTCTTGCAAGACCTGGTTTCGTCGGTGGCACACCATCCGGCACAGGAGGATCCCATCTTTGGGCCGCTGCTCGAAGCCTCACAAGAGCTTGACCTGATGGTTGGCTTTGTGGACGAGGACCGGCGCCACCGCTTCTTCATTGCGGCGGCTTACCTGTCACGCGGCGAGGTGGTGCACATCCACCACAAGGTTTACCTGCCCACGTATGGGCTGTTCGACGAGGGGCGATTCTTCGCCTGGGGAGATGGGGTGCGGGCGTTCGACACCCGCTTTGGACGGCTGGGGATGCTGATCTGCGAGGATTTCTGGCACGCCTCACCGCCCTACCTGCTGTGGCTGGACGGGGCCGACCTGCTCTTGCTGATGTCGGCTTCACCCGGACGCGGCTTGAGCACGGAAGCGATCCTTGAGTCCGCTCGCTGGGTCGAACACATCAACCGCGCTTACGCCAGCCTGTTCACAGCTTTCGTGGTACACGCCAACCGCGTGGGGTACGAGGACGGATTGAATTTCTGGGGCGGCTCGACCATCTTCGACCCGAATGGTGAGCTGGTGGCGCGCGCACCCTACCATGAAGAAGCGCTAATCGTGCAACAAATCGACTTAAACCAGCTCCACCGCACGCGAGCGCGCTTGCCGTTGTTGCGCGATGAGCGCACGGCGTTGGTCACACGCGAGCTGGATCGCATCCTTGGGACGGGAAACCTGCAATCGCCGGTAAACCGCTAGACAGGTGTGGCTATGATTGATCTGGAGATAAATACCGGCCTTGCCCAACGCATCCTGACAGGCTTCATCCAAAGCGAGATCAGCCGAGCAGGATTCTCACGGGCAGTGGTGGCGCTTTCGGGAGGCATCGACTCGGCGCTGTCCTGTTACCTGGCAGCCCAGGCGCTGGGCGCCGAAAACGTACTGGCAGTGCGAATGCCTTACCGCAGCTCGTCACCGGACTCGCTGGAGCATGCGCAAGTGGTCATCGACCAGCTCGGCATCCCTGCGCTGACCATCCCGATCACGGAAATGGTCGAGCCATTGTTCAAGCGATTCCCCGAGATGAGCCAGATGCGGCGCGGGAATGCCATGGCACGCGCCCGCATGATCGTCATCTATGACCAATCGGAAGCCTTTCGCGGGCTGGTGGTGGGGACCGGAAACAAGACCGAAATCTTGCTGGGTTATACAACCCTGTACGGCGACTCGGCATGCGCGATCAACCCGCTGGGAGACCTGTACAAAACACAGGTGCGCCAGCTATCGCGCGCTATGGGTATCCCTGCTGCCATCGTCGACAAGCCGCCCTCCGCCGACCTGTGGCTTGGTCAAACCGACGAAGGAGAGCTAGGCTTCACTTATGAAGAGGTTGACAAGCTGCTGTATCTGTTGGTCGACCAGCGCTACAGCCCGCAGGACTGCATCGAGGCGGGCTTTGCGGAGAGCTTCGTCAAGGCGGTGGTCGAGCGCATGCGACGCAACCACTTCAAGCGAATCCTGCCGCCAATTGCCAAGCTATCCAACCGCACCATTGGCTATGACTTCCTATACCTAAGAGACTGGGGGACCTGAGCCAATCCACTTTCTGCTATAATCTTGGCACCTTTATGAAAAATTCTATTCCCAGCGAGTTCTATGTCTCCGTGGATGTCGAGACCAGCGGTCCTGTTCCAGGTCAATATTCTTTGCTCTCCATCGGCGCCTGCACCATCTTCGAACCGCGCAGCAGCTTTTACGTCGAGCTGCAACCGATCAATGCCAACTTCACCGAGGAGGCGATGTCTATCCACCGGCTCTCGCTGGAGCAGTTAAGCGCGCGTGGGGAAGACCCCGCCCTGGCGCTCACCCGCTTTGCCAATTGGCTGGGTGAACAAGCGCCGATTGGCCAACATCCCATCTTCGTAGCATTCAATGCCGGTTTCGACTGGATGTTCCTTTCTTACTACTTTTTTCATTATCTAGGGTACAACCCGTTTGGGCACGCAGCATTGGATATCAAAGCCTATTACATGGGCAAGTTTAACGTTGCCTGGGCTGAGACCTCGATGCGCTATGTGAGCCCGCGCTTCCTGGGCGACCAGCCACTCACGCATCACGCGCTGCGGGATGCGATCGATCAAGCCAACATATTTTTACAGTTATTGGAGGAAACAAATGGAAAAGGATGATTTAACACGTATCATCGAGTCAGCCAAGCGGCTCGGGGTCGAGCTGGACGAAGCAGACGCATTGCAGTGGATGGCTGCGATGGCTGCGACGCAATCCAGCCAGGACATCAGTGTGGACGTGCAAAGCGGCGTTTTCGGGCACAAGGTTGCCATGTTGGATTTCAACCCGCAAGAGCTGGCGCATTTCCGCGAGATCGGGAAACTGGTTGGTTTTACTGACCAGCCGGGCGTGGTAGAAACCGCGCTGGCGCTTTCGGGGTCTTCCGCCCAATCCAAGATTCAGACTTACCCGGGTGACTGCGACTACTTCGAGCGTATCAACATCCGGGCGGCTACCCGCCAGGAGGCCTGCCAAATCTTAGCAAAGCTGATGCGTGACAAAGCCATACAGGCGCTTAAGGGTCCCACTTACCAATTGATCGAGGTCAAATTCGGCAACTACCCGCAGGATGTGGTGATCGAAGGGAAGGTCAAGCGCGCCGGGTCACCGATTGCCTGGACGGCGGCGCAAGTCGTCGCCGGGCAGATCGAAGCATTTACACAAGATGCTTTCCCGGCGGTGATCAAGTGGGACGAGGTGGCAGCGGAACCGGGCTGGTGCAAACTGGATTGGGTGGTAGCCGACCCACAGCGCGGGCAGCTTGCCAACGCCAGCAATATGCTGGATGTGACCTGGGAAGCTCCCGACGGCAACATCACCCCACTGGACGGCTATTTGGACCCCTATTTCCAGGAAATCTACCTGGAAGCCGAATCAATCCCGATCTTTTCAAAGCTGGCGCGCCATGTATCCGCGGACGCGCTGGATGATTACGTCTCGCAGTTAGAGCATGAGGTCAAAAAGTATTTGACCAAAGATTTGAACTATGGCAAGGTAGCCAAGCGCATGTACAACATCTTCCGGCTCACCGGGCGTTACCAGGAAGCGGCTTACCTGCGCGAGCTGTTCGACGAGCCGACCACCATGCTGTACCAGGTATGGTCGCTGATCCGCACGATTGACGATATTTCCAGGCCAGATACAGAAATCACCATCGAGCAGATGCTTGCGCAGACGGACCAACTGATCCTGTCGGTAATCAAGGCGCTGGAAGGCGACCAGGAGGCGGAGATCGTACGCCTGCTACTGCGCCTGCGCACAGCGCTGACGTTGCAGGAGCGCGGTCAGGAGTTGAATGCGTCTGCCGAAGCAGCGCGCGCAGAAGTAATCAACCTGGTCAATAACTTCTTCTACGAACGTCTCAGTGCAGTACCCGAGATCAATGATTATATGGAATGTATAGCCAAAACGTAATGTAAACCGTTGGGGAAAAACAACCGCCGCTTGAAGCGGCGGTTTGATTTTATGGCGTACAATACCAATCTCCTACGGTAACCCGATCACTTCCATGCCCTGCGGGCTATCCACGCTGAAATCAAAGCGCACGGTACGCTTCTCTTTCGGCTCCAGGCTCAACTCCCATTTCAGGATATTCAGCTCGCTTTGTTCGCTGGATTTTGGCTCACAAGCCTCCAACTTCACTTTGACCTCTTCATGACGCGGAACGGGAATCTGGTCATAGAGCTTCAAATCAGCCTTGACCGGCAGCAGGTTTTCGAGTCGGATCTCGTAGCCATAGACCAGGTGCCGCCGCCCGCCAATCAGGCGCTTGTCGGTATCACGGCGCTTCAACTCGCGCTCCACCTTGAAGCGATCTTCGACACCCAGGGATAACTCGAGCTCAGCTTGCGGTGCGGTCAACTCCAGGGGCGACGTACCAATGAATTCGTCTGCGACGAACAAGCTCGCCTCGCCGCCCAACAGAGTGTACGGGCTGTCATTCCTGAGGCGCGCCCGGCGGTAAACGGACTCCCCCAAGCGCGGCGCGCTGATGTAATCCAACTGCGGGGGGAGCTGGAAACGGGCGACGGTCACCTTGTGTGAAGTCCCGTCCGGTGGTATCGTCACCGTACCGGGAATGACATAGGTCACGGCAGTGCCGGAGGAATCGACTGCGGCGGTGACTACCTCGGCTTCTACCTCTGCGGGCGCGGCGGCGTCAAAGAACATCCTGTCAGCTTGCGGCGCAGCTTTGGAGCGCAACGCCATGGGGGCTGCAGCAGTCTCGGCGCCGCGGGCGGGGGGGGGGGGGGGGGGGGGGGGGGGGGGCCGGATATACCAGGGCTGCAACTCCGGCAGGCTGAGCGAGAGGGCAGGACGGGCGGTGGAGAGAGTCAATTGGACGGCATCCCAACTCTCGCCTGTCACCTGTCCCACCTGCGCCAGGTAAGTCACCTCACAATGATTGCCTTTTTCGTCTTCCAGCAAGCGCAGGTCGTAGATCGGTTTCCACTGGGCATGGTTGACCACATAAGAAAGCTCCACGGTCAGCTCGCCTGCCTGCTGCATCTCTACTTCGACCACAGCAGAAAAGCGTTCACGCGGCCGGCTGCCGCGCAACTGTTCCAATTCCTTGGTCAGTTTTTGCAAACGGCGGTCAAGCTGCTTGCGGCTATTTTGCAATGCCAGGGCTTCGTCTTCCAATTTCTGCGCCTGGGAGCGCAACGTGGTAAAGATGGCCAATTCATCCTCCACCTTCATCTCCCCAGCGGCGAGCGCCAGGGCAAATTTATCGCTATGCCCGGCGATCTTATCCAATGCAGTGCGCTCCTGCTTGATCAACTCCGCCTGAATATCCAACTTTTTGATGTCTTCTTGCAGCGCTTCGATTTGCTCCTCCAACTGGCGGATTGTGTCAGAGGGCGTCTCGGCATAGAATTTACGTTGGACCTGTGCGCCTAACAAGCGGGTGGCCGTGGTACCGCGCGCAGCCGTGCGCAAAGATTCGGCGACCATCTGCAAGGGGAGCTCGGCAATCTCAAGCTGCTGCAAACCTGCACCTAAGGCAGCCTTACCCTGGCGCGTCACACGGGCGCGATCGGGATATACCGTAACAGCAACAATATTCGTTGAAAAGGGAATCATTTTAAGCTCCTTTCATGACTCGACGAGCATTTTGATTATACCAGTCCACCCTTTATGGTATGATTATTAAAGTATGATCGAGTTCTTCTCGCGCGCGCAAGCTAATATTGCCAGAGGCTCGCTATCCAGCCTAAGAGACCTGCTAGAGGGCTTTCGCCAGCAACAGGTTAATGGGGTAGTCGAGATCAGCTTCGAACAACGAGAATGGATTGATCTCCTGCTCTTGAATGGGGAAACTGTCGGAGCCTATCATCTAACAGATAGGTCCTCAAACACAATCGCCGTTTCAAATCCCGAGCAATGGTGGCAGGGCGAGAGCGCGACGATCCGTACGCTTAACCTACCAACCAATGCCCTGCGCATCATCAGCATGGCTTGCGAGTGGCACCCGCCAGCCCAATCTTTGCTCATCCAATCCAGCGGCTTGCCCGGCGTCCTAAGGGTGTTCCTCGAAAATAAGACTTCCGGGTTGTTACATGTCATCGATTCTGCGGGCGAGTTGGCGGTGCCGCTCATGGATGGCTACCCCGTCGCTGGAGAAGCGGTCTACAGCGCGGCGCAAATGACCAGCGGACGACAAGCCCTGGAGCGCGGGCTGCAACCTGCTAGTAATAATTGCACGGTAAGGCTATATGAAGCCCGGCCTGGTACAACCTCCTTCAAACAGCTTGTTTTACGACAGGTGGTTGCCGAAATGACCGGCAACGTCCTGACACGTTACAACCGGATCGTAGGCAGCAATCTATTGAGGGTGATGGGCAACGAAATGAACCAAGTCTTACGTTACAACCGCCTGCAGATGCAATTTGTTGGCGAACAATTTGACAACTCACACATCTTCCGGTCAATGGATGAGGCCACACGGTCGTATAACGTACTCTTTAGGGCACTATATATGCATATGACGCAGGTGATTGGCGGCGGCCTGGCTGGTAAATTGCAAAAGGAAGCTTATCATAATCTCAACCCACGCAGCCAGGTGGCAATCGACGCACAATCAATTTTAAACACAGCACACTGGTGAGTTTCAGGGGGATCAACGAATTATCATGGCACGAACCCACCCTTACAATAAGGTCATGCTTGGAGCAATCCTAACGGTCTGCCTTTTGACCGTTGCATTTCTCTATGTTTATTGGGTTTACCCGCTGCCCGGCGATTGGAACGACACCGTACTCAATTTCTCATTTACCTTTGCAGCAACGATCGCAGCCTGGATCGCTACTCTGATCAGCCGTTACTTCAAACAGGGAGAGCCGCCGCGCCGTGTCTGGATGAACCTGGCCCTGGGTTTGTGGGGCTGGGCTCTGGCAGAACTGATCTGGGCGATTCTGGCCCTCTTTCAAGAAGTACCGAATACTTCCTGGGCAGACATTCCCTGGCTAGGCGCTTATTATTTCTTTGCCACAGCTTTTATCGAGCAATTTCGTTTGATAGCCCACCCCACCCCTGCACATGAACATAAGTGGTTGAGCATTGCGCTGGGCGTGGTGATCTTGGGCGCTGCCCTGGTCACACTAGTGGTACGCGCCATGGCAGACACCGGGCAGACCTGGCTGGATACTTACGTATCCATCTTTTATGTATTTGCGGACATGACCCTGGCTATGGCCGCTCTAAAGATTGCCCGCACCTTTGGCAATGGCTTGCTTGGCCGCGCCTGGATAGGGCTGCTGATCTTTGCCATCTCGGACCTGATCTACTCAGCGTTGCTCATCACCGGTCTGTATGCCCAATCTGCCAAGAGCAACAGTGTATTGAGCATGTTCGCCGACGCGACCTACTTCGACGCCTACCTGATCACTGCGCTGACGCTCTTAACCAACTATATCCTGTACCGATATGGTCCCAAACCCATACCGGCGAGTGCATTTGGTGACCCTTCTTTAGAACCCCTCGAGCCTGGAAAAGTCAGCCACACCGATCGCTAGGGCAGCGATACGCCCGACTAACGCCAGGCGATTCTGCCGCACCTGGGCATCTTCAGCCATGACCAAGACTTCGTCGAAGAAGCGGTTCACAGCGGGGATTATGGGTGTAAAGGCTTTGAGCATGGCATCCGGAGAACCATTGCCTTGCAGTGCGGCCAATTTTTTCTCGGCAGACTGCAGCGCTTCCAGTAATCCCAACTCGGCTGGTTCGGAACCCGGCAGAACCTGGTAAGATGGTGTGCCAGCGGGAAGCGAAGCGCTGCGGATGATGCGAACGCAACGGGCATAGGCAGGCAGGATGGTATGCCAATCTGGGCGCGTCACCCATTCTGACAATTCTTTGATAGCAGCGGCACTGCGCGCCGGGTTGCTGCCCTGCGCAGCCAGAACTGCATCGACAACATCATAGCGGTTGCCAGCTTCGAGCATCAGGTTGCGCAAGCGCTCGATAATGAAATCGAGGCAGGCTGCCTGACTCTCAGCACTGGCAGGGATGGGGAGGCGCTCAGCGGCGGCAGCCAAGGCTTCACGCAACTCCAGGTCCACCCCCTGTGCAATCAGCGCCTGCACCAACCCAAGCGCGGCGCGGCGCAGGGCGAAGGGATCCTTGGCGCCACTGGGGATCATCCCCGCGGCGAACAAGCCGCTTAAGGTATCCAGGCGGTCAGCTAACCCCACGACCAAGCCGGGTTTGCTCTGCGGAAGAATGTCACCGGCAAAGCGCGGGAGGTAATGTTCAAAAATAGCCAGGGCGACCGATTCACTCTCACCGGATTCGAGGGCATAATAGCGCCCAATGGTGCCCTGCAGTGAAGTCATCTCAATCACCATATGAGTTGCCAGGTCCGCCTTGCAAAGCTGGGCTGCGCGCGTGGCAGTGGTAACATCTTGTGCTTGCAGCTTGAGCATATTACCCAGCACTTCGCTCAGTGCGGTTATACGCTGCGATTTATCCAACATCGAGCCCAATTTGGGTTGGAAAATGAGCGTGCCGAGACGGGGTAGGAAATCCTCCAACTTATGCTTGCGATCATCCCTTACGAAGAAGTTCGCATCGGCAAAACGGGCGCGGACCACGTGCTCGTTGCCTTCGACGATCAACTCGCCAGCCTGGAAGGGATGATCCCCGGTGGAGGGTTTGTTAGCCACGGTGATGAAATAAGGCAACAAATCATCAGAACCGGGTTTGAGGACCGGGAAGTAACGCTGGTGCTTCTTCATCACAGAAATGAGCACCTCACGCGGCAAGCTAAGCACTGCGGGGTCAAAGTGACCACGAAGCGCCGCAGGCGCTTCCACCAGATTTGCCACCTCTGCCAACAGACCAGGTTCGGCCGCGGTCCTGCCGCCTATCTCCTTCGCCAACCGCTCCACCTGTTCGATAATGACACGCTGGCGTTCAGCCTTATCAAGCAGGATGCCTTGTGACTGCATGATGTGCAAATATTCCTCGACACCTGCCACTCTCAACTCTTCCGGCTGCTGAAAGCGCAGGACACGCGTGGTGTTGCCCGATCGTATGCCGGCAAAGGTAAAGTCGAGTGGATTGCCGCCTAATAGCGCCATTAGCCAACGTACCGGGCGCGAGAAGGCCACATTCGAACGGTTCCAGCGCATGGGTTTGTCAAAGCGTATCGAGGCGACCAGACCTGGCAGCGCTTCGCCCAGCACCTGCCCGCTGGCACGACCCACCTGCCGTACCACGGCGGTCACATAACGCCCGCCGTCGATCTCGCGCACCTGCAAATCATGCACAGAGAGACCCTTGCTGCGGGCAAAGCCTTCGGCGGCTTTGGTGGGCTGCCCCAGGGTATCATACGAGCGTTCAGCGGGCGGACCTTTGACCACCTGTTCGAGGTCAGGCTGCCCGGGGGCTACCTGACGCACGATGGCAACCAGGCGGCGCGGCGTGCCCAGGACAATCGATTCACCATGCTCCAACCTTAAATCATCCAGCATCGCCGGGAGACGCTGGCGCAGCTGCTCCAGGGCATCATCTAAGTCGCTTGCCGGAAGCTCCTCGGTGCCGATTTCCAACAGCAGGTCGGCAGGGCCGGGTAGTACAACCTGACCCGGCTCAGGACGACTGGCAGCCGTTCCAGCAACTCCGACTGCAGATGATTTATCCATAAATGGATATTCGAGGCGCTGGCGTTGCTCCAGATAAGCTTCTGCGGTACGCCGCGAAAGGTCGCGCATGCGCCCGAAGAAAGCCTGGCGCTCGGTGATGCCTATCGCGCCTCGGGCATCAAGAACATTGAATGTATGCGAGCATTTAAGGATGTAATCATGTGCCGGTAGCACTAAACCCTTTGCCAGGCAGGATTCGGCCTCCTGCTGGTATAGCTCGTACATCTGGCGCATACGTTCCACGTCAGCGATCTCAAAATAATATTTACTATTTTCCTGCTCAGATTGCAGGTTCACATCCCCAGCAGTCAGCACCTCATTCCAACGGATCTCAGTAAAACCACTGACACGCTGCAAGGCGATGGCAATGCGATCCAATCCATAGGTGATCTCCACGGCTACCGGGTCGAGCGGCGTGCCGCCTGCTTGCTGGAAATAGGTGAACTGGGTGATCTCCTGACCATCCAACCAGACTTCCCAGCCCAATCCCCAGGCCCCGAGGGCAGGCGACTCCCAGTTGTCTTCAACAAAGCGGATATCGTGCTGGCGAGGATCGATTCCCAAGGCTGCCAACGACTGCAAATATAGCTCCTGAGGATTACCTGGATCGGGTTTCAAGATGACCTGGAACTGGTAATGCATCTGCATACGGTTTGGATTTTCACCATAGCGCCCGTCATCCGGGCGTATAGTCGGTTCCACATAGCCCACATTCCAGGGCTCTGGACCCAATACCCGCAGGGCGGTGGCTGGGTTAAGCGTCCCCGCGCCCACCTGCTGGTAATAGGGTTGCCAGATCAGGCAACCCTGCCTGGCCCAGAAATCCTGCAAGTTCATTATGATGGTTTGGAAATTCATTGGTGTGGTCATGGGTAGCTACCGCCTTAAATAATAAAATACCTGATCGGGGATGGATTGTATCACGAAATTATTTATTCTCGCGCACGCCAGTCAATGCCAACACTGAGAGGAGGAACATGACACCGTAAATCGCAAAGAGCAGAATATACCCTAACCCCGGTACAGACGGAACGTTCACCGTAAAGTAATCGGCGATCGGGCCGCCAATATAGGCGCCCACCGCACCGGCACCAGCGCCAGCCAGATTCGAAATGCCCAGGTAGCGCCCCGCCTCCTCCTTGGGCACCAACACAGTTCCTAAAGCCCAATTCGAGGCGAAGAACAGTCCCGTGGCGAGGCCAATGATCACCCCACCCGTGTAAATGACTGGCAGACTGGGCACCAGGATGGCGACCAGCGTGCCAACGGCGGCGATCAATCCACTTAATGCCACCATACGTTTCTTACCAAACTTATCTGCCAGCCAACCGCTGGGCAAAGCCGAAAGCAGAATGAATACGCCCACAAAGAGCATCAAGAAAGCCGCTGGACCGGCGGCTTTCTCTTTCTCATACCCCAGACGCCCTTGCAGGTAATAGACGGCGAAGGTGGATAAGTTGGTGGCGCCCACCAGGAAAGCCAGGCGGTTGACCACCCACCAGGTAAAAGACGGGTTCTTTTTTGCTGCCTCGCCAATTCCGGCTTGCACGCTAAGCCACACGCCCACGCCAACGGCGATTGCCATACCTAACAACCCAAACAATCCCATAGTAATGAATAACATCGTAGGCGAGCTCGCCGGGTCAAGCAACTTGCTGAATAACTGCACCACCTGACCCGAACCGAGAATAATCAGCGTAAAAACCAGGGTCATGACACCCAAGCGCAAGAAAGGCTTCCAATCCAATGCCGGTAGAGCTTCTTCAGATCGTTTCTCTGGAATCAGCATGCTCAACAGCATCACCAGCACGATCACTGCCATGCCCACACCCAGCCCTCCCCACATATTGCCCTGGCTGACCATCTTGCCTACCGTGAAGGAGACCAAAATGAGTGGAACAGGCAATTCCAGCATGGCTTTAACCCCGGAAAAACGACCTCGCTTTTCTTCGGGCACCAGATCCGGGATCACACCCTGTTCAGCAGCATGCGCCATGTTTGAGGAGACCTGCAGCAGGATAGCAATACCAAACAAGACCCAGAAGCCGTTCAACCCCTGCATCCCAGCAGTAAAACCAATCAGAACAATAAAAACCAGATCGAGCAGCGTACCAGTGAAAATGAACGGACGGCGGCGTCCCCATTTCAAGCGCGAACGGTCAGAGAGAAGACCAAACAAAGCCTGCGCCAGCAGCGCCACCATGAGCGTCCACAGCCGGTAAATGCCGAAGTAAGTTCCTTTCTGGGCCTCGCCGACAAATTGCTGGACCAGGAGGGGGATGACCAAGCCCATGGTCTGTGAGAGGGTGGTCAAGCCAAGGAAGTAGACATTGAAGGTGAGGTAGTCATACCAGCGGATGGGTCGTGTCATTTCATGATCTCCTAAAAGCCAGAATCTTTCAAGAATTGGAGGATATCTTGACCAAATTGCTGCCATAACAAGTAAATAATGACCAGGATGATGACCAAGATCAAGACGCCCCCTATGGAGAGAATGGCAGCCTTGGCAGGATCGGTCGGCTTGGTGCCGCCCACCTTGCCGGTTTGCCCGTTGACCAGCACACGATAGAGCTTGCCCTTATGCTGGTAAGCGCCCACCCAGAGGGGCAGCAGCACATATTTGAAGGTCATGCCGCTCCACTTGCCCCCACGCCCCTCCAGATTACGTTTCTCGCGCCCGGGTTCGACGACATTGTACAGGGAGCGGTTCATCTTTTTCATCACCTGCTCGCGGGCACGCAAACTGGCATCCGACATAGGATAATCGTAGGTCAGCGCAGTCCAGCCTGCCAGGAAATCTGGCTTGAAGTCTGCTAATTCCTTTAGATTAAAAGATCCCAGCGACTTGACCTCGTCACTGCTCATCGAGCGCATACCGCTTATCAAGATCTCGTCAAAGAACTGGAACTCCGACCCGCTGCGCGCCACCCAATTGGGATATTTACTGCTCCCCTCGTTGACCTCGCAGCTCCAGGGCAATTCAAGGGTGCCGCTGAATGTCCAGAATGGATAGTAAGCAGGTAGGAGTTTTACTTTACTCTTGGCCAGGTCGTCGGGTGAAAACCAACCCTTGCCCAGCCACTGCCGGGCGCGTTCGGCTGCCGCTTTGGCGTCCAGACGCATCAGGCAAATCCCCTGCGGGTCGATCAATTCGAGCATCTCCGGCGAGCGCACGAAACGGTTGGAGGCACAATATGGGCAATGATCAGCGGTTTGCCCCGGCGGCAACAGGGTGACTGCCCCGCAGGCTCCACACGTAACCCGCTGCTGAGAGGCTGCCCACAGGTGGCCGCGGGTGGTGGGCAGCACGAAATCCATGACTTGCTCTGTATCGCCTGCGGACGGGGCGGGATTGCTATCTTGTTGATAACCGCAGTATTCACAGCTCAACTGGGTCTTCTCGGTGTCATAGAACAGGCGCCCCCCGCAGCGCGGGCATAGATAAGCCTGCCCCGAGGCTTCGGCTTGCTCGCCAGCAGCTTTGGGCTCGACGGATGATCCCTCCTGCATCAAACGGGCTTTGTCCAGCTTTTCAGAAAGCATGACCAGCCCGCGCCGGGCAGTGGCATTACTTGGATCTGCGCCTACGGCGCGCTCCAGGAAACCACGCTGCTCGTGCAAATCATCTGTGGTGGCGGATAACCATATCCACACGCGTGGGTCGCTTCCGTTAATTTGCGCGGCTTGCTCAAGCAATCGCCGGGCCTGCTGGCGATGACCGCCTTTGACCTCAGCAATGCTTTCGTGTAACAGTTGATCGAATGCTAGTTGGTTGAAGGAGTCGGTTGGGGGTGGTGTCATGCATTAATTATACATAGAAAAGCAAGGTTCCTAATTTGATTAAACGCTCTATTCAAAAACAGAGCACAATTCCCCAATAATTAATTATAAGGTAAGATAGCTCAATATTACTTCAGCGGAAGTTCTATTCGGAGATAACAAATGAAACATACGACAGTTTGCTACCTGATCAAACATTCACCAGAACTGGAAGTATTATTGGGTCTTAAAAAAGTGGGGTTTGGTCGTGGAAAATACGCCGGGATAGGGGGGAAAGTTGAAGCCGGCGAATCTATTGCAGAGGCGGCAATCAGGGAAGTCGAAGAAGAAATCGGTGTGAAAATCCCCATAAACAGTATTCAACACATGGGGATCGTATCCTTCTTGTTCCCGTCAAAGGTCGAGTGGAATCAAGAAGTATCGATTTTTACCACACATAACTGGCAAGGAGAACCAATAGAAAGCGAAGAGATGAAACCGTTCTGGTTTAAATTTGCTGATATTCCGTATCAATCCATGTGGCAGGATAACAGATTCTGGCTACCCCAAATTCTTGATGGGAATAAATTAAACTTGACAATTTCATTCAAAAATGACAACGAAACCGTCGATGAGGTTTTTTAGATTAATAATTAACCTTCAAATCCATGCCCATATATAGGCTACTCACCTGCTCTTCATAGCCATTGAACAACAGCGTCCTGCGCCGGGAAGATTCGCCGATACGCCGCTCGCTGGCTTGCGACCAGCGCGGGTGATCCACATTTGGGTTGACGTTGGCATAGAAGCCGTATTCGTTGGGCGCGGCGTCCATCCACAATGAGGTGGGCTCATCCTCGACTAACTCGATCTTGACAATGGACTTGATGCTCTTGAAGCCATATTTCCAGGGCACTACCAGCCGGAGGGGAGCGCCATTCTGCGACAGAAGTGACTTGCCGTACAAACCGGTTGCCAGGAGCGTCAGTTCGTTCATAGCCTCATCCATGCGCAGCCCTTCCACATAGGGCCAATTGAAAAACATACTTTTCTGACCAGGCAATTGCTCGGGGTCATATATCGATTCAAACCGCACGTATTTTGCCTGGGAGGTCGGTTCCACTTCTTTCAACAGGCGCGCCAGTGGAAACCCTAGCCAGGGGATGACCATCGACCAACCTTCGACGCAGCGCAAGCGATATATGCGCTCTTCCTGATCGAATTTACGCAGATCATCTATATCAAAGGTGCGCGGCTGGTTGACAAAACCGCTCACTTCCACCTGCCAGGGGGTGGTGATGAAGTTTTTTGCCTTTTCTGCCACAGCCCCCTTATCCATGGTGAACTCGTAGAAGTTGTTGTATTGGGTGATGTCGGCATACTGATTGACCGGGTCACCCAACTCATCGGTCTGGGCGCTGGCTTGTGGCGGGTTAGTGTCAAGGTTCGTGCCGGGCGAGTTTACGGTTGCAGCAGGTTGTCCGGAGATTTGCTCATTGACACCACAGGCAGCCAGCACTGCGCCAGCCGTCAGCGCGCCGGCTCCGATCAAGAACTGCCGGCGGTTAAGCTGCGTGCGTTGGTTATCACGCGGACGTGCCAGATAAACTTCTTCGGGGGTTACTTCAGACTCTTTGATCTTTTTCATAATACCTCCGGTCAAGCACCATTAATTAAGATACATTTTACCCGAATATTATTGGCAATTGATAAACAAGGTATTAAGAGATGATTATCAAGAGATCCAGCAACTTTTCGATAACACCCACGTAAAGAATCATAGATATAGAAAGCGAGGTATACGATGATTAATTACAAGAAAACCCATTGGCTACTCTGGCCTTTTGCCTTTGTATGGAACCTGGTGGCTTACATCTTGATGCTGACCGGACGTTTCACAGCGGTGGTCCTGGGCCTGGTCTTGATCCTTGCGGGCGTGATCCTCAGCCTGACGGTAGTCGGCGCGATTGTCGGGATACCGATCGCACTTCTGGGATTGCTACTGACAATCCGCGGCCTTTGGTAAAACAACCACAAACAAAAAGCCCGCCTTTGGGGGCGGGCTTTTTTTATTTACATTTCTATCTATCGATCAGTCGCCATCCGTAGCATGGGCAACCATCTGCATCTCGACCGGGCTGGATGGTACGCTCTGCTTGCGCCCATCTTCAAAGGTCATCACCGCAGGAACAAAATAACTAGCCAAGCCCATGAAGACACATACCACGCCACCAATGATGAACCAGGTCTGCACGCCCAGGCGATCAGCTACCGGACCGGCAATTATCAGCCCGATCGGAGACATGGCAGAGCAAAAGCTGTTGATCAGACTAAACACGCGGCCCTGCATCTCGGGTTCTACGGCTGCCTGGACGGCAGCCAGGAGGGGGCCATTGACGATGGGGTTGATGACACCCAGGTAGAATATGGCGGCAACAGCCAGGGTGAAAGCATTGGAGGGCAGCAAACCCAAGACCGTACAGCCTATGCCCATGCCGACCAACCCGACCATCGAAGTGACGATCCGCCGTTTGAAGCCACCCCAGGCACTCAAGATCAAGCCGCCGACGATGAAGCCGATACCGCTAAAGGACTCCAGCGTGGCAAGCTGGATGGCCTGACCAGAAAAATGCTTGGTGACCAGAATGGGCAGCAGGGAAAAGGCGGGGGTGAGCAGGAAGTTGATCACGGTTGCCATGACAGTGATGATCAACAGACCGGGCCAACCGGCCACATACTTCAACCCTGCCCTGAAATCCTGCCAGACGGAGCTCTTGCCATTGGCCTGTTCAAGCAGATCCGAGCGCTGCGGCTGGGGTATCGAGAAGAAGAATAACGGCAGCACAGCGATCATAGCGGTCACTACATCGATGGCCAGGATGCCTTGCATGGGTAACAGCTCCAGCAGCAGCGCGCCAAGCGGTGCTGAGGCGATGCTCATGCCGCCATTCAAGATCTGATTCAATCCCTGGATGCGTGACAGATGCTCTTTTGGCACCATCAGCGTGGTGGAAGCGGTCATGGCCGGCCAGTGGAAGCCGCCGGCTACCGAGCGCAAAAACATCAACAGGTAAACATGCCCAATATCCGCTTTGCCGATGGCAAACAGCCCGGCCAGGACCAGGGTAAAAAATGCAATCAGGCTGTCGGCGACGATCATCACCAAGCGGCGATTCCATCTATCAACCAGCGCACCGGTGATGGGGCCAAGCAGAACCTGGGGAACCAGGCCAACCAGCGAAGCAGTAGCAAGAACCGTAGCCGAGCCGGTCGTCTTGGTCAGCCACCAGATCAGCG
>ERZ1649853.341-NODE-341-length-19702-cov-13.794371_pt1 | contig 19702 bp, 14 predicted proteins | sample MGYA00575353_ERZ1649853 | MGnify/ENA primary metagenome ERZ1649853 (study PRJEB40853, sample SAMN11349654) | freshwater sediment metagenome | isolation source: river sediment | host: Sediment | place: India: Okhla Barrage, New Delhi | collected 2017-02-21 ...
GCTGCGGGTAGATCACCTCGTGGCCGCGGTAGGCGGACTTGCCGATCTCGCACATCCCGACGCACCCGTCGACACAGGTGACGCACATGCCGGAGGTTGGAACGACCGATCCCTCGGTCCGGTTCTTCGTCAGCGTCGCCGCGGTCGCGTTGATTCTCGACAGAGACATGTTCGTTCCTCCTCCCGCAATCAGTCGGGTTTGATTTCGCAGGCCACGCAGGGCCTCAAGAAGCACATCATGTCGTCGAACCGCGGCTTGCTGACGCACGGCGGCGCCAGGTTGGCGCAGCCGCCGCAGATCGCCTTGTCAGGTTCGGTGTAGGTGCAGCGCAGCTCGCAGGCCGGGCAGACATACATGCAGCCGCCGCACAGCCGGCACTTCACCGACGGGACATCGAACGGGGTTCCGATGCTGCGGTGCGAGCCCCGGCTCCGGAAGCCGATCGCGCCCGCCGCCATCTGCTCGGCGCACATCCGCACGCAGCGGCCGCACAGGATGCAGTCGTCGTGCTCCTGGCGGAAGCGCTGCTGGCGAACGTCGAGCGCCGACGCGATGTCCTGGATCGTCTTCGACTGCGGGCACGAGGCCAGCAGCAGCTCGACGATCATCCGTCGCGTCCTGACGACGCGGACCGAGGCCGTGCGCACCGTCATGCCCTCGACCACCGGGTAGGTGCAGGACGTCACGAGCTGGGTTCGCGACCCGTTTCCGATCTCGACCACGCACAGCCGGCAGGCCCCGTACGGCGACAGACCCTCCATGTGGCAGAGGGTGGGGATCGGGAAGCCGAGGAACTGGGCTGCCTCGAGAATCGTGCTGCCGCGCTCGACCGCGGTCTCGACGCCGTTGATGGTGAGCGTCACCATGCCGCTAGCCTCCAACCTTCGCCAGCTCCCGCTCCGCCGGCCGCGTGAACTCGAGATCGCAGCGCAGGCACCTGCCGGCCTCGCGCCGCGCCTCGTCCGGTGACAGGGTGACCTCGACCTCGGCGAAGTTGCGCCGGCGCCACGCGACCGAGGCCCGCGGCGTCTCGACCCGCTCGCCGGGCGCCGCCTCCACGTCCAGCGAGGGAGGCGGCTCGACGTAGACCCTCGGCAGGGTGGCGGTCGCCGGTTTCTCGAGAGGCTCTCCGAGCAGGAAGAGCTCGATCATCTCCGCCGCGCGCCGACCGGCGGCGATCGCCTGAACGATGGTGTTCGGCCCGGTCGTCACGTCGCCCGCGGCGAACACCCCGTAGCGGCTTGTCTCCATGGTCTCGCGGTCGATCATGACGGTGTTGTGGTCGGTGATCTCGATGCGGCCGCCGCGGGCCGGGGTGATCGCGTCGACGCCCGAGTCCTCGCTGATCGCCACGATCAGCGTGTCCAGCTCCAGTCGAAACTCGCTGCCGGGGATCGGCACCGGGCTCCGGCGGCCGCTCGCGTCCGGATCGCCGAGCGTGTTGCGGACGCACTCCAGGTGCGAGAACACGCCGTTGGTGGTGCCGATCTGGGTCGGCGCCACCAGCGTTTCGAGCGCGATGCCCTCTTCGATCGCGGCGTCGATCTCCTCCTGGAACGCCGGCATCTCGTGGCGCGTGCGACGGTAGAGAATGGTGACGCTCTCGACGTCGCGCTGTCGCATGGCGGTGCGGGCGGCATCGATCGCGGAGTTGCCGCCGCCGATCACCGCCACGCGGCCCTTCGCCAGCTGCTCGCCGCGAATGTTGAAGGACTTCAGGAACTCGATCGAGGGAAACACCCCGGGGGCGTCCTCGCCCGGCAGGGCGAGCGGACGGCTCTTGTGCGCGCCCATCGCCAGCAGCACCGCGCCATACCCGCTCCCGAACAGGCCGTCGACCGTGATGTCGCGGCCGAGCGCGGTGCTGCAGCACACCTCGATGTTGTCGTCGAGCAGGGCGTCGATCTCCCGCTTGACGACCTCGCGGGGCAGCCGGTACGACGGGATCGCGCAGAACAGCATGCCGCCCGGAGCGGCGTCGGCCTCGAAGACGGTCACTCGGCAGCCCGCCAGGGAGAGCCGATGAGCCGCCGTCAGGCCGGCGGGCCCGGCCCCGATCACGGCGACCCGGGGAGGGTCGCCGTTCGGCCACGAGCGCCGCGCCGGATGGTGCGCCGCAGGGTCGGCGCGGTCGGTGACAAAGCGCTTGAGCGCGCGGATCGCCACCGCGGTGCCGCCGCTGGTGCCGGCCCGGCAGCGCTCCTCGCACGGGTGGTCGCAGGCGCGTGCGCAGACTGACGGGAACGGATTGGTCTCGCGGATCACCCGGTAGGCCTCGTCGACCTCGCCGCGCGCGATGTGCGCGACGTAGCGCCACGCCTCGGTCCCCAGCGGGCACGCCGTCTGGCACGGCGCCCCGACCAGCCGGCTGCACACGAAAGCGTCACACCGGTGATTCACGACATGGCGCCGGTACTCGTCGCGGAAGTAGCGCAGGGTGCTGAGCACCGGGTTGGCGGCCGACTGGCCGAGGCCGCACATCGAGGTGTCCCGCACCACCTCGGCCAGCTCCTCGAGCAGGTCGATCTGCTCCAGGGTCCCCCGGCCTTCGCCGATGTCCTCCAGGATCTCGTGCATCCGCTGGGTGCCCTTGCGGCAGGTGAAGCACTTGCCGCAGGACTCGTCGCGCAGGAAGTTCATGAAGTACTTCGCGACGTCGACCATGCAGGTGTCGACATCCATCACGATCATGCCGCCCGATCCCATGATCGAGCCGGCCTGCTTGAGGCTGTCGTAGTCGATCGGCAGGTCGAACCGGGACGCGGGAATGCAGCCGCCAGAAGGGCCGCCGGTCTGCACTGCCTTGATCCGCTTGCCCGACGACGAGCCGCCGCCGATGCCGTAGACGATGTCGGCGATGGGGGTGCCGATCGGCACCTCGACCAGCCCGGTGTTGGCGATCTTGCCGACCAGGCTGAAGATCTTGGTGCCCCGGTCGCGATCGGAGCCCTCCCGGGCGTCCGACGGCGCTGTGTCACCGACGATGACCGGCACGTTCGCCCAGGTCTCGACGTTGTTGATCACGGTTGGCCGGGAGTCGATGCCGCGCTGGACCGGGAACGGCGGCCGCTGCCGCGGCTCGCCCATCCGGCCCTCGACCGAGGCGATCAGCGCCGTCTCCTCGCCGCAGACGAAGGCGCCGGCGCCGCGCACCAGGGAGACATCGAAGTCGAACCCGGTGCCGAGGATGTCCGCGCCGAGCAGCCCGAGCTCGCGGGCCTGGCGGAGCGCGATCGTGAGGTGCTTGATGGCGAGCGGGTACTCGGCCCTGACGTAGACCACGCCCTCGGTCGCCCGGGTGGTGAAGGCCCCGATCAGCATGCCCTCGAGGATCGAGTGCGGGTTGCCCTCGAGCAGGCTGCGGTCCATGTAGGCGCCCGGGTCGCCCTCGTCGGCGTTGCACACCAGGAACTTGCCGCGACCGGCGGGCTGCTCGGCGAGCATCGTCCACTTGCGCCAGGTCGGGAAACCGGCGCCGCCGCGGCCGCGCAGCCCGGCCTGGCGAAGCGCGTCGATCACGTCCTCCGGTTTGCCCGACTCGAGGAGCCTGACGAACGCAGTGTAGCCGCCCCGCTCGACGGCATTGAAGATCCGGATCGGGTCCACCCCTTCGTTGCGCGCGATCAGCCGCCGGCGCTGGTGGGCGAAGAACGGGACGTCGTCCTGGCGCTCGACGCGCCTACCGGTCGCCGGATCGACGAACAGCAGGTCCTCAAGGACACGGTTTTCCACCACCGCCTCGACGATGCGGGCCATGCTGTCACTCGCCAGCCGGGGGTAGAACGTGCGCTGCGGCTCGACGAGCACCGAAGGCTCGGCCTGGCAGTAGCCGTGGCACCCGGTGATCCGGAGGCGCACGCTATCGCCGAGCCCGCGCTCGAGGACCGTCCGCTTGGCGATCCGGATCAGGTCGTTGGCGCCGCTCGCCTGGCCGCAGGTGCCGGCCGGAATCACGATCGTCGGCAGGCCGTCGCCGCCGCGGTCGATGCGCAGGCGCTCGCACAGCCCGTGGAACTCGTCGATCGACCGCAGTCTCTCCATCAGGCCCCCCTCACAGATTGACGCCGTCGAGGTCGAGCATGTGGCTGCGGCAGCCGCGACGCGAGCAGATCTGGACCATGCCGCCGCCGCGAACGATCAGAGGCACCATCGGCGCCGCGCAGTGCGGGCAGTCGGTCGCGCCGGCGATCTCGGCGTGGCAGAACGGGCAGAAGAAGTTGGCCACCACGTCGATCGGGATCTCGTGCTCCGACTCGATGGCGTAGCTGCCGTACAGCGAGGAAAGCCGCAGCCAGCCGTGGCTGCCGCCGAACGACACCGTCACCCTGACCGAAGGCTGGCCCTCGATCGGATGCTGTGCATCCATCAGGCTGTGATTGCAGCGTGCGCAGAAGACTTCGACCGGGAACACCCGCTGGTCGCCAGCCTGCACCACGAGGTCGAGGCCCTCCCTCGTCCTGGTCAGGATGTCGCCGACCTTTCGCCGGTCGACGTTGGAGAAGTAGTGGCCGTCCATGACGACGATCGGTCCGAGGGCGCAGGCGCCGAGGCAGTTGACGGTCTCGAGGGTGAACTCGCCGTCGTCGGTCGTCCGGCCGGCCTCGACGTCGAGCTGCTTGACGAACTCGTCACGGACCTGCGGCGCCCCGCGCACGTGGCAGGCGGTGCCCACGCACACCGAGCACAGGTGCTTGCCTCGGGGCTCGAGGCTGAACGCACGATAGAACGTGGCGACACCGTAGACGTCGACCAGCGAGCGGCCGGAACGTTCGGCGACCACCCGCAGCGCGCCCTCGGGCAGGTAGCCGTACTTGGCCTGGATCGCTTCGAGCATCGCGATCAGCCCACCGCGCTGCCCGAGGTGCCGATCGACCAGGGCCGCCACCACCTCGAAGCTCCAGTCACGCGCCTCGTAGCGATCGCATTCCAGCACCGGTGGCGGATGGTGGCGGCGATCGTCGCAGTCAGGAGAGAGCGCACAGGTGGTGCAGATCTCGCCGCCTTCGATGCTCGCGCCGGCATCGGCGCCGGCTGCGGACCTTCCCGGAGCTCGCGTCGCCATACAGCCTCCCCAGCCTCCGCAAGATCTCGGTCTCTTCTGCCCGATCCCGGAACTCAACCCACGTCAGTTGGAAATCGGTCGGACGTGGTCGACCGGGGAAAGCACCTGATATTGGAGATTAGATGCCCAGGCTCGATTTCGCAAGAACTTTTTTCGCGTCTGCGGACCGGTCGGCGGGGGCCGGGGCGCAGCTCAGGGCGAGCGTCGCGGTCGGCGGTGGCGGCAGCCTGCGGTGCGCGGGCGCGGCGAGGGCCACCGCGATCGCGAGCCAGGCCAGGGACCGGGCACCGCGGATGCTCATGGCCCATGGCAGCGCCGCCGCTGCCCGGGAGCCTCCCAGGCCGCAGCGCAGGCTGCGGTTGCCCGGGTCCCCCCGCCGTCACCTCGGCGAGGACCGGAATCCGGGGTACGATGGCCCGGTAGTGGAGGTCACCATGGCCAGAGTGCGAACCCTGTTGCTCGGAGTCGGATGCCTGCTGGTCCTGCTGGCGGGCCTGATCGCGGCGCTGGTCGCCCTCGGTCTGAGCAGCCCCACGCTGCCCAAGCAGGTGGTGCTTGCCGTCAACCTGTCGGGGCCGCTCCCCGAGCTGGCGGCGCAGGACCCCCTCGCCCGCTTCGGCGGCGGCGCTCCGGTCAGCCTGCGCGAGCTCCACGCCGCGCTCGGCGAGGCCGCGCATGACGAGCGGGTGGTCGGGCTGAGGGTGCACGTCGACTCCTACCAGGGCGGGTTCGCGACCACGCAGGAGATCCGCTCGCTCGTCACGGAGGTCAGCGCCGCCGGCAAGTGGACCGCCTCGTACCTCGACACCGCGGGCGAGTTCGCGCCGGGCAACTCGGCCTACTACCTCGCGTCGGCCTGCGACGAGGTCTCCCTGAACCCGGCCGGCGACGTCAACCTGATCGGGCTCTCCGCGCGGTCGCCGTTCCTGCGCGGGACCCTGGACAAGCTCGGCATCGAGCCCGAGTTTCCCGGCCGCGGCGACTACAAGACCGCCCGCTTCCTGTACACCGAGCGGGACTTCACGCCGGCCCATCGGGAGATGATCGGGTGGCTCGTCGACTCGCTGATGGGGCAGATGGTCGGCGACATCGCGGCGAGCCGGGAGATGGCTCCTGACCAGGTCCGCGGGCTCATCGACCGAGCGCCCTACTTCGGCAAGGAGGCGCTGGATGCCGGGCTCGTCGACCGGCTCGAGGAGTGGCCGGAGTTCACCAAGCGGGTCGAGGAGCTGGCGGGTGATCGTGCCGAGACGGTCGGCGTCCGCTCCTACCTCAAGCGCCTGCGATCGCCGCACCACGGGCAGCGGATCGCCGTGGTCAGCGGGATCGGGGCCATCATGCGCGGGCCCAGCGGCAAGGGCTTCGGCCTTTTCGGCGCCGAGGACGTGATGGGCTCGGATACCGTCGCCCAGGCCTTCCGCGACGCCCGCCAGGCGCATGGCGTCAAGGCCGTGGTCTTCCGCGTCGACTCGCCCGGGGGCAGCGCACTGGCCTCCGAGATCATCCGCCGGGAGATGGTGCGGACGGCCGAGGAGCTGCCGGTGGTGGTGTCGATGAAGGACGTTGCCGCCTCCGGCGGCTACTGGGTGTCGTGCGGCGCGCGCAAGATCATCGCCGACCCGGGCACGCAGACCGGATCGATCGGAGTGCTCGGCGGGCACCTCAACATGGACCGCTTCTGGGCCGAGAAGCTGGGCGTGACCTTCGGCCGTCTCGATGCCGGCCGCAACGCCAACCTCTACGGCAGCCTCGAGACCTGGACCGACGAGCAGCGGGCGATCGTCGACCGCATGCTCGACAGGATCTACGACGACTTCCTGGATCGCGCCTCGGCAGCCCGCGGGATGTCGAGGGAGGCCGTGGACGCCATCGCCCGGGGCCGGGTGTGGACCGGCGCCCAGGCGCTCGACAACGGCCTGGTCGACGAGCTCGGCGGCTTCGACCGCGCGGTCGCGGTCGCGCGTGAGCTCGCCGGCATCGGCGCCGAGGAGCGGGTCGAGCTGGTGGACTTCCCGAAGCTGCGGCCGTGGTGGCAGGAGTTGGCGCAGCAGCGCCACCCGGACGAGGCTGCCGCCGCGCTGGCCGCCGAGCTGGGGCAGGCGTGGCGGACCGGCCGGCTCGCCGCGCCAGGGCCGGTGTGGATGCCGCCGGTGTTCGTCGAGTAGACCGTGTCGGCCTGCACTCGTCCCCGTTCCCGTTCCCGTCCCCGTTCCCGAGGGAATCGTGGAATCGAGGACGGCCAGGCAACGGCGAAGATCGCGCGTGGTGCCTCTGACAGAGGCATCCTGCGATCCAGAGCGCCTGACCTTTGAGCTCAGAGCCGCGACCTGATCGTATGGACTCGGCGACCCGGCACGATCCACCAAGCGCCCAGGACGCAGCGTTCGCCGCCCCGGTCCGCCCGTCGGTGGTGACGCTGCCGGAGCGGCCGCCGGACGGCGTCGTCACGCTGCTCGACTTCTTCGTGGTGCGCTTCCCGCGGATCCCCGCGGGCACGTGGCGGGCGCGGTTCGCCGCCGGCAAGGTGTGGGGCGCGAACGGCGCCGTTGCGGCCGATGCCCCCTTCCAGCCGCTGCTCGAGCTCCGCTACCGCCGCGAGGTCGAGCGCGAGCCGCCCGTCCGCACCGACGTCGAGATCGTGTGGTCCGACGATGACCTGCTGGTCGTCGACAAGCCGCCCCACCTCCCGGTGACGCCGGGTGGACGGTGGGTCCGCAACACCCTGCTCCACCGGCTCGAGGGCCTCACCGGCTGCCCGGAACTCGCCCCGCTGCACCGGCTCGACCGGCTGACCTCCGGCCTGGTCGTGCTCTCGCGCCGGCGGGGCACGCGCGCCCACTACGCGAGGCTCTTTCAGCCGGGCGCCCCGGTCGAGAAGGTCTACACCGCGGTCTGCGAGGTGCGCCGGGATGATCCGCCCGGGCAGGCCCTCCTCGAGCATCACATCCAGCGCAGCCGCGGCGAGCACTGGCGCCAGGTCATCGTCCCCGCCGAGGAGCCCAACTGCTCGAGCGAGATCGACCTGATCGCCTCGAGCGGACGGCTGGCCGCGTACCGGGTCCGCCCGCGCACCGGCCGCAAGCACCAGCTCCGGGTCCAGCTCGCGGCGGCGGGCCTGCCGGTCCTCGGCGACCCGCTCTACGGCACCGCGCCGTGCAACGACCCCGAGGACCTTGCCACCCGGCTCTGGCTCGATGCCCACTCGATTCGGATCACCGATTTTCCGAGCCCCGGCGGCGCCGGTCGCCTGACGGCCGCCTGGACGTCGCGCGAGGACCCCTTCACGATGCTCGATCGGGCCACTGCCGGCGCGGTGCTCCGCGCCAGTTGACACCGCCCGCCGGCGCGTGGTGCGATGCCGACATGGACGCCATCCAACCGGCCCGGGTGGTGGTGGCGCGCGGGCCGCGCGCGGCCGAGCTCGAGATGCTCGACGCGGTCGTCCGGCTCGCCCCGCGTGGCCCCCACGACCTCGCACCCCCGTTGCGCGTGGTCGTGCCGTCGTCGAGCCTGCGCCGCCACGTCGCCGCCCGGCTCGTCGCCGCCCGCGGAGGGGCGCTTGTCGGCGTCGCCGTGCAGACCCTCCAGCAGGCGGCCCTCGAGGTGCTCGAGCGGGCTGGCGAGGCCGGCCGCGGCCAGGGCGCTGCGGCCTTCGAGATCCTGGTGCGGCGTGCCGCGGCTCGCGACCGGGGCCTTCGCCAGGCTCTCGACGACCTCGACGACGGCTACCGAGTCGCCGAGGCCGCGGTCCGCGACCTGCTGGACGCGGGCTTCACGGCGAGCCACCGCGAGCCGGTGCTCGAGAAGATCGACGAGCTCATTGACCGCCTGGCGGCACCGCGACGGCAGCGGGTGCGCTCCCTTGTCGAGGTCGCGGCCGCGATCGCCGAGCAGCTCGAGGCGCTCGACGCCCATCGCCCAGAGCAGGCGCCGCAGCGCGCCGCCGAGCTGCTGCGCGCCTGCGGCCCGTCCGCGCTGCCGGCGCGGGCCGTCCTCATCCACGGCTTCGCGGACCTGACCGGCGTCGCCGCCGACCTCGTGCAAACTGCACTCGCCGTCATCGGCGGCACCGTGATCGTCGACCGCCCGCCGGATCCCTCGGCCCCGGAGCACGACGACGCCGGGGTTGCCTTCCTGGGCCGCCTCGAGGTCCAGCTCGGCGGCCTTCTGTCGGCAGGCTCGCCCCATCGCCCGGCGCCGCCCCGCCTCACGGCATTCACCGCGCCGACCGCCGAGGCCGAGATCCGCCAGGTGGCCCATCGCGTCCGGCAACTGCTCGACCACGGCACGGCCCCTGAGGCCATCGGCATCGTCGCCCGTGATTTGCAGCCCCGCGCAGCCGGCCTGCGCCGCCACCTCGACCGGTTGGCGATCCCGTACTCCGGGGCCGGCGCCACCCTGCCCGGGGGCGAGCTGTGGCGGCGCGCGAGGCTGCTCGCCGCCCTCCTGCGCGCCGGGCCCCTGGCTCCGGCCGAGCTCTGGCTCGAGGCGGCGGCCGGCGGCCCGGCGACCGAGTCGCTGCTCGCCCTGCGCACGCTCGGCGTGTCCCGGGTCGACGAGGTGGCGGGACTGGCGACGATCGCCGACGGCGTCACCCTGCCGCTGCCGGTGATCGACGAGGACGGCGAGCCGCAGCTCGGCCGCGTGCTCGCCCCCGAGCACCTCGACGCGCTGCGGGCCCGCGCCCTCCGCCTGCAGCGCGTTCTCGAAGCCTGGCCGTCGCGGGCCGTCGGCAAGACGCACCGGGGCCGCACCGCCGAGCTCGTCACGGCGCTCGGGTGGGAAGCGGACGACGACACGGCGCAGACGTGCCTGCGCGAGGCCGAGCTCGTGGGGGCCGAGCTTCCGGCCGGGCTCCGGGTGACCCGGCAGGAGTGGCGCGACACCCTGTGCCGGCGGCTCGAGGCGCTCGGCGAGGAGCCGATCGGCGGCCAGGGCGGCGGCGTCCAGGTCCTGACCGCGATGGAGGCTCGAGGCCGGACCTTCGACCACCTCTTCCTGATCGGTCTCAACCGGGGGGTGTTCCCGCGCATCGTCGAGGACGACCCGATCCTCCCGGACGATGCGCGCGGGCACCTCGCGGCCGAGCTGCTGCCCGAGTTTCCGGTCAAGGCGCGCGGCCTCGACGAGGAGCGCTACCTGTTCGCGCAGCTGGTGGCGTCGGCGCCCGCAGTCACGCTGTCGTGGCACCTGTCCGCGGGCGGCGCCGCCGCGGCGCCGTCACCGCTGGTCGAGCGGTTGTGCCGTGGCGCGGGCCTCGAAGCGCCGGCGATGCCGGCCCCGCTCGTGCTGGCGGCCGACGCGGGTGCGCAGCCGCTGCGGCCGCGGCCGGCCTTCGAGCACGCCGTGATCACCGCCGAGCATGGCCGCCGCGATCAGCTGGCGCCCTTCCTGGCCGCCGCCCGGAGCGAGGGCCGCGACCGAGCCGGGCTTCCCGGCGACGCCGGTTCCGGGGATTGGGCGCGGTCGCGGATCGACATCCTCGATGCCATCGACCCGGTGCGTCCGGCCAGCGGGCCCGGGCCGTGGGCCGGCCTGGTCGGCGGGCCGGCCCGACCAGGGGCCAGAATGCCGTCGGTCACCGGGGTCGAGGACCTCGCGAAGTGCCCGCTGCGGGCGCTGCTCGTGCGGCGGCTCGGCCTCGCGCCGATGCCCGACCCGCGGTCCGGCCTGCCAGACACCGGCGGGGCGCTGGTCGGCAGCCTCGTCCACGCCGTGCTCGAGCGGATCGTCGGCGATGCGCTCGGCCGCCGCGGTCACCGGCTCGAGGGCGTTGTGGGCTCGGCGCCGGTCGAGGTGCGCTGGCCGGACGGCGAGCACCTCGAGGCCATTCTCGCGCAGGCTGCCGCGAGCCTCGCCCGGCGCCACGGCCTAGCCGCGCTCGGCATGGCGCCCCTGCTCGCCGCGCAGGCCCGGCCCTACCTCGACGTCGCCCGCACCGTCGAGTGGGGCGCCGAGGGCGCCGTGCCGGGAGTGCTCGGCGTCGAGGTCAGCGGCGAGCTCACGGTCGAGGGCTGGCCGGCGCCGCTCCGCTTCCGGGCCGACCGGGTCGACCGCACCCCGGCCGGCCTCGCCATGGTCGACTACAAGACCGGCGCCCCGCCCTCGGACGCCAAGGGCGAGGAGACCCGGCGCCGGCATTTCCTGGGCGCCGTGGCGCAGGGCAACGCGCTGCAGGCCGTCGCCTATGCGCTGGCCGCGCCCGGTGACGGCGCCGAGGGCCGCTACCTCCACCTCAAGCCCGAGCTCGGGGACGCGCCGGAGGCCGCGCGCCAAGTTCGCGTCGCGAGCGGCGACGCCGAGCTGGCCGGCGCATTCGCCGACGCCGTGTCGGCCGTCGCCGAGGCGTGGCGGGAAGGCGCGATGTTCCCCCGCCTGGAAGAGCCGGACGGCAAGGACGGCCGCGCCTGCGCCTTCTGCAGCGTGGCCGAAGCCTGCCTGCGCGACGACTCGGGCGTTCGCCGCCGGCTGGTTTCCTGGCTCAAGGCCGGAGACACGGCGGCAGCCCCGGTCGAGGCTGCGGCGCGCCGGCTGTGGCGGCTCGGCCACGCCCCGGCGGAGGACTCGCCGTGACCCGCGAGCGCAGCCGCCTGCTCGAGCTCGACCAGGAGGCCCGCGAGCTCGCCCACACCGAGTTCTCGAGGCCGCTCATCATCGAGGCCGGGGCCGGGACCGGCAAGACCGCCCTGCTGACCGCCCGCGCGGTCGCCTGGTGCGTCGGCCCCGGTTGGGAGCTCCACGCCGCCGACGGGGTCGAGGGGGCGGCCGTGGCGCGGCGGGTGATCGAGCGCGTGGTGGCAATCACCTTCACCGACGCGGCGGCGGCAGAGATGGCCCAGCGAGTGGGCCAGGCGCTGGCGGCGCTCGCCCGGGGCGAGTCGGCCGTCGGGGTTGATCGCGGCCTGCTGGCGGTCGACGGGGAGGTAGAGCTGCTGGCGCGCTGCACTGCGCTCGCCGACGAGGTCCACCGGCTGCCGGCGTCGACCTTCCACTCCTGGTGTCATCGCCAGCTGCGCCGGTTCCCGCTCGAGGCCGGCCTCCACCCGATGTTCGAGGTCGACGCCGACGGCACGCTGGTCGAGGCGGCGGCCGTCGAGGTCGTCGAAGGGGCGCTGCGCGGTCTGGCGGAGGACCCGCTGGCGGGCGACTGGCAGCGGCTGGCCGCGGCCGGGGTGGTGCCGCCGCGGATCGCCGAGGCGCTCGAGCGGCTGGCCGCGGCCGGAGTCGCGCCGGAGGCGCTCGACCGCGACCCGTTCGCGCCGGACTCGGTGGCGCCGCTGCTCGACCGCCTCCGCGACAGCCTGGCGGCCTTTCGGCAGGCCGAGCAGGGACGGCTCGCCGCGGTGTCGAGGAATCCGACCGCCGCCGCCACCCGGGAGTGGCTGGAGCGGCTGCTCGAGCTGCTCGACCGCCGGGACGGCCCGGAGTCGCTGGCCGAGCTCCTCAGCCGGCCCGAGCCGGCGGTGCTCGCGAGGTGCCGGGACTGGGCGCGGGGTAAGTTCGGGGCCACCGAGTCGGCCGCTCTCGGCGACGCGGCGCCGGCGGTGGCGGCCGCGGCAGCCAGCCTGTCGGGCCTCCTCGCCAGCCTCGCCGCCGTGCGCGAGGAGGAGCTGGGAGCGGCCCGCCGGGTGCTCGGCGACCTGCTCGGGCGGCTGCGGTCCCGCCTGCGGCGGACCGGGGTGGCCACCTACGAGGACCTGCTGGTCTCGACCGAGCGCCTGCTCGCGTCCTCGCCGCGGCTGCGCGCCGCGGTCCGCCGCGACATCGACCAGCTGATGGTCGACGAGTTCCAGGACACCGACGACACCCAGTGCCGGATCGTGCGTTGGCTGGCGCTCGACGGCGACCGCAGCCGCCGCCCGGGCCTGTTCATCGTCGGCGACCCCAAGCAGTCGATCTACGGCTGGCGCCGGGCCGACCTCGCCGCCTACGACGCCTTCACCTCGGAGGTGGCCGATCACGGCGGCCTGGTGCGGCCGCTGGTGCGGAACTTCCGCTCGGTGCGGCCGATCCTCGACGAGGTCGGGCGGGTGGTCGAGCGCGTGATGCGGCCGCAGATCGGCGTCCAGCCGTCGTTCCAGCCCCTCGAGGCGACCGACCGGCGGCGGCGCGATCCCGGGTTCGCGGACGGCGCCTGGTCCGCGGTCGAGCACTGGCTGGCGTGGCCGGCCGACCCCGACAGCGGTGAGATCGCGCCAGCGGCGTCGACCGGCGAGGTCAACCTGCTCGAGGCCAGGAGCCTCGCGGCCGACATCCGGCGCCTCCACGACGAGGCGGGCGTGCCGTGGGGCGCCATCGCGGTGCTGCTGCGGGCGACCACCGCCCAGGAGGTCGTCCTCGACAGCTTCCGTGAGGCGGGGGTGCCGTTCGAGGTGGCGCGGGAGCGCGAGTACTACCGCCAGCGGGAGGTGGTCGAGGCGGCGGCGCTGGTGCGCTGCGTGCTCGAGCCGGGCGACGCCCTCGCCCTGCTCACCGTGCTGCGATCCGACGCCGTGGGGGTTCCCGACGCCGCGCTCGTGCCGCTCTGGGAGTCCGGGCTGCCCGCGGTGGTGGCCGGGCTGCACGCTCCCGATACCGCCTCGCTGGCCGCCGTCGACGGCTGCGTGGCGCGCGCCGTCGCGGGGACGCCGGCCGACCTCCCCGGAGCCGACGAGCTGCCCCGCTGGCCGGTGGCGGTGCGCGCGGCCGCCGAGACCGTGGCCGTGCTGCGCGCCGCGGTCCATCGCGACCCGCCCGACCGCTTCGTCGAGCGGCTGCGCACCCTGTGGCTGACCGAGGTGACGGCGTCGGCGCGCTACCTCGGCCGCTTCCGCCGCTCCCGGATCGAGCGCTTCCTCGCCGAGCTCGAGACCGCCCTCGTCAGCCCCGACGGCAGCCTGTCGTCGGTGGCCCGCTTTCTGCGCCGCGCCGTCGAGCAGGGCCGCGAGAGCCAGCTCCCGGCCGAGCCCGACGTGGCCGCCGACGCGGTCCACGTCATGACCATTCACGCCGCCAAGGGCCTCGACTTCGACCATGTCTACCTGGTGCAGCTCCATCGTGGGACCGGCGGCGGTCGGGGCGATGCCGAGGCCGAGCTCCAGCCGTCCCCGGACGGCCTGCAATACCGGCTGTTCGGCTGGCCGACGCCGGGGTTCGGCGAGGCCGAGGCGCTGCGCGCCGCCCAGTCGCGGGCCGAGCAGGTGCGGCTGCTCTACGTCGCGATGACCCGCGCCAAGCGGCGGCTCGTGCTGTCGGGCCGCTGGCGGGCCGACGGCGCGCTCGTGCCCGCGCAGCAGGCCAAGACCTTCGCCGACCTGGTGTCGCACCGGCTCGACCCAGCCGCCGCCGGCGAGCAGGTACAGGAGCGCCGGCGGGCCAGGCGCGAAGCCGGGCGGCCGGTGCAGTGGCTGCTGCTCGGTGGTGGTGAGACGGACTCGATCGGGGCGCAGGCTTCCGAGCGCACGCGCGTCTTCGACCTCGCCGGGGCTGCGACCGAGGCGGCGGCGCTCGCCGCGCAGCGCGACGCGGCCGCGGCCCGTGCCGCGCTGCGGGCCACCGCCCCGGTCACGTCGGTCACCGGCGGCGACGCCCTGTTCGATGCCCTCCAAGCCGACGGCGACAGCGGGCCGGTCCGCGAGTCCGCCTTGGCGGTCGGCAGTGCCGTCCACCGGATCCTCGAGAGCCTCGACCTCGAGAAGGACCTTCCGGCCCAGCTCCGGGACGCCGGCGAGCGCGCTGCCGAGACGCTGGCAGGGGCGGTCGGCCCCGCGATCCTGGCAGAGACCAGGTCCCGCCTGCAGTTCCTGTCGGCCGCCATCGAGGGCGGCGGCTGCCTGCGCCGGCTGCGCGAGCTCGGCGATCGCGTGCTGGCGCGCGAGCTGCCCTTGCTGCTACCGCCCGCGCCCGGCGACCCGGTGGTCGGCGCGCTGATCGGAAGCGCCGACCTCGTCTACGCCGAGGGCGGGCGGCTGGTCGTGGTCGACTTCAAGACCGACGAGCTCGACTCTCCGGAGGAGGTCGCCGCGCGGTCCGCCCACCACCGGCCGCAGCTCGAGCGCTACGCCGCGGCTCTCCAGTCGGCGCTCGCGCTTGACGAGCCGCCGGCGATGGAACTGTGGTTTCTCGCCGCGGACCGGATCATCCGGCTCTGACGCCGGCCGGCGACCTTCCGGACTCCAAAGGCGGCTACGCTCCGGCCCGCCGCCGGCAGTAGCGGAGCAGGCCGGCGCTGTTCTCGACCATCGGGCAGAGCCTGCGGTACAGGGTGCGTTGCGCCTCTGGCACCTCGGCCTCGGTCATCTCCTGATCGTCGAGGGTGACCAGGCGCACCCCGAGCTCGGCGACGTCGCCGCCCGTGTCCACCACCTCGTCCGCGATCGCGGTCCAGCGCAGCAGGCGCCTCTCGAGCTCGTCGAGGTGGCGGCCGGCATCGTCGAAGGCGCCGAAGTGGGTCAGCAGCAGCCGGCGCGGCTCCAGGCCGCGCAGCAGCTCGAGGCTCGAGTGCCACGCCACGAGGTCGATGTCCGGCGGCGGCATCGGCGGCAGGACATGGGTGCTGCCGGCCATCCGGATCCCGGCCACGTCGCCGGTCGCGATCTCGTCGTCGAGCTGCCACGCCACGTGGTGCCGCGCGTGCCCCGGCGTGTGCCAGCCGGCAACCTGGAGCCTGCCGAAGCGCACCGGTGCGCCGTGCTCCACAGCGCGGAGACGGTCCTCGGGCACGGCCTCCATGGTCCCGAACAGCGCTTCGAGCCGGCTGCCGTACAGCCGCAGCGCGCTCGGCAGCAGTCGAGCCCCGGGGTCGGCCAGGTGGGGGACGCCGTCCGGGTGCACCCAGACCTCGCAGCCGGTTCGCAGCGCGAGCGCCCCGGCGGCCGCGGCGTGGTCGAGGTGGACGTGAGTCAGGAGCACCGCCTGCAGGCCGGTCATCGCGAGCCCCTCCGCTTCGAGCCCCCGCTCGAGGGCGTCGAGGGTGCTCGCGGGCCCGCTGTCGAGCAGCACGAACGAGCCATCCCCGGTCGGCGCCGCGTGCACCGAGATGATCCCGGCGCGGCCGAGGTAGTTGAGGTCGATTGTGTTCGTGCGGCCCATGGTCCCTCCCGGTCGGGCCGCAGCCCGAAGACGCGCCTTCCGAGCGCCGAGTCTAGCGCGTATCATTCCGTCCGGAGGAATCAGCCATGAGAGCTCTCGCCGTGGTGGCCGCGCTCGGCCTCGCGATCTCGTGCGCCAGCTCGGCATCGGTCGGCACGACTGCCACCTTCTACGCCGATTCAAGCCAGCTCTGGCTCGCCGCGCAGGCGGCCATCCGCGAGATGGGCGGCCGCATCGTCCACGCCGACCGGGCCAACGGAACCGTGGCCGGCCGGCTCGACGTCGAGGGGACCCCGATTGACCTGTCGATCAGCATCTGGGGCTCGCCCGCGTCCGAGCGGACCGCGGTCGACTACTACGACGTCGACGTGCGCGCGTCGCTGGCCAGCGGTGCGGCCCCCGACGAGGAGTGGCAGCGCCGGCTGAAGTACGTCGAGGGCGAGCTGGTCGAGCGCATCGGCGCCGCCGCCGCCGGGCCTGTGCGCGCCATGCCGTCAGAGGAATTGGGATCTAAGATCTAGGATCTAGGGTACTGGATCCAGGGGAGTTACGCTGCGGTGAGCGGTTCGCGATCCTAATGGCAGGAGGAGCACGAGCCGGAGGAGCAGCTCGAGCACGCCGACGATGACTTCGTCTGGTGCTCGACCCCTGACATGCCGAAGGTCGACGGCAGCTTCTCCACTTTGGCGGAACCACAGGACGGGCACGACACGGACGCGCGGCTGCCGAACGTCAGCTTCTCGAACTTGGTCCGGCACTTCCCGCATCGGTACTCGAAGATCGGCACCTCGCTCGCCTCCAGGACAGGATGATACCCGAATCGCGGCACCGGTCGGCGAATCGATGCGGGATCTCCCCTTCCGTGCCCGTTCCCGTCCCCGTTCCCGTTCCCGCTCCCGTTCCCGTCCCCGTTCCCGGATGCGACGGTCCACGACGTCCAATCCGGCCCCCTCCAGGTGTTACACTCGCCCGGCATGCCCCTCGGCGACTCCCTCGCGCTGGTGTTGGCGGCCCCCTCGGCCGAAACGGTGTGGCGCTTTCGCGGCGATCTGCTCGCCGCAGGGACGCCGCCCGACGGCCGCCTGCTCACCCTTCTCGGCGCCTTCCACGACTACCTCGACCGCCTCGCCACCGGCATGTCGTCGCGGGACTACAGCCAGCTCGCCTCGAAGCTCGACATCTCGGCGATCAGCGGAGTCATCCTCGAGCGCCTCGCCGAGGAATCCGGCTCGCCGAAGCTCGGCCTCAACCTGGTCGCCGGCGCGATCAGCGAGGGCCTGATGGCGCTCGCCACTCGCCAGCACGTCAAGGCCTGGGAGGGCGAGCTTGCCGCGGTTCACCGCGCGGCTGCTTGGGTGCTCTACGACGAGCTCTGGCGGTGGTCGGTCGGCCGCAACCCTGAGATCGACGCGATCGAGAGACGACGCCTTCTCGACCAGCTGCTGGCGCCTGCGCTCGACTCGGCGCAGCCCGGCCTGCTGCGAGCTGCCCTCATTTGCCGGCTATTCCAGATCCTGATCGCCGCGGAGGTCGGCGCCGGAGCCCCTCGCGAGGCTGGCCGGCAGCGGGCCGGCTCGGGAGCCGCCGGCTAATTGGCGAACTCCTTGCCGAGCGTGTGGGCGCGGTCGAGGTACCCCCGGCGCGTCGCGGCGTCGCAGACCGGGACCCGGTAGAAGTAGCAATGCTCGACCTGCTTGATGCCCGGGTAGCGCAGGCCCCAGTCGTCGATCATCCGGGTCATCGGCTCCCGGAGATAGGCGTCGTAGTCTTCTTCCCGGAACAGGGTCGTGCTGATGACGAGCGCTTTCTCGTGGTGGAGCAACGGCACCCGGCCCCTCATGTCGCCGGTCCATCCCTCGGGCGTCAGGGCGTAAGCGTCGCCGTACGCGAACACCCGCTCGAACCAGCCTTTCAGGATCGCCGGGAAGTGGAGCCAGATCACGGGTGAGATGAACGCCAGGCCGTCGGCGGCCTTGACCTTCTCCCACTGCGCGGCGGCGTCCTTCGGCCGGTGCGCGTGGATGAGCCGTGCCACCTCCCGGGTGTCCTTGTTCTTCAGCCAGCGCGCGGCGAGGAAGCGGGTGACCGGATTCCCAGCGGAGTCGAGCACGCGCTTCTTCAGGTCCATGCGCTCGAGGACCTCCGGCGGCATGCTCTCGTGCACGTAGCTCGCGGAGTCCTGCATGCGAAACACCGGGTCGAACCGGATCGCGTAGAGGTCCACGACCTCGCTCTCATGACCGGCCTCCTCGAGCCCCTTTGTGAACTCCTCGAGGACGGCATGGCAGAACGACTTCGGATCCTGGTGTGCATAGACGGTGAGGACCTTCACGGGACGATCCCTCCATATGCAGCGTCGCTCGCGACGCTCAGTACACGAAGGGGATGAGCCTCCTCGTGCCGCGCCGGTAGGCTGAGTAGCTCTCTCCATACGCGTTCTGCAGCTGCTTCTCCTCGATCGGGATCAGCAGATGAATCAGCACCAGATAGGCACCGAAGATGACGATCCCGATCAATGACTGCGTCAGACAGGTGAGCCCGAACGAGATGCGCAGGGCCGCTGAGTACATGGGGTGCCGGATCACGGCGTAGGGCCCGCTTGTCACGAGGCGATCGTCGCGCCCAGGAGCGAGCCCACCCAACCGGTAGCTGCGCCCGAGTGTGATCAGCGCCCAGGCCATGACGGCGAAACCGACCACGTACACCGCCAGGCCGACGACCTGCACGGTCGTTCGCAGCCACGGCTCGTGGATGGCGACGCGGCTGGGATCGACCGCCGCCAGGCGGCCCGTGAGCAGCAGCACGCCGGCCAGGGGGTTGACGACCAGCAAGAAGACCAGGTTGTACACATTGACGAGCTGCACCAGCGGGCTGCCCTCAGGCCGGTCCAGGATCCGGCCGGTCGCCACCTGCTTGACGACGACGAGCACGGCCAGGAGGACGAGAATAATAAGACCGAGCACTCTGTCGTCATTCATGTCCTTCGGCTCCTGCTCTCACTCTACTCCACCGACTCCTCTCCATTTGTTCCCCGGCGCCGGCCACGTGGGTGGGGGGCTCGCTCTCCACCCCAGTGAAAACCGTCTTCAGTGACAGGGCCGACACTTTGGCATTTCCAAACCCACCCAACGGAACGTGCAGGAGCATCGGCCCTGGCGCCTCGGCGTCGACGGGTGAGCGACACGGCGAGGGCGGGTATGCTGCGGCCGGAGGCACGGCGATGGAGCAACCGAGCTGGGTGGACGAGATCGACATGGCGGTGACGGTGACCGACGCGCGGGGCAGGATCATCGCCATGAACCGGAAGTCGGTGGCGACGTTCGCCGCGGACGGCGGTGCGGCGCTGGTGGGAACGGACGTACTCGACTGTCACCCGGAGCCCGCCCGCTCGCTCCTCGCCGGCATGTTCGCGACCCAGAGCGCGAATCACTACACGATCAGCAAGGGCGGCCAGCGCAAGGCGATCCACCAGCTGCCCTGGTATCGCGACGGCGTCTTCGCCGGCTTCGTGGAGCTCGCCATTCCGATCGGCAACCACCTCCCCCACTTCGACCGCGGCTGATCACGTC
>ERZ1649853.343-NODE-343-length-19653-cov-5.718492_pt1 | contig 19653 bp, 17 predicted proteins | sample MGYA00575353_ERZ1649853 | MGnify/ENA primary metagenome ERZ1649853 (study PRJEB40853, sample SAMN11349654) | freshwater sediment metagenome | isolation source: river sediment | host: Sediment | place: India: Okhla Barrage, New Delhi | collected 2017-02-21 ...
TCGGGAGAGAGAGGTGAGAGCCCGATACGTGTTGCGGAACACAGAGACTGAACTCGCCTGACTTCCCGAAAGGGATAGCTTTCCGGTGAATAAATTAGCCGGTTACGGGTACGCCCGTTATCGCGTCTTGAGTGGACTGTGAATTCCCAGTCAACCAGGGTGGTACCGCGGAGAATCCCTTCGTCCCTGACCGGAGAAGGGTTTTTGTTTTAATCCCATCAAGGAGGAAGAATGGCTAAGGCTGAAGTTCCATTTTACAACCCAAGCGAGATTGAAGCCAAGTGGCAGCGCAAATGGGCAGAGGATCATCTCTATGAGTCCAATATCGACGAATCAAAGCCAAAATATTATGCGCTGACAATGCTGCCATATCCTTCAGGTGATCTTCATATTGGGCATTGGTATGCAATTACCCCACCGGATGCACAAGCGCGATTTAAACGGATGAATGGCTATAATGTGCTCTTTCCGATGGGATTTGACTCTTTTGGGCTACCAGCTGAAAATGCTGCCATTAAGCGTAATATTCATCCGCGTACCTGGACCTATTCCAATATCGAGAAGATGCGAAAGCAGTTTAGGACAATGGGGGCGATGTTCGACTGGCGCCGCGAGATTGTCTCGTCGGATGAAAAATACTACAAATGGACACAGTGGTTTTTTATTCAGCTCTTTAAGAATAACCTGGCTTATCGGAAACTTTCTCCGGTTGACTGGTGCCCCAATTGCAATACCACCCTTGCCAGGGAGCAGGTATGGGGAGAAGACCGCCATTGTGAACGTTGTGGAACACCTGTTATAAAAAAGGATCTTACACAGTGGTTTTTCCGCACAACAAAATATGCCGATGAACTTATCCGCTATGATGGTATAGATTGGCCGGAGAGGGTGAGAGTCTTGCAGACCAACTGGATAGGAAAATCGGAAGGCGCATTGGTCAATTTCAAGACCGATGGAGGAGATTCGCTTGAGGTATTTACCACCAGGCCGGATACATTATGGGGTGTTACCTTTATGGTGTTAGCTCCTGAACATCCGCTTGTGCAAAAGATCACAACGCCAGAACAACAGGCGGAAGTCGAACAATATATCCTGGATTCGGCACGGCAAACTGATATTCAACGGGAGTCATCCGACAAAGAAAAGACTGGTGTCTTCACTGGGGGGTATGCAATCAATCCTGTCAGCGGTGAGCGAATCCCGGTGTGGATCGCTGATTACGTGTTAATGACCTATGGAACCGGTGCCATTATGGCAGTACCTGCGCATGATGAACGCGATTTCGCATTTGCCAGGACGTTCAACCTTCCGGTGAAGGTAGTTATCCAACCTACGGGAATAAATATCATCAATGGCGAAGATCTCACCGATGCAATACCTGCCAGCGGGATGATGGTGAATTCAGGTCCGCTTTCAGGAACTCCGGGCGACCGCTCTTTTAAAACCGCAGTAGAGTATGTAGTTAAATTAGGCGTCGGAAAGGCATCCACCAATTACCGGTTGCGTGACTGGTTGATTTCCAGACAACGGTACTGGGGAGCTCCCATTCCCATGATCTACTGTAAAAAATGTGGTGAAGTACCGGTTCCAGTGGATCAACTACCGGTCAAATTACCTGATGATGTGGAATGGAAACCAACCGGGGAAAGTCCGCTGAAACTCCATCCTTCCTGGCGCTTTACCACTTGTCCGAAATGCGGCAGCAACGCTGAGCGCGAAACAGACACGATGGATACCTTTATGTGTTCCTCATGGTATCACTTGCGCTACCTAAGCCCTGATTATGATCAGGGACCCTTTGATCCCAAAGAATATGATTACTGGATGCCTGTGAACATATACACAGGTGGAATTGAGCATGCTAATATGCATCTGATCTATACCCGCTTCTTTCATAAAGCGATGCGGGATATCGGGATCACTGAAGGTCATGAACCGATGCTGGCGCTGCGGAATCAGGGTATTGTACTGGGTGAAGACAATGAGAAAATGTCAAAGAGCCGTGGAAACGTAGTGGCTCCGGATGATCTGGTACAGTCCTATGGTGCAGATACCTTACGGGCATTCCTGATGTTCTTTTCCAGATGGGATATGGGTGGTCCATGGAGCAGCGGTGGAATTGATGGCACTTCACGGTGGATGCGCCGGGTTTGGACAACCATTCTTGAGCCGGTATCTTTGGTGAAAGTAAATGAAACAGCGATTAAAGCGCTTCGAAGGAAAGTTCATCAGAGCGTGCGAGCGGTGACATGTGATTTTGATAGGTTTGAATTTAACACTATCATCTCGAGTTTGATGGAACTGCTGAATGAAATGCAGAGAGTAAAACCAGAAACTTATGGAACTCCAGCATGGGAGGAGTCAGTTGAGCTTTATCTTAAATTGCTAGCTCCAGTGGCACCCCATATCTCAGAGGAATTGTGGGAACGTACCGGGCATCCATATTCGATCCATACACAGTCCTGGCCAAAAGTGGATGAAGATGCTGCCGCTCAGGATGAGATTACCCTGGTGGTACAGGTGAATGGAAAGGTTAGAGACCGGATCACTGTGCCAGCTGATATTTCTGAGGATGATGCCAAAAATTCAGCCCTGGCTAGTGAAGCCGTTATCAAATCACTTGAAGGAAAACAACCCAGGCAGGTGATTTACGTTAAAGGACGACTTGTCAATATCGTTGCATGAATGTGATCGACCGGAGAGGTTTCTCTCCGGTCGATTTTCTAATATAATTGAATCATGAATGCTAGGAGTGACTATGAGACTCGGTGAATTGAATTGGATGGAAATTGAAAACTACCTCAAAAAGGATGATCGGCTAATCCTTGTCTTGGGTGCAAATGAGCAGCATGGTTTTCTGAGCACTAGTACGGATGTGAAGATACCTTTGGCATTAGCAGATGCTGCCAGTCAACAAACCGGGGTGCTGGTAGCCCCTCCACTCAATTTCGGCTGCTCCTCTTATTTTGTGGATTATCCAGGCACCATCAGCTTGCGCGCAGACACCCTAATTAAAGTGGTTGAGGATATGGTTCGCTCGGTTCATCACCAGGGTTTTAAGCGAATCATCGTATTAAACGGACATGGAGGAAATACCTCTGCTAAAATTGCACTTGGAGACCTGGTTAATGAATTGAAGGATATTAAATTAACCTGGTATGAATGGTGGAAAGCACCAAACGTGACCGCTGTTGCTGACAATCATCATCTTAAATCCTTTCATGCAGGATGGATCGAAGCATTTCCATTTGTCCGTACCAGTGCAATCCCGGATGGCGATAAAGCCCCATTTGTCACCAATGCAATCCTGAGTTCGTGTGAAGTAAAAAAAGCCATCGGCGATGGCGTTTATGGTGGACCCTACAAAGTTAATGATGAGATTATGACAGAGATCTTTGCTGCTGCACTGAAGGATGTTCTATTTTTACTTCAATTTGTGTAGATTTTACAACTTTTTTACACACCGATAATATCCATAACATCATCAGATCCTATACTTTTGTCATCAAACAAAAGATAAGGAGAACTGAAATGAAGAAATATATGAAAGTACTGAATGGTGGTATGTTGGTGATTCTGATTACCGGTGCACTCCTTTTAGCATTTCCTTCCAGCACAGCACAAGCCGCTGGAGTAGAGGAACCCCCTCCCGGAAATGGAGAAAAAACAGGCATTATCAAACAAAGACTTGAAGCTGCGTTTGAGCGACAACGGGTGAACCTGGAAAAGCAGGGAGAGAATATTGAGAAAATGAGCCGGGTTTCAGCCAGTGCCCAGGAACGGATCGAATACCTTAGAGAAAAGGGAAAGGATGTTTCCAGCCTTGAGGCGGCACTGGCAGATTTCAAAAATGCAATCCAGGCAATAGAGGTGTCGCACGAGGATTCTGCAAATCTAATTCGCTCTCACGCGGGATTCGGTGATAACGGCAAGGTTACAGACATCGAAACAGCCGGTAGGACAGTTAAGATTATCCGTGACAGCATGATGAAAACACGCAGGATGATGAACGACGCAATTAGAAAATTGCGGATCGCCATGCTCGTTTATCGGGACACAAATGCTCCAAAACCAACATCAAAACCGTAGATGAATATTCTTCCAGGGAGAGGGTGATCAAAGGATCACCCTCTTTTTGTTTGACGGATGACTAAAAGTCAGGCACAATGGGTGAGTGAATGCCAATAAACGCCTCGTCAAGTTAGCCTGGAAAAGTGGAACGCTACTGCCTTTGTCAGTGATAACCGGAGTAGCTGCGGGGAGCCTGGTAGCTTTACAGTCCTGGTATCTCAGTTCAGCAATTGACGGATTATTCCTCAAAAGGCTTGGTATATCCGAAAGCCTTCCAATGCTACAAGCCGTGTTTTGGCTGATCCTGATTAGAGCTGTTTTCACGTTCCTTACAAACTGGCTATCAGGAAGACTTGCTGAATCGGTTAAGCTTCAACTCAGGAAAATGCTTTTAGAAAAGGTAGGCAGATTGGGACCTGCCTGGGTTAAGAGACAAAAATCAGGAGAGATTACTACCACCTTTCTTCAGGGAACTGAGTCACTGGAAAACTATTACAGTCTATTCCTTCCCCAGGTAATCCAAACCGTCATTATTCCGCTCATCATTCTGATAATTGTGTTTCCAGTAGATGCTCTTACTGGGGTGGTTTTCGTAGTAACGGCACCATTGATTCCCATCTTCATGATCCTAATCGGTCGATTGGCTGAAAATATCACCGGTCGGCAATGGCAGCAACTTCACCGGATGGGGGATTTTTTACTGGATTCAATCAAGGGATTGAAAACACTTCTTCTGCTTGGAAGAAATGATCAAAGGCTTGATGAGATAAAAAAAGTTAGTGAAAATTACAGGGTCAAGACTCTTAATGTGCTGAAAATCACCTTTCTTTCGGCATTCACTCTTGAAATGGTTGCAACAATTGCAACAGCACTGGTCGCTGTTCAAATCGGACTGCGGTTGCTTTATGGGAATCTGGATTTTAAAGAATCATTTTTCATTCTTCTGCTTGCACCGGAATTCTATCTGCCAATGCGAAATCTGAGCATGCGCTACCATAGCGCCATGACGGGTATTGAGGCTGCCAACTCAATCTTTTCGATCCTTGATTCTCCTGAAACAGCTTCTGGGCATTATCAACTGATTTCTTTTGTTGATCGTGACCCTAAGGGGCAGAAAATCGTTTTTCAAAAACTAAGTTACCGTTATCCAGAATCTAACCAGGATGTTTTAAGCCAGTTTAGTTTTATCTTTTTTCCGGGGCGGCACTATGCCATTTGCGGACCCAATGGAGCAGGAAAGAGCACAATTCTGAACATGCTATTGCGGTTTATTCGACCTGATTCAGGTTCCATTATCGTTGGGACAAATGATATCAGTTTATGGAGTTCAAGTGACTGGCGTCGTCACATCAGTTATATCAATCAAAAACCATCGCTGTTTAATACAACATTATTGGAAAACGTCCGGTTGTTTGATCCTGCGTACTCAGAAGATCAAGTTCTGAATGCGCTCGAGAGAGCAAGCCTGGATAAATTGGTTCGCTCCCTGCCTGAGGGTCTACATACACAAATGATGGAACTTGGCGCACGTTTTAGCGCTGGTGAGCGGCAACGGTTGGCAATCGCCCGTGCATTTTTAAAGAATGCTGCAATTGTCCTCATGGATGAGCCCACTTCACATCTTGATGCTGAACTCAATGAGGAAATGTTAGGTTCAATTGACCTCTTAATATCAGGACGTACATCGATAACCGTTGCTCATCATCTACCTTTGATTAAAATGGCAGATGAGATCCTCTATTTGAATCAGGGAAAAATAATCGAATCAGGAAATTATTCCACATTGCATAATATGAAAACACTAACTTTCGATACCAACCATGGCGGTGACCTATGAAGACAGTCTTCCGCCTTGTCAAATTCTTGAAACCATTCGCCGGGGAAGTTTTGTTATCGGTTACATTAGGGGTTGCAGCCATTGCCGCTGGTGTTGGATTGCTTGGAACCTCTGCCTACCTGATTTCCTCTGCAGCGTTACATCCCTCAATTGCAGAACTACAGGTGGCAATCGTCGGTGTAAGGTTTTTTGGGATCAGCAGGGCAGGATTCCGTTATGCAGAGAGGTTGGTTTCTCATTCAGTAAATTTGCGAATGGTTTCTTCTTTAAGGAGCTGGTTTTTTCAACAATTGGAAAGAAACGCAAAGATTGTAGAAACGAAAAAATCGGGAAACCTGCTAGACCGCGTTTTATTAAATCTTGAGATACTTGAAAACTTTTACGTTCGGGTTTTTTCACCTTACCTGGTTTATGCTATTACAATTGTTGGGATATGCCTTTTCGTCGGGAAATATTCTTCCAGGCTAGGTTGGATTCTGACGGGAGGTCTTGTAATCACAGGGGTTCTACTGCCATGGATAGCATACTTTATCTCGAAAAAGAATTCGAACAATCTGCGGATCCAGCATTCCAAATTAACTGCTGAGTTCGTGCAGTTTCTGGAAGGATTGGAAGACCTGGCAGCATTTGGCAGCGATCAGCTCACTCAGGAAAATATTTTAACCATTGGCGGGGAAATTTCGAGTCTACAGAATCGAAAAAACATTCTTAATGGATTTGCATACAGCCTCGCATTGCTCATCTCCAACCTGACTGTGCTTGGTTTGATTTGGTTCTCCATTTCTCAAATAGAGGATAGATCACTAACTGGAATTATGCTGGCGGTGATCGTGCAGATCGGTATGGCGAGCTTTGAAGTTGCCAATTCACTTCCGGCTGCTGCCGTACAGTTAACCCAAAGTATTACTGCTGGAGAATTACTTTTAGAACTGGAGGATAGACAGAAAAAGCTTCGGCTGAGTATACCGAGTGAAATTACAAATGATAGAATTCAAAACCTGAGATTCGAAGAAGTCAGCTACAAGAATGATGATGGAGATTTTTCACTTCGTCAAATCTCTTTTGAGTTGAGACCCGGAAAGAAAATTGCTCTAGTTGGTCCCAGCGGAGCAGGAAAATCGAGCCTGATTGCTTTAGCCTTGAAACAACGAATTCCGGATGAAGGACGAATTTTCCTGGGTGGAATGGACATTCTTGAATTGCCGGATACATTCGTCAGGGAGCAATTTGGGGTGCTGGGAGTAGATGATTATCTGTTCAATACGAGTCTGCGCGAAAATCTATTATTAGCAAAACCGTCAGCACTTGATTCCGAATTGCTGGAGGTGATCGATAAGGTTGGATTGTCTCCCTGGTTTGGAGGATTACCGCAGGGGTTAAATACCTGGTTGGGAAACCATGGAACTGCAATCTCAGGCGGTGAGGCAACGAGACTTATACTGGCCAGAGTGATTCTAGAGAATCGGGGAATCCTATTACTCGATGAACCTCTAACGAACCTCGATGTAAAAATCAAGGATAAGATTTTTGGTTTATTCGATGAGACCTTACCAAACGCAAGTATTTTATTGGTTACTCACGATTTCTATTACATGAAAGATATGGATGAAATCCTATTTTTAGACAAGGGAGAAATTGTGGAGAGGGGAGATCACAGTTCACTGATGGCAAAAAATGGCAGGTACGCAAAAGCATACCTGCTAGGAAAGACAACTTTGTAGGATTACTATTCTTCCAGGGCTGCCAGGATTTCTTTTTCCGAAATAGCTCCCAGCCGGAGGATCACTGGTTTCTCCCCTGTGCAATCAACAACAGTCGATGGAATCCCTCCGGGGCAAACTCCTCCGTTCAAGATCAAGGGAACCCTTCCGTTCAATTGATCAAATACATCGATAGCCGACTGTGGGTTAGTGCCGCCAGAGAGATTAGCGGAGGTGGTTGCCAGCGGACCAAAGGTCTGAAGGAGTTGCAACGCGACCGGGTGATCAGGCATCCGAATTCCAACATTTTTGGTAGTTGAGATCAATTCAGGTAAATTTTCTTTTCGAGGGACGATTACCGTCAATCCACCGGGCCAGAATCTTGCGACCAGTTTCTTTGCAAGTTTAGGCATGTGATTGGTGATAAGTTTCACCTGTTCACTTGACCCAATTAGAATTGAGATGGCTTTATTCGAATCCCTTCCCTTTGCTTCAAAGAGCTTAATAATTCCCGGCGCATGAAATGCATCGCTGGCCAGCCCGTACACCGTGTCAGTCGGGAATGCAATGATCTCACCTTCTTTTAACAACGCAACAGCAGAATCTATGGCAGCAGGTTTTTCAGCAGGAAGGATCAGGGTTTGCATTTTTCTCCAAATGATCACGCCTGGATTCTCAACAATCGAGGCAAATCTGCAAGATCATTTAATACTGTAATTTTAGCAGAAGGAAAAAAATTTGTGGCAACTTCTATGGACAAATCTTTCTGATAATAATCAATTTCCAGTAAAGCAAGTCCCCCGGGGAGTAAATGAGAAGGCAATTGTGATAAGAGTTTCCGGAGTAGCTCAAATCCCTGCTCCCCACCATCTAATGCTACTTTTGGCTCAAAATTGCTAACCCTGAGCGAAGGCAACCTCTCCTGAGGTATATATGGGAGATTGGCGGTGATCAAATCGCTTGTTATGGTTAATCCATTTAATAAATCATTGTGTAATAAAGTGATGCTGGGTTCAAGGTAGAATTTTGATATATTCGCCGCAGCCACTTTCAATGCCGTATCTGAGACATCAATAGCGGTGGAATGGAGATCAGGGAATCGGTCGGCGAGTGTAATGGGGATAATCCCTGAGCCAGTTCCAACATCGATTTGTTCTCTTCGGTCCGGGTGGAGAGTGAGCCATTCTATAGCGTTTTCGACCAGTAATTCAGTTTCTGGACGGGGGATCAATACATCCTGATTTACAAAGAAATCAAGGCCATAGAAGGATTGCCTACCGGTAATGTACGGTAATGGTTCACCTTTAAGTAATCGATCCAGGCAACTATCGAGTTCACGGTGAATTTCATTTGGAAGGATAATGTCTCCGTGCGTAAGGATCCATTCTTTTGGACGCTCGAGGATATAAGATGTAATGGAATACAACTCAAAGGAGGTATTTTGATTATCCCCCACAAGTTGTTTTCTTGCTGCTTCCAACCAGGATTGAAGGTCAGTCTTCGTCATCACCCGAGTTCGAGCCTAATCTCTCAGTTTCATCGCGCAAAGATAATTCGTCAATAAACTGGTCGATATCTCCTCCCAAGACCCCCGGAAGATTATGTGAAGAAACATTGATCCGATGATCAGTGACCCGGCTTTGGGGATAATTGTAGGTCCGGATTTTTTCAGAACGATCCCCCGTGCCAACCTGGGAGCGCCGGGCTTCTTCACGTTCAGATTGGACCCTTTCCATTTCCAAATCGTAAAGGCGGGAGCGAAGAATGCTCATGGCTCTTAATCTATTTTGAAGTTGCGAGCGCTCATCCTGGCATGCAACCACGAGTCCGGTGGGCTTATGTGTGATGCGAATGGCGGTGGCGTTCTTCTGGACGTTCTGTCCGCCAGCACCTGATGAGCGAAAAACATCCACTTCTATATCACTCTCAGGAATTTGGATATCCACATCTTCCATTTCAGCCATTACAGCGACTGTTACTGTGGAAGTATGAATCCTTCCTGAGGACTCAGTAGCTGGAATCCGTTGAACACGGTGCACACCTGATTCAAATTTGAACCGTGAATATGCTCCTCGCCCCTTAACCATGAATATGACTTCCTTGTAACCACCAATTCCAGTTTCGTTGGAAGAGATAATTTCGATTGACCATTTTCGCTGTTCGGCGTAATGCATGTACATACGCATTAATTCGCCAGCGAATAAGCCGGCTTCATCCCCGCCAGCACCTGCTCGAATCTCGATGAAGACGTTTCGATCATCGCGCGGATCCTTGGGGACCAGCAGTGATTTTAATTCTTTTTCAAGTGTTTCAATTTGAGGAGTGAGTGACTCGATCTCAATTGAAGCTAATGCGCTAAACTCTGCGTCATCGCTGGAACTTAGTTCCTTTGCCTGTTCGAGTTGGTTTTGTAAAGCCTGATATCGCATGGAACTCTGGTAAATGTTCTCCAATTCAGCGCGTTCCTTGGCGTATTCAGCGACCTTCTGATAATCTTCAACGTTTTCCTCGATCAGGCGGGAAAGTTCGTTGTAACGATGTTGGATGGTTTGAAGTTTCTCTAACATGGTTTCTCACAAGGGATTTTTTTATTCGCGTCCATTATACCAGTATGCTGTTAATCATTAACTTGAATAAAACAAGGAGTCGGCACCATGACGACTCCTTGTTGAATTTCTGATTAATTGTAAAAATACAAAGGATCCAGGATAACCAAGTGTATTGTAATGGCTAGTTTTTCTTGTCAGCCCAGAAACTGGCTCGGTCTCTGGCAGGTTTAACTTTTTCCGGTTCGATCTTGGCATCGATCGGTTTTTCAAGCACCTGCTCCACTGTAGGGGCGGTGGCTACCTGGGGAATAGCTGCCAGAATTTGTGGTGCAAATTCATTCATCAACATTCTCATTGTTCCAAGCGTGGCATTATTCGACGCAACCACAACCCAATAAAATGAGCCGTCACCAAGGAAACGGGAAATGATGTAATCCTTGGTGGTTGTCACCAGATTGTCATCCACTTTTCCGGAATCAATTTTGTTACTGACTTTGACTGCGAGTTTCATAATCTCTGCAAATCGGGCAGCTGCATCACTCGCACTGAAATTCGGATCTGCAGATCCACCGGCAATTGAAATTCCATCCATGCCTACAACATCAGTGGAAACAAAATCAGCTCCCATTTCAGACTTGAATTGCTGTAACACCTGTTCGAGTTTTGTCATCTTCTCCTCCTGGATGCCTGGTTTCAAAAGCCCTAGTGGGGCATTGCCTTAGATAATTGATCAGTATACATTTTGCTCATCATTCGCAGGTTGCCCAGGTTTCCTTCTCTGCGGTTAACCGCGATGGCAAGAAAATATTCTTTTCCGGGTAGAAACCGTTTTATTATGTAGGCTTTTTCGGTTGATAACAAATTGTCTTCAAGGATTCCCGCCCCAAGTTTTTCAACTGAGGTATCCACAAGCCGAAATAGGGTTGTAATTTGCGCACTCACAACTTCAGGATCGACGGTACCCATCGTATGAGAGGCAATATTTAGCCCATCAATTCCAACAAGCGCGCTGGCTATATACCCGGATACTTCACCTGACAAACTGGTTAAGATTTCATCAAATTTTTGAGACATTTTGTTATCCTCCGATTCTCCATTCACTTTCTCATTTTTCTTGCGTTGTTTTTCCTGCTCATCCAAACGTTTTGCACCTTCTAATAATAACCCAGACCACATCCGATTGATAGTCCTTTGCGGCGCTGCGATATCATTATCTACTTCGAATTCCCCATTTGTCCAGCCTAACAGTTCAAACACCACTTCTTCGCCCGTTTTACCAGCCATCGCGGCGTGGACGAGTTGACCATTCGCAAAGTAGGTTACTCCGCGCAACTCGCCATTTGTCAGAGTCATTCTGGAACTGCGTGGATCCATACAGTGCATCTGGACGAGGTCAGCAAAAGAAATGTCTTTTAGATTTCCATTTATGCCCATAAAATCACTTCCAATAGAATTCCCATGCATTTTTAACTTCATCAATGGCAAGAGTCATTACTTCGTGATAAGGAACCGTGTTATCTGTTACGATCGTGGCTAATGTTAATTGGTTATCTTTTACATTGAAAGGGCGGTTGACAAGGATGTATCCATTTGAAAAGGAATAGGTAATTTCAGACAGGTCCTTCCAGCCCAATAACTTGGTAACCTGGAGGGAAGTTTTCCGAATGAACCCGATTACTGCAGCTTGTTTTTCAGGGATGGACCCATCATTTGCGGCTGAAACAATGGGCAAGCCGTCTTTATCTGTAAGGATGGATAACGGGAACTTGCCGTTGTTATTCATATCATACAGAATATTCGTTAACATGTCAAAGCCGGATTTTGCGGTTAGACTCATCTATATTTTCCTGAATGCCTAAATTTAAAATGATTCCATAATAAGGTTGATAACCCGGGTAACAAATTTTTTAATCGACTAATTCCTGCGAGTTCTTATTTGCGCTTCAGGCATGGTTTAGGATATCGACTGGGTTTCATTGGTAAAGGGGTTACGAATAATCACTGGTAAAGACCAAAAATCCTATTGATAATGAGTATACATCAAGGCAGTTATTATTCAAATTACAATGTTGCAAGGGAAATGAACCCGGTTACCTTTTCTTTTTTGAAACGCCTTCGATATTAACCGCAAAAGTAGCATAAAATTATGATATCTCAGATGAGGAGGATGTAATGGCTTGCCCTGGAAAAAAAATTATTAGGTCTGAAAAGGCACCTGCAGCAATAGGACCCTATTCGATCGCAAATACCGGTGGTCCTTTTGTATTTACTGCCGGGCAACTTGGTTTGGAACCTGCAACCGGGTTATTGGTGGAAGGTGGCATTGAGAAGGAGACCCGACAGGCACTTGAAAACCTGAAAATAGTTTTGCTTGCCGCCAATAGCTGTCTGGAAAATGTGGTGAAAACAACAGTTTTCTTGCGCGATATTTCTGACTTTGCCAGAATGAATACGATTTATGCCGAGTATTTCACATCTGATTGCCCTGCACGCTCTGCGGTACAAGTTGCTGCACTTCCAAAAAATGCAGCTATCGAGATTGAGGCAATTGCATTAATGAAGAGTTGAAAGCAGGATGTGCTGTGACGAAGGAAACGCTGTTATTGGTTGATGATGAACAGAATATCCTTGACCTTTCATCGATGTATCTTAAACGAGATGGATACAGCATTGATACTTCGCTTGATGGATATGAAGCCTATTCTAAGATCCTGCAATCCAATCCAGCATTGGTTGTTCTCGATTTGATGCTTCCGGGAATGGATGGATTTGAAATTTGCCGAAAACTGCGAGCTGCCAACAACCAGGTGCCAATCATTCTATTAACTGCCCGGGATGAAGACATAGATAAAATATTAGGTCTCGAATTGGGGGCTGACGATTATCTGACTAAACCCTTTAACCCCCGAGAATTGTCTGCCAGAGTTAAAGCGATTTTGAGAAGAGTAAATACATCGTCTTTTCCCAAGATCCAGTCTGATTTGATTTCTTTATCCGGGATAACTATTGATATCTCCAAAAGGGAAGTTAGAGATTTTTCGGGAAAAACAATTATATTAAGAAGGCATGAATTTGAGTTGTTGAAGATCCTAGCAGAAAATCGAGGATTCGTTTTGTCCCGCGAGCAGCTATTGGAAAAAGCCTGGGGTTTTGATTTTGCCGGTCAAACCAGGACAGTGGATGTCCATGTCGCCCAACTGAGAAAGAAACTCTTTGATACTGGTGTGATAATTGAAACTGTCACCGGGATAGGTTATAAACTGGCGGAATAATGGCAAGGACTCTTAGATCCAGATTATGGTTGGGGTATATCTTCCTGGCGATTCTAACCCTGGGAGCTTTTCTTTTAGGTCTCGTGTATATCCTTAACGGCAGTACTGTACTATACCGACAAGTTGTTGATGAGTTAATAGGAAATAAGCAGCAAATCATTGAGTCCATCAAGATACTGCCTTCTGTAGAAAGTAAAGATATCCTTAAGTATCTGCATGACAATGAAGTGAGCGCGCAGGTTCGAATGCTGGTAGTTTCTAATCGGGGTGAATTTCTCCTGGACAACCAGAGCGAAACCATGGTTCACTTACAGCCCTTGAGAACGGCGGCTATAAGAAGGATTGCGCTGCAAAATAGCTCCGGACTAGCTCGCGATCAAGATGGAAAAGTATGGATCTATGTCGCAGGCCGGATCCCGAACTCTCAGGATTTTCTTATTCTTGCCAGTCCGCGTCAAAATTTAACTATAAAGTTCATGGTTAGCGATCCCATGATACGGCTGATCGTAAGGGTCATGATCTGGGCGATGCTCGTTTCGCTTTTCTTAACGTTTTTTATGGATCGTTGGATCGCAAGACCGATCCGAGAAATGGCAAAAAAGGCATCATCACTGGCTACTGATATTAACGCAAAATTACCAGTCTCAGGAGTTCAAGAGGTGAGAGATCTTGCGGTGGCTCTCAATGAAATGAGCAGGCAGGTTAGGGAGAGCCAACAATCTCAGCGGGATTTCATAAGCGATGTGTCTCACGAGCTTAAGACACCACTTACCTCGATCGGAGGTTATTCCGCTGCTATTCTGGACGGTACTGCTTCAAGTGATGAGGAGATTAGGCAATCGGCAACAGTTGTGAATGGAGAGGCTCAACGAATGCTGAAGTTGGTCAATGAATTGCTTGCACTGGCCAGATTGGAAGGGAATGTCGATAAGCTGGAACTCCAAAATGTAAACCTGGATATTGTGATTTCAGGTGCAATGGAAAAGCTAAAGCCTAGCGCTGATGAACGCAAAATTAGGATACTGAATCTGGCTTCTGAAACTCCTCCTGTTTTGGCAAACGGGGATAAGATCATGCAAATTCTGCTCAACCTGGTGGATAATGCAATCAAATATTCACCCGATGATGGAGAAGTCACAATTTCAACGGCACATACAAACACAGATGTTATGATTAATGTTACCGATCGGGGGCAGGGAATCGCTGAGGATGAAATGGAAAAGATTTTTAATCGCTTTTACCAGATTGATCGTTCCCGTAAAGGTGGTTCAGGGAAATCCTCTGGTCTTGGTTTAACTATTGCCCGGGAGATAGCCAGGCAGCATAAAGGAGATATCACTGTTACCAGCAAACCTGGAGAGGGGACAACCTTCACACTTCATCTTCCCAGAATACAAAGATAACAATGCCATGAAAAATATTACCAACCAATTGGTTTCGATCATCATCCCTTGTTTTAATGAAGAGAACACTATCGAAAAACTTCTGGAAGCAATTCGATTACAGAGTGTGCCTTTGGACTCTTTAGAGGTAATCATTGCAGATGGATTATCGACTGATAAGACACGGCAAAAAATTGCTGATTTCATAGAAATGAATCCAGGCTTAAAAATCGCCATCATTGATAATGAAAAAAAAGTCATTCCTGCCGGTTTGAACAAAGCCATAAAAACCGCGAAAGGTGAAATCATCCTGCGTATGGATGCGCATGCCTATCCAGCACCGGATTACGTTGAGAAAAGCGTCGCTGCGTTAACGGCTGGATTAGGGGATAATGTTGGCGGTGTAATTGACATTTGTCCATCTAGAGATCATTGGATAGCGAGATCGATCTCAGTAGCTACCGCACATCCACTTGGGGTTGGAGATGCAAAATACCGCTGGACAACTAAAGCTGGCTTAACTGACACGGTAGCGTTTGGTTGTTTTTTCAAGACCACTGTTGAAAAAGCAGGATATTACAATGAAATCCTTACAGCGAATGAGGATTACGAGTTCAATGCAAGATTAAGGAACATGGGATTGAAGATTTGGGTGGACCCAGCAATACGGGCAGTATATTTTTCACGTCCAGATCTAAAGTCTCTCGCAAAACAGTATTATTCCTACGGCTTTTGGAAAGTGCGAATGCTCCGTATGTACCCGAACACAATTCGTTGGCGGCAGGCACTTCCTCCTCTCTTTGTTTTCGGGCTTTTGATGTTATTATTGTTATCCATTATCTGGTTTCCCGCATTTTGGATTTTTGCCATTGCCTTTTTGTTGTATTTGCTCATTTTAGGTACTGGTGCGCTGAAACCTGCTATCAAACAAAAAGACCCTGCATTGGTCATCGGAATACCACTAGCAATTATGACAATGCATTTTTCCTGGGGGACAGGCTTCTGGATGAGCCTGCTCAAGCCAGGGATAAAGGAAAAATAGTCTGGCATGGAATCTTTGACACAAAAGGGAAGATTGCGAATCCGTCAATCAGAACGAAAGTTTATCCTTTTAGTAGGTGATTTTGTTGTATCGACTCTGGCACTGTTAGTCGCATTATTCTTTTGGTCGCAAAAAGACGCCCTCAATTTTTCCTGGGAATTTCTTGGACAGCGAGCTCCAGCCTGGTTTTATTTTTTACCTTTCATCTGGATTATCCTTCTGATCAGTTTATATGACATCAGGCGAGCAAACCGGCATGGTGAGGTTCTAAAAGGGGTCGCCACAGCTGCAGGCGTCAGCATCCTCATCTATCTCGTCGTTTTTTTTATTTCTGAACCGAATTCGCTTCCCCGCCGAGGAATGGCTTTCTTTATTGCAGCAGCGACAATCCTTACAATACTCTGGCGATTCTTGTATATCAAAATTTTCACAGCGCCGGTATTTAATCGCCGCGTACTGGTGATAGGAGCCGGACTGGCTGGAACCACCCTTGTTTCTATGGCGTCCAAAGTTGAACCAGCGCCATTTGATCTTGTGGGATACATCGATGATGACCCCGAGAAACTGGGGATCGATCTTTTTGGCTGCAAGGTAATCGGTAATGGAACGCAATTACTGGAGAAAATTAAGGAACTCGATATTACTGACCTGATCTTTGCGATTTCGGGCGAGCTTAACCCCGATCTATTTAGAGCGATCCTGACAGCTGAAGAGGGTGGTGTAGAAGTTTCCTCTCTGCCAACCACTTATGAAGATCTATTTGGAAGGGTTCCGGTGCAGTTACTCCAATCAGATTGGATTCTACGGAGTTTTCTGGATCAAATTCATACTGATGGCATGTTTGAGGCAATCAAACGACTTGCGGATATCCTAATAGGTGTCATTGGACTTTGTTTCCTGGTAGCGTTATTTCCCTTCGTGGCACTTTTCATCCTGCTTGATAGCGGAAGGCCAATTTTCTACAGCCAGCTGCGAGTCGGTAAGAATGGAAATCCATACAAAATCTACAAATTCCGGACCATGCGATCGGAAGGCAATAATAATGGGGTGGGTCGGATGACCAGCGCAGATGATCAGAGAATCACCCGCTTTGGTAGGTTTCTGCGCAGAAGCCACATCGATGAACTTCCCCAGATGCTGAATATTTTGAGAGGTGAAAATAGCCTCGTCGGACCCAGGGCAGAGCAACCAGAATTGGTAAATCAATTTCAACAGCAGATCCCATTTTACCGGGCACGCTTGTTGGTTAAGCCTGGCTTGACCGGTTGGGCCCAAATCAATCAGCGATATGCGTCGACGGTAGAAGATACGGTGGTCAAATTAGAGTTCGACCTATATTATCTCAAGCACCGAACACTGTTACTGGATTTTAACATCCTTCTGAGAACGATTGGGGCAGTGCTTGGTTTACGAGGTTTGTAAATGAGATCGAAACCGACTATACGTAATCGTTATCTTGTTCTTATCGACTTAATTTTAATCGTTGCCTCGATTCTGGGTGCGTTTGCACTGCGTTTTGAATTAGGCCCCTTATTCTTCTATTACCTACCGTTTGCATACTGGATGATCGGGGTTTCCCTCATTGTCAAACCGATAACATTTTTCATTTTTGGTATGTACCGCCGTATGTGGGTCTATGCCAGTATCCGCGAACTTCGATTAGTCGCTTCTGCAGTAACCACAGCCTCTGTGCTTGTGACTGTAGTGTTACTGGTGCTTTACTCGATGAAGTTATTCTCAGGATTTGTTAGGTCAGCCCTGATCATTGACTGGTTGCTTTCCATACTATTTATCGGTGGTGTTCGCTTTTTAATGAGGTTGATTGCTGAGAATTTCAAATCAAACAACTTGGCTGTACCAAACCTGGTAAACAAACGCGTACTGATTATTGGCGCAGGAGATGCTGGGGCTTTGGTGGTTCGCGAACTTCAGAAAAATCCCGATCTTAACCTTACCGCAGTCGGATTCCTAGATGACAATAAATCCAAAATGGGGCAGCAAATCCACGGTGTCCAAGTTCTTGGCACCGTTGAAGACGTTGGCAAGGTAGTTGAAAGTAAACATGTTGATGAAGTGATTATTGCTATACCAAGTGCACCGGGCAAGGTGATCAGGACTATTACCGATATCTGCCGTCTAAAAGGAATTCCGTTCAGAACAATGCCTGGTATCTATGAATTGATTGGAGGCAAGGTCTCAATCAACCGGCTTCGAGAAGTGGACATTACTGACTTACTCCGACGGCAGCCTTCACATATGAAGGAAGAACTGGTCGGATTTATCCTGACTGGTAAAAAGGTTATGGTGACAGGGGCAGGGGGTTCAATTGGCCGGGAATTGTGCCGACAAATTGCGCGCTGGAGCCCTTCAGGTTTGGTCCTCGTGGGGCATGGTGAAAACAGCATTTTTGAATCCCTGCTCGAGTTACAAGAAAGTTATCCTTCGCTGCCGTTAATACCTGTAATTGTGGATGTGCGAGATATCAACAGGTTAGGAGAGGTCTTTAAAAAACATCAACCTGAAATTGTTTTCCATGCCGCAGCTCACAAGCATGTTCCACTGATGGAAATGAATATCTCAGAAGCGGTTAATAACAATGTGCTTGGAACCCGCAATATCGTCGAAGCTTGTGTGAATTTTCACGTTGATAAACTGGTGATGATATCTACAGATAAAGCAATCCGACCGGCGAACATCATGGGGGCGACCAAACGTTTTTCAGAGATGATCGTTTTAGATGCAGCGAAAGCGACCGGGCATGCTTATTCCGTCGTTCGTTTTGGAAATGTATTAGGAAGTCGAGGAAGTGTGGTACCGCTCTTCAAACACCAAATTGCCCGGGGTGGACCAGTGACGATCACGCATCCGGAGATGAAACGGTACTTTATGACGATACCGGAAGCAGTTTACCTTGTGCTGCAGGCTGCGGGTATGGCAAATGGAGGAGAGACCTTCGTTTTGAATATGGGGCAACAGGTAAGAATCATGGACTTGGCTGAAGACTTGATCCGATTATCTGGCTTGGAACCCGGTAAGGATATTGAGATTGCTTTTACGGGAATCCGGCCGGGCGAGAAATTAAGTGAGGATCTTTGGGAGGAAGGAAAGAAATTTAACCCCACTCAACATCCAGACATCTTCCAGCTTGAGGACAATACCAATCTTACCAACGGGGAACTCTCCAAAACGATAGATAAATTACTCTCACTTTCCAACAAGGGTGATAATGTTGGAATCATAAAACTTGCAGATGAAACGATTCCCGGTTCCAGTTTAGCTGCAACACCGCCACCAGACCTCACTTCTATAGATTAATATGCGTGCTGATTTTTCCCTCTGGTCCGAGTTTATTTCTGCACACCCGGAAAGTCATATCCTGCAGGATGGACGATGGGGCAACCTGAAATCTGGATTTGGCTGGGAAGTTGAAAGGGTAATCTGTGGCGAATCCGGTGCACAGATATTATTTAGAAAAATCCCATTGGGATATTCAATAGCATATATCCCAAAAGGTCCAATAGGGAAGATTTCGGACAGTTTGTTAAATGAAATGGATGAAATCTGTAAATCCCGAAAAGCTATCTTTCTTAAAATAGAGCCATTTGATTGGGAATTGGATCAAACTCAATCATGTTTACCAACTCCACTTTTTCAATTCTCGGTGCCGATTCAACCGCGCAGGACAGTGATCATCGATTTATGCCAAACGGAAGAAGACCTACTTTCAGGAATGAAACAAAAAACGAGATACAACATCAGATTGGCAGAAAAAAAAGAAATTAAGGTCAGGGAAACTTCGG